>Ga0070709_10001051_pt1 | contig 15226 bp, 14 predicted proteins | sample LARL51metaG_FD_65449 | JGI IMG/M metagenome (GOLD analysis project Ga0070709, IMG submission 65449) | Corn, switchgrass and miscanthus rhizosphere microbial communities from Kellogg Biological Station, Michigan, USA - LAR L5-1 metaG | ecosystem: Host-associated > Plants > Roots > Rhizosphere ...
GAAGCGTCGGCGTTCGACCCGCGCGCGCACATGGTGGACTAGACGAACATGGTGAAGATCGAATCGTCGGCGGCGCTCTTCCTCGACGAAGGCGGCGCGATGTCGATCGCGCAACTGGTCGAGCAATCGGGGCTCTCCGAAGCCGAATTGCAGGTGCTCGTCGATTGCGGCGCACTCGAGCCGCGCGACGAAGCCGCCGGGTCGTGGCGCTTCAGCTCGCGCTGCATCGTCACCGCCCGCACGGCCCGGCGGCTACGCGACGATTTCGCGCTCGACGACGTGCACGCCGTCGCCATCGTCCTGCGCTTCATGCAGCGGATCGAAGCGCTCGAGCGGCAATTGCGCGACCTCGAGGCGCGCGGGCGACACTAATCGTCGGCCTGCGCGAGCAGCGCCGCGTTACCGCCGGCCGCGGCGGTGTTGACCGATAGCGTGCGCTCGACCGCGAAGCGCGGCAGGTAATTGGGGCCGCCCGCTTTCGGGCCGGTTCCAGAGAGCCCTTCGCCGCCGAACGGCTGCATGCCGACGACGGCACCGATCATGTTGCGGTTCACGTAGACGTTCCCCACGCGCACGCGCGACACGATGCGCTCGATCGTCGCATCCACGCGGCTGTGAATGCCGAGCGTCAGGCCGTAGCCGAACGCGTTCACTGCGTCGACCAGCGCGTCGAGCTCGCCCGCGCGCCAGGTCGTCACATGAACGACGGGTCCGAAGATCTCCTGCGTCAGGCGATCGAGGCGATCAAGCACGATCAGCGCCGGTGCGACGAACGTCCCGTGCGCGCATCCGGGGGGAAGCAGGACGCGATGGCGCACGAGCCCTGCTGCATGCATCAGCGCGATGTGCGCTTCGAGCGCATCGCGCGCCGCCTCGTCGATCACCGGTCCGACATCGGTGGCGAGATTGGCGGGGTCGCCGATCGCAAGCTCGTCCATCGCGCCGGCGATCAGTTCGAGCACGCGCGGCGCGATGTCTTCCTGCAGGCAGAGGAGCCGCAGCGCCGAGCAGCGCTGGCCCGCGCTGTCGAACGCCGATTGCACGACGTCGCCGACGACCTGCTCGGGCAGCGCGGAGCTGTCGACGATCATCGCGTTCTGTCCGCCGGTTTCGGCGATGAGCGGCACGATCGGAGAGCGCGCGGCGAGTGAGCGCGCGATCTGGCTGCCGACCGCGGTCGACCCGGTGAACGCGACGCCGGCGATGCGCGGATCGGCGACAAGCCGCGCGCCGATCGTCTCGCCCGGCCCCGGCATCAGCGCGAGTGCGTCGAGCGGCACGCCGGCCTCGTGCAGCGTGCGAACCGCCTGCGCCGCGATAAGCGGTGTCTGTTCGGCGGGCTTCGCGATGACGGCATTGCCGGCTGCGAGCGCTGCGCTCACCTGGCCCGTGAAGATTGCGAGCGGAAAATTCCACGGCGAGATGCACGCGAATACGCCGCGCCCGCGCAATGCCAGCGTGTTCGATTCGCCGGTGGGCGAGGGCAGCGCAACCGGCACGCCGAAGCGGCGCCGTGCCTCTGCGGCGTAGTAGCGGCAGAAGTCGGCCGCTTCGCGCACTTCGGCGATGGAAGCGCTGCGCGTCTTGCCTGCTTCTCGCGCCAGCAGCGCGACCCACGCGGCGCGCTCGCTTTCGAGGCCCGCCGCGGCGCGATCGAGGATCGCCGCGCGCTCGTGCGCGGGCTGCGCATCCCATCCGCGCTGGCCATCGACGAGTGTTGCCAGCGCGCGGTCGACGGTTTGCCATTCCGCATCGACGACGGTACCGATGCTGCGGCGCCGGTCCGCAGGCTCGAAAACGTCGCGCGGCGTGCCGCCGGCCGGCGCGCCGCCGCCCATCGGCGCCGCCGCCCGGCGCGTCGACGCGCTGTGCGTGATCGCATCGTCTTGCGCCTGCATCGCCGACTGATCGGCGAGCGACACGCCTTCCGAATTGCGTCGCTCGGGTGCGAAGAGATCGGCGGGCAGCGGAATCGCGCGCGCGGGCACGAAGTCCCACGACCGCGCGCGGACCAGCGGATCGGCGACGACGTCGTCGATGTCGATGCGCGAATCGCCGATGCGGTTGACGAAGGACGTGTTCGCGCCGTTTTCCAGCAGACGACGCACGAGGTAGGGCAGGAGGTCGCGGTGGCCACCGACCGGCGCGTACACGCGGCAGGCGAGATGCGGTCCGGCGCTGCCCGAGAGCACGCGCCGGTAGAGCGCTTCGCCCATCCCGTGCAGCCGCTGGAATTCGTACGCGTCGTTGCGCAGGCTCGTCGCGCGTGCGCTGACCCACGCGATCGTGTGCGCGTTGTGCGTCGCGAACATCGGATAGACGCTGCGGCCGGCCTCGAGCAGCGCGCGCGCGCAGGCCAGGTAGCAGATGTCGGTGTGCGGCTTGCGCGTGAACACCGGGTAGCCGGCCAGCCCCTGCACCTGGGCGCGCTTGATCTCGGTGTCCCAGTACGCGCCCTTGACGAGACGCACCGGAATGCGCGTGCCCAGTGCGCGCGCGAGCGCCACGATGTAGCCGACCACCGCGCGCGCGCGCTTCTGGTACGCCTGCACGGCAAGTCCCAGGCCGTGCCAATCGGCCAATGCCGGGTCGCGGCGCACGCGCGCGAAAAGCTCGAGCGACAATTCGAGTCGCTCGGCTTCCTCGGCGTCGATCGTCATGCCGATCCGATGCGCACGCGCGTCGCGCGCGAGCGACGCCACGATCGGAACCAGCTCGGCGAAGACGCGCGCGCGCTGCGGATACTCGTAGCGCGGATGCAGCGCGGAAAGCTTCACCGAGATCGAGGGCCGCGCGAATACCGACGCTTCGGAGGCGTCCGCGCTGGCGCCGATCATCGCGATCGCATGCCGATACGAATCGTGGTAGCGCGCGGCATCGGCGGCGGTGACCGCCGCTTCGCCCAGCATGTCGTACGAATGGCGATACCCGGCCTGCCCGGCGGAGCGGCTTTGTGCGACGGCCTCCTCGATCGTGCGCCCCAGCACGAACTGCTCGGCCATCACCTTCATCGCCTGCCGCACGGCGAGCCGCACGACCGGCTCGCCGGCGCGCGCGACGAAGCGCTCGTACCAGGCGCGCGGATCGCGCGCATCGTCGCGGTCGATGCGCGTCAGCCGGCCGGTCAGCATCAGGCCCCACGTCGACGCGTTGACGAGCAACGAATCGGAGGCGCCAAGATGGTTTTCCCAGTCGCCGCGCGCGAGCTTGTCGCGGATCAGCGCGTCGGCGGTGGCCGTATCCGGAATGCGCAGCAGCGCCTCGGCGATGCACATCAGCAGCACGCCTTCGGGCGTGGACAGGTCGTATTGCTGCAGGAACGATTCGATGCCGCCCTGCGACGGCCGATCGTCGCGCACCGATTCGACCCATGCGCGCGCCTGCGCGCCAATGGCGCGCGCCGCCGCGTCGTCCTGCGTCACCTGCGACGCGAGCGCTACGAGCGTCGTGCGCTCGTCGGCGAGATACGCGTCGCGAATGGCGTGGCCCTCGGGACCTTCGGGAATCAGTCCCGCCGTATCGTTGCCGGCATCCATCGGCGTCATCGCTGCACGCTAACCACGTGGATGATGCGCCGCGTGCAATTGCTTCAGCCGCTCGCGCGCGACGTGCGTGTAGATCGTCGTCGTCGTGATGTCGGCGTGCCCGAGCAGCAGTTGCACGACGCGAAGATCGGCGCCGTGGTTCAGCAGATGCGTTGCGAACGCATGGCGCAATACATGGGGCGACAGCGACGTCTTCGGAATGCCGGCGCGCACGGCGTAGCGCTTGACGAGCGCCCAGAATGCCTGGCGCGTCAGCGGCGCATGCCGCCGGGTGAGGAACATCTCGTCGCGCTTCGACGTTCCCGCCAGCGCGGGCCGTGCGTCGCTCAGGTAGCGCGCAATCCACGCGACGGCCTCGTCGCCCATCGGCACGAGCCGCTCCTTGCTGCCCTTGCCGACGACGCGCACGACGCCCGCATCGTGCGCGACCTGCGACAGCTTGAGGCCCGTCAGCTCCGACACGCGCAGGCCGGTCGCGTAGAGCGTTTCCAGCATCGCGCGGTCGCGTAGGCCGAGCGCTGTCATGGTGTCGGGCGCGTCGAGCAGCGTCTCCACCTGGGCTTCCGACAGCAGCTTCGGCAGGCGTCGCGGCTTTTTTGGCGCGCGCACGCGCAGCGTCGGATCCTCATTGATCGCGCCGCGCGCAAGTTGAAAGCGATAGAAGCGCCGGAGCGCCGACAGTCGGCGCGCAATCGACGTCGCCTTCGCCTTGACCCGGAACTGATCGGCGAGCCATTGATCGAAATCCGCGCGGCCGACGCCGAGCGCCGACGCATTGCGCTTCGCGAGCCACGCGCACCACCCGGTCAGATCGCGGCGGTAGCTCGAAAGCGACGACGCGGCGAGGCCGTCCTGCAGCCATAGCTGGTCGCAGAACGTGTCGATCAATCCGTCGTCAACCGCGCTCAATGCCTTCACCCCCCGCTCACCACGGCCCCAACCGGCGCCGGCAGCCCGGCATCCTCGCCCCTCGTCCCTACATCTTCATGTGCTGCGGCAGCAGCGTCACGAGCGTCGGGAAGAACCAGATCGCGAGCACCGCCGCGCACATCAGGAAAAACATCGGCAGCGAATGCCTGGCAATCCAGGTGATCTGGCGATTCGTCATTCCCTGCAGCACGAACAGGTTGAAGCCGACCGGCGGGGTGATCTGCGCCATCTCGACGACGAGCACGATGAAAATGCCGAACCACAGCAGATCGATGCCGGCCTTCTCGACGGTCGGCAGGATCACGCCCATCGTCAGCACGACCATCGAGATGCCGTCGAGGAAGCAGCCGAGCACGATGTAGAACAGCGCGAGCGCGATGATCAGCGCCAGCGGCGAAAGCCCGAGCGTCGCGATCCATTCGGCGAGATCGCGCGGCAGGCCGATGTATCCCATCGCGAGCGTCAGGAACGCCGCGCCGGAAAGGATCAGCGCAATCATGCAGTAAAGCCGCGTCGCGCCGAGCAGGCTCGTGCTGAACGTGTGCCGATCGAGCGATCCCTGCGCTGCCGACACCACCAGCGAACCGACGACACCGAACGCCGCGGCCTCCGTCGCCGTCGCCACGCCCGTGTAGATCGAGCCGAGCACGACGACGATCAGCAGCACGACCGGGATCAGGTGGCGCGACGCGTAGACCTTCTGCGCGAACGTCGTGCGCTCGGTCGCAGCCGGAATGCGATCCGGGTTGACCAGCGCCCACACGACGATGTAGCCGGAGAAGAGCACCGCGAGCAGGATGCCGGGGATGATGCCGGCAATGAAGAGCTGCGCGATCGACACGTTCGCCGACACGCCGTAGACGATCATGATGATCGACGGCGGAATCAGCAGGCCGAGCGTTCCCGCGCCCGCGAGCGAGCCGATCGTGATGCCGTCGGGATAGCCGCGACGCGCGAGCTCGGGCAGCGTCATCTTGCCGATCGTCGCGCACGTCGCCGCCGAGGATCCGGATACCGCCGCGAAGATCGTGCAGCCGATGATGTTCGTGTGCAGCAACCGGCCGGGCACGCGCTCGAGCCACGGTGCCAGGCCCCTGAACATGTCCTCGGAGAGCCGCGTGCGAAACAGGATCTCGCCCATCCAGACGAAGAGCGGCAGCGCCGTCAGCGTCCACGACGAGGCGGTGCCCCAGATCGTGACCGCCATCGCATCGCCGGCGGGGCGCGACGAGAACAGCGACATGCCGATCCAGGCGACGCCGGCCAGCGCGAGCCCGATCCACACGCCGCTGCCGAGCAGCGCGAACAGCGCAACGATCAGCAGCGTCGTGATCAGCGCGTCGATGCTTGCCTCCCCGACGGCGCGCTCGGCTCATTCATGATGCAGTGCTTCACTCGGCACCTCGGTGCGCCGCTCGCCGCGCCATTCGAGCACCAGCTCGTCGACGAATGCGACGAACAGCACCAGCGTGCCGGCCGCCATCGCGAGCTGCGGAATCCACAGCGGCGTCGCATCATTGCCGGTCGAAATGTCGCTGTACTGCAAGGATTGCCATGAAAGCCGCACGCTGTACCACGCGAAGGCGCCGGCGAGCAGCGTCGCAAGGGCCAATGCCCACAGCTCCAGCCGATGACGCGCGCGCATGCCGACGTGCTCGAGCACGAGCGACACGCGAATATGCTCGCCATGCTTCAGCGTGTGCGCGAGCGCCAGGAAACCGCTCGCGGCCATGCAGTAGCCGGCGTACGAGTCGGTGCCTGCAACGAACCAGTTGAAGAGCCGCCCCACGATGCCGAGCAGCACCATCGCGAGCGTGCCGACGAGAAAAAACGCCGCCACGTACGCGGCGGCGTCATAGAGCCGGTCGAGGAAGGCGCGCACCCCGTACTCAGCGCGGAGGCGCCGCGCTACTGCAGCGCGCGGTACTGGTCGATGATCTTCTTCCCATCGGGTCCCGATTTACGCAGCCAGTCGGCGAGCATCACGTTGCCGACCTTGCGCATGTCCGCGGTGAGCTGCTCGCTCGGCTTGTCGATCGTCATCCCTTTCTGGCGAAGCTGATCGGTGTACCAGCCGGTCTTTTCCTCGGACAGCTTCCAGCCGCGCGTTTCCGCGGCGGCGGCCGCCTTCAGGAGCGCCGCCTGCGTCGGCTTGTCGAGGGCGTCGAACGCGTGCCGATTGACGATCACCGCGTTCTTCGGCAACCACGCCTGCGTGTCGTAAAAATGCTTGATATGCTCGTACGTCTTCGAGTCGTAGCCGGTGGCGCCCGAGGACATGTACGAATCGATGACGCCGGTGGCGAGTGCCTGCGACACTTCCGCGGCCTGCACGGTGACCGGCTGCGCGCCGACGAGCTCGGCGATCTTCGACGTCGCCGGACTGTACGCGCGCCACTTGAGGCCCTTCATGTCCGCGGCGCTGTTGAGCGTCCGGTTCGTGTAGATGCCCTGCGGCGGCCACGGCACCGTGTAGAGCAGCATCATGCCCTGCTTCGCAAGCTTGTCGTCGAGCGCCTTGCGTTCGGCCTTGTAGAGCTTGAATGCCTCGCCGTATGACGTCGCGAGGAATGGAACGCCGTCGATGCCGTAGAGCGGGTCCTCGTTCTCGTAATTGACGAGGAGGATTTCGCCGGCCTGCGCCTGGCCGCCCTGTACGGCGCGCTTGATCTCCGGTGCCTTGAAGAGCGACGCGTTCGGATGCAACTGGACCTTCAGCTTGCCGCCGGTCGCCTTGTCGACGTCGCTGACGAACTGCTGCAGATTTTCAGTGTGAAAGTTGTTGGCGGGGTAGGCCGTGGGAAGATCCCACCTGGTTTGCGCTGCCGCCGGAAGCGCAAAGGCGAACGCGATGGCCATAAATGCGCAGATGCGGCGTTTCATCGTGATTCTCCCGTGGTGATGGGGTTCCAGCTCAAGGAACATTGTCCCGCGGCGCTAAAGTAACATCCCCCACGCGCGGCATTCTTTCATGGAAGTTGCGCTCCGGGTACGATGTTTCAGGTTTTTCCATTCCCAGGAGGATACTGCCGTGAAAAAGCTCATGGTCGTGCTGATCGCGTGTCTCGGAATGCCGCTCGCGCAAGCGGCGCTTGCACAGGACAACGTGATCAGGATCGGCGCCATCTATCCGTTGAGCGGCGCGCTTGCCTCCACGGGCAGCGAGTTGAAGCAAGCCATCGAGCTCGCCGTCGATGTCATCAACAAGCCGCATCCCGAGCTCAAGGATATTCCGCTTGCCGCCGGCGCCGGATTGCCGCACCTCGGCGGCGCGAAGGTCGAGGTCGTGTTCGCCGACTCGCAGGGCAAGCCGGAGGTGGGGCAGGCGGAAGCGCAGCGGCTGATCGACCAGGAGCACGTCGTCGCGCTGATCGGCGCCTATCAGTCCGCCGTCACCAAGACCACGAGCCGGATTGCCGAGCAGCGCGCGATGCCGTTTCTGAACCCGGAATCGAGCAGCCCCGACCTGACGGAACGCGGCTACAAGTGGTTTTTCCGGACGACGCCCAACGACGAGACGTTCATCGGCAACATGATGCAGTTTCTCGACGAAGTGAAAGCCGTTCCGACAAAGAAGATCGGCGTCGTGTACGAGAACACCGATTTCGGCGTCAACACCTACAAGGCATTGCAGGACTTCGCCAAGCGCTCGGGCCGCGAAATTGTCGTCAATGTCGCCTACGCCGCCGGGACGGCGTCGGTCAATTCGGAGTCGCAGAAGCTCGCGGCCGCAAAGCCCGACGTGGCGATTTTCGCCAGTTACACGTCGGATGCCTTGCTCTTCGTGCGGACGATGCGCGAAATGAATTACGCGCCGCCGATTTTTCTGGCGAACGACGCCGGCTTCATCGATTCGCGCTTCGTCTCCGAGGTCGGACCCCAGGTACAGGGCGTGCTGACGCGCGATGTGTGGGCGAACGATCTGTACACGATCAAGCCGGTGATCAAGCAATTGAACGACCTCTTCAAGTCGCGTTCGGGCGGCAAGGAGTTGAACGGCAACAGCGCGCGCTCGCTGCAGGGGATGCTCGTACTCGCGGATGCCATCGACCGGGCGGGATCGACGAAGCCGGATGCGATCCGCCAGGCGCTCGCTTCGACCAATCTTGACGCGGACCGGATCGTCATGCCGTGGGCTGGCGTGAAGTTCGACAGCAAAGGGCAGAACGAAAAAGGGCAAGGGCTGATCCTGCAACTCGAGGGCGACGGATATCACACCGTCTGGCCCGACCGCTACAAGCAGATGAAGAACCTGCCGGTGCTCCCGTTCACCTGGAAGCACTAAAGACGCGATTCGCCGCACCAGCGCGACGGACAGCGCGACGTGCTCGAGGCATTCGTCACCGGTTTGTCGAACGGGCTGATCTACGCCGTGGTCGCGGTAGGCTTGGCGTTGATCTGGGGCATCACGGACGTCATCAATTTTGCGCACGGTGATTTCCTGATGCTCGGCATGTACGCCGCCTACTGGATGTTCACGCTCGGCCACGTCGATCCCACGCTCGCAGCGCCCATCGCGGCGTGCGCGCTGGGGTTTGTCGGCTTTCTCGCGTATGCGCTGATCATCCGGCCGCTGCAGCGCGGCCCGGTCATGATCGTGATCCTCGCCACCTTCGGTCTCGGCCTCGTGTTGCGGCAGCTTGCGTTCATCTTCTTTTCGCCCGACTACCGCAATCTGCCGGACACGTGGCTCTCCGGCGGCATACGCTTGGCCGGCGTGTCACTCGGGCGACCGCAGGTGGTCACCGGCCTCGTGTCGCTGGTGGTGATCGGCGTGCTGTTCGTGCTGGTGTATCGCACGCGCTGGGGGAGCGCGCTGCAGGCGGTCGCCGAGGACCGTCAGGCTGCTTCGCTGGTTGGCATCGCATCCGACCGCGTCAACGCACAGGTCTGGATGCTGGGCAGCGCCATGGTCGGCTTGGCGGGCGCGCTGCTCACCACGTTCTTCTACGTGTTTCCTTCGGTGGGCGCAGTGTTCGGGCTGCTGTCGTTCGTCGCCGTGGCGATGGGCGGCTTCGGCTCGCTGCCGGGCGCGTTCCTGTCCGGCATCCTGATCGGCGTCATCGAAGCGATGACCGGTTACCTGATCGCGCCGGCGTTCAAGACCGCGAGCGTTTTCGTGGCCTTCCTGCTGGTGCTCTGGTATCGGCCGCGCGGCCTGTTCGGGCGTTGGTGAGCCGCACGGGCGCCGCCGTGCTTGCGCTGGCCGTCGTCCTGCTGGCGGCGTTTCCGCTCGTGGTCGGCGATCCGTTTTATCAGCAAGTCGTCGTGATGATGCTGATGTACGGCGCGCTCGGCGCCGCGTGGAATCTCGTCGGCGGCTTTCTCGGACGCGTTTCCTTCGGACACGCGGTGTTCCTGGGGCTTGGCGCCTATACGACGCTGCTGCTGCTGCGAACGCACGTCACGCCATGGCTCGGGATTCCGGTGGGAGGCCTCGTGGCCGCGGCAATCGCGTTTGTCGTCGGCAGGCCTACGCTGCGGTTGTCGGGACACTACTTCGCCATGGCCACGCTCGCGTTGCTGGCGATGACCCACGTGCTGGTGGTGAACTGGAGCTGGGCCGGCGGCGCGGTCGGCCTCGAAGCGCCCATCGCGAACAACGCCTGGCTGCTGCTGTTTCGCTCGCGCGCGCCGTATTACTGGATCGCTTTCGTTCTTGCGCTCTTCACGTTGTGCGCAACCTTCGCGCTGGCGCGCGCGAAAGCCGGTTACTACTGGCGCGCGATCAACGGAGACGAGGCCGCGGCCCGCAGCCTCGGCGTGCCGGCCGACCGCTACAAGATGCTCGCGTTTGCGCTGTCCGCGGCGCTGACGGGAGCATGGGGAGGGTTCTATTCGATCTACATCGGTTTCATCGATCCCGATTCGGCGTTCAACCTGACGCTGTCGATCCAGATCGTGCTGGTCGCCATCCTCGGTGGTGTGGGCACGATCATCGGACCGTGGCTCGGCGCCGCGCTGCTGATTCCGCTGGCCGAGGGAACACGCATCGCCATGGGCGGATCGGGCTCGGGTCTTGATCTGCTGCTCTACGGACTAGCGATCATCCTGGTGAGCCTGTTCCTGCCGAGCGGTCTCGTGACGCTGCGGTTACGTCGTGGCGCTGCTCGACGTTAGGCAGTTGACGCGACGTTTCGGCGGGGTGGTCGCCAACCGCGACGTCACCTTCGGTGTCGATGCGGGCGAGATCGTCGCGATCATCGGGCCGAACGGCGCGGGCAAGACGACGCTCTTCAATTGCCTCGCCGGCCATGATGCGCCGACGTCGGGCAGCGTGCGCTTCGATGGCGCGGAGCTCGTCGGCCGAACGCCCGAAGCGATCGCGACGCTGGGGCTGATGCGCACGTTTCAGGTTCCGAGGAGTTTCGCCGCGATGACGGTGCAGGAGAACGTGATGGTCGGCGCGTTGCTGCGGCAACCCGGCGTCGCGGCAGCCGAACGCGAGGCGCGACGGGTGCTGGAAGCCGTGGGTCTCGGCGATCGCGGCATGGCGCGCGCAGGCGCACTCAGCGTCGCAGGCCAGAAGCGCCTCGAGCTTGCGCGCGTGCTGGCAACGTCGCCCAGGCTGCTGCTGCTCGACGAAGTTGCGGGCGGACTCAATCCAACCGAGACGCTCGAGCTGGTGGAAATACTGCGAGCGATCCACGCGCGCGGCGTGACGCTCGTCATCGTCGAGCACGTGCTGGAAGTGGTGATGCGGCTCGCGCACCGGATTCTCGTGCTCGACTTCGGGCAACTGATCGCGTCGGGCACACCCGAGGAAGTGGTGCGCCACCCGGCCGTGATCGAGGCGTATCTCGGGAGAAAGCGTCGTGCCTGAGCGGGCCATCCTCGAAGTCGAAGAACTGCACGTGGCGTACGGGGGTGTGCAGGCGGTCCGCGGCATTTCGCTGGAGGTGCGCGCCGGGGAGATCGTCGCGCTCCTGGGGGCGAACGGCGCCGGGAAATCGAGCACGCTGCTGGCGATCGTCGGTTCGGTCCGCGCAAAATCCGGGCAGGTGCGCTTCGACGGCAACAACGTCACGGCATCCACACCCGATCGACTCGTGCGCGACGGCGTGGCGCTGATTCCCGAAGGCGGACGCGTGTTTGCGCGGCAATCGGTTGCGCAGAACCTGCGCCTTGGCGCGTACGTCGTGGCGGATGCCGCGCGATACCGCCAGCACGCGGATCGCGTCTACGCGCTCTTTCCCCGGCTTGCCGAGCGCCGGACGCAGCTTGCCGGCACGTTGTCCGGCGGCGAGCGGCAGATGCTCGCGATCGGGCGCGCGCTGATGAGCGGACCCCGGCTGCTGCTGATCGACGAGCCGAGCCTCGGATTGTCTCCGCAGCTCGTCGACGCGGTCTTCGACGGCCTCTCGAATCTCAACCGCAGCGGCACATCCCTCCTGCTGGTGGAGCAGAACATGATGCTGGCGCTGGAACTGGCGACGCGAGCCTACGTCATGCAAAGTGGGAGAATCGCGCTCAAAGGGACGGCGCAGGAAATCAGCGCGTCGGACGAGGTGAGGCAGGCGTATCTCGGGCTGTAGCCGCCGCACCTTGCCGCGCAGGCCAATGTCGTCATTCTGACCAGGGATTGGGCGTACGACTTCCTGCAATTCTGCGCGTTCGAAACCGAGGTCAACGCCGGCGATGTGCTCGTCGTCGCGACTCCCGGTGGCGGCGGCTTCGGCGCCTGGAATCCGGTGTCGGAGGTGTAATTATCGAGTTGCACCTCCGACACCGATTTATCCGTGACCAATGGCTTACGCGGCCGCCTGCGCGAGCGGCCGCGGCATCAGCATCGACAGCACGTAATACGTCGCACCCGCGATCGCGACGCCGAAGAACCAGCCGTACACGCCCCACCACGATGGCAGCAGGCTGCTGAAATTCGGCAGGATGCTGGAGAACAGCGCACCGATGGCGGCCGCGACGAACGCCGTGACATGGAAGCCGCCCTGGTAGCGGTATTCGCCGTCCTCCACATAGAGCGCGCCGACGTTGACCTCGCTTTTCGCGACGAGGTAGTAGTCGACCATGATCACGCCGAACAGCGGTCCCATCGTCGCCCCGATGGCACCGACGAACCCCGCTGCGTTGCCTTCCCACGGCGCGAACGGATACAGGACGAGCGCGATCGCGGCCGCAATGTAGCCGCCTTTCTTGAAGTCGATCGCTTTCGGAAAGACGTTGGAGAAGTCGAACGCCGGCGACACGAAGTTGGCGACGACGTTGATGCCGAGCGTCGCAATCGCGAACGTCGCCGCCGCGAGCAGCGCCAGGAACCAGCTCTCGAACTTCGCGGAAATCTGCTCGGGATGCAGCAGCACTTCGCGGTAGACCTTGTACGCGGCGAGCGTCGTGATGCCGGCGACGAGCGAGAAGAGGATGAGGTTGATCGGCAGTCCCCACAGGTTTCCCTTGCGCACGGTCGCCTTGTCCGGTGCATAGCGCGAGAAGTCGCAGAAATTGAGATACAGCGCGGCGAAGTACGTGATCCACGTCGCACCGACGGCCATCAGCGCGGCGACGGAGCCCGGCTCGCCGGCCACACCTGCATCCTTCGTCTTCGTGAGCAGCACGTCCTGCGGGATGCCGTGGTCGAATGAAAAGCCGCCGGCCTTGATGACGAGCCCGATCGCGAGAATCAGCATCATCACCCACACCGCCGGCCCGGCCCAGTCCTGGAAGCGGCGCACCGTCTCCATGCCTTTCTGGATGATCAGGAGCTGCAGTGCCCAGACGACGACGAAGCAGATGACTTCGAGACCCGAGTGCCCGAGGAAATGCGTGTTCTTGTGGAACGCCATGAACGTTTCGGTGCGCGTGAGCAGCGCGACGATCGCACCCGACGCGAGCGCCGTCTGCGCGCCGTACCAGAAGCATGCCACGACAGCGCGCACGAGGGCGGGAACGTTCGCGCCCCAGATGCCGAACGATGCGCGCGCGAGCACCGGGAACGGCACGCCGGTTTTCACGCCGGCATAACCGACGAGGTTCATCAGGAAAAAGATGACGAGCGAGCCCAGGCCGATCGCGATGATGAAGTTGACGAAGCTGCCGCACAGCAGGAACAGGCTCGCCGCGAGGTAGTAACCCCACAGGCTGTGCACGTCCGACGTCCAGACGTTGAAGATGCTGAACACGCCCCATTTGCGGTTGGTCGCAGGCGCGAGGTCGGCGTTGTACAGCGCAGGCGATGCGTTCGGAATGTTCATCTCGTCTCTCCTCCGAGGTGGCTCGACGAGCGGAGCGCCTTTGCGTGTCCGGCCGCCGCGGTTCGTTACTATAGACGCGTATCCCCGTAAATCGGAAGACGCCGAACGCGAGTGATGCCATGACGACCGAGCTGCTGTTCAGGGACGACGCATATCTGAAGACCGCGACGGCGCGCGTCCTCGCCGTCCACGACCGGGGCATCGAGCTCGATCGGACGATCTTCTACCCGCAAGGCGGCGGGCAGGTGGGGGACACCGGCGCGTTGCTGCGTAGTAACGGCGAGCGAATCCCGGTGATCGACACGCGCAAGGGCGAAGCCGCCGACACCGTGCTGCATGTCCTGCACCCCGATACGCCGCGGCCCGGCGCTGGCGAATCATTGACACTGGCGCTCGACTGGGACCGCCGCTATGCGCTGATGCGCCTGCACACCGCGCTGCACGTCCTGTCGTGCGTCGTCGTGGCGCCGGTCACCGGCGGCAACATCGCGCCGGACAAGGCTCGGCTCGATTTCGACATCGACATGAGCCTGCTCGACGCTTCGAGAATCGAGCGCGAGACGAACGCGCTGGTCGCCCGCGCGATCGCGACCGAAACGGTATGGATCAGCGACGAGGAGCTCGATGCGCGGCCCGAGCTCGTCAAGACGATGAGCGTGCAGCCGCCGCGCGGCGCGGGGCGGGTACGCCTGCTGCGGATTCCGGGCATCGATTTGCAGCCCTGCGGTGGGACGCATGTGGCGAACGTCGGCGAGATCGACGCCATCCGCGTGCTGAAGATCAGGAGCGAGGGGCGGCGCAATCGCCGCATCGAGATCGCGCTCGCATAGGGTCTCTGACCTATCCGACTTTCGCGGCCAGCTCGTCGAGAATCGGCCGCTGCCCCGCGACGATCCTACGCCGCGCTTCGTCCAGGGCGAACCACTCGGCGCGGTCGATTTCGGGGAACACCTGCATCCGGCCCGAGCGCGGCGGCCACTCGATCTCGAACGTATTGCTCCTGATCTCCGCCGGATCGAGCTCACCCTCGACAGCGAATGCGTGCACGATCTTGCCGCGCGATTGCGCGACGGGTGTCAGCGGCGTCAACTCGCCCATCAAGGCGCGTCCCGTTTCCTCGGCGAATTCGCGCCGCGCGGCGAGCGCCGGTTTTTCGTCGGCCGCGAATTCGCCTTTCGGGATCGACCATGCGCCCGCGTCCTTCTTCGCCCAGAACGGACCGCCGGGATGGGCGAGCAGCACTTCGAGATCCGCCCCGCGGCGCCGGTACATGACGACGCCTGCGCTTTGCGTTTTCGCCATTCTGCCTATTTTGCCCGCGTCGCCGCCTTGGAGCGATAATCCCAAAACGTGGGCTTTCCAAGCGGGCAAACGCCATGACGATGCTCTACGACTTCACCGTTGACGACATCGAGGGCCATCCGGTCAGCCTCGACCGCTACAAGGGCAAGGTGCTGCTCGTCGTCAACACCGCGAGCAAGTGCGGGTTCACGCCGCAGTACCAGGGACTCGAAGCGCTGTATCGCAAGTACCGCGAGCAGGGGC
>Ga0070709_10001053_pt1 | contig 15224 bp, 16 predicted proteins | sample LARL51metaG_FD_65449 | JGI IMG/M metagenome (GOLD analysis project Ga0070709, IMG submission 65449) | Corn, switchgrass and miscanthus rhizosphere microbial communities from Kellogg Biological Station, Michigan, USA - LAR L5-1 metaG | ecosystem: Host-associated > Plants > Roots > Rhizosphere ...
AGTCTCGCGCTGCGCTGGGGCATGCTGATCGGGGAGAACATGCGCCGCGTGCGGCAGCCGATCCGCCTCGAGGTCGGCGAGCCGATCCCCCATGGCGAGCTCGCCCCCGAGAGCGACCGCACCGCCTTGTCACGGCAGCTGTGCTATCGCACCTACGCGCTCGGCGGCGTTGACGCGTCCGTCCCCGGGCTGATCGTCGGCTGGCCGAGCGTGCTGCAGCCGAAGTCCTCAGGCAGCTCCAAGTCCCAGCCGCTGACCGCAGTCGTACGCGAATGCGCATAAGGCCACGCGGCGCGCCCTGATCGCTGCGGGGCGGCGCGCATGATCCGTTGTGCGCGTGCGCCGCGGATGCTGAAGCGCCACGACATTCGCCCGTGCGGGACAATGCCGCCGCCCACCGCCGCGCCTGGCGCTGGCGCACAGCGCCCGCGACCCTCTACAGTGCGCACCAGAGCGGCGACGAGGGTCATCACAAGAATCCACTGCGAAGCCAAATTGACCTGCTGACTCGCCGTTCTGCAGGTGGGTCGTTCGCATTGCGAGCGGCCCGGACCACACCCCTGGAAGCGAGTACTAAAGATGAAGCGTTTGTTGCGCTGGCTCGGCATTGCCCTGCTGGCGGTCGTCGCACTTGCGGTCGTCGGACTCGGGATCGTCTACCTGCTGTCCGAGCGCATATTGACCCGCACCTATCCGCTGCCGGCGGTGGCGCTGTCGATCCCGAGCGATCCCGCCGAGCTGCCCGAGGGCCGGCGCCTTGCCACCGTGCACAACTGCCTGAACGGCTGCCACGGCAAGGGCGGGGAGGGCGCAGTGATGTTCGATCAGCCGGTCATCGGCCGCATCGTCGCCCCGAACCTCACCGCCGCGGTACGGCGCTACAGCGATGCACAGCTGGTGACGATCATTCGCCATGGCCTGCGTCCCGACGGCCGGAGCGTCGTGGTGATGCCTGCGCAGGAGTTCGGGGTGCTGACCGATTCTGACCTCGGGCGCATCATCGCTTACCTCAAGAGTTTGCCGCCGGCGGAGGGTCCCACGCCGTCGATCTCGTTGGGTCCGGTGGGGCGTCTGGGCTTCGCGACCGGGCAGTTCAAGACCGCGGCCCAGCTGATCGCCAGCGGCGTTCCACCGCCGCCGGCGACCGGTGAGGAGGCCGAGCGGGGCCGCTACCTGGCACGCAGCACCTGCAGCGAGTGTCACGGTACCAGTCTGCAGGGCGATTCCAACCCGGACTTCACCTCGCCGAATCTTCAGGTCGTGGCCGCCTACACGCCCGAGGCCTTCAGGCAACTGCTGCGCACCGGCGTGCCGCTCGGCGGACGCATCCTGCCCACCATGGGTACAGTGGCGCGCGAGAACCTCTCGCAGCTGACCGATGCCGAGATCGACGCGCTGTATGCCTATCTGCACGCGTTAGCAGGCGGCGGATCGGGTTGACGACGTACGGGCGCTACTTCTGACGACCAACACCGGGACGATCAGAGCGGCGGAGGATTGCGGGAGCGTGCCGAGTCTGCGACTACAGGAAGCCGTGGGTAATAGCGTAGGCAGCCACGGCTGCGGCCGAGCGCAGACCCAGTTTGCGCATGAGGTTGGTGCGGTGCTTTTCGACGGTCTTGTGGCTCAACGAAAGCATACGTGCCATTTCCCGCGTACGGTAGCCGCGTGCAATGAGCGTGATGACCTCTTGCTCACGGTTGGTAAGAAGAGTACTCGGGCGGCCGCGGGTGCGGGTTGAGGGCTCAGCGTACGAGCTGACCATCTTTTCCATTGCCGCCGGACTGATGTAGCTCTTGCCGGCCACTACGCGCTGCAGTCCGCGGAACAAATCATCGCGGCCGTCGCTCTTGAGCACATAGCCATCAGCGCCGGCACGCAACGCGGCCTCGAGAAACTGATCGTCGCGGCGGAATGTCAGTACCAGGATGCGTACTCCGGGCCAGCGGCGCTTCAGTTGGGCGATCGTCTCAGGGCCGGTCTTGAGGGCGATCGAAAAGTCCATCACGACTACGTGCGGTTGCCCGCTGCTGAGGGCCTGCAGTGCCTGGCGACGTCCGGATACGGCGGCGATTACCTGAAGGGTCGGGTTGCTTTCCAGCAAGGCAACCAACCCGTCGCGCATTACGCCCGGCTCCTCGATGACGAGGATCTGGGTCCGCGTGCGTGCCTCGGCGGTGACCCCGGCAGGTTCATGCTTTGCCGATATCAGGGCCGGAGGTGCGTCTTCGGCAATGCAGGAGGGCTCGGGCATAAGGCCAAGGTTAGGTCCAGCGCGTGGGGATTGCTCTACAGGAAATCCCTACCCTCCGGATCCCGGGGCTGGCGTGGGCAATGCAACCGATGTGCAAGACCCGGGCGCACGACTATCGTCAGTCCGTGGTCGGAGTGCGCTAGAGCCTGAGGTTGCCACATGTGGTACAAGCTGCTGATCGCTTACCTGCTGGCATTTCCCGCCCTTATCACCGGCCTCTACCTGGGCGACCGAGCCTGGCGGAGCTCCTACGGGCGGCGTCTGCGCCGGTCCTTTCAGCCGCCGGCGTCGTCCAAGTACAGGTGTGGGGCATGACTGAATAGCCCGCCTGTAGCCCGGCGGCTACAGCTGCAAGGTCCGCTGCGACGCGCTACCTTGAGCAAGCCGCTTCGGGAGGGCGGAGTGAACCCCATGACTGCCGAGATAGCAGGGGTGGCTACGACGGCGCCGGCCGACAGTCCCGCGGTACGGGCGGCGATTGCGCGCGCCAAGCTCGCGTGGGAGTCCACCGTCGATGCGCTGCCCGACCTCATATGCCTGCTCGACGCCGCCGGGCGCATCGTGCGCATCAACCGCGTGGTCGAGCGCTGGGACCTGTGCCCGCTCGCGGACGCGCTCGCGCGCGACCTGCACGGCGTTCTGCACATCGGCTGCACCGCGCCGGGCTGCGAGCTGCTGACTGCGCTCAGCACCGCCTGGCAAAGCCTGGCCGACGGGCAGAGCCCGCAATTTGAGCTGCGCGATCCGCGTCTCGGTCGCGCCCTCCAGGTGATCATCCGCCGCATCGACGGCGGGGACTGGCTGGCTGTCGCCGTCGTCACCGACGTGACAGCGCTGTACCTCGCCCGCGAAGCGCTGAACGCCATGAACGCAGAGCTCGAGATGCGCGTGCGTCTGCGGACCGACGCGCTGGCAGCTGCCAACAGCGACCTGCAGAACGAGATCGTGCGACGCGAAGCGGCCGAGCAGGCACTGCGTCGCAGCCGCAATGAGCTGGCGGCTCTGTCGCACCAACTGATTACCGCGCAGGAAGCGGAGCGCACGCGCATTGCACGCGAACTGCACGACTCGGTCGGTCAGCAGCTGGGTGCGATCAAGTACAGCCTGGAACGCGTCGAGCTGTCGCAGCAGCATCCTGAAGAAGCATCGCCAATTCTGCAGCGCGGCATCGCGGCCTTGCAGGATGCCATGCAGGATCTGCGCGATATCGCCATGGATCTGCGACCCGCCGTGCTCGATGACCTCGGCGCGGCCTCCGCCGTGTCCTGGTTCTGCCGGCAGTTCGCGGTCAGCTATCCGACATTCCAGGTAAGCGAGCGGCTGTCGGCAGTGGATGCGGATATTCCGCAGCGCCTGGCGACCACGGTGTTCCGCAGCCTGCAGGAGCTGCTCAACAACGTGGCCAAGCATTCGCAAGCACGCGCGGTGGTGGTGACGCTCGCGCGGGTCCCGGAGGGGCTGATACTCGAAGTCGTCGACGACGGTGTCGGCATCGCCGCGGCGGGACTGACGGCTCCGGCAAAGTCCGGGCGCGGGATCCGCAATCTGCGCGAGCGCGCCGAGATGACGGGCGGTCAGCTGTCGCTGCTGCCGTGCGAGCAGGGCGGCGGCACGCGGGTGCGGGTGGAGTGGCGGCTCGTGCCCGGCGACTTCCGGGAGCCCGACGCAGCCTAGGTAGACGTGCCCTGGGTTTGCGGACCCGCGCCGTGCTCTTCTTCGGTGTGCTGCAAGCTCGCGCCCGGCAGCAGGCCGTTGCGTACCGCGAACAAGGTCACGGAAGCGGTGTTATGCAGCTCGAGTTTACGCATCAGATTGGCGCGGTGTTTCTCCACCGTCTTGATGCTCAGGCGCAGTGCCAGCGCGACTCGCTTGTTGGACTCGCCAAGCGCCACGCGCGTCAGTACCTCGCGCTCGCGCTCAGTGATGCGCGGACAGGGCTCGGCGGCGGAGTAATTGCGCCGCAGGTAGCCGGACACCAGGCGCGCCGATACCGGTTCGGAGAAGTATTTCTGGCCGCTGATCACGGCGCGGATGGCCTGCAGCAGCTCGGGACGGCTGGCGTCCTTGAGCACATAGCCGTCGGCGCCGGCACTCAGGGCGGCGCGGATGTATTCATCGGTGCAGTAGGCGGTCAGCACCAGGATCTTGAGACCCAGATTCGCCGCCCGCAGCTCGTCGATATAACGCAGTCCGGAGCCTCCGGGCATGGCGAGATCGGTGATCACCAGCGTCGGCTGCGCGCTCTGCGCAACGCGGACTCCGTCAGCGCCACTGGCGGCTTCGCCGACCACGCGCAGATCGGACTCCATTTCTATTAGGGCGCGCAGTCCGTCGCGCAGAATCGCATGGTCTTCAATTAGAACGATTCGCGCAGCCAGCGTCATGTAGGTCCTCGCGGGACGTTTTCAGCCGCGGGCAGACGTATGCCCAAGGAGTGCAGCGCCAGGAGCCCGATATGCGTCATGCGCCGCGCGCTGGAACGAGACGCCCTCAAAGGTGCGCAGGGTCAGCCAGGCCGCCCCCCATTATTGTTGTTAGCACGGTCTTCTCCCGTGGGAAATCATGCGCGAAAAGTCGCCGCGGGTCCACCGCAATGGGCATATTGCAGCAGCTTCAGCTGCGAACTACACGTTTACCCTACCTGCCGGCGACCGACGCTTGGAGTAGAAACGGCAGTCATGTATCGGGAGTGGACGCGGCAGTTTGTCTGCGGGTTGTTGTGCAGTGCTGTGGCGCTGGCATGCCGCGCGGACATCTACAGCTTCACCGACGATCACGGGGTAACGCACTTCAGCAACGTGCCCACGGATGCCCGCTACCACTTGCTGCTCGCCGCCCCGCCGCCGCCGCAAGCGCAGCACGCCGCACACTGGCTGGCGAAATCCCAGCAATTTGACGGCTTTATCCTGCGTGCCGCCCACCAGGCAGCCGTGCGTCCGGAGCTGGTGCGTGCCGTGATCGTGGTCGAGTCAGCCTTCAATCCGCGCGCGGTCTCGCCCCGCGGTGCAGTCGGACTGATGCAGCTGCTGCCGGCGACCGCGCGGCGCTACGGGATTTCCGATGCCTTTGATCCGGAACAGAACATCACGGCAGGTACGCACTACCTCCACGATCTGCTGGCTCGTTATGGTAACAATCTCGAGCTGACGCTAGCTGCCTACAACGCCGGCGAAGACGCCGTAGAACAACACGGTCGCAGCGTGCCGCCATTTGCCGAGACCCGCCGTTACGTGCCCGCTGTGCTGCGCGTCTACCGCGAGCTGCTGGCACGCGCCGGGCTCGGCTAGGGTAATTCCCTACCACGGCTACGCGCTTTCACCCGGCCGGGTAGAGCGCTAGCCCACTGTCGAGCGCCGCCGTCTTTCACGACCATGAAGCCTGGCAGTCGTGGAAGCGCCTGAGTCGCGCTGCAAATATAACTATGAAGCGCCACATCACAGCAGCGTATCGGCGAACCGGCAACCGGGGGTTTACCCTGTTGGAGCTGCTGGTGGTGATGGTCATCATCGGCCTGCTCGCCGGCTTCGTCGCACCGCGCTACTTCGCCCAGGTCGGCAAATCGCGCGTCAAGGCGGCGCGCGCGCAGATCGATGCGCTCGACAAGGCGCTCGAGCAGTACCGCCTCGACGTCGGCCGCCTGCCGACGACGGAGGAGGGGCTGGCAGCCCTCAACACGGCGCCGCCTGGCATCAACAACTGGGAGGGGCCTTACCTCAAGAAGGACGTGCCGCTCGATCCGTGGGGGCATCCATACGTCTACGTACAGCCCGGCACGCACCAGAACGACTTCGATCTCCTCTCACTCGGCCGTGACGGCCGGCCCGGCGGTACCGGAGAGGACTCGGATATCGACAACTGGTGAACGCGGTGGAGTTTCGCATCAAGGCTCTGGACGGTTCCTCCGCGGTGGTGGCCTGCACCGTCGATGCCGTAGACGAAGCGGACGCGCGCCGACAGCTGAGCCTGCGACAACTGCGCGTCATCTCCCTGGAGCCGGTGAGGCGCATGCGACGCTGGCTGCAGCCGGCACCGCTGCGCCTCACCGTGTTCAGTCAACAGCTGGTGTCATTGCTCGACGCCGGGCTGTCGTTGGTTGAGGCGCTGGAAGCCCTGGCACAGAAGGAATCCAACGCCACCACGCAGCGCACGCTGGAACAGATCCTCGCCCGCCTGTACGAGGGCCAGACGCTGGCCACGGCGCTGACCGAGCATCCCAGGGCTTTTCCCGAGCTCTACGTCGCCTCGATCCGCGCCAGTGAGCGCACCGGGGCATTGCGCGAGGCCCTGACACGCTACATCGCCTATCAGGAGCGCGCCGACGGCCTGCGCAAGACCGTGGTCAACGCCTGCATCTACCCGGCGGTACTGCTGGTCGCGGGCGTGCTGGTGATGCTGTTTCTGATGGGCTACGTGGTGCCGCGCTTCAGCTCCATCTACGAGGACGTGGGCAGCGACCTGCCGCTCGCGTCGCGCCTGCTGCTCAACTGGGGGCAGCTTATCGATGCGCACGCGTCGGCCGTCGTCCTTGGTTTGCTGTGCGGTTGCGCGGCTCTGACCTATGCCGTGCGTCGACCAGCCGTGCGCCTGGCAATGACCGCCCGGCTGGAACGCATCCCGGCGCTGGGCCGCCAGTTGCACATCTACCAGCTGGCACGCCTGTACCGCACTGCCGGCATGCTGGTGCGCGGCGGAGTGCCCGTAGTCACGGCGCTGCGCATGTCCGCGGGCGTGGTACGTGCCGACTCACGCGCGGCGTTCGCCGCCGCCACGCGCGCGGTGAGTGAAGGACAATCGATCGCCGATGCGCTGGAGCGGCACGGGCTCACCACTGCAGTCGCCGCACGCATGCTGCGCGTCGGGGAACGCAGCGGCAACATCGGCGAGATGATGGAGCGCATCGCCAGTTTCTGCGACGAGGAGTTGGCTCGCTGGGTCGCGATCGCGACCCGACTCATCGAGCCGCTGCTGATGATCTTCATCGGACTGGTCATCGGCGTCATCGTGGTGCTCATGTACTTTCCGATCTTCCAGCTCGCCGGCAGCATCCAATGAGCGCGGTCATCAAACAGCTCGATGAGGCGCGCGCCGCCGGTCCGCCGGTCGCGCTGGCCGAGGATCTCATTGCGCGGGGCCTGCAGGAAGCGCCGCGCTCAAACGAGCCGGTGCTGGGCTTCCTGACACGTGAGTCCGGACTCGGGGGTGACGATTTTGCGCACGCCCTGGCTTTGGCCCTTGACTATCGCTTCGTCTCCGCCGTTGAGCTGGCGCAGCTCGAGCCGGACTTTTCAGTACTGCCACCTGCAGAAGCCACGCGCCGCTGCTGCGTGGTCGTGCACATCGTCAACCGCCTGGTGGCGGTATTCGCCGACCCGTTCGACAACAGCCTGCGCGGCTGGCTCGAGCTGCGCATCAAGCAGCCGATCGAGTGGGCGCTGGCGGCGCGCGCGGAGATAGAGGGGCTGGTGGCGCGTCGTGCCGAAGGGCTGCGTGCCATCGACGCAGTGCTGCCGACTGCGCAGGAGGCGGACAAGAGCGATGCCGGGGTCGACAATCTCTCCTATGTGCGTATCAGCGAGGACAGCAGTCCGGTGGTGCGACTGGTTCACTCCACCGTGTACGACGCGCTGCGCGCCGGTGCCAGTGACATCCACCTGGAGTCGACGGCGACGGGACTGGTGGTTCGCTACCGCCTCGATGGGGTGCTGGCGAGCATCGCCAGTGTCGCGGGTGTCGAGCATGCCGAGCAGGTCATCTCGCGCATCAAGGTAATGTCGGAGCTTGACATCGCCGAGCGCCGCGTGCCGCAGGACGGCCGCTTCAAGGTCGCAGTCAACAACCGACCGATCGACTTCCGTGTCTCGATAATTCCCAGCATCTTCGGCGAGGACGCGGTACTGCGCATCCTCGATAAGCAGACGCTGACCAAGCAGATGAGCGGTCTGCGCCTGGACGTGCTCGGCTTCGACGACGACATGGTCGAGCAGTTGCAGCGCTTGAGCTCGCTCCCCTACGGCATGCTGCTCGTCACCGGGCCCACCGGCAGCGGCAAGACGACGACGTTGTACGCGGCCATCTCCGAGACGCAGACCGGGCGCGACAAGATCATCACGATCGAGGACCCGGTCGAATATCAGCTGCAGGGCGTGCTGCAGATCCCCGTGAACGAGAAGAAGGGCCTGACGTTCGCCCGCGGCCTGCGTTCCATCCTGAGACACGATCCCGACAAGATCATGGTGGGCGAAATCCGTGACCCGGAGACGGCACAGATCGCGATTCAGTCCGCGCTCACCGGCCATCTGGTGTTCACCACGGTGCACGCCAACAACGTCTTCGACGTGGTGAGCCGCTTCGTGCACATGGGCGTCGATACCCACAGCTTCGTCTCGGCGCTGTCGGCGGTGATGGCGCAGCGCCTGGTGCGCATCGTGTGCGAGCAGTGCTGCGAGGCATACCTGCCGCCGCGCGAGCTGCTGGAAAAGTCGCAAATCTCGCTGGTGTTGAGTGCCAATTTCCGCTTCCGGCGCGGGGTCGGGTGCGGCCACTGCCGCGGTACCGGCTATCACGGGCGTCGCGCCGTGGGTGAGCTGCTGGTGCTCAATGACGAGATGCGCGAAGCAATTGTCAACCGCGCTCCGGTACGCCAGCTCAAGGAATTGGCGCAACAGGCGGGCGTGCGCCTGATCCGCACCGCGGCGCTCGACCTGGTGCGGCGCGGGCAAACGACGGTCGAAGAGGTGAATCGTGTCACCATTATGGCGTGACGAGATCGGCGTGCATCTCTCGCCGCAGCGCCTGTGTGCCGTGCGCCTGCAACGCGGGCTGCGGCCGCGACAGGTTGCGGCGCACGAGCAGGCCCTGGCGGGTCGCGGCGAGGCCTGGGGCGAGGCGGTCGAGAAGTTCGCGCAGCTCCTAGCGCTGGCGGACTGGAGCGGGGTTGCGACGCGGGTGGTAATCGCCGACCACTGGGCACGCTACTGCATCGTTCCATGGGTCGGCAGCCTGAATTCGGAGAGCGAGCGCCTTGCGTACGGGCGCCAGCTCCTGACCAGCAGCTACGGCGAGTCGATTGCCGACTGGGAGGTGCGGGTCTCGGCCGCGCCACCGCAGAGGGACGCGGTGGCCTGCGCGGTACCGCGCGAGCTGATTGCGGCGCTGCGGGCCGCCTGCGCCTTGCAAGGCATCAGCCTGCTGTCGCTGCAGCCGCAACTGATCGCCGCGTACGCCGCCTGGCGGGATCGGCTGCCTGATGCCAATGCCTGGTTCGTCAGCATCGAGCCCGGCTCGCTGGCCGCGGCACACGTGGGCGCCCACGGCTGGGACCGCGTCTACAGCGTGCGCATCGGGGTCGACTGGCTGCGGGAGCTCAAGCGCTTGCGGACTTTCGGGCGGCTCGCCAGTCGTAGCCCGGGCGAGGGCAACGTTTACGTCGATGCGCCGCACGCCTGGCGCACGTTGGGAAGCGCCGTCGAGCCGACCTCGGGAAATCCGGAGGCTTCCGCGCTGCGGTGGCTGGACGAAGAGAGCGGTCCGGTGAGCACTCTCCAGCGCCTCAACCGGGCGCGAAGGCTCGCGGCATGAGCACATCACCCCCGGCACTCGACTTTGCCGGTGGCCGTCCGGCCATCAATCCCGCCGGTGCCTTGCTGCTGCTGGCCGGCGTGCTGGCCGGCGCAGCGGTGTTCGCAGAATATCGCGTGCTCGCTGCGCACCGCTCCGGACTGGAGCTAAAGCTGGATGCCGCGGCGCATCGCGTCGCGCGCAGCCCTGCCAGCGAGGCACGCAGCGCCGGTCTGCTGGCCGACGCGGACCGTGTCGCCGCCCAGCTGGGTACACCATGGACGCGTCTGCTCTCGGAGCTGGAGCTCGCCAGCAAGGATAGCGCGCAGCAGGTCGCGGTCCTGTCGGTCGAGCCCGACAGCGCCAAGCATCGCGTGCACATCACCGCCGAATCACGCGATCTGCCGGCCGCCTTGACCTACGTCCGACGCCTGCAGACCAGCAATGTCTTGCGCTATCCCATGCTCGACAGTCACGAAGTGCGACCTGACGTCCCGGAGCGCCCGGTACTGTTCGCCCTGACGGCCGACTGGACGGTGCCGTGAGCGCGAGCATGGGCACGCACGGCGATAGCAGCCCGCCCGATGCCGGGGCGGCGGTGCCGATTGCGGCGGTCGCTGTGGCGCGCGCCGTGGCGCCGCTCGACTCGAGGCGCGGCTCGAGGTCGGCGCCGCCGGTAGCGCCGCGGCCGCAGCAACTTGCCTCTCAGTTGCAGCAGACTGTCACGTCCCTGGCGCAACGACTGCAGTACGCAGTCACGCGGGTGGGCCTGCCGGGACAGGTCGGCCTCGGCGCCATCGCGACAGCGTTGGTCGTTGCTCTGAGCATGCTGCTGCCGGCGCAGCGCGCCGTCGAGAACCTGCGCACCGACCTCACGCGCACCCTGCGGGCCCCGCCGGGGACTGCGGACGCACCCGGCAGCGCGCCTGCATTCCTTGAGAAGCTGCCGACGCGCGTTGGTATGCCGGGGGTCGTCGCGCAGATCTACCAGCAGGCCAAGGACGCCGGCGTGGCGCTGGACACGGGTCGCTACAGCTACAGCGCAGCGAAAGCGGGTGGAGTGGCGCGCTACGAGCTGGATTTCCCCGTCAAGGCCGGCTATCCGAACCTGCGCAGTTTCATCGGAGCTACCCTGGCTGCCGTGCCGGCTGCCGGGCTCGAGCGGCTCCACATCGAACGCAAGGCGGTCGGCGACAACGTGGTGAGCGCGGAAGTGCGCTTCGTCGTCTTCGTGCGCGACGAGTGAGCACGATGCAACTGAGCCTGCGTATCAAGCTTCTCACCGGCGCGGCCGCCATGGTCGGCGCCTACGTGCTCTTGGGGACAGGCGACCCGGAGCCAGTAGCAGCGAAGGAGCGGGTACGCAACCACGCCGAGCGCAGCGCTCCCAGCGCCTCCGGCATCCGCCGTTCGTTCGCTACTCTCGAGAAGCGCGTGGTCGCAGCGACCGCCGCGGAGGCACTCTTTGCCCCGCACTCCTGGTACGTCGCTCCACCGCCGCCCCCGACGGCTGCGCTGGAAGCTGCTAAGGAGGCTGTGCCGGCCAAACCCGTCGCGCCGCCGCTGCCGTACGCCTACATGGGCAGCTACGCACAGGACGGAGCGGGCCCGGTGTTTTTCCTGACACGCGGCGACCGGGTGTACGACGTGCACATCGGCGACATTCTTGATGGCACGTACAGCGTGGATGCGTTCGCCAATGGGCAGCTGACGCTGACATACAAGCCCCTGAACCAACAACAACAACTAACGACAGGGGCAACCCCGTGACCCAGGCCAAGCGCTATCGGACGCTGCTACTTCCCATGCTTGTCGTGCTGGCCGCCTGCGCCGCAGATCGCTTGCACAGTGACGGTCTGAAGGCCGTCGACCAAGGCAGCTACGAGCAGGGGCTGCTGCAGCTGCAGGAAGCGGTGAAGAAAGACCCGCACAACATGGAGTATCGGCTTGACCTCGAGACGCGGCGCGACGCGGTCGTGCAGCGCCTGCTTACCCAGGCGGACGCTGCGCGCAACGTACTGGACCTCGACGGCGCCAGACAGTTTTATCGCAGGGTTCTCGTGGTCAGTCCCGGCAACAACCGCGCGCTGCTCGGATTGCAGGCACTCGAGGCAGACGCCCGTTATTCGCAGGTCATCGGTGCCGCACGCAAGGATCTCGAACGCAAGGACTACGAGGCGGCAGAGGCCAAGGTACGCGGGGTGCTCAGCGAGGACCCGGGCTATGGGCCGGCCAAGGACCTGAGCGCCGCCATCGCCGTCGCACGCGGGCCGGTCACGGTCGCGCCGCGTCTGAAGACCAAGGACAACCGACGCGTGACGCTGCAGTTGCGTGACGCGCCCACCAAGATGGTGTTCGAGGTGCTGTCACGGCAGACCGGCATCAACTTCATTCTGGACAAGGACGTGAAGAGCGACGGTAAGACCACGATCTTTGTTCAGGACGTGCCGGTCGAGGAGGCGATCGACCTGGTGCTAAATCAGAACTCATTGGCGCGCCAGATCCTCGCCTCCAACATGGTGCTCATCTATCCCAACAACGCCACCAAGCAGAAGGAATACGAGGAGGAGATCGTACGCACCTTCTATCTGACCAATGCCGCCCCCAAGGATGTGGAGAGCATGCTCAAGACCGTGCTCGGCACCAAGACCCTGTACGTGGACGAGCGCGCCTCGGTGGTGGTGATGCGCGACACGCCGGATGCGGTACGCATGGCGGAAAAGCTCGTGGCGTCGATCGACGTTCCCGAGGCCGAGGTGATGCTCGAAATCGAGGTTCTCGAGGTCAGCAGCAGCAAGATTCAGGACCTGGGCATCACCTATCCGGGCGACGCCACTCTCGGAGTGACCCAACAGGGTATGGGCATCGGCGGTGCGGCCGGTAACCTGGTGCTGTCGGACCTGCGCAAGCAGGGCTCGCGCACGGTCACCGTCTCGCCGCTCGGAGTCACCCTGTCCGCCCTCAAACAGGCGGGCGTGGTCAACACGCTCGCGAGTCCGCGGATCCGGGCGCGCAACAACGAGAAAGCCAAGATTCTGATCGGCAGCAGGCTGCCGGTCATCACGAACAGCGTCACACCGACCGCGGGCGGCACGGCCGTGGTAACCGGCAGCGTGCAGTATCTGGACGTCGGCCTGACGCTGGAAGTGCAGCCGGTCATTCACCAGGACAGCGACGTTGCCATCAAGCTCAACCTCGAGGTCAGCTCGCTGCTGAAGCAGGTTACGACTTCATCGGGGACGATCGCGTATCAGATCGGCACGCGCGATGCGAGCACGCTGCTGCGCCTGAAGGACGGCGAGACCCAGATCCTCGCCGGCCTGATATCCGACTCCGACACGCGCAACGCCACCAAAATCCCCGGCTTGGGTGACATCCCAATCCTCGGCAAGCTCTTCGGCCTGAATCACACCGACGTCGAGAAGGATGAGATCGTGCTGTCGGTCACGCCGCGCATCGTGCGCATGCAGCCGCGTGCCGCGAGCGACAACACCGAGTTCTGGTATGGCACCGAGACGCGCACCCGCAGCGCGCCATATCCCGCGGACAGCGCGCCGGTCTCCGCTCCGGCTGGCATGCTGACGCCGGCCGCCCAGGCGCCCGTGGATCTGAGCAATCTCGGTGTCGCTGCGGCGAGCGTCGGCAGCGCCGGGGCCATGCCAGATACCACGGGGGCGCCGGTGATGGCGGAGGCGCCCCATGTCCCGCCGATCGCGACGCCGCCGGCCGCCTTGCCGGCACAAGCGCCCCCGGGGTCCCAGCCCGCAGCGACGCGCCCCGCGCTCAGCCTCGAGGGGCCGTCGCAGGTGCATGTCGGAGATGACTTTCAGGTAACGGTGCATTTTTCATCGGCAGAGGCCGTGACACGCCTGCGCGCGCAACTGCGCTTCGACTCCGCTGCGCTGCAAATGATCAGCGCCACGACCGGTGGACTGGTGCCCGCGGCCGCGGGTAGCCCCACGGTTGAATCGCGCCCGGGCGGCGCTCAGCTGGAGATCGTGGCCACACCAGAAGATCCGGTGCGCGGGGACGGTGATCTGATGATGCTGCGTTTCAAGGCGTTGCGGCCCCGCCCCATGGCGAGCGTCGCGGCGATGCTGTCGGTGCTCGGCGGGGCAGGGGCCGCCACCGGCAACAGTTCGGCGGCCCCGTTGAGTATCGCCATCCAGCAATGAGCCGTCTTCGCCTCACCGGCTTTACGCTCATTGAGCTGGTCATCACGCTCGCCATCCTCGGCCTGCTGGCGAGCGCGGCCATGCCGCTCGCACAGCTGGTGGCGCAACGCGCGAAGGAGGCGGAGCTGCGGCAGGCGCTGCGCGAGATCCGTGGCGGGATAGATGCTTACAAGGCCGCGGCGGATACCGGGCACATTCGCATGGAGCTCGGTACCTCGGGTTATCCACCCGACCTGCGCACGCTCTATGGCGGCGTCGAGGACGCCGCGAGCGCCAAGAAGGTCAAGCTGTATTTCCTGCGGCGCATTCCGCGCAATCCGTTCTTTCCCGATGGCAACGTTGCGGCTGAGGAGACCTGGGGCCTGCGCAGTTATGCCAGTCCTCCCGACGACCCGCAGGCGGGCGATGACGTGTTCGATGTCTACGCGCTTGCCAGTGGCGCTGGGCTCAACGGAGTGCCTTACCGTGACTGGTAGGTCACCGGCCGCCGGTCGCGGCTTCACGCTGATCGAGCTGCTGGTGGTGATGGCCATCATCGGCACGCTGCTCGCCGTCGCCGTGCCACGCTATTTCCATTCACTCGCGCATGCCCGCGAGACCGTACTGCGACAGGACCTGAACGCGCTGCGCGAAGCGATCGACAAGTACTACGCCGACCGCAACGAGTATCCGGACACGCTCGCGAGGCTCGCCGAGCAGCACTATCTGCGGGCTGTGCCCGTCGATCCCTTTACGAAGGCCGCCGATACGTGGGTGGTGGTCTCTTCGGAGGATCCCGATCACGCCGGCATCCGCGACGTGCATAGCGGTGCACCCGAAGTTGCATCCGATGGCACTGGCCTGGGCTCATGGTGACCAAGATGGTCGACGCGCCGAGGCGCGACCGCGGTTTTACATATATCGGGATACTGGTGGCCGTCGTCATCCTCGGCATGCTGCTGACGGCGGCGAGCCGTGTGTGGACCCAGCACGAGCAGCGCGAGCGCGAAAGCCAGCTGCTGTTCGTGGGGGACGCATATCGCATGGCGATCGCGCGCTACTTTGCCTATGGGCACCAGTATCCCGTGGCCTTGCAGAGCCTGCTGTCCGATGAGCGCTCGCCAGTTCCGCGTCGCTATCTGCGGCAGCTATACGCGGACCCCATCACCGGCAAGAGCGACTGGAAGCTAATCGCCGCGCCCGACGGGGTGGGGATCATGGGGGTGGCGAGCCGCTCGCAGCTCGTGCCCATCAAGCGC
>Ga0070709_10001056_pt1 | contig 15203 bp, 13 predicted proteins | sample LARL51metaG_FD_65449 | JGI IMG/M metagenome (GOLD analysis project Ga0070709, IMG submission 65449) | Corn, switchgrass and miscanthus rhizosphere microbial communities from Kellogg Biological Station, Michigan, USA - LAR L5-1 metaG | ecosystem: Host-associated > Plants > Roots > Rhizosphere ...
GCGAGCGGCAGCATGATCCGAAAGAAGACGTGCAGCTCGGAGGCGCCGTCGATGCGGGCCGCATCCAGGAGGTCCTGCGGGATCTCCTCGAACGCGCTCTTCATCATGAAGATGCCGATCGCGCCGGCGAGCGTCGGCAGAATGACGCCGCTATAGGTGTTGACGAGCTTGAGGTGCGCGGCGGTGATGAAATTCACCAGAAAGTTCACCTCGGTCGGCAGCATCAGCGTCGCGAGGATCGCGCCGAATACGAGGCGCTGGCCGCGAAAGCGAAATCGCGCCAGCGGATAGGCGGCCAGCGAGCACACGAGCAGCGTCCATGCGACGGTCCAGAAGGTGATCCAGATCGAATTCCAGTAATAGGTGCCAAGGTCGATGACGCGGAACACTTCGATGAAATTGGCGAACGACACACGGTGCGGAATCAGCGAGGAGGGGAACGCGAACACGTTGCCTTCGGTGCCGATTGCCGCCGACAGCGTCCACAGGAAGGGGAATGCGCACAGCAGCGCAACGGCGAACAAAGCGACGTAGTGCAATAGCGTGCGCAAAGGGCTTCAGCGATGCCGCGGGCGGATGAACTTGAAATTGAGCCACGCCAGCGCGATGCAGAACACGCTGACGACGAGACTCGCGGCGAGCGCGCGCGGAAAATTGAACGCGCGAATTCCCTGATCGTACGCGTAGTAGAGCCCGGTGTACGTGGAGCTCACCGGGCCGCCCTTCGTCATGATCAGGACTTCCTCGAGCACCTTGACCGCTGACAGCGTCGACAGCACCGTGCAAAGCAGGATCGTCGGCATGATCATCGGAATCGTGACGCGCCAGAAGCGCTGCCAGCGATTTGCGCCGTCGAGCACGGCCGCCTCGTCGACGTCGGCGGGAATCGACTGCAGCGCTGCGAGATACAGCACCATGTACCAGCCGAGCCCGCGCCACAGCGTCACCAGCATCACCGAGAACAGCGCAAGCCGATCGTCCGAGAGCCAGCCGATCGGCTCGTTGATCACGTGCAGCCATTGCAGGACCGCATTGATCAGTCCCTGCTCGTTGTACATCCAGCCCCACATGATGCCGACGACCGACACCGACGTGACGACCGGCAAATAGAAGGCGGCGCGAAACACCCTGATGCCCGGTAGCCCGTTGTTGACGAGCACCGCGAGCGCAATCGCGCCGAGCTGGATCGCCGGCACGATCAGCAGGTACAGCAGCGAATTCTTCATGCTGATGAAGAACACCGGGTCCGCGAACAGATCCTCGAAGTTCGCGAGTCCCACCCACTTCGGCGGCGTCAGGAAGTTGTACTCGGTGAAGGCGAGGAAGCTTCCCCACAGCACCGGCCAGAAGGTGAACATCCCGAGCAGCAGCAGCGCGGGCGCCAGGAACAGCCACGCGCGGACGGCTTCGCGCGTTTCCGCCCGCATCGAGCGCACGCGGCTTTGCGGGGAAGCTGCGGGCTCCGCTGCGCGCGCATCGAGCTCGCTCGCGACCATGCTCAGTGCGCGAGCTTGCTGTTCCAGTACGCCACGGCTTCATCGAGCGCAGACTTGACGTCCCGGCGTCCGATGATCGCGGCCTCGACCGCATCCTGCAGGCGCTTGTTCAACCGCTCGAAGCCCGGAACGCCGGCGACGTAGAGCGTACGCACGACGTTCATCCGCATCGCGCCGATCGCCATGGCTTTTTCATAAGCACCGCCATCGGCGCGCAGACGCTGGAAACGCGGGTCCGCGACCGCTTTCTTCGTGGTAGGAAATGCGCCGGCGAGCTCTGCGAACGCAAGCTGATTGTCGTCGTCGGTCAGGTATTTCGCGAACCGGGCGGCCTCGATGGCAACGTTGCCGGTGGTGCCCTTCGGCATCGCGAACAGGAACAGCCAGCCGCCGGCGGCGATGCCGTTGGCGCCGATCGGCACCGGCGCGACGTCGGTAACCGCATAGATGTTCTTCGCGTCGTCGCGCACGCGGATCAGCGCGCTCGGCGGCGCTTCGAGCATCGCCATGCGGCCTGACTTGTAGGCATCGATCGACGCCGGATAGTTGTCTTCCGAGAACAATTTGTCCTTCAGCAGTCCGCCGGCCTTGTACGCGTCCGCAAGCTTCGTGATCAGCGCGATGTGCGCGGGCGAGTTGAATACGGCCTTGCCATGCTCGACGAGCGGCAGGCCCTCTTCGAGGAACACGCCGGCGATCTTGCCCAGCGCAGGCGAGAAGCCGTACTGTCCCGTCCGCGCCTTGATCTGTTTCGCGATGGCGAGCTGCTCGTCGCGCGTGGTCGGAATGTGCGTGATGCCGGCCGCTTTGAACAGCGCCGTGTTGTACGCCATCACGTTGACGCTGTTGTAATGCGGGAATCCGTAAATCCTGCCGTTGAATGTCAGGTCGGCGATCGCGCCGTCGGTGTAATTCGCGCGATCCGCGCCGAGCAGGTCGTCGATGGGGCGCAGCGCGCCATACAGCGCATAGTCGTACGCCCAGGGAACATTCAATTGCACGAGCGCGGGTGCTGACCCGGCAACAATCGAGGCGGTGAGCTTCGTCTGCATCGCGTCCCACGGCACATCGACCCATTCGAGCTCGACGTTCGGGTGGCTTGTTTCATATTCCGTCACCAGCGCCTTGAAGTAGGACGTGAACTTGGGCTTGAGGCTCATCGTCCAGAACTCGACATGGACCTTGTCGCTGGCGCCGGCATGGCCGGCGGCGAACAGGCAGAAGGCGAGCAGCGAGGAAACGATAAGGCGCATGGCCACGGTCAGCGCGTGCGCGTGACCTTCGACAGGTGGCGCGGTGCATCGGGGTCGAGGCCGCGTGCGCGCGCGAGCGACTCTACCATCGGATAGAAGCTCTGGATCGCCGCGATCGGATCGAGATCCTCCGCGCCGGTCGTGACGAGAGGCAATTCGGCTCCATGCGTTCCCTCGGGCGCCGCCAGCAGCACCCGCGCGCCGCGGCGCCGCATGTCGTCCGCCAGGCTCAGCAGGCCCGCCTGGGCAGGCCCGGGCGGCGCGAAAATCAGCAGCGGATAACCGTCGTCGACGAGCGCCATCGGGCCGTGCATGACCTCGGCGCCGGAGAACGCTTCGGCCTGGATGCCGCACACTTCCTTGAGCTTGAGTGCCGCTTCCATCGCGATCGCGAGACCCGGGCCGCGACCGATGACGAACAGGCGATCGACATCGGCAAGCGGAGTCACCGCGTGCAGCCAGTCCTGCCGCACCGCGCGCTGCAGCGCGACGGGCAATGTCTCGAGCGACGATTGCAGTCGCTCATCGCGCTGCCAGGCCGCGACGATGCGCGCACCGGCGACGAGCTGCGCAATGCAGCTTTTCGTCGCGGCGATGCTTGTTTCGGCGCCGGCATGCAGCGGAAACGTCCACTGAGCGGCCTTCGCAAGCGGCGACGCGGCGTCGTTGATGAGCGCGACCGTGCGTGCGCCGCCTTCACGGAACAGCCGGGTCGGCAGGACGAGGTCGTCGCTTTGCCCGGATTGCGAAAACGCGATCGATACCAGCCCGTCACATTGCAACCGCGATTGATAGAGCGTGACCAGCGACATCGGCAACGAGGTCACGAGGCGGCCAAGGCGCGCCATCACGAGGTACGCCATGTATTGCGCGGCATGATCCGAGCTCCCGCGCGCCAGCGTCAGCAACGCCTGCGGCGGCTGTTCGCGCAGATTGGCGCCGAGTGCCGCGTAGCGATCGGCGTCCGCCGCGAGCAGTCGGCCGACTGCCTCTGGCGCCTCGCGCGCCTCGTCAAGCATCCGCGAGGTCAATGTCCTCTCCTTCGGCGATCACGCGCCGCAACCGCAGGTCCCGGTCCACGACGACGAGGTCGGCGTGGCATCCGACGTCGATGCGCCCGCGATCCAGAAATCCGAGGTAGTCGGCGGCATGCGTGGACACGCGTAGCGACGCGTCCCGAAGCGACAGGCCGAGCCCGACGAGATTGCGCAGCGCCTGGTCCATCGTCAGCGTGCTTCCCGCGAGCGTTCCATCCGCGAGGCGCACGCCGCCCATGCACTTGGTCACGCGATGCGACCCGAGGCGGTACTCGCCGTCGGGCATCCCGGTCGCCGCTGTCGAATCGGTGACGCAAAAAAGACACGGTATTGCGCGCAGTGCCGCCCGCAACGCACCGGGGTGGACATGCAGCAGATCGGGAATGATCTCCGCGTAACGCGCATGCGCGAGCGCCGCGCCGACGATGCCGGGTGCGCGGTGATGCATGCCCGTCATCGCATTGAACAGATGTGTGAAACCGCCCGCACCGCGCTCGAGCGCCGCGACGCCGTCTTCGTAGCTCGCGAGCGTATGGCCGATCTGCACGCGAAAACCCGCCGCGCGCAGTTCCGGGATGATCGCAAGATTGCCCGGGAGCTCAGGCGCGATCGTGATCAGCACGATCGGTGCTCGCGCATGCAAGGCCAGCACTTCGGCAATCGACGCCGGCCGCACGAAGTCCGGTTGCGCGCCGAGCTTGCCCGAATTGATGTACGGACCTTCGAGATGCACGCCCAGCACCCGGGCCGCGCCGGGCGTGCGCCCCCGGCACGCCGGCCCTATCGCGGCCATCGCGAATTCGAGTTCCGGCAGTGGCGCCGTCATCGTCGTCGCCAGCATCGACGTGGTGCCGTGGCGCACGTGCAAGCGCGCGATGTCGGCGATCGCATGGCCGCCCTGCATGGTGTCGCTGCCGCCTCCGCCGTGGACGTGTGAATCGACGAAGCCGGGCAGCACGAACGATTGCGCATCGTCGTGCGCCCGCTCGTCGGACACCGCAACACCGTCGATGCGGCGGATGCGGCCATCGCGATGATCGAGCGTACCGGCGACGAAGCCGCGCGCCGTGAGGATATGGCCTGCTATTTCACCCGGCATCGCGGATTGTCTCGATGGCATCCAGCTTTCGGCGGATCAGCATCAACGCGCCATCGATGGCGTCGCCGGCCGGTTCGACGATGCGCGCGCGTATCGACGGTGCAAGCCGGGTCGTGAGGCGGCGCCCGATGCTTCCCGACACGACGAGCGGCAGCGCGCCGTCCGGGTCGAGCGTCGTCGCGATTTCGTCGAGCGCGCGCGCGGCTGCAAGCAGCAGTTGCGCAGCCCAGGGATCCGATGATTCCGCATCGAACACGAGCGGCGCAAGCGCCGCGTACTCGCGCTGACCTGCAGCCTCGCACCAACCGAGGAGCGCTTCCCTTGTTTCCCCGGTCGCACGGTTGATCGATAGTACGAGAGCACCTGTCGGCGCGCGCCCGTCAGTCGCATGTTGCGCCCGGCGCATCGCCTGCATGCCAAGCCAGGCACCGCTGCCTTCGTCGCCTACCGGAAAGCCCCAGCCGCCGACGGAAGTGCGCGTGCCGTCCACGCGTAGCGCTTCGCCGATGCTGCCCGTGCCCGCCGCGATGACGGCGCCCGGCTTTCCGCCATGCGCGCCGAGCAGCGTCGTAAAGCCGTCGCTCGCCAGCGCGAGCTGGCCGAATTCGGGTTGCGAACGAAGAAATTCGTCGATGCGCGACGGAGTGATCGCACCGGCGAGACCCAGGCCAACCGCGCATTCCTGCGGTTTCCAGTCAGCCACCTTCGCGGCATGAAACGTCTGTTCGATCGCGCCAAGAATATTGCGCCACGCCTGCGTCGCACCCTGTCCGAGTGCCGACGGACCGGCCTGCGCGGACGCCAGCGTTCGACCGCTGACTCGAGCCAGTCGGATGCGGGTGCCGCTTCCACCACCATCGACACCGATGAGGTAGCGGATGCGCGCGGCGCCGCGGAGGTCACGGGATGGCATGATCGGTCTGTGAGGGCTACCGGAAGCATACCACTACACCGATTGGTATTCAACTGGTCTTAACGCGCGCGAAATCCGGGATGGTTCGAGTCAACGGTCACGCGGCTTCCGCCTCGCGCGCCTTATTCTGCGCCCGCAGTGCTTCGAGCTCCTGGTCTTCCAGTTCGCGCTTCTTCTGCATCTGCAGCTTCTTCTCCGCATGCATCCGGGCAAGCTGTTCCTGCTCGATCTGTCGCTTCTTCTCGTGTTGCTGCAATAGCTCCTGCCTTTGCTGCTGTTCCAGCGCTTCGCCGCTGGGTTCCTCATCGATCGAAAGCGCAAGAGCCGCGGTGGACGGCTCGCCGCGCGGGCTTTTGAGCTTGATGTTGAGGCGCAGCTCGTTCGCCGAATCGGCATTGCGAATCGCTTCCTCGTACGCGATATGGCCTTCGTTGTAGAGCTCGAACAGCGCCCAGTCGAACGTCCGCATGCCGAGCTCCCGCGACTTCGCCATGATCGCCTTCAGCTCGTGAAATTCGCCTTTGAAGATGCGGTCGGCGATCGTCGGCGTGTTGATCAGGATTTCGATCGCGGCCTTGCGGCCTTCGCCGTCCGACGTGCGGATCAGCCGTTGCGAAATGATCGCGCGCAGGTTGGCGGACAGGTCCATCAGAAGCTGGTTGCGGCGCTCTTCCGGGAAGAAGTTGACGATGCGGTCGAGCGTCTGATTGGCGTTGTTCGCGTGCAGCGTGCCGAGGCAAAGATGCCCGGTCTCGGCGAACGTGATCGCGTGCTCCATCGTTTCGGCGTCGCGAATTTCGCCGATGAGGATGACGTCCGGCGCCTGGCGCAGCGTGTTCTTCAGCGCGTCGTGCCACGAGTGCGTGTCCACCCCGACTTCGCGGTGCGTCACGAGCGAGCTCCTCGACGCATGCACGTATTCGACCGGATCCTCGATCGTGATGATGTGCCCCGAGGACGTCGCATTGCGATGATCGATCATCGCGGCAAGCGAGGTCGATTTTCCGGAGCCCGTCGCGCCGACGACCAGGACGAGGCCGCGCTTGTTCATGACGATTTCCTTCAGCGTCTGCGGCAGCCCCAGCTTTTCGCAGGTCGGGATTTCCGAGGCGATCGTCCGGATGACCATCCCGACCTGTTGCTGCTGGACAAAGACGTTGACGCGGAAGCGGCAAAGTCCGGGAACGGATATGGCGAAGTTGCATTCGAGGTCGCGCGCGAACTCCGCACGCTGCCGCTCGTTCATCATCGCGTTCGCCAGCGTCCGCGTGAGGTCCCCGGAGAGTTTCTGGGTCGTCAGCGGCTGCATGTTTCCGTGCGCCTTCATGCTTGGCGGGAAATCACTCGCGATGAACAGGTCGGAGCCGCCGGCGGCCGTCATCGCGCCAAGCAGCTTGTGCATGTGGGCGCGGGCTTGTTCTTCGCTTACATTCAACATGAGGGTCCTTGTCGTGCAGCGGGGAATGATCGATCGGAGTCAAAAGAGGCGTGCGGGAATGCGGGTCCAGCCATGCCCGGTCGGGCAATGCACGAATTGGTCCAACGCCCCAGAGCTCGCTTCGAACGATGCGTCCACCCGACGGACGGCAGGACGAGTCCTTCAGCGTCATCCCGACGATAATGACTGGAATCGCACTGCGGACGGACGCACGACATGAAAGTCTGCATCTTTGGCGCCGGCGCAATCGGCGGATATATAGGAATCCAATTGGCCCGAGCCGGCGTCGATATCAGCCTGGTCGCTCGGGGCGCGCATCTGGCGGCCATGCGTCAAAACGGCCTGCGCCTGCAGATGAACGATCAGGAATGGGTCGAGCGCGTTCGATGCACCGACACGCCGTCACGCCTCGGACGACAGGACTACGTCTTTATCACGCTCAAGTCTCATTCGATTGCCGACGCCGTTCCGTCGATGCTGCCGCTCCTCGGCGACACGACGACGATCGTTACCGCAAGCAACGGCCTTCCATACTGGTTTTTTGATGTCGACGGAATCCCCTTTCAGGGTCTCACGCTCGCCAGCGTCGATCCCGGCGGCGTGCAGCGGATACATCTGCGCCCGGAGCGAGCGGTGGGCTGCGTCGTGTTTCCCGCGACGGAAATCGTCGCGCCGGGCGTCATTCGGCACGAGCATGGCGGAAAATTTCCGATCGGAGAACCGGCCGGCGCGCGCACGCCGCGCATCGAACGCCTTCACGCCATGTTGACGGCGGGCGGCTTCGATGCGCCGATCCGCAGCGACATTCGCGATGAAATCTGGCTGAAGCTGTGGGGCAACCTGTGCTTCAACCCGGTAAGCGCGCTGACCGGCGCGACGATCGATGTCATCGCCAGGGATCCGGGCACGCGCGGTGTCCTGCTGTCGATGATGAGCGAGGCGCGAGCGATTGGCGAGCGATTGGGGCTTCACCTGCGGGTCGATGCCGAGCGCCGTCTCGCCGGCGCGTCGGCACTGGGCCCGCACAAAATGTCGATGCTGCAGGATCTCGAATGCGGTCGTCCGATGGAAATCGAGCCGCTGGTCGGTGTCGTCAGGGAGCTCGGCCAAGTGACGGGCGTGCCGACGCCGATCGTCGATACGGTTCATGCGCTCGTCAAATTACGCGGACGCATCCCCCTGGACAAGAGCATCTGAGGGAGCAGGGATAAGCGGTGGTTCCTGCGTTTTGGCGAACCGCGCGCGTCGCATCGGGCGCAACACGAACCAGGCCATCAATGCGGCCACCGCGTTCATCGCGGCGGCGGTGATGAACACGCCGTGCCAGCCGCCGGTCGCCGCGGCCAGCACACTTGAAAGCGGAACGAGCAGCGATGCCGTGCCTTTGGCGGTGTACAGCGCGCCGGCGTTGGCGGTGGCGAACTGCGTGCCGAACGTGTCCGTGCACGTCGATGGAAAGAGACTGTAGATCTCGCCCCATGCGAAAAACACGACGCCCGTCAGCACGACGAACAACACCGGATTATGGCCAATCTGCCACAACGCCAGAATCCCCACCGCTTCCAGACCGAACGCGATGAGCATCGTCCGCTCACGGCCGATGTGATCCGAAACCCAGCCGAAAAAGGGCCGCGTGATCCCGTTCAGAATGCGATCGATCGCCAAGGCGAACGTGAGTGCCGGAAGCGTGATGCCGATGAGGCTGACGGGTACCTCCGCAATCTTGAAGTCTTTCGCGATCAGCGCGAGCTGCGCGGTCGCCATCAAGCCGCCGGCGCCGACGAGCACGAACATCACGTACATCACCCAGAACACAGGCTCGCGGATGACCTCGAGCGGGCGATAGTTGCGCGCGGTTTGCAGGATTTCTGGCGAGCGCGACGGCGTTGCGGCCTTCACGGCGAGCGCGGGACTTTGCGTCCTGCGCGGATCGGTGAGGCCGAGCGATACGAGTATCACGATCAATCCCTGGGCAATGCCGAAATACAGGAACGCGGTGTCGTAACCGCTCGACTTGATGATCGCCTGAATCGGGATGATGGTGAGCGCCGACCCGGCGCCAAACCCCGCTGCGGTAAGGCCCGCCGCCAGGCCGCGCCGATCTGCAAACCATTTCAAGGCGTTGCCGACGCACGTGCCATACACGGCGCCGGCACCAAGTCCGCTGATCGCCGCCGCGATGTAGAGCGCCATCAGTGTGCTCGCGTACGCGTTCATCACCCAGCCGATACCGCAGAGAAGGCCGCCGATCATCACTACCGGACGGGGTCCAAAGCGGTCGACGAGGTACCCTTCGATGGGCACGAGCCAGGTCTCCATCAATACGAAAATCGAGAACGCAACCTGGATCGCCGCTCGGGTCCAGCCAAACTTTTCGGAGATCGGATTGACGAAGAGCGTCCAGCCGTATTGGAGATTCGCGATCATCGCCATGCACACGATTCCCATGAACAGCTGGAGCCACCGATACGATGCGGGCCGGCTGATTGCGCCCGAAAGATTGCTCGTCTGACGATCCATGTGATTACCCTCTTTGCAACGGCACTCGATGAGAAGTCGTTCGCGCTGCGGCGCGCTGAACCAGGTTGCTACTTCGGTTGAATCGACGCACTATCACACGCGTGTTCGGGTCCCCGAATCATGCGATTTGCGCTTCTCGCGGGAAAAATACGCCGACAAGCTTGCGCGAACCTTGCGCACCAATTCTTCTGGCATAGCTCATGCGCCTGCTGCTCGTCGAAGACGACCTCGAACTCAGCAATGGATTGGTCCATGCGCTCGCGCAATCCGGGTATTCGACCGACGCTGTCCATTGCGGACGCGGTGCGCTCACCGCTTGCGCAACGACGGCCTATCAGCTCGTTATCCTGGATCCCGGGTTGCCTGATATCGACGGTGTGGAAGTGCTTCGCCGATTGCGCCGCGATGGCGTCTCGATGCCCGTGCTGATCCTCACGGCGCGCGATGACGTGCAGCATCGGGTGCAGGGACTCGACGCCGGGGGCGACGACCATCTTTCGAAGCCCTTCGATCTCGCCGAGCTGGAGGCGCGCATCAGGGCGTTGCTGCGGCGCGGCGACCCTACGGGCGCGACGCTGCGCATGGGCACCATTGCGTTCGAACCGGCGTCGCGGCGGTTGACCGTGCATGGTGTCGAGCTCGAGCTGACGGCACGGGAGCTGGGCGTCCTGGAACTGCTGATGCGACGCACCGGGCGAATTGTCAGCAAGAAGCAGATCTTCGATTCCGTGTACAGCAGGGATCACGATACCGGCATGTCGAATGTCGAAGTGCTCGTGAGCCGATTACGCCGCAAGCTGGCGAATGCGGCCGCGGGCGTCGGCATTCGCGTTTTCCGTGGCATGGGATATCGGCTCGAGCCCGAGGAGCGTAGCGGTGAGCGCTGACCATAGTCTGCGCCGGCGCTTGCTCGTTCGGCTGTGGCTTCCGCTTGCCAGCGTATTTCTGGCCGGAGCACTGCTTTCGTTCGAGGTCGCCGTCCATTTCGGCAACGTCGTCCACGATCGCTGGCTGCTGGATTCGGCCATGACGCTCGCGACGCAATTGCGATCGACGCCCACCGGATCGACGATTGATCTTCCGCGCTCCGCCGTGGAAATGTTCGAATGGGACCGCGTCGATCGAATCTACGAAGAGGTCCAGTCCTCGGGCGGCAGGACGCTGTTCGGAAACGGCGAGATACCGGCGCCCGCGGATGCGCCGGCGATCAATCAACCCCGCTATTACGATGGAATGATTGGCGGCAATGCGGTCAGGGTGGTTGCCATCGTTGCGGCACCCCGCGGGAGCGCTTCCGGGGCGGTGACGATTCGGGTCGCCGAGACGATGAAGAAGCGCCAGGCGCTGATACGCGAAATCATGTGGCTTCTCGTGCCGTTGCAGGCGACGATCCTGTTCGTCGCCGGCGCAATCATCTGGCTCGCCGTGCATTCGAGTCTGTCGGGCGTCGACGAGATCGCGGTCCGCCTGCGAAGGTACGATCCCGAAAGTCTCGTCCCGGTGCGCGACGTCGACGGCGCACCCTCCGAAATAAGGCCCCTCGTCGTCGCCATCAACGGACTGATTCGTCGACTTGCAGAGGCGCGCGGCCTGCAACGGCGCTTCGTTGCGAACGCCGCACATCAACTGCGCACACCGCTTGCGGCACTGCAGGTGCAAACCGAGCGCGCGCTGCGCGAGACGAATCCCGAGCATCACGCCGACGCGCTCGCGCACGTGCTGGCGGCGGTAACCCGAATGCGCCGCGTCACGCAGCAAATGCTGGTGCTGACGCGCTCCGATGCCACCGCGAATACGCTCGCGATGACGGATGTCGATCTCGCCGACGTCGCGCGCGAGGAACTGGAGCGCTGGGCGGATGCAGCGGTCGACCGCAATATCGACCTGGGCTATGAAGGCGCCGAAAGCGGTCCGACGGCACGCGGCGAGCCGGGACTGTTGCACGAGCTCATCGGCAATCTCGTCGACAATGCCATTCGTTACGGAGACGAAGGCGGCGAAGTCACGGTGAGCGTCCACGCGAATCCGACGCGGATTTCGGTGCAGGATAACGGCCCGGGGATAGCGTCCACCGAGCGGACGCGCGTACTCGATCCCTTTTATCGACCGCCAACGAGCACCGGCAACGGCTCGGGGCTTGGGCTCACGATTGCGCGTGAAATAGCGGCGCGCCATGGCGCGCGTATCGAAATCGCCGGACGCGCGCCGCGCGGCACGCGAATCGATGTCGTCTTTCCCGCTTAGCGTCCATCAAAGCGTCGGGGCCAAAGCGCGATGCGGCTGATTGCGCGAGCGCTGGGGCATCTCGATCGCGGGCTCCATTGGGTCGTCTCAGGCGCTTCCATCCTGGTTTTGCCGCTGTCGGTGCTGCTGTTCGTGCAATGGCCGCTGCGTGACGTCGTGCAGGCAGGGTCGCGCGAAGCCAACGACCTCGCGCAACTGCTGTTCGCCTTTTACGTCAGCATCGCGGTCACTGCTGCGACGCGGCACCACGCGCATCTTGCGGCCGATGCGCTGGCACGTGGCTATCCGCAGCACGTGCGCCGCACACTCGCGGTAATCGCGTCGCTGGCCGTCGTGGTGCCGTGGACGTTGTTTGTGATTTGCGCGGCATGGCCGAACGTTGTGCAGTCGGCACTCGAGCTCGAGCGTTTTCCCGACACTTACAATCACGGCTACTTCCTGCTGCGGATTGCGCTCGTGCTACTTGCGCTTGTCGCGCTGCTGCAGGCGATCGTGGACGCCTTCCGTCCAACCGGCGATGCGTCGCCATGACCGCGGGACTGTGGATGTTGGGCATCCTCGCATTGGTGCTGATCCTGACCGGCCTGCCGGCGTGGGTTGCGCTTCTCGGCGTCGCACTCGTATTCGCGACAGGAGGCGTGCTGGCGGGCGACTTTCCGCTGGCATTGCTGAGCGCGATTCCCGGCCGGCTTCTCGGCTTGCTGGAGAACGACCTCCTGCAGGCGCTGCCCCTCTACGTATTGATGGGCGCGCTGCTCAATCATCTTCCGCTCGCCCGGGCCCTGTTCCGTACCGGGAGCCGAGGCCTGAATGCGACCGGTGCCGGCGCACCGCTGGCGGGATTGGGACTTGGCCTCCTGCTCGCGCCGATGAACGGGTCGGTCGGCGCGAGCGTCGCGACGCTGGCTCGAACGGTCCTGCCCCGTCTTCGCGAAGGAGGGTTGTCGACCGAGCGCAGCGCGGCGCTGGTGTGCGTGGCCAGCACGTTCGGCGTCGTTGTGCCGCCTTCTCTGGTGCTGATTCTTTTGTCCGACGCGATGATGCGCGCGCACACCGAGGCCGTGAACGCGACGGGCATCGCGGCGCGGATCATCAATACGCAGGATCTGTTCATCGGTGCACTCGTACCTGCCGCCTTGCTCCTGGCGCTCTATGTCTGCATTGCGTGGCAGACGTCGCGGCGAGCCGCCCGGCACGCGCTGCCGCCATCACCGTCGCGACGCGAACGAATCGCCGCTGTGATCACCGCATTCCTGGTGCTTGCGTTGCTGGCGTCGGTGACACTTGGCTATCTCTACGCGGTCGAAGCCGCTGCCGCCGGCGGCGTGACACTACTGGCTTATGGCATCCTCAGCCGCGCGCTGGCGCGCAATGCGCTGCGCGAGGTGTTGCGTGACACGATGATGATCAGCGGCGCCCTCTTTGCGCTACTCGTCGCCGCAACCGTGTTCACGTCGGTGCTGCGTGATTTCGGCACCGATCGGTGGGTCGCAGCCGCCCTGGCGGGTCTGCCCGGCGGCCCGCCGGTCCTTCTTGCAATGGTGTTGGGCTGCCTCGCGTTGTGCGCACTCGTGCTCGACGCGTTCGAGATCATTTTCGTGATCATCCCGGTGCTGATGCCGCCGGTACTCATGAGGATCGGCGACGCGACGCTGGTTGCCGTGCTGGCGCTGATGATTCTGCAGGTAAGCTTTCTCGCGCCGCCGTTCGGTTACGCCGTGCTGATGGTGCGCAGTGCTGCGAGAGAAGCGATTTCCCTCAAAGGCTTGACGCGCAGCCTCCGGCCTTACCTGTCCGCGCAAGTGCTCGTGCTCGCGGCAGTACTGGCTTGGCCGAGCCTGCTGTGGCAGGGATGCCCCCGGTGGAAAGTTCGGGAATTCCGCGACGACGCCGACCGACGAGCAGACCCGAATGCTGCAGCAGCAGCTCGATCGGAACGCGGACGAGGTTCCGCCTTTCGGTTCGAACCCGTTGGACGCGCCGCGACACTAGAGCAACGCCCTTGGCGCATTGTCAGCATCCAGAATCCAAAGCTCAATACGCCGCCTCGTCGATCTTCACGAGGCCGGCGTGCAGGAGCCACCATTTCCATTTCGGCAGTGCATGAAACGCAACGGTCAGCCCGTCGGGTCCATGCGCCGCCCGATCGTTCGCCATCTGGCGTGTTATCGAGGGAGCGGCGTCGAGCGTCGCATTGCACGACCAGTTCCCGCGATTCCTGACGTCGCAATCGGTATACCTGCCGGACGGTTTCGGCGAACCGGCGACCCAGAAGATTACTTCATGCCTTGATGTGGAGGCCCGGTATCGGTATCGGTCGCCGGCAACCATCTTTCCCGTGCAACGCAGATCTTTCCAGACGCCGTGCTCGCAGTTGACCGTATAGATCGTCCGCTCGCCCTGCAAGGTGATCGTGTCGCTCGCCCAGACCAGCAATCCGAGAACGAGCACTGCGGCGATCCCGAAGAGCGCATCCTTGATCGCGCGCCGCTTTGACATCGCACGTCTACCGGTCCGCAGACCCGCGCTGAGCGCGTGCGACTTCGTCGTTCGCTTCATAAGGGCCGGGGCTCGACTTTCGCACGATAAAGTGCAAATCGCTCATTGGTATCCGCGGGTCGCGAGCCGGTCCAGATCCTGGTCCAGCGGTCCGAATCGGGTCCCAAACTACCCGACGATCGATTGGACAGGACGAGCAACCAGGCGCATTCCATTGCTGCCGGATTGGGCCTCGACCGATCTCCGCTTCCCGAATGGCCAAGATAAGAGCGCGTGACTTCGGCGCGTGTCACGTATTGGAACAGCGCCAGCTCCGACTCGCCGAGATTGAGTGTTGCGACGCAGCCGTCCGATGGTCCGACATGCTGCATCACCTGCGCAAAGACCATTTCATAACTTCGCGCGGCGTCGATCCAGGGCAGCAGCAGGGCGAAAACTACGATCCACAACATGGTCACGCCCGAGCACCACGCAATGGTGACGCTTTCCAACGGACTATGGCGCGACACGTAGGACCACGTGATCAAGGCCATTACGGCCACAATTATCGCAGGCCAACGGACTGCCAGTTCGAACGGCAGCGGAAGCCATTGGCCGACGAGCGTCTGCAGCCAGGGCAACGACGCCAAAGTCCCGGTGGTCACCAATGCAAGCCAGATCAGGCCAACGAGAATTGCAACCGCGCCAAATCCGACATCCACCAG
>Ga0070709_10001060_pt1 | contig 15181 bp, 10 predicted proteins | sample LARL51metaG_FD_65449 | JGI IMG/M metagenome (GOLD analysis project Ga0070709, IMG submission 65449) | Corn, switchgrass and miscanthus rhizosphere microbial communities from Kellogg Biological Station, Michigan, USA - LAR L5-1 metaG | ecosystem: Host-associated > Plants > Roots > Rhizosphere ...
GCGTGCGTCTCGGTCTGGCTGGCTGCGCTGATTGCCGAGCACCACATGCAAGGCTTGCTGGTGCATCTGTTCGAGCAACGCACGCAGCGCTCGATTCGGATAGCGGGGGGCCTTGAAGGGCACCTGCTGTCAGCGCAGCCGACCATCGTTGCCCGGGACGTAGACATCAGCAATCCGCCCTGGAGCGGACCGGGTTCACTGGGTCACGTGGGCCGCGTCGGAATCCTGCTCGAATGGCACTTCGCATGGCTGCCGCTCGAGATTCGCCGCCTCGAGCTCGACAAGTCCGAGTGGCACCTTCGACGCGATGCGCACAACCGCGCCAACTGGACCGCGACTGAGGGGGGTGCGGACCGCGGGCCCCCGCTCATCCGCAGCCTGTCGATGGAGGGGGCCCGGCTGGACCTCGACGACGAGAGGCTACATCTCAAATTCAAAGGGACCGTGAGCGCCCGAGATGGAAGTACCGGCGCCGCACCACCGCTGCGGGTGGAGGCGGCAGGCGACCTGAATGGGCGGCCCGCAACGCTCCGCATAGTCGGGGAACCGCTGGCGACCGCGCAACGCGACCACGCGTGGCACTTCACTCTTCAGGAGCGATCCGGTGACAGCCAACTCGCCGGGCAAGGGTATTTTCCGCATCCGTTCGACTTCCACGAGATCGAGGGAACCTTCCAGGCTGCCGGGCCCAGCCTGCATGACGCTTACTATCTCATCGGACTAAAGTTGCCCGAGACCCGAGCGTTTAACGCATCCGGGCACCTCTCGCGCCGCGACCTCCGTTTCACCTACCGGGAGCTGCGCGTTCGCTCGGGTGAGAGCGACCTGACCGGGACCCTCACCGTGGAGGCCGGCGGGGATGCGCCACGTATGACGGGTGAGTTGAGCTCCAGCGTCTTACGGCTGGCGGATCTGGGCACTCAGGGCCGGGAATCATGGCAAGCGCTGGCCGACTCGCCGCTGCATACAGCGGGCTTGCAGCATAGCGAGGCACGCGTGCGCTTTAGCGCGCGACAACTCGAAATCGGGTCGCAGAAGCTCGAGGACGTCTCGGTACTGCTGGTCACCCACCCGGGCAAGCTGCGGGTCGAGCGGGTTCAGGCGAAGCTCGCAGGGGGAGAGCTGACTGGGCAGGCACACTTCGAAGCGGCAGGTGACGCGGTGCCGACCGGTGGCCTGGATCTGCGTGTAAAACAGGTCCAGCTGGAGCAGCTGCACGCCAGCGGCCGCCCGGCGATCGCCTCCGGATCGCTGGACGGGCGCGTAGACCTGGCGAGCGAAGGCAGCACTTGGCACGCAATGGCGGACGCGGTGCACGGTGAGGCAACCTTTGTGGTCCCGGAGGGATCCTTGCGCGCGTCGGTAGCCGACCTGGCAAGTGCTGACGTTGTCGGTGCATTGGATTTGATGAAGCGCAACGTCAAGGAGACGCCGATCCGCTGCGCCGTGATGAGCCTGGAGGCCGAACGAGGTGTCGTCCGCAGCCGGACACTGGTACTCGACACCGAAGCTGCGTTAGTCGCCGGGTCAGGGGAGCTGCGCCTGGACACACAGACCCTTGAACTCCAAATTCGGGGACGGCCCAAGCGCCCGACTCTCGCGCTGCATGCGCCGATCACGGTATCGGGTCCGCTGAAGAAGCTGCGAGTTGCGGTCCAAAAGCGCGGTGCCTTGCTGCAAGGGGGCGCCGCAGTTGCGCTTGGCACTGTGCTCACGCCACTAGCCGCCGTACTTGCGTACGTCGATCCTGGTCTCGCGCGCGACGCTGACTGCAAGACGTTGCTCGCCGCGGTGAACAACGAGCCTCCGGGGTGAGAAGCAGCAATTTGTCGTCACACCCGACCTCGATATTTCATCTTGCGACGAGCTGCTACCCTCAGATGCGACGGAGGAACGTCTGAAGACCAGACCCGCGAAGCACCGCGCCAGTGAGGTGGTCGGACCGAGTAAGCCGCGCCTCGGGAAGGTCCTGGGCCCGGGATTGATCACGGGAGCTTCCGATGACGATCCCAGCGGGATTGCGACGTACGCGCAAGCGGGCGCTCAATTTGGATTTGAACTCTCGTGGACGTTGGTACTGACCTACCCGCTGATGGTTGTCGTCCAGGTGATTAGTGCCCGAATTGGCCGCACCACGGGCCGAGGGATTGCCGGAAATCTACGCAAATATTATCCGAACTGGCTTCTGCAAATTCTGGTCGGTCTTCTGTTTGTCGCGAACACGCTGAATATTGGTGCCGACCTGGGAGCCATGGCGGAGGCGACACGCCTGCTGGTTCCGCTGCCTCCGGCATGGTTGTACATCGTCGCTTACAGCATCGTATGCACGGCGGGACAGGTTTTTTTCAAACATACCCGGTATGTAGCCATCCTGAAATGGTTGACGCTGGCTCTGTTCGCCTACTTTGCGGTTCTGTTCTTCGTGAAGGTGCGCTGGATCGCGGTTTTACACGGGCTGGTCGTTCCCAAGTTCAGGTTCGATCGCGACTTTTGGCTGGTGGTGGTCGCCATTCTTGGGACGACGATTAGTCCGTATCTGTTCTTTTGGCAGGCCGCGCAGGAAGTGGAGGACACCAAGGAGCATCCGCAACGCGAACCCCTCCGTGACGAACCCAGCCAAGCTGCCAGTGCTTTAGCCCGCATCCAGTTGGATACCGTAGTTGGCATGGGACTTTCCAATCTGGTGGCGCTGGCGATCTTAGTGACTACAGCGGCAACTCTGTGGGCGGCAGGAATACACGAAGTGACGACCGCCGCGCAGGCGGCCTCAGCGCTCAAGCCCATGGCGGGGTCCTTGGCCTTTGCGATATTCGCCCTGGGGATTGTCGGAACAGGCTTATTGGCCGTGCCGGTCTTGGCCGGATCGGCTGCGTATGCCATTGGTGAAGCACGCGGATGGTCGGTGGGGCTCAGCCGACCCCCCCTGCAGGCGAAAGCGTTTTATGGTGCGATCACGGTGGCAACCATACTCGGCGCTCTGGGAAATCTCTTGTCCATCAGCCCTCTCAAGGCGTTGGTGTGGGCAGCCGTGATCAACGGAATTGTGGCGGTTCCGGTCATGACACTGCTGATGCTGATGTCTGGCGATGCCCGAGTCATGGGGCGCTTTTGCATCTCCAAGTCCTGGAAAGTCGTCGGTTGGACGGCTACCGCTGTTATGGGCGCCGCCACCGTGGCGTTCATTATCGCGACGGTCGGCAGCTCATCCTGACGGCACGAGCGTTTACTGTCGCCGGGTGAGGGAGGGAGCTTTGACTCACTGGCGCAGCGTTTCCGTCGACCGCGCGGCTGAAGGGCTAGGGCGGCCTGCCGACGAATCAAGGGCATCGAGCTCCCGGTTGCCAAGCCCGCGGCGCAGTGGCGCACTGCTTGCCGCCTCGGCGGCGGCTCTGGCTTAAGCGGTGGTGGCACGTATCAGCGCATGTCGGCGGGACGGCAAAAGACATCGTCGTCGGCGCGTTGTCCTACGACGTCTCGAGAACTTCCTTCCTAGACCGGTAGCCTAGATTCGCTAGCCTTTGTGCCCGCATTGTCGGCGGCCATCGCTGGCGGTGTGCTTTTAATCCGCAGTTCGAACTCAGGAGACACACATGGCAGTTACCAAGAGCCATGCGCCGGCAGGCGCGGCTAGCAAGGATGCTATTGCCACTTTGATTGCTGATCATAGGAAGGTAAAGGAGCTCTTCAAGCAGTTTGCGAAGCTCAAGGACAAAGACGACGCTGAGGACGAGAAGAGCTCCTTGGTGGCGCAGATCTGCACTGAACTGACGATCCATACGACGATCGAGGAGGAAATTTTCTATCCGGCGGTGCGAGAGCAGATAGAAGACGAAGACCTGATGGATGAAGCCCTGGTCGAGCATGCCGGGGCGAAGGATTTGATCGCACAGCTTGAAGAGATGACTCCGGATGATGACCTCTACGACGCAAAGGTGACTGTGCTCGGCGAGCAGATCGACCATCACGTTAAGGAGGAAGAGGGCGAGATGTTTCCGAAGGCCAAGAAAGCGAAGGTCGATACCGACGAGCTTGGGGCGCAGGTGGCCCAACGGCGTACGGAACTGAAGGCTCAGTTTGCCGAGGACGAGGACGAAGATGAAGCGACGCCCACGAAGCCTGCTGGTTCGCGGCGAGAAAACGAAAAGCCACCACGGTCGGTCTAGGCACGTAGGGGGCAGTGAAGGGGCGCGCAGCGCCCCTTCTCCTTTTCTGGCGCCGAGTCCATGACCCACATCGCCAGCCGCAGGATTGGCGTTTTTCGCGCCACGCTGCACGCCCAGGCTACTGACATTCAAGGAGAGTTTATCGACGCGCACGGGCTCCCTACCGCAGCGCAAAGAGGACTATCTATCTTTTCTTAGTGTCGTGGCACAGGGCAGGAGTACAGTCCGCTCAATCTGGCAAACGAATCGCTGATAGGAACGGGGGGGCTATGAACATCCGAATGCTGCAGCGCGGCCTCAAATATTGCGGCCGGGTGAAGGCGGTCCGTCAGACCTACCATGTGTTCGAGGCCCAGCGCCATTTCTTCGTGCTTTCTTTTGCGCTCTCGAAGGCGCGGCGCGGTTCCGGCTATTTCAATGTCATCGCCACGGACGCCGTTGACTACGTACAGCGGCGCGTGGGCGGAACGCGAGGGGTGACGGCGAAAGATCTCGTGGCCATGGCGCGACGCACGCGACACATTCCCACGACGCTCGCGGCTCTCAATATCCTGTACATATTGGTCGCCGTTCGAGCGGCGAGTATCGTGCGGGCAGGCAAAAACCGGCAGCTGTTCTTTTCAGTTAGGAAAAGTCCCGCAGTACGAACGTCTGGGACGTGAGACATCCCCGCGAGATGCACGGGCTACTCTAGAGTCGCTGCAGCGAACCGGGTTCCGGCGAAATGCGTGGGTGATGCTCGACCTTTGCTGCCTGCCACCCTTGTTTCGAAGATCTGGATCGAACAGCCAAAACGGGAGAGAAAAATGAACACGCGAGCGTTCCTGACCTCAGGCGTTGCCGCCACGATTGTCGTCGGATGCGCCTTGGTAATGCACGGCGGGCAAACCCGGGCTCAACCGCTTCCTCTCGATGAGTGCATTAGCGTCGGGGACTCTTCGCCGCGCACCCGACTCTGCATGCACCAGTTCTCGGACCACTCGAAATGCGTGGTGGCCGTGACTCCAGGAAAGGAGTTCTCAACGACTGAACTATCTTGCAAGGTCCTCTAGTCCCATCGGACGCGTAGTCCGGTGGTCGTCGGAGTCGATCGACTTGTCTGTAACGCTGCTTGCTGCTGCACTCTAGTTTGTACCGCTTACAGGTTCCTTCGCGCGGGCGAGCAGCCTGGTAACGGAAATTTCAGCTTGGTGGTCCGCCGCACCACGGTCTGCGTGAAGAACAGTCGATCGCGTGAGCGCCAGTGCTTTGGAGCGTCGCTCACGTGCGCGGCTCAAGAGCAGATCTGCAACTGCCTCGCGGGCTTCCAGTTTGGCGGTTCCATGCGGAAACTCGAACACCTCCGTCGGATCGAAGGAGTTTGTTATTCGCACCGGCTCACCCTGCGGTTCGGCAGGTTTGGTCGGGGTGGCCTCGACAACCAGAGGCGCAGGGCGGGTGATCGCCGGCGCGGGCGGATGCCGCTCCGACGCGGGCCACAGGAACGCCACGGCAACAACCAGCATCGCCGCAGCGAATGTCACATTACAAATGAAGTCGATTCGTGCCGTGCGCCTGAAGGTAGAGTTCTCGTACGCAGGCACGGCTAGCGCCGGGCCCGTTTCATCGCGACGCTCCGTTTGCTGGGCCGCTTCAGCCGCCCGCGCAAGCGCTACCCCCTGGTCGCCCGTCAGCTCGAGTTCAATCGTGTCGTCGCTCGACTCGGGAGCGGTGGTCGTCGGTCCTTCAGATCCCGGGATCATCCTGACCCTCTTAATCCATGCGCGCCGCTTCTCTACGAAGCCGGCTGCGGGTGTTGCTCGAGCGCTTGGGCGAACGGACACTGATCTTGCGTTCGGTGAAGCCATTATCGCACCGCCAGGCACGAGTCCTCTACGGTACGAGCTGCCGTGTGCGTTGTCGGCGGATGCCTACGGTGCGTGGCGGCGCGATCGTCCGCCAAGCGAGCGAGCAGCGCATACGCGCGGGCCAGCAGGAGGGGTGGAGGCAGCCTCAGCTTCCGCGCCGGCGCGGGGTATCCACACGCGGCCAGGTGTCAAGGGTCTGGCAGAGGAGTTCGCAGGCCCCGCGCCCACTATATGTAAAGCGCACGCGGGCGAAGACACTCAGAGGTAGGCAATCTGCTGAGTCAGTTGTGGGCAGAAGATGATGCTCTCGCGACGAAACTCGAGGTAAGGTCACTGCAGTGTCGAAGCCATCAAAGGTCCAGTTCGACGCGATCCGGTCGGGGTATGACGCAGATCCATCGCGCTCGTTCTCACTATGCGCGGAGGCTTATACGGACCCGGTCTGGCTTGGCATCGATCAGCTGGAGATTTTGGCGAAATCTTGGCAGTGGGTATGCCATGCGGAGAAGCTGCGCGCAGCGAGGGCCTATATCACGACCCAGATCGCCGGCAATCCGGTTGCAATCGTTCGCGACGAGCACCACGTGTTGCGCGCGTTTACAACGTATGTAAGCACCGTGCACATCCGGTATTGGTAGGCGAGGGTAGTGTTCGCAGAATCGTATGTCCTTATCATGCATGGAGCTATCGCCTAGACGGTCAGTTGGCGAACGCGCCGCACACGGCAGACCTTAAGGACTTGTCGACAGCCGAGATTCGGCTGACTGAGGTGCGGGTTGAGGAGTTCTGTGGTTTCGTCTTCGCAAGCCTCGATCCCGCCGCCGCGGCGTTGCGGACGCTCTCGGGGTCATTGGAATCTGAGATCCGCCGCTGGTGGCTCTGGCCGGATACGTGCTTGATGCGCCACTCAGGGCGAAGTTCGATGATTGTCCTCCACATCATTCCGCTCGGCGTAGACCGGACGCTGGAGACCTAAGACTGCTTTCTGGAGACCCCGGGACCCGACGAGCTGGAACGCAACGCGATTCACTACCTCGATGCGGTACTGCAGGCCGAGGATATCGCGCTGGTGGCGAACGTTCAGCGGCGTTGCATCACTTTCACGGTCTGGTGCTTGGAGCCTACGAGCGAGCCAGTCGAGCCTGACGGCAGCGGACGTCCTGCTGCATGGCATTGCCGCAGAAGGTTTGTCGCGCCTATCGTCTGTGTGGTGCAATTGGCTTGAGCGGCGGGTTGGAGACACATCCGTCTCCATAAACACGAGGCGTCAAGGCTTGACGCATGAGAATAAGGGATGGTCGAGTCGCAGCGGTCAGCGATGACGGGACTGGGCAGACCGCGGCGTCCGATTCAACGGGGGCATCAGAATGATTGAGAAGGCCGGCACGGCTCGCACCGATAGCGGCATGGAGCACTTCGGCTACAAGGAGTCGCTCGATCGGGGCATCGGGAAGTTCGGAAGCTTTGCCGCCGGGGTCAGCTATATCTCGATCCTCACCGGTACCTTCCAGCTGTTTTACTTTGGCTTCGGTACCGCCGGACCGGCCTACCTGTGGTCCTGGCCGATGGTGCTGATCGGTCAGCTCGCAGTCGCACTGTGCTTCATGGAGCTGGCGGCAAAATATCCCGTCGCAGGATCCGTTTATAACTGGTCCAAGCAGCTGGGCAGCCGGATCGTGGGCTGGTCTGCGGGTTGGCTGATGCTCACCGCATCGATCGTTACCCTGTCTGCGGTGGTGCTGGCGCTGCAACTCAACCTGCCACGGTTGTGGAGTGGCTTCCAGATCGTCGGCGACGGCCAGGGTCCCTACGATTCCGCCAGCAACGCGGTGGTCCTGGGTACGGTGCTGATCGTCTTCACCACTGTGGTGAACGCGCTCGGCGTGCGGTTGATGGCGATGATCAACAGCGCGGGCGTGTTCATTGAGCTGATTGCCGCCTGCCTGATCGCATTCATCCTGGCACTCCACACCACGCGCGGACCCGCGGTCTTTTTCTCGACCAACGGATACGGCGCCGGCGCCAGCGGCGGCTTTCTGGGCGCGTTTCTGGTGGCGTCGCTGGCCTCGGGGTACGTGATGTATGGATTCGACACCGCGAGCTCGCTGGGCGAGGAGACGGTCGAGCCGCGCCGCACCGCTCCCAAGGCGATTCTGCGCGCCATCCTGGCCTCTTTCGTCATTGGCGGTGCGATCCTGGTGTTCGCGGTCATGTCGGCGCCCAATCTGCAGGATCCGCAGATCGCCAGCAACAGCGGTGGCCTGCAGTACATCGTCGAGCAAGTCATGTGGGGCCCGTTGGGCAAGCTCTTCCTGATCTGCATTGTGGTGGCGGTGACCGTGTGCTCGCTCGCCGTACACACCGCCGCCATTCGCTTGACGTTCGCGATGGCACGCGACAATGCGCTGCCGTGGGGCGAGCGGCTCGCTCGGGTGAATCCCGACACTCAGACGCCAATCACGCCCGCCGTCGTGATCGGCGTGATTGCAGCGCTGATCCTGGTCGTCAACATCGGCCAGCCCAAGATCTTCACCGTGCTGACATCGATCGCGGTGATCATGATCTACCTTGCGTACCTGATGGTGACTGGCCCGTTGCTGATGAAGCGGCTGCGCGGGGACTGGCCTCCCGCGGATCTTGCGGCCGGTGGCTACTTCAACATGGGCAGGTGGGGACTGTTGGTCAATGTCGTCGCGGTACTGTGGGGCGCCGGGATGGCGCTCAATCTGGCTTGGCCGCGCGAAGCTGTCTATGGCACGCCTTGGTACAACACTTGGGGTGCATTCGTGTACACGGGGCTGATTTTGGGGAGCGGCCTGTTGTGGTATGGCTTCAAGGGCCGCCATCACATCGGTACGCTTGCCTCGCACGCCGTGGTGAGCATGGACGACGCAGCCCCGGCGAAGATCTAAGGCACTTGGTGTGCGCGTTCGGAATCCGCGGCGCCGGGGTCGTGGCCGCCGGAGACTAGCGGCGGATCTTGCGCACCACGCCGCCGGCAGATGCGGCTTCACCGGCAAGGGCAGCGCGGGCATCGCGCGCGAACTCCTGGGCGACCGCCGCAGCGCCGTCGCGCTCCAGCACGGACAGCGTCACGTGGCGCACGTACTCCTCGATCCCGCGCGGCCCGTTGTGTGTCGCCTTGAGCTCGATGCGGGTGCCGTGCTTGCCGTCCAGCAGGCGCGCGGTCATTGAATACGTGCGCGGCGCCGCCAGTAGTGCCAGGCGGCGCACGAGGTCGTTGAGGTGACTATCAGATTTGAGCGGCAACGCGGTCCCTCGGGTCACAACTGAGACAACCAGTCGGGCCGTCGCCATGTCGCGAGCCCGTTATTACTTTCTGTAACGCCGGCGCGCCGGCTCTCACCTGGACGTCCCCGCGCTCCTGCGGTGCGTGAGCATGAGTTGGAACGTGCATCGAAGGCATGAGCCTAGCGAAAATCTGTAATCGTTATCCGACTGTGTTGACAAACCGCCGAGCCCAAGTCACTGTCCCAAGATTCCCGTGTCAGATCCGGCACACTGAGTTGGGACCGGGGGAAGGACTGGCGCTGATGCAACGGCCGAACGGGCAGGGCGTACGCGACCACAAGCGACCGAATAACGATAGCAGAAGTGTCGCCAAATGGAAACACGACGCGGCCGCGGTGCGCCCGCTTGAGCGCGTCCGGTGCCAGCGGCACGGCCGGTACGCGCAGCCTTTTCTGACTCCTTCATGACGACGGCGCACGACGAGACCGCGCTCTGGGTCCAGGGATTCCTGCATAACGCGCACGGCATAGCCGTCGCCGACGCCCAAACCGCCACCCTGCTGGCCGTCAACGACGCCTATGCACAGCTGTTCGGCAGTACGGCCGAAGAGCTGCGCGGGCAGCCGTTCCTGCGGGTCTACCCGGCCACCGAGCACGAGCACCTGCTCGCCGCGGCCGACGCCGCCGATCTCACCGGCAGTGCGAGCGTGCAGACCTGCCGCCTGCACCGCGATGGCTCCCTCATCCCGGTCGGGATCCGCGTCGTGTCGCTGCGCGATGCAGATGGGCGTGTCACGCATCGCATTGCCACGATCACCGACGTGCGCCCGCAGCTGCGCGCCGAAGGCCAGATGCTGCACGCCGAAATCCGGCGCACCAGTCATGAGCGCTTCCGCCAGATGGCGGAAGCGGCACCCATCGGCATCCTGCTCATGGACACCGACGGCGCCTGCGAGTATGCCAACCCGCACTGGCTGCAGATCACGCAGCTGTCGAGTGAGCAGGCGCGCGGCGACGGCTGGTGGAGCGCGGTGCATCCGGACGACCGCGAACGGGTGAGCGAGGCCTGGGAACGGCTCGAACGCGGTGCCCCCCTCAGCGTCGAGTTCCGCTACCAGCGCCCCGGGGGCGAGATGCGCTGGGTGCAGTCGCGTGCCGCGGCGCTCCGCGCTGATGGCTCCGAGACCCTGGGTTACATCGCCGTAGACGTCGACGTCACCCAGCAGCTGCAGCAGCGCGCCGCGATCGACGGTTTCCATGGGCGCGTGCGCGCCCTGGCGCACCGCCTCGAGCATCTGCGCGAGCAGGAGCGTGCCGACCTGGCGCGCAAGCTGCACGGCTCGCTGCGCCAGGAGATGACCAGCCTCAAGGCCGAGATCGGCGTCCTGCGCCAACACGCGCCGGATTCCGAGCCCGGCAGCCAGTCGATGGTCCGCCTGAGCGAGCTCGCCGACCGCTGCCTTCAGCAGCTGCGCCACATTGCCTTCGAGTTGCAGCCGCCGGGGGTAGACGATCTGGGACTGGTGGCCGCCATGAAGCGGCTCGGCGAGGAGTGTGCCGCGCAGTCAAGCCTGCAAGTCGAGGTCGACACCAGCCGTACGCCCGTCGACCTCGGGCGGCGGCGCGCGCTGACACTGTACCGTACGCTCCAGGAAGCGCTGACCAACGTCATGCGCCATGCGCGCGCCCGCAAGGTTGACGTGCAGGTGTGGGTGCAGGACGGCGCCGTGCGCTTGCGCGTCAGCGACGACGGCGTGGGGATGGGAGACAAGGACCGCAGCAAGCCGGGCTGCTTCGGGCTGCTGGCCATGTCTGAGCGCCTGGCGGAGTTCGGCGGTACGCTGCGGGTGCTGAGCGTGCCTGGCAGTGGCACGACGCTCGACGTCAGCCTGCCGTCCGTAAGCGGCAAGCGCCAGCGCGATCTCGCCCGGCGCTGAGGGCCTAGCCTAGCCGCGAACCTGCGGTCCGATCGCGATCCAGGCGCTGCGGATCTCTCCGAGCAGGCTCAGGGCCTCGTTCAGGTACTTGACGTCGTCACGCACGTTGCCGAGCAGCAAGCGCTTGGTGATGTATTCGTACAGATCGCAGAGGTTCTGCGCGAGTGCGCCGCCCTGGATGAGATTGAGGCTGCCGCGCAGTTCGGCGATGAGCGTGACGCAGCTATGCAGGAGCTTGGTCTTGCGCACCGTCTCACCCTGCTCGATGCAGGAGCGTGCGGCAGCGATGCGCTCCACGGTCGCATCGAGCAGCATCTGCACCAGGCCGTGCGGATCGGCGGTCGATACTCCGCCCTGCACCGCGACGCGCTGATAGGCCGCCAGATTTGCATTGCGCGCTAAGCCGTTCACGACTGCACTCCTCGTTCCTAACTCCTGTAACGGCCGCGGCAGGCCGAACTTGAGTGGCGGGAATGGGCGGCGCCTGCGCGTGGCGCCGCTGGTGCAGCTTAGTGGCCGACCTGCGTCTGGATCCTGGGCAGCGTGGCGAAAGCCTGGGTCAGGTAGGCGGACGTGCTCTGCAGCTGCGACAACAATGTATTGAGCGCCGAATACTGCTGCGTCAGGCTGGTAGTGAGGGCAGCCATCTGAGCGTCGAGGTCGTTGCTCTGCTTGGTGAGAGCGTTTTCCTGCGCGGTGAGCGTCTGCCCCGCGCTGGTGATCGAGCCACCGGCGCCGAGCGCGTTCGTAATCTGCGTATTGAGGGTGGTGGCGACGCCACCGGCTGCCGTGAACAGCTGGCTGACGGCGCTGAAGTTTGTGCCGAGCGCAGCGTTGAGACGCGCGGAGTTGACACTCAGCGTCCCGTCGCTCTGAGTGGTGATGCCGATGCTCGCGAGCGTATTGTAGGTGCCGGAGCCGGTGTTGACGATGCTATAGAGTGCGTGCTGGACCTGGTTCTGGATGCCGGTCAGCGCCGCGTTGCCCATCATGGGGCCGGCGGTATTACTCGCGGCGTCGAAGCCGCCCAGCGAGCTCAGCGTGCTCTGCAGCGTGTTGTACGCCGAGACAAAGGCCGAAATGTTCGTTGCCACCGTGCCGGTGTCGGTGCCGACGCTGAGTGTCGTCGGCGCGGTAGTCGTGCTCAAAAGATTGAGCGTCACCCCACCCACCGCGTCGGTCACGGTGTTCGTGGCGCTGGTGAAGTTCACCCCTGAGATGCTGAACGCCGCATCCTGCGCCGCCGCCTCCTGGGTGTAGTTGGCGGTGTTGCCCGTGCCGTAGGTGAGCGAGGCGAGGCTAGTGCCGCCGTCGCTCTCGGTGACCTGGATCGTACTTGCCGCGCCGGTCTGCGCGGAGGACAGGAGCAGATGGGCGCCGTCACTGCCCTGCAGCACTGTCGCGCTGATGCCCGGGTTGCCGGCAGCCGCATTGATGTGTGCGGCGACGTCGGCGAGCGTATCGGTCGCGGCGACCGTTACATTGAAAGTCGTAGCGCCGAGCGCCAGGGTCAGAGTGCCGTTGCCGACAGTGTTGGTCGCTACCAGTGGACCGGACAGCAGCTGCTGCGCGCTCGCAAGCTGGGAGATGGCAACGTTGTAGGTGCCCTGGGGGGCGCCCGCCCCCGCGGAGACCGTGAAGGCGGCTTCATCGCTGCTGCTGGCGGTTTCGACCTGAAAAGCACCGGGGGTGTCCAGGGAGGACAGCGAGCCTTGGAAGGTTGCGAGCGCGCTCCTCAGCTGCCCGAGCGCCGAGATCTGGGCCGACACCTGCTGGGTCTGGCTGGAGATCAGCGCCTCCTGCGGGGCCTGGGTGGCGGCGACTAGCTGCTGCACCAGCGAGCTGACGTTGATGACCGAACCGCCCGCCGCGTCCGCGCTGCTGCTGCCGGCGACTGATACGACCGGGGCGGGACTGCCCGTGGTGCTGCTTACGCTGGTGGCCATTTCGGACTCAACCTCGCTGCTCAGACCGCATCAAAAAAATGTGGAGGGGCGGGTGCCAGCGTTAAAGCACCCGCCCCTCCGATCATGAGTTGCCAGGCATGCGGGACCTGGAACTCATTTCCTTTACGGCAGCTTCTGCAGGAGCGTCAGAATGTTCTGCGGGATGGTATTGGCCTGCGCCACCATCGCCGTGCTTGCCTGCTGCAGAATCTGCGCCTTCGACAGGTTCGACGTGGCCGCGGCGTAGTCCGTGTCCACGATGGCGCTCTTCGCGGCCGTCAGGTTAGTGGCGGTCGTATGGAGCCCCTGGATCAGGGCGTCGAAGCGGTTCTGGTAAGCGCCCAGCTGCGCGGTCGACGTCGCCAGCTGCTGCAGAGCGGCGTCGATCTGCGTCAGGGCCTGGTTCGAGTTGTCGACCGTGTTCACGTTGGCGCTGCCGACGAACGTGGCGCCGGTTGTCGCGATCGTGTCGCTGGAGTCAAGGCCAAGGTCCTTGAGGGCGGTCGTGTCAGCGGCGATCGAGCCGGTCGAGCTCCCCACAGTCACGGCTACCGTCGCGCCCGCGTTGGCCTGGTTGCCGCTCACCACGATGGTGCCGGCGGTGCTGTCGACCGTCGCGATGACGCCCTGCGAGGCCACCGCCTGGTTGATCGCCGCAGCGATCGTGGCGAGGTCTGAGGAGGCATTGCCGGTCAGGGTGACCGCATTGGTCGTGTAGTTGGTCGTGGTCGCACCGGTGCCCGCCGGAGTCACGGCAACCTGGAAGGTCGCGGTGTCGCCGTTGGCGATGTTGGTCACCGGGGGCGTGGCGGCGGTGGCCGCAAGGTAGGCGCCGGCGGTGCCACCCGTGGTCAGGGCACCCGCATAGAGGGCGCCGACCGCGCCAGCCTTGGCGCTGGCGACCGAGGCGACGGTGATCGTCTGACCGGCATTGGCGCCGATCTGGAACGTCGCACCCTGGAAGCTGCCGTCGAGCAGGTTCACACCGTTGAACTGGGTGTTCGAGGCGACGCTGTTGATGTCAGCGATCAGCTGCTGGAACTGCGCGTTGAGGTCCGCGCGGTCGGTGGCGCTGTTGCTGGCGTTGAGCGACTCGACGGCCAGGTCGCGCATGGTCTGCAGGTCGGTCACGACCTCGCCGAGGGCGCCCGTGGCGGTCTGCGTGAGCGATACGCCGTCGTTGGCGTTCTGGGCCGCCTGGTTCAGGCCGTTGATCTGCGAGGTCATGCCCTGCGCGATCGCGAAGCCCGCGGCGTCGTCGGCTGAAGTGTTGATGCGCAGGCCAGAGGACAACTGGCTCAGTGCACTGGCCAGCTGCGTGCCCGAGGAACTCAGGCTGTTCTGCGCAACCAGCGCGTCGAGGTTCGTATTAAGGACGAGTGACATGGTCTTGGACTCCTGATGCTTGCTTCAGGCGCCGGACACCACGTCCGTCGCGCTGGATACCTGCGCAGGGGTTTATGCCCGCTGCGGCTCTACCCGTTATCGGGCCCCCCGGGCCGAACTTGAGTCGCCGAGGAGCGCCAAACGCGACCTGTGTCACGTTCACGACAGGTAGTTAAACAGCGACAGTTTCGCCATCGAAGCGTAGGACTCCTGTGCTGCCTGCAGGGCCAGCTCCTGCCCACTCAGTTGTGTGACGGCCGCCGCATAGTCGACGTCCGAGAGGTGCGAGACCGAGGTCTGGATATTGGTCTGCGTCGTCTGGGCACTGGTGGCCGCGGCAGTGACGGCATTCAGCCGTCCGCCGACCCCGGCCTGCACGTTGCCCAGATTGTTGAGGCCGGTGTCGATCTGCTGCAGCGCGCCACCGAGCTGGGTGGCGACCTGGGAGCTGCTCAGCGTGGTGGAGCTGAGCGTCGTGATCAGACTATTGATGGCGCTGAAGACGCTGCCGCTGCCCGCCGGGGCCACGGTGAACCGGTCGCCGGCTGCGGGCGTCCCGCTCACCGTGACCTGCGCACCGTTGAAGGTGATGGCGTCGCCGCTGACGTAGTTGCCGGCGGTCACCACCGCGCCGGCACCGTTAGTGACCTG
>Ga0070709_10001064_pt1 | contig 15159 bp, 13 predicted proteins | sample LARL51metaG_FD_65449 | JGI IMG/M metagenome (GOLD analysis project Ga0070709, IMG submission 65449) | Corn, switchgrass and miscanthus rhizosphere microbial communities from Kellogg Biological Station, Michigan, USA - LAR L5-1 metaG | ecosystem: Host-associated > Plants > Roots > Rhizosphere ...
TCGCGCTCAGCCGCCCGGACCGGGTGCGCCGCCTCGTGCTGGTGGCGACCGGGCCGGGCGCGCTGATGGTTCCCGGGCATCCGCGCGCCCTGGTGCGGATGCTCACGCCGCGCCGTCACCGGGACCCGGGATACGCGGCGCGCATCGCAGGCGAGCTGTACGGCGGGAGCGCGCGGAAGGACCCGGCCCTGGCTCGCGACCTGCTGCACGCGGCGACGACGCGCCTGGGCCCGGCCCGGGGTTACTACTACCAGCTCATCTCCAGCATCGGCTGGACCAGCCTCCCGCGGCTGCCGAAGCTGCGGCAGCCCACCTTGATCCTGGCGGGCGACGACGACCCCATCATTCCGCTGGTCAACGCGCGGATCATGCACTGGCTGATACCACGAAGTGAGCTGCACATCTACCATGGCGGTCACCTCGAACTGGTCGCAGACGCCGAACGCATCGCTCCGGTCGTGGAGGCGTTCCTCGACGCCGGCCCCGCCACACCGGAGCGCAACGGCAGGAAAGGAAACCAGCGATGACGCAGGTGACGAGCGCGCATCTCGGGGAATCCCTCGGCACGGACTTCTTCTCCGTCCGCGAGCAGTTCACCGACGAGCAATGGTCGCACTTCGTGGCCGTCCGGCGGTTCGTCGACGAGGAGGTTGTGCCGGTCGTCGGCCCGTACTGGGAACGGGCCGAGATCTGCTGGCCGCTGGTCAGGCGGCTGCCCGAACTCGGCATCGTCGGGGAGGACATCAAGGGATACGGCTGCGCCGGGATGAGCCCGATGGCGTGCGGGCTGGTCACGATGGAACTGCACCGCGGCGACGGCAGCCTCGGCGTGTTCCTTGGCGTGCACGCGGGCCTGGCCATGCAGTCGATCGCGATGTGCGGTTCGGAGGAGCAGAAGGCGCGCTGGCTGCCCGACATGGCCCGGATGGACAAGCTGGGGGCCTTCGCGCTGACCGAACCGGAGCACGGCTCGGACTCGGTCGCCCTGGAAACCTCGGCCCGTCGCGAGGGCGGCCAATGGGTGCTGAACGGCCGCAAACGGTGGATCGGCCTGGGCACCGTCGCCGATCTGGTCGTGGTCTGGGCCCGCAACACCGAGGACGGCCAGGTCAACGCGTTCGTCGTGGAGAAGGGATCGCCGGGCTACCAGGCGCAGGTCATCGAGGGGAAGGTGTCGCTGCGCTCGGTATGGCAGGCCGACATCACCCTGGACGAGGTGCGCGTGCCGGCCGAGAACCGGCTGCCCGGGGCGCGCTCGTTCAAGGACACCACCCGGGTCCTGGCGACCACCCGAAGCACCTGCGCCTGGGGGGCGCTTGGCCACGCCACCTCCGTCTACGACACCGCCTTGCGGTACGCGCTGCAGCGGCGCCAGTTCGGCGAGCCGCTGGCCAGCTTCCAGATCATCCAGCAGCGGCTGGTGTCGATGCTGGCCGAACTGACCGCGATGCAGCTGTACTGCCTCCAGATCGGCCGTCTGGCCGAGGCGGGCAGGCTGACCCCCACCGTGGCCGGGCTGGCCAAGATGCACAACACCCGCAAGGCCCGCGCGATAGCCGCCGACGCGCGCGACATGCTCGGCGGCAACGGCATCCTGCTCGACTACCAGGTCATGCGGCACATGGTGGACCTGGAGGCCATCCACACCTTCGAGGGCACCGAGACCATGCAGACGCTCATCGTCGGCCGCGCCGTCACCGGTATCGGGGCTTTCACGTAACACCTGATGCCGCAACAGGCAGCGTTGCCCGCCGGACGCCGGCGCCACCGCGTCAGCCCGGCCCTGGCTCCTGGGTCTCCCGCAGGCGGCGCCGGGATGCTTCCACCTCGGCTTCGGCGGCGGCGCGGCCGGCCCAGGACGCGCCCTCGACGCTCTTGCCCGGTTCCAGTTCCTTGTAGATCAAGAAGAAGTGCTCGATCTCCAGCCGGTCGAACTCGGGCACGTCGTCGAGGTCGCGCAGGTGTTCCTGGCGCGGGTCGCCGGCGGGCACGCAGAGGACCTTGTCGTCGCCGCCCTTCTCGTCGGTCATCCGGAACATGCCGATCGGGCGGCTGCGGATCAGGCAGCCGGGAAATGTGGGTTCGGCCACCAGCACCAGAGCGTCGAGCGGATCGCCGTCCTCGCCCAGCGTGCCCGGCACGAAGCCGTAGTCGGCCGGGTACTGGGTCGCGGTGAACAGCGTCCGGTCCAAGCGGATCAGGCCGCTGGCGTGGTCGACCTCGTACTTGTTCCGGCTGCCCCGCGGGATCTCGATCAGGACGTCGAACTCCACGGTGCTGACGCTAGGCCGCGGGCAGCCCGGCGATAACGTGCCGGCAACACGAGGATGCGCCGTTTGCTCGGGCCACCGGCACAAAGGTTGTTCCGCCGTACCAACGCCCGGGTACAGGCTTGATACGGCGGACCGACGACCGCCTCAGCCTGCGGCCGGAGAATATCAAGCGTGACGAACCTGGCAAGGAACCTGACGGACACGACCCGCGCCTACGCCGGGCGGGTGGCTGTGCGGGTGGACAACGCGGCGATGACGTACCGCGCGCTGGACGAGGCGAGCGCCCGGGTGGCCGGCCTGCTGCACGAGCGCGGCCTCGAACCCGGCGACCGGGTCGGCATCATGATGCCCAACGTCGCCGAGGTCCCCGTGGTGTACTACGGCGTGCTCCGCGCCGGCGGCGTGGTCGTCCCGATGAACCCGCTGCTCAAGGCGCGAGAGGTCGCCTACTACCTGGGCGACTCCGGGGCCGGGCTGATCTTCGCCTGGCATGCGTTCGCGGACCAGGCACGCGGCGGCGCGGAGCAGGCCGGCGCCGAACTGATCGTCGTGGACGGGGACGGCTTCCCCGATCTGCTGGCCTCGGCCGACCCGGCCGGCCAGGTGGTGAGCCGGGACAACGAGGACACCGCGGTGATCCTCTACACATCCGGCACCACCGGCCATCCGAAGGGCGCCGAACTCACCCACGGCAACCTCCTCAGTAACACCGAGGTGGCGTGCGCCGACATCGTCCGTGTTCGCCCGGACGATGTCATATTCGGCGGGCTTCCGCTGTTCCACGTGTTCGGGCAGACCGTCGCGCTCAACGTGGCGGTGGCGTCCGGGGCGTGCCTGACCCTGCTGCCGCGGTTCGACGCCGCGCACGCCCTGCGGATCATCGCCGAGCACGGGGTCACCATCTTCGAAGGCGTGCCGACCATGTACGTGGCGCTGCTGCACCAGCCCGACCGGGCGGACTACGACACCTCCTCGCTGCGGATGTGCGTCTCCGGCGGCGCGGCCCTGCCGGTCCAGGTGCTGCGCGGGTTCGAGGAGGCGTTCGGTGTCCCGGTGCTGGAGGGATACGGGCTGTCGGAAACTTCGCCGGTTGCGTCGTTCAACCACCCCGGCCGCGAGCGCAAGCCCGGCTCGATCGGCACGCCCATCCGGGACGTCCGGATGCGCGTCGTGGACCGCGACGACCTTGAGGTCCCGCAGGGTGAGGTGGGCGAGATCGTCATCAGCGGGCCGAACGTGATGAAGGGCTACTGGGGCCGGCCGGAAGCCACCGCCGAGGCCATCCGTGACGGCTGGTTCCACAGCGGTGACCTGGCCCGCGTCGACGAGGACGGCTACTTCTACATCGTGGACCGGAAGAAGGACCTGATCATTCGCGGCGGCTACAACGTCTACCCGCGGGAGATCGAAGAAGTGCTTTACGAGCATCCGGCGATCGCGGAGGCCGCGGTGATCGGCCTGCCCCATCCGGCTCTGGGCGAGGAGGTCGGCGCCGCGGTGGTACTCAAGCCGGGTGCCGTCATCACCGCCGGGGAACTGCGAGACTACGTCAAGGGCCAGGTGGCGGCCTACAAGTACCCACGTCACGTGTGGATCGCCGACGCGCTGCCGAAGGGCCAGACCGGCAAGATCCAAAAGCGGGATATCGTCATCCCGGCCGACCTGACCGTCCCGTGAGGCTGCTGCTGCTCGCCCCCCCGGGTGCCGGCAAGGGCACCCAAGGCCAGCGGCTGGCGTCCAGGTTCGGGGTGCGGCACATCGCCGCGGGTGACCTGCTGCGGGCCGCAGCCCGGGCCGGGGGCCGGCTGGGCGAAGAGATCGCGGCCCACCAGGCCCGCGGTGACCTCGTCCCGGACCAGATCGTGCTCGACGCGCTGACCCCGGCCGTCGTCGAGGCGGCCGCCCACGGCGGCTACATCCTGGACGGCTTCCCGCGGACCCTCTCACAGGCCACCGCCGCGGCGGAACTCGGGGCCAGGCTCGGCGTGACGCTGCAGGCGGTGGTGTACCTGCACGCCCCCGAGGAGGTGCTGACGCGGCGCCTGCTGGACCGCGCCAGCCAGGACGGCCGCGCCGATGACCGGGCCGACGTGATCCGCCACCGGCTCGAGGTGTTCGCCGAGATGACGGGCCCACTGGTGCGCTACTACACGCAGCGGGGCATCCTCATCACGGTGGACGCCGATCAGCCGCCCGAATCCGTCACCGCCGACATCCAGGCCGGCCTGTCCAGGCTCGTCCGGTAGCCCCGGTCTCTTTCGGCTCTTCTGGTCATCCGGCCCGGTGACCGGGGAATTGACCACCGTGGTTCCAGGCCGTCGGTGACAGGCCAATCGTCGCTGCGCCACGACCGGAGCAGGATCGGCATGTTGACTGAACCCGCCGCCCGCCCGGGGTGACCCCGGGGGGCACTCCCGGGGTGCCTATATTGAGCGCAGGGACGGCAGGAGGTCTGTGCAGGTTGGACGCTGACGGCCAACTGATCGGCCGGGATGGTGAGCTGTCGCGGCTACAGCGGCTCGTTGATCCGCCCCCGGCGGACAGCCAGGTGCTGATCGTGCTGGGTGAAGCGGGCATCGGCAAGACCGTCCTGCTGGCCTCTGCGGAACGGCGGGCCAGGTCGGCGGGTATGCGCGTGCTGTCCGCGGCCGGCCGGGAGTCCGAACAGAACCTGGCGTTTGCCGGTCTCCACCAGTTGCTGCGGCCGGCGATCGGCCGCATGGCGGACCTGCCCGATCGGCAGGCGAAGGCCCTGCTGGGCGCCTTCGCGCTTGCTGCGGACCCGGTGCCGCCCGATGCCGTGATCACCGGGATCGCCGTGCTGACGCTGCTTTCTGAACTGTCCGAAGACGGGCCGCTTCTCGTGCTGGCGGATGATGCCCAGTGGCTTGACCGTGCCTCGCTGGACACTCTCGCCTTCGCCGCCCGGCGCCTGGAATCCGAGCCGCTGGTATTGCTGCTCGGTGCTCGTGGGAACATCCCGCCGCCGGGTTTTGAGCGTGACTTCCCGGAATTGACCCTGCCGCCGCTCGGTGGGCCGGACGCCGGCCACCTGCTCGACGTGCTGGCCCACCCGCCGCGCGGCTGGGCCAGGGAGCAGGTGCTCGCTCAGGCGGCCGGGAATCCCCTGGCGTTGATCGAACTGTCGAAAATGATCGCGGCCGATCCGGCGGCCGGGCGGCGCTGGGCCGCCGAGCCGCTCCCGCTCACCGAGCGGCTCACCGCCATCATGGCCGCCCAGTTCGCCGCTCTCCCCCCGGCAACCCAGGGCGCGCTGCTGCTCGCGGCGGTCGCTGACAGCCCAGGTCTCACCGCGGCAAGCGTGCCCGGGCTGACCGCCGCGGCGATCGGGCCCGCCGAGACGGCGGGCCTGATCAGGGTGGGCAGCCCGGGACCACAGTTCACCCACCCGCTGGTGCGCGCGGCGGTCTACCATGCCGTGCCGTTCGCCGAGCGCGCCGCGGCACATCTGAAGATCGCGGACACGCTCCGAGGCCGGCCCGACCGCTACGCCTGGCATCTGGCGGCAGCCGCACTGGAACCCGACGAGCGCGTGGCCTCGCTGCTGGAGGAGACCGCCGCCCAGGCGCAACGGCGTGGCGGTGCCGCCGCTGCCGCGCGGGCTCTCGAGCGTGCCGCCGAACTCAGCCCGGGCGAACCCGATCAGGCGCGGCGGCTGCTCGCCGCCGGCGAACTGGCCCGCACCACCGGGCAGGCGGACTGGGTGCAGGAACTGGCGAGCCGGGTCCTCACCCGGACCACGGACCCGGAGCTACGAGTCACCGCACGCTACCTGTTCGGATGGGCGCTCATCTGGTCCAACCGGCACGCCGACGCGCTCCCGACGCTCATCTCCGTCGCCGAGCGGGCATCGGACCAGGTGCCGGTCATAGCCTGGAACGCCATCGCGCTGGCCGCGACGGTCGCCTACCACGCCGGAACCCCGGCCGACCGGCAAGCGGTGCTCGGCACCTTCGGCCGCATGCACGAGCCCCCGCGGGTGAGCACGGACTGGCCCGCTGGCCAGACCGACGTGGTTCACCTGTGGGTAGGAACAAGCATGGACCCGTTCGGGAGGAGAGAGGAACTGATTCCCTCCTTGCGCCGGATCGCCGGCGGAACGGTCAGCGATCCAGGCACCGTCGGCGCAGCGGCCTGGCTTCTGGACGAAACCGGCCTCGCCGTGCGGCTCCTGCGGGAATGGCTCAGCCAACTGCGCGAACCCGGCGTGCGCGGCCGCAGCGGGCCCGTCCTGTCGGCGCTGCTGTGGGCCTACATCGACGGCGGACGATGGGACGAGACGCTCACCACCGCCCGCGAGACCGCCGACACCGCCGCCGCGTACAAGATGGACACGATCGCCGCCTCCGCCGACCTCGCGACGGCGACCGTGCTCGCCCTGCGCGGCAGCCACGACTGGGTGCAGCCGCTCATCACCAGCGCCCTCACCAAGATCGACGCCACTGCAGACCGTGCGACCGCCGCACGAGCCTGGCACGCCGCGGGCCTCGCCGCGCTGGCCGATGGCAGCTACACGACCGGCTATGCCCAGCTCCGCAGGCTGTTCAGCGCTGACGGCACGCCGCTGCACAATCACGTCTCCTACCTGGCCATCGCCGACCTCGCCGCCGCGGCGGTTCGTGCCGAACGTCACCTCGAAGCCCGCACGCTCGTGGAACGTGCGCTGGCCCAGGTGGGCCCGGCACCCGGTGCCAGGCTGGAACAGCTCGCGGCCCGCGCCCGCGGGCTGCTCGCGGAGCAGGCGAGTGCCGGGAGCCACTTCGCCAAGGGCCTGTCCGACCCCGCCGGGGACACTTGGCCGTTCGAACGGGCCCAGCTCCAGCTCGATTACGGGGAGTGGCTCCGGCGGCGGCGGCGCATCAACGACGCCAAGCCCGTCCTCACCGCCGCCTTGGGAACCTTCCGCAGCCTGGGCGCCATGCCTTGGATCCGGCGCACCGAGGCAGAGCTGCGAGCCTGTGGCGTCGCCGCCCAGGCAACGGCTACCATGCCCGGCGCGCTCGCGGAACTGACCCCACAGCAGCGCCAGATCGTCATTCTGGCCAGCCGCGGCATGACCAATGGCGAGATCGCCGACCGGCTGTTCCTGTCCCCGCGCACCATCGCCTCGCACCTGTACAACTCGTATCCCAAGCTCGGCATAGCGGGCCGCCACCAGCTCCGTGACCTGGTCGACCAGGCCACCGATCGGCCAGCCGCCCCGTCGGCCAGCGGATAGCCGGGGGACGGAGGCGCCGCGCCGGCGCGGGCAGGGACCGCCGGATGATCCCGCCGCCCGCGCAGCGGGCCATGTCCGAGCGCACCGGCTCAACCGTGACCGAAGCTCCCGGCAGCCACTCCATCTACCTGTCCCAGCCTGCGGCGGTAGCCGCCCTCATCACCCAGGCTGCGGCCGCAACCCGGGGTTAGCGGGCAAGCCGCGGCGGGACCTACCCGAATTCGTCCCCTGCCGGTCGGCGGCCGCCGCCCCGCGGAGCACCCGCCGTCTGGTATCCACGGGCGTCCGGCGCCGCCGCGTGCAGGGTTGCTTCGATGTTGTGCCAGGGCATGCCGGGCGGCAGCAGAATCGTGACGATGTCGGCCGCGCGGTCCCAGGGCTCGAGCTGCTCGCGGACCTGATCGCAGGTTCCATACGCGGCGAGCTGGTCGAGCACGACCTGCGCGCCGGGAGGGACGATCCCGCGCCGCGGGCTGGGGCGCGGGTTCGCGGCGGTGATCGCTTGGACCTGCGCGGCATAGCCCTGGCCGGAGACGGACCGGGCGTAGACCTCACCCATGGCGCTCAGGTACCAGGCGGTGCAGGTTGCGGCGATGTCCCTGGCCACGCCGGAGTTTTCGCCAACGGCGGTGAGCGGCCCGGCCACGACCGTCAGGGGCCTTGCGTGCGGTGCGCTGGCCTCGCGGAGCGCACGGAGCTGGGCCGCCCAGCCGGGCAGGTGGTCCCGGGCCACGAGCGCGGGGATCCAGCCGTCACCGAGTTCGGCGGCCACCCGGGTCGTGTGCGGGCCCAGCGCGGCCACCCAGAGGGGTATCTCGGGGGCGGCCGGCTGGCCGATGCGCAGCGGGCGCGCCGCAGGGACGTTGCTGAGCTGGGCGGGCTGGCCGGCCAGCAGCGCACGGACCTTGGTCACGACGTCGCGCAGCTTCGCGGCCGGGTGCTCGAATGCGGTGTCGTGGAACCCCTCCGCCAGCGCTTTGGTGCTGGCACCGAGGCCCAGCACGTAACGCCCGCCGCAGACCTGGTGGAGGGTGGCGGCGGTCATCGCCAGCGTTGCCGGGGTGCGCCCCCAGACCGACATGATGCTGGAGGCGAGGTGGATCCTGGCGGTGCGCAGCGCGATCTCGGTCAGCACCGGGGCCGGGTCCAGTCCCCAGCCCTCGGGCAGCGCGAAGATCTCGTACCCCAGTTCGTCGGCGAGTACGGCGGTGCGGACGATAACGTCCCGCCTGGTCTCCATCGGCGTGAGCCCGACGCCGCGGCGGCCGGAGGTCACGGCGCCTCCCCGGCAGCCGGTGCCGCAGCCGGGCGCGGTACGGTCAGCCAGACGGCCCTGGCCGCGGCGAGCACCGTGCCGCCGGGCCCGAGCAGCGCCGTCCCGGCCAGCAGCTTGCGGCCGTCACACCCGACCGGCCAGGCGATCACCACGCACTCGTCGCCGGGCGCGGGCGGCACCGCCAGGCTGGCCGTCATCCGGCCGAGCAGGATAGCGGTGTCCGCGCGCAGGCCGGCGGCCTCGGCGGCGGCGATCCCGCTGGGACAATCCAGCGCCGCCCAGACCACCTCCGGCCGCACCCTCCCGCCGGTGCCGGCGACGGAGGGGTCCGGCGTCCATGGCGCCGCCCACAGATCTTCCCCGGGCACGTGCCCGGGGAAGATCCGCAGCCCGTCACCTGGCTCTCGGTCCGCCCCGCACACGAAGCAGCCGGGGAACAGCGGATCGGTGTAATAGCGCGCGAGGCCCGCCGCCGCATGCGCCTTCGCCAGGGAGACCGGGCCTGGTATCTCCGGTGCCGGGCCGCCAGGCGAGGCGGCCGCCTCGGCGATCAGCGTGCGGCCGTGGTGGATCCGGACCGAGCCCTCCTCATCCCGGTCGACGGTCATCGGCGTGGCAAGCGGAGGTGGCCGGCGCAGCGTGACCGTCGCCGGGCCGTTGAGGTACGCGGCGATCCGTCCGCAGACGTAGCCGCCGTTGCCGCTGCCCGGGGGGCCGCAGAAGCGTGACGGGATCACCAGTGAATCTGTCATGGCGGTGCGAGCGGTCTGTTCATCGCCCGCCGTGCCCGGCATCGTGACGTGTGACATGTCTTGACGCTAAGACCGGCCCACCGCAGGCGGCCATCGGGTGAACTACCGGAAATCCGGCTGCTTTCTCCCGGCAGCGCGCTCGTCCCCGGTGCCCACGTCGGGCGAACTACCGAGCCGCCCAGGTACTTGATCAGTCCATTATTCGCCTTGACGGTCTCGCCGCAGGGCCGAGGACTTGACGACGACTTTGGTGGGTATGCCCGACGCCGAAGCCCCGCGCCATTGGCCGGCCCGCGGTCGCGTATCTGTATCGGAGGCTGCAGTCATGACGGATGCGAGCGAGCAGGCGCCGAAGGTCCTCGATGTGCCGATCGGCCTGGATGTCTCGGGGATGCGGCGGGAGTTCGACAGCCTGGGGGATGTCGAGGTGCCGGCGGACCGGTACTGGGGGGCGCAGACCCAGCGGAGCCTGGAGCATTTCAACATCGGCAATGACCGGATGCCGAAGGAGGTGTACCACGCCTACGGATATGTGAAGAAGGCGGCGGCCGTGGTGAACACCCGCGCCGGGCGGCTGCCGGCGTGGAAGGGCGAGCTGATCGAGCGGGTCTGTGACGAGGTGATCAGCGGGGCGCTGGATGAGGAGTTCCCGCTGTATGTGTTCCAGACCGGTTCGGGCACCCAGTCGAACATGAACGTGAACGAGGTGATCTCCAACCGGTGCATCCAGCTGGTCGGCGGCACCCTCGGCTCCCAGGAACCGGTGCATCCCAACGACCACGTGAACATGGGGCAGTCGAGCAACGACACCTTCCCCACCGCGATGCACATCGCCGCCTACGCGATGGCCACCGGGCGGACGATCCCGGCTCTGCGGCGGCTCCGCGATGCCATCGAGCACCACGCCAGGCAATGGGCCGACGTCGTCAAGATCGGCCGCACCCATCTGGAGGACGCCACCCCGCTGACCGTCGGCCAGGAGTGGTCCGGCTACGCGGGCGCCCTCGATGATGCCATCGCCGAGGTCGAGCACGCCACCCACGGCCTGCTGAGGCTGGCCATGGGCGGCACGGCGGTCGGCACCGGGCTGAACGCACCGCCCGGGTTCGGTGAACAGGTGGCGGCGGAGATCGCGTCGATGACGGGCGCCCCGTTCGGGACCGCGGCCAACAAGTTCACCGCGCAGGGCACCCTGGATGCGATGGTCCGCGCGCACGGCGGGCTGCGGGCGGCGGCGGTCACCCTGTTCAAGATCGCCAACGACCTGCGGTGGCTCGGCTCCGGCCCGCGGACCGGGCTCGGCGAGCTGGTCTTCCCGGCCAACGAGCCGGGGTCCTCGATCATGCCGGGCAAGGTCAACCCGACCCAGGCCGAGGCCATGCTGATGGTCGCCATCCAGGTCATCGCCTCGGACGTGGCGGTCAGCATGGGCGGCGCCGAGGGCAACTTCGAACTCAACGCCTTCCGCCCGGTCCTGATCAGCAACTACCTGCACTCCGCGCTGATCATGGCCGACATGTGCGATCACTTCCGCGAGTTCATGGTTGAGGGCGCCAAGCTGAATAGGGCCAAGCTGACCGAGAACATCGAACGGTCGGTGATGATGGTCACCGCGCTGTCACCCATCATCGGGTACGACAAGGCCGCGGCCATTTCCTACTACGCCATCGACCGCGACCTGACCCTCAAACAGGCCGCCCTGGCCAACGGCGTCAGCGAGGAACTGTTCGACCGGGTTGTCGACCCGCTCGCCCTCACCCGCCCCGGCTCCGCCGACGTGCCGTCCGGCCCGGGAAAAGCCTGACATGACGTCCCCGACGGAACGGCAGGAGGACCGCGCCCGCGAACCGGTCGGCCGTGCGGCCCTGATCGCGTCGGTCGGCGGTCAGCGGGGCTGGGCCGACTGGGCCAACCCCCAGCACCGGCTGCGGCGGCTGCTGGCCGAGTTCATCGGCATGGCGGGGCTGACCTTCGTGCTGTCCGGGGGCGCGGCCATCCTGGTGCGCTACGGCGGCAGTCCGCTGCAACCCTGGCAGGCGGTGCTCGTGTTGTCGGTGGTCTCGGCGCTGTGGCTGGTGGTGGCCGTCTACTTCCTCGGCGACATCTCCGCCCACTTCAACCCGGCGACGACGCTGGCGTTCGCGTTGCGCCGCGACATGGGCTGGGTCATGGCCGGTGCCTACTGGATCGTGCAGTTCGTGGCCGCCGCTTGTGGATCGCTGCTGGCCCGTGCGTTCTTCGGCCCCGCGGGGAACCTCGCCGCCACCATGCCCAAGCCCGGCCAGTCCTGGCAGGCGGCCGCCTTCGAGATGATCATCACCTTCGGGCTGGTGCTGATGGTCCTGAACATGGCCAACGGGCCGAAGCTCAACGGGCCGTTCGTGCCGCTGGCCGTCGGCGCGTACATCCTGGCCTGGGGCACCATGGGCGGGCCCTACGACGGCGCGTCCATGAACCCCGCCCGGAGCTTCGGGCCCGACCTCGCGCTCGGGAACCTGTCCACGTGGTGGGTCTACCTCGTCGGGCCGGTAGCCGGCGCCATCATCGCGGTCGGCGTGGCGTACGTGCTGCGCGGGCCGGCCAGAGCCCAGGAAGCCGGGGCTGCGGTGGGAACACCCCTCGACCGCGGCGCCTGATCATCGGCGCTGCGCCAGGCCCGCGCCTGCTCAGACGGCGCGTACCGGGGCGTACCGGGGCTGCCACGTGGCCGCGTTCACGGCGTCGGCTGTGATGCCGGTCAGCCCGGCGACGCCGTCCCCGGCGGCTGTCTGGGCTACCGCCAGCGCGACCTGCGCCGAGGTGGTGCGGAGGTCGTCGATGGGCGGCAGGAGCGGCGCGCCTTGTGTGGTCGTGTCGGTGAGCCCGGCAACGGCCTGAGCGGCGGCGGTGATCATACGGTCGGTAATGTACCGGGCCCGGGACACCAGCGCGCCCAGACCGAGGCCGGGGAAGATCAGCGCATTGTTGGCCTGGCCGATCTGGTAGGTGACGCCGTGGTAGGTGACGGGACCGAACGGGCTCCCGGTGGCGATGAGGGCGCGCCCGCCGGTCCAGCTCACCAGGTCGGCTGGGGTCGCCTCGGACAGGCTGGTCGGGTTGGACATCGGCAGGATGACGGGCTGGTCCACGTGCGCGGCCATCTCCCGCACGATCTGCTCGGTGAAGGCGCCATGCACGGTAGAGGTGCCGATGAGGATGGTCGGGTGCACCTGGCCCACGACCTCGGCGAGACCGATGCCGCTGCCGGTTCCGTGTCCCGGCCAGTCACCGATCTCGTTGACGGGGCGGGCATACGGGAGCTGAAAGTCGCGCAGACCGGTCATGTCGTCGGTGAGCAGGCCCTGGCGGTCCAGGCACCAGAACCGTGCCCGTGCCGTGGCGCTGTCGAGCCCCTGGCTGGTCATGGCGTCGTAGAGCTGGTCGGCGATGCCGATACCCGCGGTGCCGGAGCCGAAGATGACGATGCGGTGCCCGGTCAGCGGGGTCTGGCTGGCGCGCGCGCCAGCCAGTACCGCGGCGAGGTTGACCGCGCCGGTGCCCTGCATGTCGTCGTTGAAGGTGAGTATGTGATCGCGGTACCGGTCCAGGATGCGCCGGGCGTTGCCAGGCCCGAAATCCTCCCAGTGCAGGAGCGCGCCGGGAAAGACCTTGAGCGCCGCGGTCACGTAGGCGTCGATAAAGGCGTCGTAGGGCTCCCGGGCGGGCCGCTTGTGCCGAACGCCCAGATACAGCGGGTCCTCCAGCAGCTCTTCCCGGTCCGTGCCGACGTCCAGCATCACCGGCAGGGTCCGTGCCGGGTCGATGCCGGCCGCGGCGGTATAGACGGCGAGCTTGCCGACCGCGATATCGATGCCCCCGACGCCCCAATCGCCGATACCGAGGATCGCCTGGGCATCGGTGGCGACGATGAGGTCCACCCCAGTGGCGGACAATCCTGAAGCGCGCAGGTTGGTCCCGATCTGTCCGGGCGCGTCGATGCTGAGGTAGACGCCGCGCGGGCGGCGGTACTGGTGGCTGTAACGCTGGATGGCTTCGCCGATCGTGGGTGTGTAGACAATCGGCAGTAGCTCGCTGAGGTGGTCGGTCAGTACCCGGTAATAGAGCACCTCGTTGCGGTCGTGCAGCGCGGTCAGGTAGGTGTTCTTGGCGAGTGCGCTGGGCTCCTGTGAGCACTGCCGGTAGGCGCGCTCGGCCTGCTGGTCCAAGGTCAGGACCCGGGACGGCAGCAGGCCGTTCAGCCCCAGCGCGGTGCGCTCCGGCTCGGTGAACGCGGTGCCCTTGTTCAGCCGGGAATCGCTGAGCACGCTATAACCCCGGGACCGGGTCTCCCATGCCCGCTCGACAGGGTTCCACCGTGTCACCGGCCGGGTATCCGAGCGCATTGCCTGATCTCCTCCGTGGTCGTGTGTTCATGATGGGATCAGTTGCTGGCCGCCGTCGATGTCGTACGTCGCGCCGGTGATCGCGGTGTTGGCCATGATGTGGACGGCGAGCGCGGCGATGTCGGCCGGGCCAACGGCTCCGCTCACGTTGGCAGCTCCGTCCCGGCCTGCTCCGCCACCATGTATGCCGCATACCAGTCCGGCCAGTTCTCGTCGCGCTGCCCGGTGCGCCTCTCGTGCTCGCCATGCGCGGCCTCCGCCCGCCGAAGCGCCCCCGCCAGGTCCGCCGCCGAGGCGAATACGGTCTTCGTGTCGGCCATGCCGGCTCCTTTCCTGTTCTGCCAGTGGTGTGCGTCAGCACCTCCGGCCTGCCACGGACCGGGTTCTGACGTCCACCCTCACGCCACACACCGCCGGAGTCCACAATCCTCATTAGATTGCCCGGGAACCGGGACCGGCGGCCGTGGCGGACTCGCCGGCCGTTCCTGTGACTCAACCTTGAAGGAGGCCACAGCGTTAGGTAGGTAGATGGCCTCGCACGGATCAGGAGGTGAACGTGTCCTTCGAGGAATTCGTGCAGGCTTGCTCGCCGCGCCTGTTCAGGACCGCGTTGCTGCTGGCCGGGCAGGACCGGGCGGCGGCCGAGGATCTGCTGCAGTTGGCACTCGAACGGGCCTACCGTCACTGGGCACGTGTCTGCCGTTCGGGTGAGCCCGAACGGTATGTGCACCGGATCCTGGCGAATGCATCGAATGACCGGTGGCGGCAGGTGGCCCGGCGCCGGGAACGCCAGCTGAGCCCGGGTGATGCCGATCCGCTGGCCCCCGACCAGTCCGATGCCGTCGCGGAGCGTGATTTCCTGCTGCGGGCGCTCGCCGCACTGCCGCCACGGCAGCGCACCGTGCTGGTGCTGAGGTACTTCAACGACCTGCCCGAGGCCGAGATCGCCGATGCGCTCGGGTGCAGCGTGGGGACGGTGAAAAGCCAGGTCTCCCGCGGCCTGGCCCGGCTGCGCGATGTCGCCGAGCCCGGCGCAGAGGCCCCGGCAGGACAGATGCGGAGGCGTTCGCTGTCATGACTGATCTCGAGCGGCGGTTGCGGGCCGCGATGGAAGCGGCGGTAGCCAACCAGCAGCCGCCGGGAAACCTGGTCCAGCAGGTTCGGCGGCGGCACCGGCGGCACACGGCGCGGGTCGGCGTGGCCGGGGCCGCGGCGGCCGCCGTTGTTGCCGTCCTTG
>Ga0070709_10001066_pt1 | contig 15153 bp, 16 predicted proteins | sample LARL51metaG_FD_65449 | JGI IMG/M metagenome (GOLD analysis project Ga0070709, IMG submission 65449) | Corn, switchgrass and miscanthus rhizosphere microbial communities from Kellogg Biological Station, Michigan, USA - LAR L5-1 metaG | ecosystem: Host-associated > Plants > Roots > Rhizosphere ...
GCCGGCCGGCCGGCCTCGGGGGAGGCGAGATAGGCCCGCGCCACGGGAATCGTGAGGTCCGGCCGCAGGCACAACTCCTCGCCGCTGGCATCCGTGGTGAGATAAAGGCTGCGACGGATATCCTCGCCGGAGAGGTCCAGAAAAGGCTCGGCCGGCTGCAGGATCGCGGGCTCAGACCTGACGTAGCCGGCCTGTGCAAACGAGTGCAGCAACGCATCCGCCCAGCTGGCGGAGCCGGTTGCGGCCTCGTGAAGGGCGGCGGTTTGGGTCATTTCGGGTCCGATTTCCTAAAAAACGTCCTGTTGGCGCAGCCCCATAGCATGGGGCGATGACGGTTTCGACAGGATTGGCCAAAAGACTGACCGCCTTCCGGGAGGTGACTGGCAAGTGCTTAACGAAAAAGCTCAGCGTCCGCTCCAGTCACCAAGGACAGCCTGGACCAGCGCCAGCGCGGCGACGGCGGCGGTATCGGCACGCAGGATGCGCGGCCCGAGCGCGAGGCGCGTGATTCGCGGCTGGCGCAGCAGCACGGCGCGTTCCTCCTCGGCAAAGCCGCCCTCCGGACCGATCAAAAGGTCAATTCCCCGTGAATCGCTGAGCGCGCCGGCAAGGGTTTCGAGTGGGTCCAGAACCTCGGCCGCCTCGTCGCAAAACACCAGGATCCGGTCGCGGTTGCGCCCGTTCAGGAACCCGTCGAGCGGAACCGGGTCGTGGACGGCGGCGAGGCTCAAGATGCCGCATTGCTCGGCGGCCTCGACGACATTCGCGCGCATCCGCTCGCCATTGACCCGCGCCACCTGGGTGAAACGGGTGATGACCGGCTGCAGCGCGGCGGCACCCATTTCGACCGCCTTCTGCACCATGTAGTCGAGCCTTGCGTGCTTGAGCGGCGCAAAGGCGTAAGTGAGATCGGGCAGGCGATCCTGCCGCCGCGTCGGGCTTTCGATGGTCAGGCTGTCGAGCCGCTTGCGGCCCGAAAGGAGCGCCCGCCACTCGCCGTCGCGGCCGTTGAACACCAGGACGGTGTCGCCGGTCGCGAGGCGCAGCACGTTCCCGAGATAGTTGCTCTGATCGCGGTCGAGCGCGATGGCAGCGCCCGCAGCAAGCGGGGTATCGACGAACAGGCGCGGCGAACGGAAGTCATGGGCGGGCATCTTTGACGTTCCAAGCATCTTTTGCGCGCGGCGGCCACAGGTTCCATGGATTGTCCATAGCCCGATCATTCGTGCTTACGCCCAGATGACTCAAATGTTACCTTTCGCTGCTGCGGCGCCGCGCCGCGCTGTTGCCAAAATCCACGGGTTGTTAACCAAGTGCGGGAATCGTAAAAGGCGTCGTCCGGACACCGCGCGTCGCGCGCGCGTCCCGAAAACCCCTTCAACCCTGCCGGAGACCAAGCCTTGACCCTCCGCTGCCCGATTGCGCCGCTGACGGCTGTGATTCTCGCCCTTGGTGGCGGACAGGCCCTTGCGCAAGGCGCGTTTCCGGCGCCGCTTCCAGGACAGAGCCAAGCCGGCACTGCCAACGATCCGGCCTTTCCTCCGGTGGGTGGCGGCGCGTCCGCTGCAACGGCCAGTGCGCCTGCCGTGAGCCCCTTCCCGTCCGGGGGGGCCGCGCCGATCACCGGTGGGTTCAGTCCGCCGCCACCGAGCCAGGGAGGAGGTGGCGGACAGCAGGCGGAGTGCATGAAGCAGTTCATTCCGTTGCGCGAAGAGGCTGAAAAACGCGGCAAGCTGATCCAGGCCGCCGGCAAGCGGAAAGCGTCGCCGGCCGAGGCTTGCCAGCTGTTCAAGAATTTCGCCCAGGCCGAGATCAAGATGATTTCGTACATCGATAAGAATTCGGCGAGGTGCGGCATTCCACCGCAAATTGGCGACCAGTTGAAGACCAATCACAAGAACACCGAGGCGGTGGAAACCAAGGTGTGCACGATGGCACAGCAGGTCCAGCAGCGCGGGCCGGCCGGCCCGACGCTCTCGGATGTGCTCGGCTCTTCCGCTGCACTGCCTGAGGCCGCGCCGGCCAAGAAGGGCGGCAGCGCTTTCGATACGCTGACCGGCAACGTGCTGGCGCGATAATGGCGGCACCTCAGAAACCAATTGCGAGTGCCCGCATTCCAGCCTGATCGCAAAGGGCGCTGTGATGGAGTCCGGACTTCAAGACCTCGGCGCTGCCCGCGTTGCCGACTCCACGGGCAACTGGGTCGATAGAAGCGCGCCGCAATGGATGCGTCCCTATCTGCGGCTCGCCCGCCTCGACCGGCCGATCGGATCCTGGCTGCTCTTGATGCCGTGCTGGTGGTCGGCGGCGCTGTCGGCCGGAATGGCGCACCAGGCCGCATCATTGCCGCGCGACATCGTCCTGTTCCTGATCGGCGCCTTCGCGATGCGCGGGGCAGGGTGCACCTGGAACGACATCACCGACCGCGATCTCGATGCAAGGGTCGAGCGGACCCGGGCGCGACCGATTCCCGCCGGCCAGGTCAGCGTCGTCAAGGCGCTGGTTTTCCTCGTGCTGCAGGCGCTGATCGGCCTTGCCATACTGCTGCAGTTCAATCGCTTCGCGATCGCCACCGGCGTCGCCTCGCTGATCATCGTCGCGATCTATCCGTTCATGAAGCGGATCACCTGGTGGCCGCAGGTGGTGCTCGGGCTCGCGTTTTCCTGGGGCGCACTGATGGGCTTTGCCGTGACGTTTGCGCGGCTCGACCTGGCGGCGTTTGCGCTCTATGCCGGCTCGATCGCCTGGGTGATCGGCTATGACACGATCTACGCGCATCAGGATGCCGAGGACGACGCGCTGATCGGCATCAAGTCGACCGCGCGGCTGTTTGGCGTGCGGACGCACCGGGCGCTGGTCGTGTTTTACGGGCTCGCTGTCGTCCTGATCGGCGGTGCCCTGATATCGGCGGGCGCGGGCGCTCCGGCCTGGATCGGCCTCGCCGCATTTGCGGTGCATCTTGCCTGGCAGATCAGCAGGCTCGAGATCGGCGATGGCGCGCTGTGCTGGCGCCTGTTCCTGTCCAACCGGGATGCCGGGCTGCTGCTGTTCGCAGGGCTACTCGCGGATGCGCTGCTCCGCGTGAATGGGTAGTGGGTAGGGTGGGCTAAGCGAAGCGTGCCGACCATTGCGAATGATATGCGCTGAAGGATGGTGGGCACGGCGCAAGGGCGCCTTTGCCCACCCTGCCAAACCGCTGTTCAATCTCGCGCGACGATCTCGCGCTCGTCGCGATGGACGTTCAGTTCGCCAGAAACATCGCCGACGTGGCGGCGCATCAGGAAGCGCGGGCGGCGCCAGCGGATCGCGTTGCGCCGGCGACGGCGCGGTGACGGCTCGAAGCTTTCGCCATCCTGAAGTTGCGGCAGGGCGAAGATCTCGCTCCAGCCTTGCCAGGCGGCGGCGATCTCGGTGCGGTCTGCACTCTCGCACAAGGGGATGTTGAGGGAGGGATCGCGGTGAATGAGGACCAGCAGCTGCGTCTCGCTGGTCTCGCGCAGGGCAATGCCGCGAAAATCGCTGACGCTGATGTTGACGGCCATGCGCATGCCGTTGACGGCACGGCGCAGCACGACGCGTTCGCGATGCAGTTCCACCTGCCGCACGCCGCCATCCGCACGGGTGTCGTGCGCATCGAAGCGGACCGGCAGAGAAGAGGGGTCGAGCCGCGTGCTGCGGCTCGACCCGGCGGGATTGCTCCCGCCTGTTGCTGTTTGACGCCTCACGGCTCTAGTCTCCCCGCCGGGATTATGTTCCCGGTCGATGGCGTGACCTTAAGCCGGGCTTTTGCGAATTCTGCTTAAGAAGGCTGGTTAATCGGGTGTGACCGCGATCCCTTTCGCCGGCATGATTGACAAGACCTTGGCCGGCATGATTGACGAGACCTTGCAGATGTGCCGAAATTCGCCTGATACGGCGGCGGAAAAATGCTTGAAGTCCGCGCCAATCGGCCACATCTGCTGATTTGGTCGACGCCCTTCGCGACCCCCCGCCATCCCTTCAGGATTTTGTTCGTGAACTCTTCACCATCAAGCACATCCCTGTCGTCGCCGAAGGCGGCCCACGCCGACCTGTTCGATCAGTCCGCATTGAGTGCACTGGCCGAACGCCTGGTGGAAGCCGCAAAACGCGCAGGCGCCGACGCCGCCGACGCGGTGGCGGTGCGCGGCATCTCGCAAGGTGTCGAGGTGCGCGACGGCGCCGTCGAGGAATCCGAGCGCTCCGAGGGCAACGATGTCGGCCTGCGCGTGCTGGTCGGACGGCGCCAGGCGGTGGTCTCGACCAACGACGTCTCGGGCGATGGCGTGGCGCGGCTTGCCGAGCGTGCGGTGGCGATGGCGCGCGTTGCCCCCGACGACCAATATGTCGGCCTTGCCGATCCGGCATTGCTGGCCCGTGATATCCCCGAACTCGACCTGCTCGATCCGGAGGTTCCCTCGACCGCGGAGCTCGAGCGGCGCGCCCAGGAAGCTGAAGCCGCCGGGCTCGCCGTGAAAGGCGTGACCAAGTCGAGCGGCGCCTCGGCCTCCGCCGGGATCGGCGGCATGGTGCTGGTCACGAGTGCGGGTTTTCACGGCGCCTATCTGCGTTCGAATCACTCGATCTCGATGACCGCTATCTCCGGCGAGGGAACCGGGATGGAGCGCGACTACGATTACACCACCGCGCCGCATGCGGCCAATCTGGCCTCCGCCGAGAGCGTCGGCCGCACCGCCGGCGAACGCGCGGTCGCTCGGTCCAACCCGCGCAAGGTCGAGACCTGCAACGTTCCGGTCGTGTTCGATCCGCGCGTGTCCGGGTCGCTGGTCGGCCATCTCGTCGGTGCGATCAACGGTGCGTCGATCGCGCGAAAGACCTCGTTCCTCAAGGACCGGCTCGGCGAGCAGCTTTTCGCCAGGCAGATCCGCATCGTCGACGATCCGCTGCGCAAGCGCGGCCTGAGGTCGCAGCCCTTCGATGCCGAGGGGGTCAAGGTCAAGCCGCTCGCCATCGTCGATGAGGGCGTGCTGACCTCGTGGCTCCTGGATTCGGCAACCGGCCGGGAATTGAAGATGGCGACGACGGGGCATGCGCATCGCGGCGTGTCGTCCGCGCCCTCGCCGGGACCCTATAATCTCCATCTCGAGGCGGGCCAGCCGAGCCCGGCCGAACTGATCGCCGACATCAAACAGGGTTTTTACGTCACCGACCTGATCGGGTCGGGCGTCAACGGCGTGACCGGCGACTACAGCCGCGGCGCCTCCGGCTTCTGGATCGAGAACGGCGAGATCACCTATCCGGTCAGTGAGGTGACCATTGCCGGCCACCTGCTCGAGATCTTCAAGTCGATGACTGCGGCCAATGACCTGAAATTCATCTACGGCATCAACGCACCGACCGTGCGGATCGAGGGATTGACGCTTGGCGGACGCTGAGGTCGACGCTGCGGCACGCGATGCGAAGCTGTTGAAGGAGACCGTGCGCGAGGCAGGGAACCTCGCGCTGTCCATGTTCGGACGCGAGCTGAAGAACTGGATCAAGGGCGCCTCGTCGCCGGTGTCGGAAGCCGATATCGCCGTCAATGATCTCCTGGAGAGCCGGCTGCGATCGGCGGCATCGGACTACGGCTGGCTCTCCGAGGAGAGCGCCGATGATGCGGACCGCCTCTCGAAACGCCGGGTCTGGATCGTCGATCCGATCGACGGCACCCGCAACTATCTTGCCGGCAAGGAGGACTGGTGCGTCAGCGTCGCGCTGGTGGAGGATGCGGCGCCGGTCATCGCGGCCGTGTTCGCGCCGGCCAGCGACGAATTCTTTTTCGCCGTACGCGGAGCGGGCGCGACGCTCAACGGCGTCGCGGTGTCGGCAACGCCGGGAACGGCGGTCGATTTCGCGCGCATGGCGGGACCGAAGCCGCTGGTCGAACGATTGAAGACCTCGACTGACGAGATCGCGATCCATCCGCGCATCGGATCGCTGGCGCTTCGGCTGTGCCGCGTCGCCGACGGCCAGCTCGACGCGGCGTTTGCCGGCGGCCAGAGCCGCGACTGGGATCTTGCCGCGGCCAATTTGATCGTGCAGGAAGCGAATGGTAGGATGACGGCGCTTTCCGGCGATCCCATTCTCTACAATCGCCGGGAAGTCACGCACGGGGTACTGGTGGCAGCGGGGCGCGAACGTCATGCGAGAATTGTGGCGCATTTTCGCAATCGCCCGTTGTCCTGACCTGTCGCAAGATCTCTGAAGTCCCTCTGCCGGGCAATCCTCTAGGAACTGACACGCATGCCAGACGGCTCGCAGCAACTGCTTCACCTTGTGCTTGGCGGTGAACTCGTCGATCTCGAGCACATCACCTTCAAGGATCTCGACAAGATGGACATCGTCGGGGTATTCCCGAACTACGCGACCGCTTATGTCGCCTGGAAAGCCAAGGCGCAGCAGACGGTCGACAACGCCCACATGCGCTATTTCATTGTGCACCTGCACCGGCTGCTCGACCCCGAAGCGACGAACCCCGCGCGTTGAAAAAACTCGTCCGCGATATGCTGCGCTCGAACTGGCTGCAGCGCGCCGTCGGCGTGCTGGCCGCCGAGTACCTGCGGCTGGTCTGGAAGACCAACCGCTTCAGCCGCGAGCCGCAAAACATCTACGACCTCGTCGAGCCGTCGATGCCCGGCATCCTGGTGTTCTGGCACGGCCAGCACTTCATGACGCCGTTCATCAAGATCAAAGCCGAGTATCGCGCCAAGGTGCTGATTTCGCGCCATCGCGACGGTGAATTCAACGCGATCGCGGTCGAGCGGCTCGGCATCGGCACGATTCGCGGCTCGGGCGATCATGGTTCGGCTTTCCACCGCAAGGGTGGCGTCGGCGCGTTCAAGGAGATGGTGCGCGCGCTCGACGAGGGCTATAATGTCGCGGTGACTGCCGATGTGCCGAAGCGTGCGCGTGTCGCAGGTCTCGGCGTCATCATGCTGGCGAGAGAATCCGGACGGCCGATCATGCCCTTCGCGATGGTGACCAGCCGCTTCATCCGTCTCAACAACTGGGATCGCACCACGATCAACCTGCCGTTCGGGCGCGGCGCGCTGGTGGGCATCAAGGAAATCCACGTGCCGCCGGACGCGGATGCCGCGACCATGGAACGGCTGCGCCAGGAGGTCGAGGACACGTTGAACGAGGCGAACCGTATCGCCTATGCGATCGTCGGCCGGCCGGAGGCGAGCGGCGAGACGGCGCATCAAGAGCCACGGCAGGTAGCCTCTCAAGAGGCGCATCATGGCTGATGCGCTGCCGATGACGCTGCGGGTCTATCGCAGCCTGTCTTCGGCGGCGGCGCCGCTCATCCCGGCCGTGATTCGGCAGCGGCTGAAGCACGGCAAGGAGGATCCGGAGCGGATCGGCGAGCGGCGGGGCCTCAGCCGCGATGTCCGCCCCGTCGGACCGCTGGTCTGGATTCACGGTGCCAGCGTCGGCGAAGTGCTGGCGGTGGCGAGCCTCATCGAACGGCTGCGTGCGCTGAATCTCCGCATCCTCCTGACCTCGGGCACGGTGACGTCGGCGGCGATCGTTGCCAGGCGTTTCCCGCCCGACATCATCCATCAATACGTGCCCTACGATTCGCCGCGCTTCGTCGCGCGTTTCCTCGACCACTGGCGGCCATCGCTGGCGCTGTTCATCGAATCCGATCTCTGGCCCAATCTGATCCTGTCGAGCGCGGCGCGGCGGCTGCCGATGGTCCTGATCAACGGGCGGATGTCGCCGCGTTCCTTCCCGCGCTGGCGCCGTGTCTCCGCGACGATCTCGGCGCTGCTCGGCCGCTTCGACATTTGTCTCGCGCAATCGCGCGTCGACGCGGAGCGATTTTCCGCGCTCGGTTGCGCCAATGTGGTGACGACCGGCAATTTGAAGCTGGACGTGCCGGCGCCGCCGGCCGATCCCCAGAAACTCGAGCGGCTGATGCTGGCGACGCGCGGCCGGCCCGTGATCGTGGCGGCCTCGACCCATCCCGGCGAAGAGGAGATCTTGCTGCAGGCGCACCGCACGCTGAGCGGTTTCTTCCCAGGGCTATTGACCGTCATCGCGCCACGCCATCCCGACCGCGGACCCGCGATCGCGCTGACGGTGGCGACCTCGGGACTGGCCGGCGCGCTGCGCTCACGCGACGAACTGCCGACGGCTGCGACCGAGGTCTATGTCGCGGATACGCTCGGCGAGCTCGGGCTGTTCTACCGGCTTGCGCCGATCGTCTTCATGGGCGGATCGCTGGTCCGGCATGGCGGCCAGAATCCGATCGAGGCGGTCAAGCTCGGTGCCGCGACCGTGCACGGTCCGCATGTGTTCAATTTCGCCGATGTCTACGAGGCGCTGGATTCGTCCGGCGGCGCGCGGCGGGCCGACAATCTCGAAGCGCTGGTGAAACAGCTCGGCCAGCTATTGGCCGATCCGAGCGCCTGCGACACAGTCAATGCGGCGGGATCGCGGGTCGTCGAAGAGCTTGGCGGCGCACTGGAGCGCACCCTCACCGTGCTCGAACCCTACCTGCTGCAGCTGCGGCTGGAGATGGGAGCCGCCGATGCGTGAGCCGGCCTTCTGGCACCGGCCCCCATCCTGGATCTCCTATCTGTTGTTGCCGCTCGCCGCCGTCTACGGCGCGGTTGCCGCGCTGCGCATGCAGCGGATCGGTCTTGACGCCGGCATTCCCGTGGTCTGCGTCGGCAATTACCACATGGGCGGCGCCGGCAAGACGCCCACCGTGCTTGCGCTGACGAAAATGCTCAGGGATCTCGGCGAAACGCCGGTCGTGCTCAGCCGCGGCTATGGCGGGCGGCTGCGTGGTCCGGTCATGGTCGATCCGCGCCGCCACGCGGCCGCCGATGTCGGCGACGAACCGTTGATGCTGTCATCAACCGTTCCGGTCGCGGTGTCGCGCGACCGCGTCGATGGCGTGGCGCTGGCGAAGTCGCAAGGCGCCAGCGTCATTTTGATGGATGACGGTTTCCAGAACCCGGCGGTTCAGAAGGATGCCGCGCTGATCGTGATCGACAGCGATCGCGGCGTCGGCAACGCGTTCGTCTTTCCAGCCGGTCCCCTGCGCGCGCCGCTGTCCGCGCAGCTCGACCGCACCGATGCGCTGGTGGTGGTGGGTGAGGGGACGGCGGCCGGGGCCATCGTCGCGAGGATCGCATCGCGGCCGGGCAGGCCGGTGCTGTCGGCGCATCTGAGGCCGGATGGCGCCGCGCTCGCCGCCCTTGCGGACAAGCGCGTGCTTGCCTTTGCCGGCATCGGCGATCCCGCACGGTTCTTCCGGACGCTGCGCGGAAATGGCATCGATGTGGTCCGGGAGCGGGCCTTTGCCGATCATTACGCGTATTCGCAGGACGATCTCGACACGTTGATCGCCGAGGCGAAGCGCGATCGGCTGACACTGGTGACGACGGAAAAGGATCTGGTGCGGCTGCGCAAGAAGGGCGAGCTTGCCGCTGAGGCGCGCGAGATGCTGACGCTGCCGGTCACGCTGGAATTCGATGATGAGAAAACGTTGCGTGGCTTTCTCGGCGAACGCCTGTTCGCCGCGCGCCAGAAGAAGTTCGGTTGATGCTTCACCCGCTCTGCGGGTTCGGTCTGAGTTGTGTGGTCGACTGCTCGCACTCGCTCGTCATGCCCGGGCTTGACCGGGGCATCCACGCCTTTCTTGATACCTCAAAGACGTGGATGGCCGGGACAAGCCGGACAAGCCCGGCCATGACGATGCGCCTTTTTACTAACCCTGCTTCTTGAGCGCGCCGGGATAATGCCGCTGCACCACCGCACCCGGCGTGGCATAGGCCTCCTGCAGGTCGACGCTCCAGTATTTCAGCTCGTCGATCGGAATGCGGGCATCGGTCACCGCGCAGCGGACATAGGTTCCAGGGGAGATGACGCGAAAATCGCCGTCGAGATACTGGACCTGCGCTTCGCCATGGCCCGAGGGGCCGAACTTATTCAGCAAGATGAATTGCTCCGGAAGGACAAGGATTCCGAATGAGGACGTATCGTGCTCTATCCGGCTAATCTATCATAAATAGGGCGCTTCGCGCCGGGTAAAAACCCACCGATTTGTGAGTTTTTTGCGGTTTGTCCCATGTTAGCGTGCAAGCAACGACTTACCGCTGCCCCGCGACGGCCCCGAGATCGATGAATAGGCTGTTCACTCTCGTCGTCCTGATGCTGCTTGCTGCGGGTTGTCCCGCGGCGGCGGCTCAGTCAGCCCCGCGCCAGGTCGATATCGCCTCCGGCAGCGTGGCGCTCCGCGCCGAACTGTTCAAGCCTGATGGCGACGGGCCGTTTCCGACCGTGATCGCGCTGCACGGTTGCGGGGGATTAGGCGGCCGTTCCGAGCCGGTGCAGGCACGCTACCGCGATTGGGCCGAGCAGCTCGTGAAGGACGGCAGTGCGGTGCTGTTGCCTGACAGCTATGGCTCCCGTGGGCTCGGCCCGCAATGTCGGATCAACGAACGCCGGCTGACCGCGCGGCGGGAACGTGTTTCCGACATCCTGGCGGCAAGGCAGTGGCTGGTGCAGCAGTCCTGGACCAGGCATGACCGCATCAGCCTGATCGGCTGGGGCAATGGGGCCAGCGCGCTGCTCTGGGCGGTGCGCCCGCAATTGTCGCCGCGCGGCGCCGAGCCGGATTTCCGCTCGGCGATCGCCTTCTATCCGGACTGCACGGTCTCGGCAGGGTTCGGCTGGAGCGCGCGCGTTCCGACGCTGCTGCTGATCGGGGCCAAGGACGACGTGACTTCGCCACCAGCCTGCCGGCAGATGATCGATGGCGCGCGCGGGCGCAGCGCGCTGGCGCGGATCGTCGTCTATCCCGGCGCCTACCACGATTTCGATCGGCGCAATCTGCCCTTGCAGGTGAACGCGGCGAGCACCGATGGCGCCTCGCCCGAACGCGGTCATCTCGGCAGCGATCCCGAAGCGCGGGCGGACGCGCAGAAACTGGTCACCGAGTGGCTCGCGCAGTGATGCCCTTTCTCCACGCGGAAGGCGCGCTCCCTCGCTCCGCAACCGGAGTTTACCCCGGTTGCGCGGGGAGAGGAGCACATGCAGCTCGCGCACGACATCCAAGAACGCTTCGAGCTGACTAGAACAGGCTGCCCTGGTCGACCGGCTTGGCGACTCGCTTCGGCGCGGTGGGCTTTTCGCGTGCCGGCTGTTTCGGTGCTGCGGCGGGGGGTGACGTCGCCGCCGGCCGGTCCGCATCGGCCGTTGCGCCGACACGCCCGTCGGCGAACTCGATCTCGAGCCGCGCCTGCGGTCCGATGCTGTCCGCCGCATGGAGCGGATGTCCGGTCTCGTCCCGCACCAGAGCGAAGCCGCGGGCCAGCACCGAGCGATAGGAGAGGGCCGTCAGCAATTGGCCGGCGTGGCCGACACGCGCGTCAAGCCGCTGCACCGAGGTGAGCAGCGCGCGGCGCGCGCGCTCGGCGAGACGCTCGGTCCGCTCGCGGGCACGCGAGATCGCGTGGCGGCGTGCCTCCAGATTGGCGAGCTTTGAGGTTTTCAGCCGCGCAGCCAGCGCCGTGTAGCGGTCGCGGCGGCGGTGCATCAGCGCACGCACCGACAATGTCAGCCGTTCGCCGCAGACGGTGAGCCGATGGTCTGCCTGCGCGACCTGTCCACGCAGCACACGCAGCGTCAGCCGCGCACTGACAGCGGCGAACTGGCGGAAATGCACATGGGTGTTGGTCTTGAGGCTGCGTGGCAGCGCCGCTGCCGCCGCATCCAGCCGCTGCCGCGGGATCGCCAGCACCTCGGTAGCATCGGGCAGCGCGCGCGCCGCGGCGCGCAGCTCGTTGCGGCGGCTCTCCTGGTGGCGATGCCAGCACACAAAGGTGCGGCGCACCAGGCTCGCGATTTGGCCAAACAGCTCGCTGCGCACCGGGACGGCCATCTCGGCCGCCGCGGTCGGCGTCGGCGCGCGCTTGTCGGCGACGAAATCGATCAGCGTGATGTCGGTCTCATGCCCGACCGCCGAGATCAGCGGGATCGTGCTGTCGGCGGCCGCGCGTACCACGATCTCCTCATTGAACGACCACAGGTCTTCCAGTGAGCCGCCGCCGCGCGCGACGATCAGCAGGTCGGGCCGGGGAACGCGGCCGCCTTCCGGCAGTGCGTTGAAACCGCGGATCGCGGCCGCGACCTGCTCGGCCGAGCCGTCGCCCTGCACCTTGACCGGCCACACCAGGACGCGGCGCGGAAAACGGTCCTTCAGCCGATGCAGGATGTCGCGGATCACGGCCCCGGTCGGCGAGGTTACCACGCCGATCACCTCGGGCAGATAGGGCAGCAGCTGCTTGCGCGCGGCGTCGAACAGGCCTTCGGCGGCGAGCTTTTTCTTGCGCTCCTCCATCAGCGCCATCAGCGCGCCGACACCGGCGGGCTCCAGCGCCTCGATCACGATCTGATATTTCGAGGAGCCGGGATAGGTCGTCAGCTTGCCGGTGGCGATGACCTCAAGCCCTTCCTGCGGCTTGAAGCGCATCCGGACATGGACGAACTTCCAGACCACCGCCTCGATCTTCGCGCTCTCGTCCTTCAGCGCGAAATAGCAGTGGCCCGACGAATGCGGTCCGCGAAAACCGGAAATCTCCCCGCGCACCCGCACATGGCCGTAGGCATCCTCCACCGTCCGCTTCAGCGCGGAGGACAGTTCCGAGACGGTGTATTCCGGCGCGTTGAGCAGGTTCGGGGCTGCAGTCATTGATTCCTTCCAGGACGAAATTCCAAGCTAGGGATTTTTCGCAGCTTTCGCCATTTGTTCCCTTGCTTATACACATACTCTGCAATACAGAGTTCTCTGACTCTATATTGCAGAGTTCTCTACCATGGCAGGTAATGGAGCAAAATCATGCTGCGCTGGATGGTCTGGTTTCCGTTGAAACTCACGCAATGGGTCCTCTGCCTGGTTGGGGCCGTGGCGCTGCTGCTCGCCGCGATGGTCGCAACGCCCATCAGCCCGCCGCCGGAACTCGTCTCGATCTCCAAAACCGCGCGCGCGGTCGATCGCAGCACCATGCCGGGGCTGCAGCGGTTCCACGGCCGCGACGGCACCGACCTGGCCTACCGGCATTACCCCGCCCGCGGCCAGGCGACCGGCCAGATCGCCATCGTGGTGCACGGCTCGTCGGGGTCCAGCGTCGCCATCCATGCGCTGTCCGACGCGATCGCTGCACGTGGCGTCGATACCTATGCACCTGACATTCGCGGCCATGGCGGCTCGGGCAGCCGCGGCGATGTCGCCTATCTCGGCCAGCTCGAGGACGACATGGCGGACTTCGTGGCCGAGATCCGCAAGACCAACCCGAGCGCACCGATCACGTTGCTCGGCCATTCCGCCGGCGGCGGCTTTGCCCTGCGCGTGGCCGGCTCGCCGATCCAGAACCTGTTCGTCCGGACCGTGCTGCTCGCGCCCTATCTCGGCCATGACACGCCGAGCAGTCGCCGCGATTCCGGTGGCTGGGCCGATCCGGACATTCCGCGCTTTCTCGGACTTTCGATCCTGCGCAGGCTCGGCATCGACTGCTGTGAATCGCTGCCCACGCTGGCCTTTGCCGTGCCTGCCAATTCCAGTGTCATTCTGGCATCAAGCTATTCCTACCGTTTGATGCGGAATTTCGCTGCGAACCGGGACTATCGCGGCGATCTTGAAGCTGCGGACAAGCCGATGGTCCTGTTCGCCGGCGCTCAGGACGAGCTGATGATCGTCGATAAATACAAGGAAGCTGTGGGCGAACGCGTACCCGTGCACCTGATCGACGGCGTCAATCACATGGCGATCATCAGCGATCCCAAAGCCGTCGCGGCGATCGCGGACGACGTCGTGACCCGCGGCATGGCAGGGAGCTGAGCCATGATGGCGAATCTCACCTTCATCGGTACGATCCACATGGTGCTGGCGATGCTCTGCATCGTGGTTGGAGCGGTCCAGCTTGCGCGACCGAAACACGGCGCGGTTCACCGCGCCCGCGGCTATGCCTTCGTTTATGCCATGGTGGTGGTGGACGGGACGGCGATGCTGCTCTATCGGTTCACGGGGAGCTTCAACGCCTTTCATGTCGGTGCGATCGTGAACCTGGCTGCCATCGTGGCTGCGATGATTCCGATGCTGATGAGCCCGCGGCCGGCTGCCTGGAAGCAGTTGCATTACAATTTCATGAGCTGGGGCTTCGTCGGCCTGATGGCCGCGGCCATCACGGAAACGATCGTGCGCAGCGTGGCTTTGACGCACGGCCAGGCCTGGGCCGTCAGCGGCGCCGCAACCGTAACCGTAACCCTGATCGGCGGTTACCTGATCCGCCGCTATCAGCCGCCTTCGACAGCGCGATTGGCCGCAGCAAAGAGCTCGATCCAGCACGAAGGAGCAACATGAAGCTCGACAGCGGAGAAGCACGCAGGGCACTGGCTGAAATCGATGACGTCGTTCGCCGCGTGCGGCAGTCGCGAATCTACGATCTGGCCAGCCGGATCATGATCATGTGGGGTGTCCTGGTCTTTGCAGGCAATCTCATGACCTGGCTGTCGCCGCGCAACGCCGCCATGATCTGGATCTCGGTGAACACGCTGGCCGTGGTCGGCACGGTCGTGCTGTCTATTCTCGACAAGCGCCGCACCGGGATGCCCTCGTTCGATCTGCGGGTCGCGGCCGCGCTCGTGCTGTACTTCGCATTCGGGCTGCTTTGCAGCGTCGTGCTCGGCCACTTCGGATGGCGTGAGATGTCGGCCTTCTGGCCGATCTATGCCATGCTGTTCTATGTTCTTGCGGGCATGTGGTTCGGCCGCGCCTTCGTCATCATTGGCCTTACCATCACCGTGCTGACGCTGATCGGCTATTTCTTCATCTTCGGCATCGCCTTCGTGTTGTGGATGGCGGTCGTCAACGGCGGCGGGCTGATCGTCGGCGGCCTCTGGATGCGCAGAGAATAGGCCATGGCCGAACTCGATGATGTCATCCATCAGCCGCTGCGGCTGCGAATCATGGCGGCGCTGAATGCGCTGCCATCCGGCAGCGGGCTGGAGTTTGCCCGGCTGAAGAAGCTGACCGGCGCGACCGACGGCAATCTCGGCGCGCATATCGAGACGCTGTCGCGTGCCGGTTATGTCGCGGTCGACAAGGCCTTTGTCGGCAAG
>Ga0070709_10001067_pt1 | contig 15149 bp, 23 predicted proteins | sample LARL51metaG_FD_65449 | JGI IMG/M metagenome (GOLD analysis project Ga0070709, IMG submission 65449) | Corn, switchgrass and miscanthus rhizosphere microbial communities from Kellogg Biological Station, Michigan, USA - LAR L5-1 metaG | ecosystem: Host-associated > Plants > Roots > Rhizosphere ...
GGCGCCGTCTGCCTTCAGGCGTCGTTTGACCGAGTCGCAGATATGAGTCGCGACGTACTTGAAGTCGGGCAGCCCGTTCGGATCGCGCGGGACGCCGTCGCCATCGTCTTTGACCGTCAGACAGTGCTCGCCGTGCTCGCGGCCGCGTATGATGGTAATGGTCTTGGCGTGTGCATCGATGCTGTTTTCGACCAACTCCGCGATGGCCTTAAGCGGATTACCTTGCGAGAGCGCGATAATGCGGATAGCATTCCAATCATCGCCGATCCGCAATTTACCGCCCTCTGATTCCTTCGACTTGCCTATGCTCCTCTTTGCCACAGTGAGAAGGACCTCCACGAGTTGACTGCAAGGCAAGGACGACCGGTCTCAGTCTGCCAGCGGCCAACCACTATATCGATTAAACAAATAAGAATCTCATTTACTTAAGATCAGCTGCGCCAACAATTAGCGCTTAGTGCCACATCGAACGCAATGGCAGTTTTCCGCGCTTCTATTCCGTTCTGCCTCATCTAATTGCCGCTTAAACGGGTTCGACGTTCCGATAGGGCCATTGCTTAAGTGGCAACAGATTTCCCAAACTTGATTAATTCTTCGTCGGTCATGTTCTGCAAGCGTTTGCGTAGTTTCTGAAGGGCGATTTCGTCTGATTCAAACCCGATCATGCGTCGCTCCGGGTGGAGGAACGGGGAAAAATTTTACTTCGCTGTTTTGATTTTGTCCTGTCGATTCGTTCGCCTTTTCCGCCATTCGTGCCGGTCTTTGATGAACGATTCAATCCTCGTTTTCTTAACGGTCGGGGATTTCTTTTGTCTTGCGGCGTGTTTTTCCGCGTCCTCGCGATGTTTGTAAACTCTGCCGGAAGATTCGCCATCGGCATAGGTAACTGTCAGGCGGAAATATTCCTTCTGATATTTGCCCCTCATCTTGTACGCGGTCTCCTGAGACTCTGCCCGGTCGGCAGTCAACCCGCTTCCCAAGCTGAGGGCTTATCACAGCTTCTCTACAACCTGCCACAAGTAAATCCGGGCGGTCTCTTCTCCAAACGAAACCTGCAAACGCTTCCCCTGAGTGGTCTCGATGATGGCTTTGATTTCTGCATCTACGAGTTTACCTCCAGTTAGTTTTATTTTGACGCCGGTCACCAACTTTGTAGTCGCTCATAAGGCTCCGACGAGTCAGACCAGAGTCTGTCTGTAAGTATTCACATCATCCGATACGAGAAAGCAGCGACAGGGCGTCCCGCAAAAAACGGATCAATATGATGACGCAATTCATGGATCATCTGGCAAACGACGCTATGCCGCAGTTGATTGGTCGGTTGGCGCGAGGAAACGCCCGCGTTGAAAAAACTAGTTGACTCTAGTGATGAGTACTTCAGCATGGCGCAAGTTAGGATAACGTGGGAAGAAGGTCAGCAAAACCTTCTCCGGTCTGGAGGTGGAATTAAAGAATATGGGTGAAAAAACCGATGTGAGCGCGATGGCATTTCTGAATTACGCCCGCGAATATCATGAGGCAGTCGAAGAGCTTTTCCGTAGTAAACCTCGTTTGACTAGGGTGCTCAACGCTCTTTACTTCCATGTCACCGAGTTGCCATTGAAAGCATACTTGCGGGCACACAACAGAGATCCGTGGGGCCATGAGATCGGAGAACTCTGCAAAGAATGTCGCGGCTTGGGACTGACAATAAGCTCAGACGACCGGTTTGGCCTTGAAAATATCGTCAATCTGTTGGAGTCGGGCAACGAGGATATGGCATTCCGTTACTTCAGCTTAAAGTCTGGCTCGGAACCTGACCTGAATTGGACCCACGAAGTCGTCGAGCAATTGATGCAGGTTGTCGCCTCGTTCGTGGAGTCCAAGAAGGATACTGCTGCTTCGGGCGCAGCCGTGAAGATGATTATGAAGCTTGGAAAGCCTTCACCCAAAGAACCCACGTCGTAGCACTGATGGTGCTTGACTAGGTAAAGTTTGGGCGCGGTTATCCTTGCGCGTGAACGCCACCAAACCAAGCCCAAACGAGGTAAAGCGAAGTCTTCGCTGTTCCAGCCCGGTAACCCCTTTTTGAACAATGTGCAGTCAGCCTCCGCTCATTCCCTTGGTATCTATCACTATCTCTTGCACACTATGCACACCGTCTGTATCAGGTAGGCGGGCAGGGGCGGAAGTTCGATTCTTGCCGTGGAAGTTCCCAAACGCTTCCGCTGGAATACCGTTTGGCAGGGTTTTGAGTGTGGGCGGAAGTCTGCGCGGCCCAAGGTTTGGTAGATAGGCGCTCGGCGACACTGCTTAGAAAAACAAAAACGCCCACCGGATTGCTCCAGTGGGCCTATTCTGTTGACTGACCTACTTCTTCGCTTCTTCCTTGCGCTTCTTGGCCCAGCGGGCTTTGGCAAGTAGGGAGAGCTTCTTTCTCGCGGCCAAACTCATCGTCGGTCTGGTCCCGCTCACGGTAGCAACGGGCTTGCTCTGAGGGGCGGCTCCGTTGAGAGCACGACGGTAAGCAGAGATACCCGCATCCAACGCACCAAGTTCGGCCGCCAGCGCCTTCCTCTTCGCCAACAACTCTTCTAGTACAGCACTCATGTGGTTCCTCCTAGGATTAATATTGTACCAGTAGCTAGGCACCGAGGTGCTCGCCACGCCGTGCAGGCACGGTATGTCTTGGACGAGGCACAGCAAGGCATAATACCCACCAGAGCTGTGTTGTAAAAAGGCGGAGCAGACAAAATGAGCTTCGACCGGCAACTGGCCTTACTTGTCACTATCCTAACCACATTGGTCGTTTTTGTTGGCTGCACTTTTTACTTCGCGCTGTCCGTCAAGATTAGTGCGCTTATTGCAGCCTGTGCGCTTATAACTGCTGCCCTTGCCTTTGGCCGGTTCGAGTCTTTGAAAATCTGCTTTGTTAGTATCGTCGCCGTCATTCTATATGGCGTCATCCACGACCAAATTACTGTGCGTGTCTGCCTTGAGTACTTTACAGTTTTTCACCCGCCTGTTTTTGTGACCCAATCTCCCACTCTATTGGCCCTCGGATGGGGGGTAATTGCCACTTGGTGGGTGGGAGCATTCCTTGGAGTTATGCTTGCGATTGCCGCCCGAGCCGGGTCACGTCCCAAGCTATCCGCTGTGAACCTTTTCAAACCTATTGGAAAACTGCTCGTAGCGACGGCCGGATGTGCGTTGTTAGCTGGCTTTTTGGGTTTCGTCTTGACCCGGCAAGGCGTCGTTTTTCCGCCGCAATGGGTTTCAGATAACCTATCTCCGGCAGCCTATGATCGCTTTATGGCCGACTGGTGGGCACACAACGCTTCTTATGCTGTCGGATTCATTGGAGGAATTATTCTCTGTGTTTTGCAGTATCGAAGACGAGTTAAGGACGAATCGGCATCTCCCGCTTTGGGGGCAGCGTAAAGCCGAGTTGTGCGAACGCCTGATTTGCGCCGTTCGCGGAAAAGCGCCGCGATTTCTGGCAGGGTGCAAACGTGCATATTTATTTGGCAACAGTTGGCAACAATTGAAGCCTACAGCGGTTGGTAACGCCTTCGTTCGGTGAGACTCATAAATTAGGGATGCAAATTCGATCCCCACCGCCCCTACCAATCTCCCAATCTCCTTCGGTCCGGCCCTCAGTTCTCCGCGAAATCTTTTCCGCCTCAGAGATGTGGTATTCTGTGCGCACCTAAAAAGGTGCTTTTATAGGAGCAGGCCGATGCTTGACATAACCAAGGATATCCAATCGCTGACGACTTTCCGGCGTCGTTCCGGCGATTTCATAAAACAACTTAAAAAAAGCAAGCGTCCCGTGGTACTCACAGTGAAGGGGAAAGCAGCCGCGATCGTGCAAGATGCCGAAGCCTATCAACGACTGCTCGATATTGCTGCCCATGCCGACGCCGAGGAAGGCATCCGACAGGGCCTTGAGAGTGCGAAAAAAGGAAAGACTCGGCCCGCGAGGGAGTTTTTCGACGAGTTCGAAGCCGCGCATGGCATATCTCGTTAGCATCACTTCCCGCGCTGAGCGCGATCTTGCCCATTTGTACGGAGAAATCAACGCGGAACATTCCGACGCGGCCTTGAAATGGTATCTGGGGCTCAAAGAGGCCATTCTCAGTCTGGAAGTGCAGCCGAACCGATGTCCTGTGACCCGCAGGCGTGACAAGCTGAGGCACCTGTTCTACGCTCATAATCCGCATGCCTATCGCGTAATATATCGCGTCTTGGAGAATCAGAAGCAGGTTGAAGTGCTCCACATCCGCACGGCGCACGACGGAAGCTAAACTGGTTGCCAGACGGCTTAACGAAGCCAGGGCGGACTATGAGGTGCGATATGGCACAGAAAAAAAATAGATCGGAGGTAGTTCCAAGTTCCGGCAATGTCTTCACCGATCTTGGCGTCGCAAACGCAGAGGAAAAACAAACGAAGGTTCGACTCGCAGTCGCTATCAATCAAATAATTCAGGGTCGGAAACTATCGCAAACGGCAGCCGCGCACCGCCTGAATGTGAATCAACCAAAGGTATCCGCTTTATCTAATTACCAGCTAGCCGGTTTTTCTGTTGAACGGCTGATGAATTTTCTTACGGCCCTAGACCGAGACGTCGATATCGTAATCCGTCGGACTGCACGATCGCGTAAGGGCGGGCGTATCCTGGTGACAGCAGCTTAGGTTGGAACTCCTAGTCGCGCGGACGGAGGATAACTTGACAAGGAGTGCACTCGCTGAAGAACTATGGTCGCTCCTGAACGAAGAGCCACAGGCAAAACGCGATGTAGTACACGTCCTGATTCAAATCAGAAAAGTGCTTGAACATGACGGCAAGCCCGCCAAATATGAGGTTCTAAAATTTTTTTGTGACTGGGTTGCTCATCCCAAACTCGCCGGAACTGGAGCACGGAGAGTCTTGCGACTGCTCGACGAGCAATTGCCGACTTTTTACGGCAAGCCCGAAGGTGTGGACCACAAAGGGAGGGGAACGTGGGCTTGATTGGCAAATAGAAGTTCTCGAATGTGTCTTCGAGCGGAGCATGCGCAAACGCGGAGTTACAGTTCGGACACCGCAACGCCCAGCTAGCCATAAAAACTCCGTCTGCTGAGGACTTTAGCGTCCAACACGGCCTGACCCTATATCCGGAAAACTCCACACTTCTGACTTAGTTCTATTAAACAAGTCATGCCCACGCGCGGAGCCGTGAAGCTATTCCTAAACTGCCAAACAGATTTTATTGTTGTCGGTGAAGCTACGAATTGCGTTGAAACGATCCAAAGCCCCGCTGCTTATCAAAGGATTTGGAGCTAAGCTAATTGGAGCTAAATAATCCCAAGCTGCGTGTCACAGGCTTCCTGCCGGATTCTGCGTAACTCTTGCCACTGCAAATGAGGAAGACTTCTGAAGCCTTTGGTGGATGTCTTCAACAAACTGCCAGCCTTCAAACTTTGAAAATTTGCACGCGGCTCTGACGGCGGCAAACAAATCCCACAAATTCTTAGCGTCAGTGTGGGTAACTTTCAGGGTAACGGGTTCCGGTTGATCCTTTGTAACCGCCAGCCACTGTTGAAGCTCTTTAAGCAGTTGAAGGTCAGAATAGTCCCTAAATGAACAGCCCGTCTGCAAAACGGTGCATAAGTCCCAAAGGTTTGCCGCTTCTTCTTTGTTCAAGGTCAATTCACAATTTAGGTCTGGCATCGCTGTACGTTCTCCCCTCACCCGCCCGTTGCGCTGCTGACCCAATACCGCGCAGTCTCACGATCAATTCCAAGCTACTGCATCGAACGCTGCAAACGCGAAGACGCTCTGTACGACACGGCTAGACAACTGATAGAAATGTCCGAGGAAGTGCTCATGTGTCCCGCTTCGCTGCGTCTTTCGTGGGAAAAGTGTCTACCAGCCGTTCGCCCCACGGGTCAATCACGACAACGGTCCGATTCGGTCAGTTCGCCTCAAGAGGTTCAGTCGTTTAGTAGAACAACGGACGTACACAAGCTGCCAGCGAACTCGAAGATAAACTTCCGGACGAATAACGATGCCCTCTATGTTTCTACATACGGTTTGCGGAAGGGCCGGAATGTTGCTCACATTGTTCAAAAGTGAGCAGTTTCGCGACTGGGTGTTACCGCATTCTGTCCGAATGAAAATGAAAGAACGCAAGCCCAAACAGGTATCCTCCGTCCCCTGCCCTACATGTGGTGTCGCTGCCGGGAAGCGTTGTGTGTTGCATTCGGGTGCTCCGCGCACAGAACCACACGTAGACCGGAAGCTTTCCGCGGCCGAGGCGATTGAGACGAAAAGAATTCCCCGTGGTTCTGGACGTCGATAAATCCCCTTCCGCCCAACAATCCGAAATATGCGCTCGCAAGCCCTGGTACCAACGGTGATCTGGAAGTATGCCGCTTTCCGATAAAGCGCGAAAGTTGTTGATTACTCGTGCAGGACAACACTGAGGAGGGACTTGTGAACCTGAAGTCCGCCCTCGTTATATTGAATGAAACCAAGTTTCCTGAATTTGTTCATGAAAAAGTTGACTCGAGAACGCGTTGTGCCAATCATTTCCGCCAGCATCTCCTGGGAAACTTTGGGAAGCATCTTTTCTGGTTGGGGTTCCTTGCCATACCGAGCGAGCAGCAGAAGAGTGCGGGCCAGCCGTTTCTCGCTAGAGTTAAAAAGCTGATCGATCAAATCTTCCTCGATTCGGATGTTGCGTGAAAGCATATAAGACAAGAAGCGGTCGGAGAAAGCGTGTTCAGCGTGGAGCACGCGAATCATCTCGTCTTTTTCAATAACCAGTAAAGTCGTGGGTGTAATCGCGGTCGCTGTTCCCATTCGAACAGGCTGACCTGCCATGCCCCCCTCACCAAAAAACTCTCCCGCTCCCAGCATCGCCAGGACTGCTTCTTTGCCGACCTCATTAATAACCGAGAGCTTTACACCACCTTCTTGAATGTACATGACCTTCGTTGCGGGATCACCTTGCGAGAAGATCTTCTGTGATTTTCGATATTCCACAATTTTTCTCGCTATACCGGCCGAATCGAGAAAAGCTTGAGCATCGAACGCGACGTTCTGCTTGATTTTTATATTGGATTTGGTCTTCCCGGAGGTTGTGGATGTTCGCATAGACACACCACCCGCTAATGTTTAGCACAACCATTTCATTCTAGTCAAGAAAGTTCTTTATTTTATTGGTAAGAGGCTCTTAGCTGAGGCCTGCAAACCGACCGAGTTAAAGGAGACGACCCATGGAGAAAAGTATAGAGCGCAAAGCAAGAGGAACATTGCCCTAACTTCTCGTCCCGTTTGGAGCGCTAGCTAGAGCATCGTATCGCGAAAAAAGGAACTGTTCGTCTTGCTCACCAAAGATGGGGGCGCATGGACGCTACCAAGTTGAAGAACGTGGTGAATACTCAAGGCAAATTGCCTTTGAGTTCGTCGATTGATTCAAACAGGCGGCCGTGGAGTGTTTGTTTGGCGAGACAAAATCCGTATCCCGCGACTTCCTTGGCATCGATTTTGGGAGGAAGAGCAAGTGCATTAGGGTCCGTAACGATGTCCACGAGCACCGGCCCCTTATGACGAAACGCCGCACGCAAGGAGTCCCTCAATTCATCGCCGCTCTCAACCCGGAATCCGCGATGACACTAAGTGTTTTGGCCCAATCCGAATCTCTCGCCCGCCGCCGTTAACTAATATAGAATCATGAATTAGTCCAAGTGGGGCTCGTAGGTCAGCGGTTAGAGCAGCGGACTCATAATCCTTGGGTTGATGCCTGCCACTCTCGACGGTCACGTATTTTCAACGACTTAACTTGGCGACCTTTGGCATCCAGGGGATCATCTGGCGTGGTTTTGGGACCTCGTCAATGTAGACCATGCATTGTCTACTTACGATGTCGGGTAGTCCCTAGTCCCATTCACTGCAAGACGCTTACCGGATATTGGTGTGGACTCGTGGGTTCTCTGCTGGTCGGTATAGCTATTGTGGGTTCGTGGCCGGTGCGCGTTCGCATTCCATAACTCCGTTAGAACGTAGCCGCTGGCGCGGCGGACGCTTCGCGTGCTAAGTTCCGTACGTCATGCAGTATCATCGCAACCTAATCTTCATTGAATTACTCTTAGTTTTATAGACTCCTTTTAACATGATAGAAATCCCATAGAAGCTCGCCCTACCGCATCCGCCGCAAGCGCCAGCGGCCCACCTTCAAACGGTTTTATCGAACGCGCGCCAGAGTATCGCGCCCATCCGTGCTTCCTCCTCAAATGCGCGGCTCCGATAAAACACTAGCGTTTATCAGAGTTAGGCGAACTCTGTTTGTTTCACTTCTACTGCCGCTTCTTTCGTTATACCCCCGTTCACCTACCATAACTTCACTTTGGCGGTCCGTCCAAGAAGCGATGCCATCCAACCTTTCTTCGAGGGTCGGTATTCTAATACTCAGGAAGCCCCTTCACTGACGAAGTTAGTTCTTCTCGCCCGGCGCCTCCCAGCAGCAATTGGCGGTCGAAGGCGCTATCCAGCAGGCCCATAAAGGCCTGTTCGGCTCAGATGGATGAGTCGAGCAGGTGAAGTATGCACGGCTACGGCACAGACTCGGGTGAAAGGAGGGGCGTTCCTCTTTTGCTTGCGTCTGTGGCGATTGCTTTGGCTTGGGTGTCGTCGAGGATTCTGGCAATCACGCACCTCTTCGTGCCGTGGTGGCTGGACGCTCCCTCCAGCTTGGCTTTCTACGGCGCGCTTTACGCCCTTTTCGACGCGTATCTTTGGCGGAACCGCCTCGTGTCCAAATTCGGGCTAGTTAGAATCCCGAATCTCGCCGGACAGTGGCATGGTTACCTTGTCTCCTCTTTTGACGGCCATGAGAAGCGCCACCGCTTGGTGATCACTATCTTCCAGAGTTGGACGCATATCGCCGTATTCCTCACGACAGCCACATCGCTGTCACGCAGTTCCGCGGCGGTGATTCAAGTCGACGACCCGGAAGGCGTCGCCTTGATGTACCAGTATCAGAATCAGCCACTAGCAGACGCGATGAAAACGATGCACATGCACTACGGCACTGCGATGTTGAGAGTCTCTGACGACGGCTGCCTGGTCGGAGATTATTATGCCGGACGTGACCGGCGAACCTTCGGCCGGATTTACTGCCGTAGACAGCTGCGTAGTCCGCAGACGGACGCAGAATCCGTCTGTACCGCGAGCGGAGTCAAAGGCGTCGCATCGAGGCGCGGCATCACGAACATTGTTGATTGGACCGTAAAACTTGCAACCACTGCGCGGCTGCACGCGCAGGGTGAGGGGCTGATATGAGTTCGTGAACGCATTCGGACAGGTAAATTGGAAGAACGTCGGGCAGCTCGTCGCTACAAATTAGCCCTTCAGATCAAAATCAGGCCCGAGTCCGACCTCAGGGAGTTCGAGCCAATCTTTGGAAGGACACGCGATATTTCGACTCATGGCTTTTACTTCAGGATCGGCCAGGGGCTGAGTGTAGGAATGAAAATCCGATTTTCGATTATGCCTCCCTTGGAAGAAGACACCCATGAATTTATCAGCGGGCGGGCCAGGGTGGCGCGCGTCGAAGAAGTTTCGGAGAGCAGCGTCGATCACGTGGGCGTCGGCGCCGTGATCGAAGCATACAAGTTCGGCCAAACGGAATCGTCGGTGTGTTGAGCGAATCTGGCCCTTCCATTGTGGAGCCTTAGGCATCCAACCACAGCACGCAGAAATGTTCGCTTTTGGCGTCTAATCTGTCCCAAATGAATATTGCAACGAGCGCGATGCCTTCTAGCCCAATCGCTAACCACTCCTGGTTCTTAAGCCAAGTCCCGAGCCAAGCTAAAACATCCACCATCGTTTGCCACGTGCAACGATGTATATCACGAAAATTTCGGATGTCTGCGCCAATACTCTTCCCGGAACCATGCGTGCTAGCATCGTCCAACCATGCCCATCTGCTTTTCGAATTGTCTGACCATAGACTTCCGCGAACACTGCGGTGCGAAAGATTGGATGACCGAGAGCGGTGCTAGACGATTTTCTCGTATCGCGACGAAAGAAACCGCCGACTTCTTTGCGACCGCCCGGAAAGATGCCGAAGAGTTCTTTGGGCCGATTTTCGGTTGTCTGGGAGCTGTATTGGCTTTTGCGGTGTTTGTCGGACTATCTTTGGGCGCTTTGTGGCTGCTCGTCGCTCTTGTCAAATTCATGTGGGAGCACTCGTAAATCACTTCGGATGCCTGCGCCGATATTCTTTGCGGCAGATTTCCGCCGAACGGTCGGGTGCTGGTGTGACAACGTCGCAGGAATGCCGAAGCTTCGCTCGGCCAGCGCAGCAAAACGGCCAACGAATAGCCATTGCGGAGTGTACAGCATCCGACTACGATAGCGGCGACTGGAGACACTTATGGGGAAGGACCTGAAAGAGAAACGAGACCAAGCAAAGCGGGCTTGGGAAAATGCCATGGTTGTGATGAAGAAGGTGAAGAACGCTGACGACTTTACGGGTTCAAAGAAAGCACACGACGAAGCCGAAAAACTCCGAGTCGCGTATTTGAAGGCAGAAAAAGCATCGGAAACCGATTCCGACGACACTGAAGACACGCTCGCTATGTCTGCGCACGGGTGACGGGAGGTTATCTTGCTGAAGCCTCTTCTTGGTAAAGTTAGACAATTTCTCGCTGAATTTATTGAGATGAAGTACACGAGCGTTCCGTACTGGCGACCTTGGCGCGACTTTTAGTTCTTCCGCAAACCGGTCGGCCCAGCGAACTGTTATGGTTGTTGTTCTCCCATTGTGCCCCGCCCGAGTAATTCCCGGTCATCTGTTAAACTACGCCGAATCAATCGTAGGCGATGTCTTCGCCGATATTCCTCGCGGCAGATTTTAGCTGTCTGTCGAACGTGCCGGGCGCCGGCGTAACTACCTCGCCGCACAAAATACGGAGCCGCTTTCCCGCCTTTATTAGTTCTTCGTCGGAAAGTGTTCGGATAAATGTGCGGTCATCGTCTTCGCTGAATTCACGGAAACCAATAGGGCTAGACATTGGAATTCTCAGGATGGAGTCGCAGAGGAAGGGAACAAAATTCTAGCACGAGGGCACTCGCTGTTGGCCTGTTTCTTTTGGCGCTTGGAATGTGGTTTACCTTATCGATTCATGCGATTGATTCACGCGTACTTCTGGACAGACACTCGTGTTACTCTCACTTCGAACCAATCAAAAGGCAGGGCACAGAAGAAGAGAAGGCTTTTGTGCCCCGCTCTCCTCCCTCGAATTCCTTCTGCTGATAAAACTCGGACACATCGCCACTCAGCCTCGACCGAAGCGCCCACACCTAAAATAAACATTGTCTGGCTTGTAGTGGTTTCTAGCGTCCTCTTGTGACTGCGATTCTAATCTCAAAAAGCCCGAGTCCGATCCCTACCAGAATTAGTCCAATTGCGATCTGCCCCATGGAGGCACCAAAATAAACAACCGTGCCATATATGCGGTCCTACCGCGACAGCGATAACTCGCGATCCCGTCAGGCAGGATGTTATGACCAAAGAGGAAGTCGCTGAGTTCCTTCGAGTCGAGCCGAGCACGGTCTATGAACTCACACGGAAGCGCAGCAGGCCGTTGCCCTTCCGCGGTGCTGGGAAGTAGCTGCGTTTCAGCCGGACAGAGGTTGAGCGCTGGTGGAATGAGGCAGCTTGAGAGTTTTGGTGGGCCCGCCCGGACTCGAACCGGGAACCAACAGATTATGAGTCTGCTGCTCTAACCATTGAGCTACGAGCCCCTATTCCTTAATACCATACTTTCGACGCAAGGTCTGGCCAAGCTTCCTCATTCCAGCCTTCGCGCGTTCGTGGTTGGGAAGAATATAGTATGCCTGTCGTTGACACCGGCCTCATTCAACCTTGTTCCGAGTCCATGCCGGAATGCGTGCCAGCCGAACTAGGCGCCGTTGATATGCTGAGGAATCTCCCGCCGCGAGAGATTGTCCAGATCGAGCGGTCGCAGGAATTTCTCACCTCGAAACATCCAACCATCCTTTCCTGCGGGAAAGTCATTTTTATATTTCGCCAGAATCTTTCTTAGCAGTGGGATCACAAAAACTCCGGTCTCTCGTGCTTCAGTTTTTGGTGCGCCCACATGATCGTTCCGGATTTTCCGTTGGACATGGATCGACGTGCCATCATAGTCCGACCATTTCAAGCCTTTTAGCTCGCTCCTGGTGAGACCCTGAACGCGGCGACGGCCACTACCGTTCGGGCCGGTTCGGGAAGTTTATCCAACATCTCGGCCACTTCTTCTAACGTGTACGCATGTTCGTTCGAAGCTTGAATCTTTTTCTTGCGCAGCTTTTGTGTCTCAGTCAATCCTTCCATCGAATCATCTCGCCTTGTTTGTCCACCAGCTTTCGTCGCTTCCATCGGATTAGAGCCATCCAGCGCTCCACTCACAATGGCCCAAGTGAAAACACCCCTCATGAAATTCTTGATCCGAAGGTGCGTCTGGTGCGATAGATTTTGTGGCAGAGACTCAAGGAAGAGTTGTCCGTCTCTCACTGTAAAGTCTCGGAGCCTCATCGAGGCGGCAGGACTCTCTTGCACGTGAACTTTCCAGATGTCTTTGTAACCTTTGATGGTCGAGGGCTCGATATGCAGTTCGTTGCCCGCAGGTTGTTGCAGTCTCCAGTCAAGCCCTAGGAAAGTAGTTCCGCTCGATGAGTTCCGCCAGCGTTGATGTTCCGTTTCCGTTTGTGCCCTTACCGCCGTTCTGTACATTCACCGATGCAAGAATGTTTCGGATTTTGTCATCGAGTTCACGCCGAAGTCGTTTCTCGTCCGATTCCCTGTACGGATATTCCGAGTAGGGCAATGCGGTCTTCGTAGTATGGTAAAATCCAGTTCGATCCTCGTTTACGGACTTCCTGATAGCAACATTACAGGCAGGACAGGTGACGGAGGATACTTGTTTTGGCGTGAGTTCGCTCTTTTTCATCCTGACAGATTGCGATTACACCCCGTCTCGAATCTGCACAATTTTGGACATGGCGTGGCCTTCGCCACGTGAACGCCACCACGGGACAAGGACCGGTATCCGATTTTAGTTAGGAATTAGCACAGGTATTCGCGAGGACCTATGAAAGTGAGGACGCTCCGTGATGCCTCGACCCAGTTTCACTCCACAATAATCCGGTCTGCCCACTCCACCAGCGAGACAAAGATCGCCGGATTCCCGAATTTTGCTCCCCACTGATTCAAGTCTGTTTCCGTGACCCCACGGGCCCGGGAGCAGGCTCCTCAAGAAAAAATCGGAATATGTTTGGCCACAACTTTTTCGAGTGTTTCGCTCAGCGGCGGCCAGCCAACCGGTAGGATTGCGGTCGCCATGGACTTTCGCATCAGAGACGTGGCTTCTGCGAGAAGGAAGATTTGCACCTGGTGGCCGGCTTCTGCGAGCGCGAGTCCGTGGGCGAAAGGAAATGCCGCTCTTGTTGGGTCATCTGGCCCCCACGCGCTTTTCATCATGACCTTCAAAGGTTTCTTTGACTCTTGCGCCTTCATGCCGAAGGACAGAAAAGGTAAGCCCGCCAGCTGAGCCAGAAAAGTGCGTCGCGCCATATATTCATCTCCTGATTTGGGATTTCCCCAGGTAGCAAATGTCGTAATTCTACTCCTATTTATTATCGGGATTGCTCCGCTTTGCGGTGTTAGCATCTCTGCCGATGGGAACTCCCGATTAATGCTGCGCTTACCGGACAACTGAAATTGCCCACCCGGCGGATGTCCGGTGAATCCGACCAATATTTTTCCGCACTCTCACGGCTCTTAAAAGCTCTGCTGTAGGATTCGCCGTCAGTATAGGTAATCGGCAGGCGGAAATACTTTTTCTGATAGATTGCTCCAGTTTCACAATAAGGCCTTCTTAAGAATGCGCGATGTTCAGTTCCGCGCAGTTTTGTAGAATTCCTCCCGCTAAAATTCTTTATCCCTTCCACAACACAAAGCTAGGCTGCTCGTAACGAGCAGCCTGGCGTCCCGCCATCCGGCCTACAAGTGACACCCTATATCCATACACGGAGAGTGGGGCTTAGGGTCTCGGCAAAAAGTTGTTCAATTACCCCTGACCCTGTACAGTCCCGTAACTGTTCTTTCATCTGATCGTAGTTCTAAGAAAAAGCGCTTCGCAATCGTATCTTCCGTGAGGACGGTGTTAGCACCGGACCTGGAGCTGTCTCGATATTCCTTGAAGGCAGCAGATAAGCAAGCGAGGATGCCGCTCGCATCTTCGGCCGTGGCCTTAATTATTCAAAAAATTGGACTCAGCGTCGACGCGATTCATTTCTATGAGCGCAACGCGCTGCCGCCCCGAGCGACGTACGGTGAACGTGACGTCGAAACGCTGGCCTTCATCCGCCGCGTACAAGGTGGGATTCAAACTAAGCGAAATTCGGAGCTTTAGAATTCGTCCGTGAAAATCGAAGTCCTGTACGTCGCGGAGCGTCCGTCTCATCCCGCTGCAGTGAAACTGGTGAGAGACCTTTTAATTCGGAAGGGCTCGCCGCAGGAGTGCGTGAAGTGCTGATCACCGACGAAACTGTCGCGGCCGCATTTTGGGTGCCGCAGTCCGCCGACGATCCGAATCGACGGACGTGACGTTGCAGGAAGCCAAAGACGGAGAGTTTCGATCTTAGCTGCCGACTGTATCCCCGGGATCACCTGAGATCGCCTTCCCGCGGCGGAACTGGTGCGTCGCGCGGTGGTTGCCGCCTGGGAAGCAGCCATGAAGCAGGGGACAGGATCAGTTTTTCTGCAAAGAGCGAGTTGTAGATCAGCGGCGGTCGCCACTGTGATTTCCTCCGTTGTTGCCGCCAGAGCGTGACTCGACGCGAGGCTGACTTTGCGGAGCGGATCGCTGCGGAACACTTTGCTGGCGAGGTGCACTTGCATACTGTGGCGCAGACGGCCGGCTGGAGTACGACGGAACCTGCGGTGCAACGTGCGAGGTGCTCTGGCGGAACGCGTGACTGGGGGGCGGGTTCTGATGGAATGCCGGACTTGATTGCGGCCGCGTCACATTATTGCGTTGCGCCGGGGGCGAATACGAAGGCCGGTTGGCGAACTGCCGAGAATTGTTTTGCGGATTGTGGGGAGCACTGCGT
>Ga0070709_10001068_pt1 | contig 15148 bp, 12 predicted proteins | sample LARL51metaG_FD_65449 | JGI IMG/M metagenome (GOLD analysis project Ga0070709, IMG submission 65449) | Corn, switchgrass and miscanthus rhizosphere microbial communities from Kellogg Biological Station, Michigan, USA - LAR L5-1 metaG | ecosystem: Host-associated > Plants > Roots > Rhizosphere ...
AAATTCGGGAACTCACGATGCATGTAGGTACGGAAATCACGTCTGCCCGAGACCTGCCCGAGGCCATTGGGCTCGCTCGCCAGCGCGGCAGAATAGCGGTAATTACCGGTTCGGTGTATCTGGTGGGAGCGGCACTCGGACTGCTTGTCCCGGAAGGTTCTGCGGGTTAGTCAACCGACACGCGGCACGCTTATCGATAAAATGATGTGGTGGAGCGCTCGAGTCTGATCGAGATTGAAGAGCAGCAGAAGCCTGCAGATGTTTCTTGCCGGAGGGGAGTTCCCCATTGGCTCAGCCGGCTGCGCTCCTACTTCATCCTTGCTCCACTGATCTTTGTTTACACGTTCCTTCTCGGCACCGCTTCCTTGGCGGCATCTTTCTTCGATCCGGAGGGGAAGAAGCAACACTCGATCGCGCGCACCTGGGCACGATGGATCCTCTCGACAGCGATGTGCCCCGTACGAGTAATTGGGTCAGAGAACATCGATCCCTCTCGCCCGGCGATCTACGCTGCCAATCACATATCGGCCTTTGACATTCCGCTGCTTTATGCGAATCTGCCGTTTCAATTTCGCATCCTCGCGAAGCAGGAGCTGTTCCGCTATCCCTTTGTCGGAGGACACCTCAAACGCTCGGGACAATTTCCTGTGGATCAGACCAATGCTCGAGCCTCCATCCGCAGCTTGGGTCGCGCAATTGAAGCATTGAAACACGGCATGCCGCTGGTGATCTTTCCCGAAGGCGGACGGGCAGCCGATGGGCACATCATGCCTTTCATGAGCGGCGCTTTCTATGCGTCGATTAAAGCTCAGGTCCCGGTTGTGCCGATGGCGATCGTGGGCACGTTCGAAGCTTTGCCCATGAATTCCTTTCACATCCAGCCGAGAGACCTGGTATTGATCATCGGCAAAGCAATTTCTCCCGATCACGATCTCAACGAACTCGCGGGTCAGGCGCAACGCGCGATTGAAGACATGTACTACGCAAACGCCCACGTTCCGGATCCGCGCAAGAAGGCATGATTTCACCACCGACGACAGGAAAAGATTTCAAATTTCAGCGGGGGAACCCACGGCGTCCTTTGCAATTGCCACGCCTTATTCAGGCCTGAAGCTGAAAACGCGCCTCTTGCTGCGCCTCTTTCACTCCGGTTGAAATCAGTCGGTTAAGGTCTTCACGATTGTGATTTCCGGGAGGTGAGTATTCCAGTCGGCGCTCACATGTTCGAAGGTTTGCCGGAACTCGCGAGTCTGTCCCGATTTCAGCGGCGCAGTGGCAAGAGATGCGGTGTCGATGTACGGCTCGCGCGTAGTAATGATCATGACGCGCTGCGTGTCCTTCTGCACGACCTGGCCCATCGAGTCGTGGAAGACTAGCTGTATCAGAGCGCCATTCACCGTCTTATTTCCATTGTTGCTGATCTTCCCTTCAATATATGTGACTTCCTGGCCGGCAAAATTTGCGGCTGAACTCATGGAGACGCCGGAAATCGTTAGATTTGGGGCATAAGGATCTGGTGCTGAAGATGCGGTCGTCTCCCCCGAATTGGCTCGGCCAAAGAGGATAAACAGCCCAACAATGACCAGCACGGCGACCGCACCGATCGCGATCGGTACCACCGGCGGCCGGGATTCCTCGCCCTTGGTTGCGTCAGCGCCAAAGGAGGGTAGGGGATCGGGAGACTCGGCCATGCTCAGGATTGTACCGCCGGACGATGCTTCCTGCCCGGCGGTGCCGCATTGGGTGGTGTCTGGAGTTCGAATTTCGACGAATGCCCACCAGATACAAATAGTCGAAGGTCTGCGCCTGCCAACCAGTCATTAATTGACGCGCATCCTCAAGCTTCCGGCAATGACGTAGAAGGCGCCGCGTGCCCTTGCACGCCAGACCCTCGAGTGCGAGGTGACAAATTTCCGCGTCCATTTCCGACCGAGGCCTTCCTAGGTGAGACATTCGCGGGCATTTGTTAGCATCGCTGCATGCCGCCTCCGCTGGTCGAGATTCGAAAACTTACAAAGGTCTATCAACGAGGCGGAGGAATTCTGTCGCGCGGTCCCGGCGAAGAATTCCAGGCGGTGAATGGCGTGAGTCTCGATATCTTTGCCGGTGAGACTCTTGGACTGGTAGGAGAATCCGGGTGTGGCAAGACGACGCTCGGCCGCATGATTCTCCGGCTCGTTGAAGCCACGTCGGGGTCGGTTCGCTTCGATGGCCGTGATGTGCTCGCTGCGTCAAATTCCGAACTGCGGCGGCTCAGGCGCGATATGCAGATCGTCTTTCAGGATCCCTTTGCATCGCTCAATCCGCGCATGCGCATCTTTGATGTCGTGCGCGAGCCATGGATCATCCATTCCGATGGCCTCAATGGAAAGAATGGGAGCGGGAGACATCGCTCTCGAGCTGCCGAGCTCTTGAATGCAGTCGGACTAGACCAATCCGCTCTTGATCGTTATCCTCACGAGTTTTCCGGAGGTCAACGCCAGCGGATCGGGATCGCCCGCGCGCTGGCGCTCAAGCCTCGCTTCGTCGTACTGGATGAGCCGGTATCCGCTCTCGACGTCAGTGTGGGAGCCCAGATCGTGAATCTTCTGGCCAAGTTGCAGCGCCATTTCGGGCTGACTTACCTATTTATCTCGCACTCGATGCCCATCGTGCGATACCTCTCGACACGTATTGCCGTAATGCGAAAGGGCGAAATCGTGGAATTAGCCGACGCCGAGCGGATCACATCATCTCCGGAACATGAGTACACTAGGACGCTGCTGGCGGCAACACCCGAAGTTGAGGCTTTCTGAAGGCAACCCCATCCAACCTGAAACCCTGCTCTGCATCTAACTTTCGAGTGAGTCAGAACACACGCTGATTCACGTTGTCATTAATTTCTTTGCGACGTTACACCGCGCGGAAAGCCGGCGCATAGCGCCGGAAGACGAAGGCTTCTATACCCACCTTGGTCTCGCCCGCTCAACCTGCGGGCAGACGATCCTGAATCGGGTGGTGACGAAGCCTTTTGCTTTTGCGGTCACGCTAGACCGTCCTGCCCTCCAAGAATGCAACAACCTGTCCCGCAAGGAGTGGCTGTCGGGAGGTTTTGAACCTCGCGGGAAAAATGAACCCTTGTTTTCGGCACGAACCGTAATCCAGCACTAATTACTCTCCGCATGAGCAGGCGCGGCCGCCGCCCCAGCCCGTCAGGCTTTCTCTGGTTCACGCATCGTCGAAGCAATACAATCCTGAAAAACAACAAATCAGAGAGAACATGCTCAAGAGTCGAGAGATAGAACCGATGACGATCAGTGAGGCGCAACGAGATGTGCGTAGCGTCTTCTTGGGAGGATTTGCGGGTCAACTGGTTTCCAGCTGTATCTGGTTTGCTTCGTCAGGTTTGGCCACTTGGTACTCGATCAAGGCCGGCATAATAGCCCTCGTCGTGGGTGGTTTCTTCATTTTCCCACTTACCCAGGGGCTTTTGAGAGCGATGGGCCGTCCCTTCTCTCTGCCGAAGGGACATCCGATGAATGCCTTGGCGGTACAGATCGCGTTCACCGTGGGGTCCAATATTCCACTCGCTTTTCTGGCTACCATGCATCGCCTGACCTGGTTCTATCCGGCCTTCATGATCATCGTTGGTTCACATTACCTGCCATTCATCTTTCTGTACGGCATGCCGCAGTTCGCCGTTCTCGCCGGGATCTTGATCTCTGCCGGGCTACTAATCGGCATCTACTTGCCTTCGAGCTTCGCCTTGGGCGGCTGGCTGACAGCGGTGACGTTGTTGGCGTTCGCGTTCCTCGGACGAAGATCAGCCCTGAAAGAAAAGAATTGATTTCGCGGCTGTAGCGCCGTACAGGAGGCCGGTGGTCAAAAGGCCGCGGAATCGAACAACTCGGTAACGAGCTTCGCTGTCCTGAAAATGATCGCCGATCAGGACGGCTGGATGCCCTCTGTGAAAAAGTCACGATTAGCACCGGGCCGGGAATGAATGAAAGTCCGTGAACATCACTGTGGCAGCTGGCTGGCGAGATGCTTGAAATTGCTGGTCGAGTCGATCGGTACCTTCGCGTGCACCGTCGTGCCATGCCGCAAGCGAGATTCGATTAAAAGCTCGCCATTCACAAGTTTGATTCGCTCTCGCATGCTGGTAAATCCGAGCCCCGCACTGTTGGCTATCTCTTTGGGATTAAAGCCTTGCCCGGAATCCCGCACGAGCAAATGAATTGTGTCTGATTTTTCGAAGAGCTCGACTTCGAACTGACGAGTCCCGCTGTGCTTCGCCGAATTGTGGAGCGCTTCCTGCATCACGCGGAAGAGAGAAAGGGACACGTTCGTCGGTAAAGAGCTCGGCAAATCGTGAACCCTGAAGTCGATCTCCACTCTCTGTTTGTCTCCATATTCTCTGCAGAAACTTCTTGCAGTCTTCACAAGGCCGAGATACTCCAGCAGTTGAGAATGCAAGCTGTGTGCCACGACCTGCACATCGGAGGATAGCTCGCCAATTTCCTTCCGCAATTGGTCCATCGTAACCAGAACCTCAGCAGGAAGGCGAGGAAAGTCTGCCACGAGCTTGTCAAACTTGATCGATGCCAGCGCGATCTGTTGACAGACATGGTCGTGAAGCTCTCTGCCGAGTCGGGAGCGCTCTCTCTCCTCCGCATCCACCAATTTTCGATTTACGCTTGAGAGGGCCTCCTCTCCTAACTTGCGAACTCTGTAAACCAGGCTTCCAATAATGAGGGCGGTGATTAGGAAGGTCACGACCGCCACCACATCGAGGGGATCTTTAATACGAAAGGAATCAGTAGGAGGAGCCAGGTACGCCAATACCAGTGCGGCAACAACGGCGGCGACGATCGATGAAATAAAGGCCGCAACGCGCGCCAGCAGCACAATGACGATCACACAGAGAAGGCTCGCGGTGGCGAGATCCACATGTAGTCGGAGACAGACAACCATCAGAGCCACGAGGACCAGAATGGCAATTGAAGACTCCGCAACCGTATGCAGGACTCTGTTGCTGGCAATGTGCTTGAAAATCTTTCTCGGTCCCACGCTTCTCCTGTTAGGGGACGGCAGCGTAAGCAAAACTACATAAGATTCGACCTGTCACTTTTGACAGGTCCAGTGCCGATAGGATGGAAGGAATTTGAACGCAACAGCACTGAAGGTTAACAAGTGCTTTGCCGCCATAGTCGCTGCCGCTATCTTCCGTCGAGCACTCCTAATCCTCTGGCCAGTTCTCCGCCAAGTCGATAACTTTGTTGGGTGGTTTTGCCCCTGGGTCCTGAACCCTCCACTGACCTATTTCTATCATCCAGGTTGGAGTCGCGTTGGGAGTGTCATCGCCCGCCGGAACTGGAAAAGCAAAAGGCAAAGTTGTGCAATCAAGATACTGAGAATTGTTGTCCCTTACCGCCTAGGGCTCGTCGCGAAATAAGGTGCCCAGGAGACAGGACATGAAACGCTGGCGCCAGCATCGAAGTAAAAGTCGAACATTGGCGCTTGCCGCAAGGAAGCAGACAAACCCGGGTAGGCGGAAAAAAAATCCTTTTCCGAATACGCTGCCAGGTCAACCGAGCGTCCGTCAGCGAAGACGATCTCATAATGGCCCGTAGGCGCTCTGCGCCGATAGCACTTGGACCTTATGTGTCTGATTTCATTCCACGCGTAGATCGTGGGTCGCGCAGGCGAGTAATGCCGATAATGCACACCGTCTGGCGCCAGAGCGAAATAATTCAATCCGGCTGCAAAACTGACCGGGTAAAGCGCCAGAAGGATCACAAGCGAAAACCCGAATAGGCCTCGGTTCGCCTCCTTCAATACTTCCCGTCCCTTCCCGTGGCACAGTTTGTCCTGTTGTTTACGGAGCGGAGAAATCGTCCACAAGATACAGTTTGACAACAGAAGACCTGGGCCAATCGAAGCCAGGCCGACTCCAAGCACAAACACCAAGAAAGAAAATTCGCTGGCAGGAGCGAGCATGAATGCATCGGATGGCATCCCAGTTCGCCGGACGTAAAAAATCGGCAATGAAAGCAACACCCATGCGCTCGCAACTCCCAACGGCATGAATACCAGATCCCAAATATTCTTCGGTGGGCGCCGGGGATTGACGGGGAGTTCAATTGATTTGTCGGCACCTAGGGGCATCTGTTGTTCTTTTTCTGATGGAATCGCCGTAGCTTCTCACCTATCTAGATTATTTCTTGAATTGCATGATCGCATTTCGATCGCGCCAAATTCTATGGTTATGTATCCACGTCCGTCAGGCAAAGGCGGCGCTCTCGATGCAAGCCAACAAAACCGACGCGAGAGACGCATTCGGACTGGTTTACGAATGTCGACTGGCAGTCGCGCACACCAAGGCAGACCTATAAGAAAGAATCCGCGAGCACTGTCTTGGAATCGCAAGCCAGGGGTGCAAGTTTTGAGGGCTTGGGAGGGCTCCCCAGGGAGGGGGAACTTTGGAGGCCTCTAGCTCCTATCCCTCACCGACATTGACGCCCAATTTTTTCTACCTCTAGAATCGCCTTAGTCCGCTAACTGTGATTTGAAGGAGGATCGTGCCTCTTTACGAGTTTGAGTGTCAGAAGTGTCATCATCGTTTTGAAAAAATTCAAAGCGTATCCGATGCCGATCCAAAATGCCCGAAGTGCGGCGGCAAGGTCGAGCGGCTCCTGCACGCTCCGGCGGTTCAATTCAAAGGCAGTGGATGGTACGTCACCGACTACGCCAAGTCCGGGGCAAGGAAGTCGGATTCAAAGTCAGGCGACAAAGCGGATACAAGTACGAGTTCCACTGAATCGAAGAGCGAGAGCAAGACCGACTCGAAGCCCAGCAGCGACTCGAAGAAATAAAACCCGAACAGGCCCACTCAAGCTCCCGCGCGGGCGCTCGAGGCGTTGGAGGCATCGTGCTTGATGATTGCGGCGGCGACCAGCCCAATGGCCACATAGCCCATGACCTCCGTCAAGACGTAGGCGGCCGTGTAATTACCGGGGAATCCATACCAGGTCCAATAAGAGAGATTGGTCGTGATGCCGGCCATTAACCCCGCGGTCATCACAAACCCGACGCGCGCCGCATAGCCGCGCAATCCAGTTGCAAACGACAGAAGGACTGCCGCAAGGATGCCCTGCAAAACGTTCGTCCCCAACTCTGTCCCCAGCTTGCCGGGAGTCAGAGCCTTTTGTCCGCTGGGATGATAGATGAGGATGCCGCTTGGTCCGCTCTCAATCTTCTGCTCATAAGCGCTCATCGCAGCATTCTGCTCCGCGCGGGATGCCCCCGAAGCGAGTCCCAACCCGGGGAAAAAATAGAAACCGCTTTGCGGAAGGTTGGCCTTCATCGCGGGCAGAATCGCCCGCTCGTTGGGAATATCTTTAATGCCGACCGATCCGGTTCCAAGCACCATGTGGGCCAGAGAAGCCCACAAGAACATCGCCAATCCGCCGAGCACACCGGCCAAAAGGATGCGTTTCGCCATGAATGTCTCCTAGAGAGGTCCGGCGGATTATGCCCCAGAAGAGTTTCTCTGAAAAGGGGTATTCCCGAGAGCGGCAGGATTTTCTGAAGCTCGCCCCGGCTGCCCCCCAAGCGATCCACAGCTAAACTCGCAGTTCGACGACCGTCGCCCCCGCGCCGCCTTCGTTCTGAGGAGGCTCAGTGACCATGGCGACGTGCGGATGCGATTTCAGGAATTGGCGAAGAGCCTTCCGCAGAATGCCCATCCCGCTGCCGTGGACAACGCGCACCCGTGGCATCCCTGCGAGAAATGCGCGATCGACGAACTTTTCCACCTCGCGTGTCGCATCGTCTACGTTTTGCCCGATCACATTAATCTCGGTAGGCACATTCAAATCGTCGGCTTCATGAGTGAGCGACACTGAAATCCCGCGCGCGCGCGCTGCCGCTACAGGATTCACGGCTTTTTCTGCCGGCGCTGATCTGACCACACTCGCGATGTCGCTGCGCGGCACCCGCATCTTCAGGATTCCGGCTTCAACCTCGAAGGTGTTCTCGTCGATCTTTCGTTTCACGACGGCATCGCGGCCGAGAGATTTCAAACGCACGGTATCCCCTTCGTACACATGCTTTATCTCCCGGGGACGGGCATTCGGATCATCGCGGTCCGCTCCTGTTCGATGTGCAACCACGGTGGAATCAAATTGCTCTTTGAACTCCCTTCGCAGTCGGGCGATACGTCGATCGGCCTCTTTTGAGAGCTTTTGCGCCGCCACGCGGTCCTCGAGAGTGCTTGCGGCTTCGTGCGCCTGATATTCGAAGTCGCGCAACAGCGTTTCCAGCTTCTTTTCCAGCTCACGCACTTGTTGCCGCTGCTCCTTCATTCCTTCCAGTTCCAGTCGATTCTTTTCCCGTGCCACCTCCTGCTCGCGACGACGTAACTGATTGCGTTCACGCTCCATCTCCCCAAGCTGTTGGTGCAATTGGTCAAGGAAGCGTGCAATGTCCTGAGTTTGTCCGGCCAATCGCTGCCGCGCCGCAGCAATGATGTGCGGATTTAGCCCGAGGCGCTGCGCGATATTGATGCCGGCCGAAGCTCCGGGCACGCCGACTTTGAGTTCATACGTGGGGCGCAGAGTTTTATCGTCAAAGCCAACTGCCGCATTCACCACGCCAGGAGTGTTGGTGGCATACACCTTCAACGCCGTGTGATGCGTCGAAATAATGCTGGTCGCGCTTAGATCCAGAAAGTACTTCGCAATGGCAACCGCGAGCGCCGCTCCCTCCTCGGGATCCGTCGCTGAGCCCAGCTCATCAAGTAACACCAGAGATCGGGCAGTCGCGCTCTTGGAGATGAAGTCGATGTTGCTTACATGTGCAGAGAAGGTAGAGAGGTTCTGTTCGATGGATTGATAGTCCCCAATGTCTGCGAACACCCCGTCAAAAACAGACAGTTCGGCAGATTCGGCGGGTACGGGGATTCCCGACTGCGCCATCAGCGCCAGCAACCCCACGGTCTTCAGCGCGACGGTTTTCCCGCCGGTGTTCGGTCCGCTGATGATCAGCTGACAACCTTCGCCCTCGAGCGCAAGCGAGATCGGCACAACGCTGGCGCCATGCGCTTTGAGATTGCGTTCCAAAACGGGATGGCGGGCGTTGACGACACGAAGGCGGATCGGGCCGCTCGTTGCGACGCCTCGCTCGCCACTTTCCATACTCTTATCAGCGGCAGGGGCATCCGCATTGGGTATGGTGGGGGAGACGCAGCGGTAGTCCCTTGCGAATCTGGCCTTGGCAAATTGAAGCTCGAGCTCTCCCAAAGTCGCGACGGCTTGCGCCAAGGCATCGGCGTGGCTGCCGATATGGCTTGTCATCTCGAGCAGAATTCGATGAACCTCGGCGTTCTCTTCTTCCAGCAAGCGCACCAGTTCGTTGTTCTGCTCGATGGTCTCGAGCGGCTCAACGAAGACGGTCTGTCCGCTTGAGCTTGCGCCGTGGACCACGCCGTTCACCCTTCGTTTCTGTTCAATTTTGATGGGGATCACAAACCGCTCGCCGCGGATGGTGATCAGCTCATCCTGCGTCGCTCCGCCCTCGGCGAGTTGGCGCAGATAGCCTCGCAGCGAGCTCTGGATCTCGCGCTTTTGGCGTTCGACTTCCTTCCGCAAACGCGCGAGCTCGGGCGAGGCACGATCATCGAGCGTGCCGTCGGGGAGGATCTTGCCGCGAAAGAATCGGAGAAGCAGGGTGAAGTCTGCCAGCTGCCCGGAAAGCTCGGCAACAGCAGGCCATCCGCGCTGAAGGAAGGCAGGTGGATTGAGGGCGATGGCGCGCCACTCATCTGCTTTATCCGCAATGCGCAGGACTTCGCGCAATTCTGCAATCTCGAGTGCGGCACCGCCGATCTGCGCCTTCCGCAGTAGGTCGCGGCAGTCTAGAAGATCATGGAAATCGAAACCGCCGCCGCCTTCGAGGAAACTTTTGACCTCAGCGGTCAACTCCTGCTCGCGAACGATCCATGCAGCGTCGGCGGTCGGCAGGAGCTCGCCCACACGTCCTCGGCCCAGCTCCGACGCACAGTAGCCCAGCACGATCTCGCGGACGCGGTCAAATTCGAGGAGGCGTTCGCTCCATTGGGCGGCCATGGAGTAATGCTAGCAGCGTCGGAGGAGTCCCGCGTACTTGCAGAAATTGGGCGCGGCCTCCCTCGGGGTTTCGTCGAGAGCTGGGAGAGCTCAAGGGCGTGTCATTGGTTTTACTGCGGAGCGCCGCTTACCTGGTTCCGACAACTTCGTGAGCGACGGGCTTGCTCGCAGCTTTGAGCGTCACGCGGAACACCGCTCCGCGAGGTGAGAGGTTGGAACACTCAATCATTCCACCATGCTGCTGGATGATTCCATAGCAGGCGCTTAGCCCGAGGCCCGTGCCCTGCCCCGGCGGCTTGGTGGTATAAAACGGATCGAAGACGCGCGCGGGCTCGGAAATTCCTGGCCCGTCGTCGGAGATTTCCATCAGCACGTGATCATCACGCGAGAGGGTTCGAACCAAAATTTTCCCGCCTCCAACTTGTTCCAGGGCGTCGATCGCGTTGTTCAGAACATGAAGCACGACTTGCAAGAGGTGGTTATCGTCTGCCAGCACCGGAGGAACGTCTGGCTGCAGATCGCGAAGCAGCGAAATCCTCGGCGGCATGCTTCCCAGTCTCAGCTGGCAAGCATTATTGACCAGCGTATTCAGGTCACTGAGCTGCATCTGCGGCGGAGTCTGGCGGGCAAAGGAGAGGAGGTTGGAAACCAGGTTTTTGGTGCGGCGTGCCTGCTGGGAAATCTTTTCTGCAAATGCTCTTTGTGGGGCCGGTACCGCGTCATCGTCCGAGATGAGCTCGGAATATCCCAGGATCGCCGTCAGGGGATTGTTCAGCTCATGTGCCGCCCCTGAGACCAACCGACCAATCGAGGCCAGCTTTTCCGATTGCATTACCTGTGTCTGCAGACGCTCCAGATTTCCATAAGCACGCTTGGAATCCTCGAGCAGGTGCGCCAACCGACGGTTGAGTAGCTGCTGGCGCGTAAAGATCAGGATGGCGATCACCAGCATGGATGCAAAGCCCAGCGCGATGCGGAAGCGGCGAACCTCTTCTGGATCATGCAACCGCTCAAAGGAAAACAGCGCAACGGCGGGAATGCTGGCCGCCGCTATACTCGCCGCCCATTCCGGCATTGCCAGGCCCGATGCAAATTCACTCTTGCCGGCCGCGGGCGCAAGCTGAAGTCTATGAGCGCGGAATCCAATCCACGCAAGATAGGCAATGGAAATGGTCAGCGGAAGGTCCCAGAAACCGCCGCTGCGGTAGAGACCCTGCTGAATCAGAATGTTAATGATGGCCGAGGTCGGCGCGTAGATGAGAAATCCGATCAGATAGTGGTTATAGATTTCCTGCCATTCGCTCTCGCTATGTTGTGCGAGGTAGAAGAGCGCAATGATCGTGGTTGCCAACTCGATGTGATAAAGAAGATTGAAATTGCGATGAAATGAGGGCGGGTCGTAGTGCAGGTACTGCCACACAAAGGTGAACTGGAAGTACAGATAGACCCACCAGCAGGCGATGAGCGGAAACTCAAGCGTGCTGGAGCGCGAGGAGCCGGGCTTTGGTGAGCGGTGCGGCATCATGGCAAGTGCCATCATGATGGGCACCACATGCAGGATCAGCAAGGTATCGCCCAGATCCGGCGTGGGAACCTGAATTCTGCGAATAACCTCGTAATAGACCCAGCGCCAATAGTCTCCCGCCCACATCGCTGAGCTCACGGTCATCAGTGTCCAGAAGCCGCGCGCGGCTCCACGGCTCGGACCGATGTTGATGGCCGTGCCGATCACCATCAGCACCATGATGGCGAACTGCAGCAGATCGGCGAAACTAAACAGGGCAACGCCGTTCAGGGTTCCTGAGCTCGCAAGCTGAACCGCTGCCAGTCCAACGAGTGCGGTGAGCCAGGGATGGCGAATTACGAATTGGTTGCGCGACGACACGAGTGGCCGATTCGGAACCGGGGTTGGTCCGAATGGCGGATTGTACAACGGATGGCGCAATTTCTTGTTGATTACCGTGGTGATTTACCGTAACTGGCGGTAACCGGTCAGCCTTGCCTCAATTTGCGGGCGACGGCAAGACCATCGCTGGGTAGATTCACTTAGTTATGGAATAGTTAAGGTTGGTGGAGACCGATCTGACAACGAAAACGGCCTCGCCTCACGTCTAAGCTGCGCCACCGGTTGCCTTTGTTCGCCGATGCTGGAGAGGATGGATTTCACATAGAATCTAGCCATGGCATTTCCTATCACCCGGCTGCGGCGGCTGCGCCAGAGTGAAACCCTGCGCTCGATGGTACGGGAGACGCGGCTCACGCCTGAATCGCTGGTGTACCCGCTTTTCGTCTGTCCGGGAACGGGAGTTCGTAAGGCAATCAGTTCGATGCCGGGGGTGTTTAACCTTTCCATCGAGCATTTGGTGGTAGAGGCGCGCGAGGCCCATTCGCTGGGCATACCCGCGGTAATTCTGTTCGGGCTGCCGGAAAGAAAGGACGAAGAGGCGAGCGGCGCGTGGGCAGAAGACGGCATCGTGCAGCGCGCGATGCGAGCGCTCAAACGCGAGCTCCCAGAACTGCTTGTGATGGGCGACATCTGCCTGTGCGAGTACACCTCTCACGGGCACTGCGGGGTGGTAAGAAAGACGAGAACGAGCGGAGCTGCTCAATCAGCTTCCGGGGGAACGGCAGCGGCTACGCAGCGCGTCGACGACTACCAGATCGAGAACGACGCTACACTTGACATCCTGGCGCGCACCGCCGTTTCGCAGGCCAAAGCAGGAGCCGACATCATTGCTCCGTCAGACATGATGGACGGTCGAGTCGCGGCCATTCGCGCAGCTCTGGATTCGGCCGGATTCTCCAACACGCCCATTCTTTCCTACGCCGCCAAGTTCGCCTCTGGATTCTATGGACCATTCCGGGAGGCCGCCGATTCGGCTCCCCAATTTGGAGATCGACGCTCTTACCAGATGGATGGAGCCAATCTGCGTGAGGCCATGCGCGAGATCGAAACCGACCTCGACGAAGGCGCCGACATGATCATGGTTAAACCTGCGATGCCTTACCTGGACGTGATCTCTGCAGCCCATGCGCGCTTCGATGTTCCGATTGCGGCATACCAGGTTTCCGGGGAATACGCGATGATCCAGGCTGCGGCGCAAAACGGCTGGCTCGACCGAGAGCGAGTCATGATGGAGTCGCTGCTCTCAATCCGGCGTGCAGGCGCCGGAATCATACTCACCTATTTTGCAAAGGACGCGGCCAGGCTGGTCGGCTGAGAGTCGAGCGGACACCTCAATGTACGTCGCGATCTGGAGTTGCCTAAGGTTTGCGACCGATTTTCCGCTAAATCTATTTACTCCTTTAGCAACATCCTCCCAGAGCGGCCCATCTTATCGGGCGAGGACTTCGAAAGGGAGGGCCAAGTATGCTTTGGACAATCTTTGCCATTCTGCTGATTCTTTGGCTTTTGGGATTCAGCTTCCACGTGGCTGGGAGCTTGATCCATCTGCTTTTGGTCGCGGCTGTGATCGTGTTGATCGTTAACCTGATCACCGGACGACGAACCGTCGTCTAGCCGCAGGACAAGAGGAGCAAAACGGCCAGACCGCAAGGTCTGGCCGCTTTTGTTTTGCGCCGACGCTCGAAATGCCGCTTCTGGTTTGCGCTATGCGACCGAATTCCCCTTGTTACAATCTAATGTTTGTCTTCTAGCTCAATTCCCAACAATCTGATACGGAGTCAAACTTGCCAGAGACTATCTACGACGTAGCCATTATCGGCTCCGGTCCGGGCGGCTACACTGCCGCGATCCGCGCCGGCGAGTACGGCCTGAAGACCGCCCTCATAGAGAAAGACGCCAAGCTTGGCGGCACTTGCCTGCATGTGGGCTGCATTCCTACCAAGAGCCTCCTGTTTGACGCCGAGATCTACGACCATTTCAAGGCAGCCAAGGAGCATGGCATCGAGAACGTCGAAGGCATGAAGGTCAATTGGGGCACGATTCAGGATCGCAAGAACAAGATCGTCACCAAGCACGCCAAGGGACTCGAATTCCTGATGCGCAAGAACAAGGTCACGGTCGTGGCTGGCTACGGACGGCTTACCGGACCGGTGAAGAACGGCGTGCTTGAAATCGAGGTTGCCGGGACGGACGGCAAGAAAAACAAGCTGCAGGCAAAAAACGTCATCATCGCCACCGGATCCCAGGCGCGCCTGCTTCCGGGTCTTAAACCCGATGCCACGATTCTCACCAACATTGAGATTCTTTCCTTGAACTCGATTCCCAAGTCGCTCATTGTCATTGGTTCGGGCGCCGTGGGCGTGGAGTTTGCCTCGATCTACAAGTCCTATGGAACCGAGGTAAACGTGATCGAAGCTCTGCCGCGATTGGTTCCAGTCGAAGACGAGGACGTCAGCAAAGAGCTTCTCCGTGTCTATAAGAAGCGCGGCATCAACTGTCATCTAGGCGCCAAGGTCGAGAAGGTCGAGAAGTCCAAAGACGGAGCCTCGGTTACCTTCACCGGCTCCGACGGCAAGCAGCAAAGGCTCGAAGCCGAAAAGGTGCTGATCGCGATCGGACGCGCACCTCAGACCGAGGGTGTGGGACTGGAGAAGACGAAAATCAAGGCCGACCGGGGGTTTATTTCAACCAATGAATGGATGCAGACGGACGAGCCGTGCATTTACGCGATCGGCGACATCGTTCTGGGGATGCCGCAGCTGGCCCACGTAGCGGCGATGCAGGGCATGGTTGCGGTGGCCAAGATTGCCGGTAAGTATGCTCGTCCGGTGAAGCGCAATTTAATTCCAGGAGCGACCTATTGCGAGCCGCAAATCGGCAGCGTGGGCCTGACCGAAGCGCAGGCGAGGGAAAAGGGTTACAAGGTCAAAGTGGGCAAGTTCCCCTTCACCGCCAATTCCAAGGCCAGCATCATCAGCAGCCACGACGGCTTCATCAAGGTGGTGTCAGAAGAGCAGTACGGCGAGATTCTCGGAGTGCACATCATCGGCCCGCAGGCGACCGAGCTGATCTCGGAAGCGGTCACCGCCATGCAGCTGGAAGCAACCGTGGAGGAGATGATGTTCACCATCCACGC
>Ga0070709_10001069_pt1 | contig 15145 bp, 14 predicted proteins | sample LARL51metaG_FD_65449 | JGI IMG/M metagenome (GOLD analysis project Ga0070709, IMG submission 65449) | Corn, switchgrass and miscanthus rhizosphere microbial communities from Kellogg Biological Station, Michigan, USA - LAR L5-1 metaG | ecosystem: Host-associated > Plants > Roots > Rhizosphere ...
GAGCACTGGGATTTTCTGCTTCGACTCGGGCCGCGACGTCGGGCGAAGGAGAGAGCGGGCGCTGGGCAGGCTCGATGTCCAGAACTTCGTAAGGAGCGGTGCCAACGTTGTGGACGCGATGCGTGTAAGACGCGTCGGTTAACGTGAGAGCGGAAATATTGCCGGGCTTGGTGGCTGTAGGCGGACCTTCGGGTTCGTTCATTTTTTGCTGGGCGACGGTGGCAGTGGAAAGATTGATCGCTACGCGATCGTGCACATGGCTGTGGTAAAGAGTGATCTGGCCGGGCGCTAAGGTGAGATGTAGCACGGTGACGGCTTCGTTTTTGAAGACGACTTTGTGGAGCGGTTCGTCTTCGACGGGGACGGAGGTGACTGTGGAAGTCTGAAGCTCGGCGAGAATTCCGGCCACGGCTAGAAATGCAATGGATGAAAAATGGAATTTCATTTGCACTCCTTTTTAGCAAGAGCGTTTCGGTCAGGGAAAGTATCGTATAACGATTTTACGCAGGTAGAAGAGGGAAGAGGAAAGATTCAACACAGAGGACACGGAGATCGGAGCACAGAGGTCACGGAGAGCTCGAGTACCTAGAAGCCGGGGGCTCCTGAGGATGCGGGGCGCATTTCCGGAGCGTTGACGCCGAACTTCAAGTGGGCAAAGTAGGTTTGGCCGAGGGACATCAAGCCGGTGTAGAGGTATCCCCACACGAAAAGCAGCAGGAATGGGACCGTGGCGAAATTCTGGTTGGTGATGGCGTAGATCACTGTAAAAGCAAAATAAATGCCCAGAGTGATTTCCGCGTAGGGCATCCAGCCGGCCTTATTACGGTATTTCTTGCTGACGAAAGTGTCCTTTTTCCCTTCGATCTTAAATTTTGGAGTGCGCGCAAATTCGCTTTTCACGCCGAAAATGGCTTCGAGCACGGCTTGAGCGTTGCGAATGGAGATGCCGATGCCAGTGGCCATCACAAAGGGCATGAAGAGAAATGTGCGCCACCAGGTTTTAGGACGAAGTTCTTTTTGCGCGACGAGATAGAAGCTGGAGATGGAGCAAGTGGAAGCAAGAAACAGCGGCAAGTCAATGAGCAGCATCTGCAGCCAGCCTTGGTAGAAGCGCACGATCATTGCCGGAAGCAGCATGGCGGAAAAAAGGACCATCAGCGGATAGCTTACGTTGGCGGTGAGATGGAAAAAGGCTTCTGCTTTGACATGCCACGGAACATTCGAGCGAAAAACTTTTGGCAGGATTTTTTTTGCGGTTTGCATCAGGCCCTTGGCCCAGCGGGCTTGCTGCGCTTTGAAGCCGTTCATGTCGACGGGAAGCTCGCTAATGCATTCAACGTTCGGCAGATAGATAAATTTCCAGCCTTGGAGTTGCGCGCGATAGGAGAGATCGGTGTCTTCGGTGAGCGTGTCGTGCTCCCAACCGCCGGCGGAATCGATCGCCGCGCGGCGCCAAACGCCCGCGGTGCCGTTGAAATTAAAAAAAGTGCCGCGGCGGGAGCGGGCACCGTGTTCGACCACGAAGTGGCCGTCGAGCAGAATCGTTTCGACCTCGGTGAGGAGGGAATAGTCGCGATTGAGGTACGTCCAGCGCGTTTGCGCCATGCCGATGGCGGGATTCTGAAAATAGGGAACGGTGCGACGGAGAAAATCGGGTTCCGGAATAAAGTCGGCGTCGAAGATGGCGACGAATTCGCCGCGCGCGGTTTTCAATCCGTTTTCAAGAGCGCCGGCCTTGTAGCCTTCGCGATTGGCGCGGTGAATGTAGCTGATGGGCAGGCCTTGTGCGGCGTGGCGTTCGACACAGGCGCGCGCGACTTCGCGCGTTTCGTCGCTAGAGTCGTCGAGGACCTGAATGTCGAGAAGTTCGTGCGGGTAATCGAAGCGGCAAACGGCTTCGACCAGGCGTTCGATGACATAACGTTCGTTGAAAATCGGCAGTTGCACTGTGACCCGAGGCCATTCGGAAACGATGGGGGGAGGGCCGGGAACATTCTTGCGATATTTGTAGTAATCGTAGACCAGCCAGTAACGATGCAGACCGTAGACCGCCAGGATGATAAGCACGATGAAGTAGGGAATCATCATCATCATGTCGAATGCGTTGACGTGGTAAACGCCGGAGAACGTGCGGTCGGTGGCTTTGTGCCAGTAATTGCTGAGCGAGCTTTGGGCAGCGAGTGATAAGACGATTGAGGCAGGCAACATGGACGCAGTTAGTTTACGAAGTTTGTGGGGAGCGCGCTAGGGGAGTTGGAAACGAGAGCAGCGAAATTCAGGCATAATCGCGCGCTCGCGTGAGCGAGGCGGATGATCGAACCGAAGAACACGAAAAACCAAAAAGGGCTTGGCGAAATTGCTTGGGCATTTCTCCGGCTGGGACTTATGGCCTTTGGCGGGGCAGTGGCGCACATTGCGCTGATGGAGGACGAATTTGTGCGGCGACGCGCATGGCTGAGCCGCGAGGAGTTTGTGGATCGCGTGGGAGCGGTGAATCTGCTGCCGGGGCCGAGTTCGACGGAGATGGTCATTTATCTGGGCTATTTGCGTGGCGGATTTCCGGGATTGCTGATAGCGGGCGCGGCGTTTATTTTGCCTTCGGCGGTGATGATGCTTGCGATGGCGTGGATTTACGTGCGCTACGGCGCGATGCCGCAGATTGCGGGGATTTTGTGGGGAGTAAAGGCTGTGGTGGTGATTCTGATCGCGCAAGCGGTGTGGTCGCTGGGAAAAACAGTGCTGAAATCGCGTGAGCTGATGGTGATTGCGGCGATTGTGCTGGGATTGGCGGCGATGCATGTGGCGACGCTGGCGCTATTGATCGGAACGGGCGTGGCGTGGATTGTGGCGAACCGGTTTGGACAGAAACGAGCCGGAGCGGGAGCGGCTGCCATTGGAGCGTTGCGCGCGGCCGGAAGCGCAGCGGCAGTGGCGGGAATTACTCTGACCGGATTGTTCGTATATTTTTTGAAAATTGGCGGGTTGTTGTTTGGGAGTGGCTATGTGCTGTTGGCAGTGTTGCGCGAGGATCTCGTTACGCGCATGCACTGGCTGAGCGAGACGCAATTGCTGGACGCGATTGCCGTGAGCCAGGGGACGCCGGGCCCGTTTTTTACGGTGGCGACATTCTTGGGATATGTGCTCTCCGGTTGGCGCGGCGCCGGGCTGGCGACCTTCGGAATGTTCGTGCCAGCGTTTTTGTATGTGGCCGTCACGGCTGGTGTTTTGCCACGGATGCGGAAGTCGCCGACGGCGGGAGTGTTTTTGGATGGTGTGAACGCGGCGGCGGTGGCATTGATGGCGTTTGTGGGTTTTCAGTTTGCGCGCGCGGCAGTGTTGACGCCGTTGGCCGCGGCCATTGCGGCGGTTAGCGCGATTTTGTTGTTACGGTATCGGGTGAATTCCGGTTGGCTGGTGTTGGGTGGTGCGGTGTGCGGGCTGATTGTGCGGGTTGCTGGGCGGGCGTGAGGCACGGCAGTTTAGTTACGGCAAATGCATGAAAAGCCGCGAATACTCTAATTGGCTGCTGAACTGGAGCGCAACATGTCCCGCCCCTGCGCGGAATTGAGCTATGGGATTAGCACGATTTTGCCGAAGGCGCCGGACGGCTTCATAACTTCGGTGTGAGCCTGCGCGGCGTCTTTCAGTGGAATTTCTGCGCCGACCACCGGACGGAGCGTGCCGTTTTCGAGACCGGCGTTGATTCCTGCGTGGAGGTCTTTGGATTCGGCTTCGCTGATGCCCCAAAGAGTGAACGCGTGAATGGCGCCGCGGCGGCTCATGAGATCGCGCGGGGTGATGGTGACGTCGCCGCGGCTGCCGATCACCACCACACGCCCCATTTGCGCAAGAAGTTTCAGGTCGGCGCCAAGATTCACATTGGCAAGCATTTCGAGAATGACGTTCACGCCGGCTCCTGACGTGGCTTTCATGATCGCGTCTTTGTAGTCAGGCTTGGAGTGGTCGAACACTTGATGCGCGCCTTCACGCTTAATCAGATCGAGGCCTTTTGCGGTGCCGGCCGTGCCAAAAACGGTGAGGCCCAGAGCGCGAGCGATTTGTACAGAGGCAATGCCCACGCCGCCGCTGGCTCCGTGAACGAGGATGGCTTCGGCGCCATGGGCTTTGGCCTGGTGATGAATCGCGTGGTACGCGGTGCCGTAAGGAATGAACACCCCCGCGCCTTGGGCGAAGGAGATGCGGTCGGGCAGAGGGTACACTTGCGCTTCGAGCGCTAGCGCGAATTCGGCGTAGGTGCCGGAGAGATTCTTCGCGACGTAAACGCGATCTCCAGGTTGCACTTTTTTCACGCCGTCGCCGACCGAATCCACCACACCCGCGCCGTCCGTGCCGGGTGTGTAGGGCAGTGAGGGCAGAATGGCGTAGTTGCCGGTGCGCGCGTAGGTATCGGCGGGATTTACGCCGGCCGCATGGATTTTTACGAGCACTTGGCCAGCAGCGGGTTTGGGAGTGGGAATTTCTTCCAACTTTAGAACTTCAGGACCGCCGAATTGACGAACGAGAATGGCTTTCATGTTCACTCCACCGACAAGAATTTAAGGAAGCGGCCGGGCTAAAGCCCGGCACTGCAACTGCATACCGGCGCCGCTGACAGCGAATACGAAGTACGAACATACGAAAACGAAAAAGCGAAAAGCGAGAACGAAGCTATACCTAAAAGTGATCGTCGACGGCGACAGTTGGTTGGGATTTTACGAAGCCGGTTGAACGGGCCCAAGCGGTAGTTTGCCAATTGTCTTTGCCTTTTTTTTGGGGAATCCATGGGGGCAGTGACTGCTTCAGATAGCTCGCCAGCGCGTAGATGTAGGGCTCGTACATGTGGCGCAATTCTGCCAGCCGTTTGTCTGCAGCGGCGCCATCGTGGAGTTTTAATCCATGTTCCGTAAGAACGTCGCGGATACGCTGAAGTTCCGCCACGGGCAGGCGATCGTCCGAAAGTTCCTGCGGCGACGTATTGAAAACTTGCGAGAGGTCAACTACCGCGTGGCGCGCAATGGCAAACGTGAGCTGGGCTTGCTTTTCGCAGGCACCTTCGATGCCGACCATAATCAATGCGCATGCGTCCAGAATCGCGGTGAGCGACGCGATCCAGGATTGGTTGTCGTGCTGCGAACGAAAAAACGCAAGCACCGGATAAGAGAGATGGCTCTCCATCAGTTCGGCGCACCAGAATTCCCATTCTTTAAGCAGTTCGCGTAGCGCCTCCTGGCCATGCGGATAGCTGTGGCGCCGCAGGAGTTCACCTGCCGTAGGCGGAGTGCCGGCGCGCGAATCGAGCAGCGAGATATTTACCTCGCGCTTGGAGAACGAGCCGTAGATGAATGGCAAATAGCCAATGACTGCCGCGAGAAAACCGAATCCCAGGCCGGACTCTACGACAACCAGAAAGCGTGCAAGGCCAGACCGGGGAAGGACGTCACCCAACCCGAGCGTGAAGAAAGTGGTGCCGCTGAGATATATGTCCGTAGATAGACTCGGCGTGATTCCCGTGACGTTTAGAGCCGAGCCTGCGCCATACTGCATCAGGCCGAATCCGAGAACCAAACCAACAGCCCATACCGCCAGGAGAATCAGCAAGGAGATCGGCCCGAAAACTCCCATCGCTGTTTCTCGAATCTTGCGCGAAGGGATCAGTCCGCAGGTAAATTTCCAGATGCTCCATGAAGTCCGATAGAACAGCCGCGTCAAGCGAAATTGGCGCGTGACCCGGCGCGGCAGGATGATGGATTCAAACGCATCCCAGATGACGACAATCAATATGGCGGCGCCGGCAATAAAGACGGCAGGAGACGTGCGCATGTTCGAAATTGTACCTGTTTGAGTGGCGATTGTGCTTGATCGGAAATTGTGCCGCCGCGGTCAGCTTCAGCTGTTTAGCTTGGCAGTGACGGTGATTTCGGCTTTGAACAGTTTCGAAACCGGGCAGCCCGTTTCGGCGGCTCTTACGGCGGCGTCAAATTTGGCCTTGTCGGCGCCGGGGATGGTGGCGACGAGATCGAGATGGCTTTTGGTAATCGAAAAACCCTCGCCATCTTTTTCGAGTGAAACGGTTGCGGTGGTTTCGAGTTTCTGCGCGGTCATGCCAGCGCCGCCAAGCTGTGCGGATAGAGCCATGGTGAAACAGCCCGCGTGCGCCGCTGCGAGAAGTTCTTCAGGATTGGTGCCAATGCCATTTTCAAAGCGCGCGTGAAAGGAATAGGGCGTCTGTTTCAATACGCCGCTGTCCGTTGAAATCGCGCCTTTGCCGGATTTTAGATCGCCTTGCCAGACTGCCGATGCTTTCCGCTGCATGAGTGAAGCCTCCATTTGAGTTCGGTAGTTATCTTCGGTCTACCGATTCGATTCGCATCAAAGCGTTCCGGGTATATTAGCAGGGCATTGCGAGCAAGTAGGTAAACGAAAGACGATGCATCCTTCGCTCAGAGCAGTGGCTCACCGCCCGTGGCCGCTTGCAAAAGGTCCGTGGATTATGGCGCAGAACTGGCACGATTTGCTGTTCGCGCACTGGCCCGTTCCGGTTGCCGTCCTGCGGAAGTTGATTCCACAAGAGCTTGCGCTCGATCTTTATGACGGTGCTTCGTGGATTGGCATCGTGCCATTCACAATGTCGAGAGTTCGCTTGCGAGGAACGCCGGCGCTTCCATGGGTCTCGACATTTCCAGAGTTGAACGTGCGAACCTACGTCACTGCGGAAGAGAAACCGGGCGTGTGGTTTTTCAGCTTGGATGCCGCAAACAGGGTGGCTGTTGAGCTCGCAAGGTTGTGGTTCCATCTGCCGTATTTTCATGCGCGCATGGATTCGAGATCGAAATCGGAGGGGATCGTCTATTCCTCGAGGCGCGATGATCGGCGCGGAGGCAGTGAACAACTGCGCGCAAGTTATAGCGCGGAAGGTTCGCGGTTTGAAGCAAAGCGTGGAACGCTGGAACATTTTTTGACGGAACGCTATTGCTTGTACGCGCAGCGGCGCAATGGCGAATTGCTGCGAGGAGAGATTCACCACGCTCCGTGGAAGCTGCAGGAGGCGCGCGTGTCATTCGATGTGAATACCATGACCGAAACTCTCGGCATTCAGCTCGCGAATTCGCCGGCTACACTTCACTTTTCCAAGTTACAGGAAATGATTGCTTGGGCCCCACAAAAGATCGGCAGCTAATACGCCCCTAGCATTGAAGTTTGTTTGTCACCACTTGTGGAATACGAAAAATACGCCCAGTACGAGGCACGCTGCTCCCGCGGCATAGTTCCACTTCAATTTTTCGTCGAGGTAAGTCACGGGAAAAACTGCAAAAACCGTCAGCGTGATGACTTCCTGGATGGTCTTGAGTTGCGCTGTATTGAACTCGTACGAGCCGATGCGATTGGCGGGTACCTGAAAGCAGCATTCAAAGAAGGCGATTCCCCAACTGGCGAAAATTACTTTCCAGAGCGCCTCGTTGCGGTATTTCAGGTGGCCATACCACGCGAAAGTCATAAAGATATTTGAGAGGGTCAGCAACAGAACAGTGCGCACGTTGGATACGCCGCTTTCATAGCACGCGTTTATTCGATCTTGTCGCTCTTTGCGAGATTATGCCTCGCGCAGAGAAGACGGATGTTGTTCGCAGTCAACGAGCTACCGCCTTTGGAGTAAGGGACATCGTGGTCATAGTGCAAGTTATCCGCAGCTCCACATAAGATGCACTTACCGTCGTCCCGTTTCCACACCTCAAGTTTGACTGCAGAAGGTATGATTCGCGTCGTTTCCAACTCAGTGTGTGAGGAAAATTATAAATTCGAATTGGAAGCGTCAAGCTCCAAACGAAATTTAAAGACCCTCCTCTCCGATTGAGTCTCTTGCCACGCGTCAGTCAGCTGAAACATTCCGTTAAAGGCCCAAATTCCTGCCTGAATCTTTTCGTAGACCGCAACGATTTCGGGAGCAATCGTTCCACTCTTCGCGGCCAGTGCTGCGCGTTCCAATAAGCCATTCTGGGTCAGCTTGCCGGAGGGCGTTAGACCAGGTTGGTCGACCGACTTTGGATCGGATCTTTGACAGTTCTGGCCACGTCGTGGCCCTCATAGATAAGAACTCGACCCTCTTGTTCAATCCGATCTCGATATGGTGCATTGAATCGGCGGCTCATCAGCACCACACTTCGGTCGGATCGGAGATGGAAGTTCATGCCTTTCTGAAGACTGGTGCTCCATGATGGGCACATTTCTAGATAGGAAATGATCTGCCCAGCTGCGTGAGAGAGCTCAGGCATCATGGACTTCGCCTCAAACGTTCAATGTGAGCGAGACGAGTCCCGGAGGAGTGACGGGCGCGAGCGGCGGCATTTTGGAGCGGTCGACCGGGCGATAAAGCGTGTCGCGCTCGACAGGAATACGGCCTGCGGCGCGAATCAGGCGTTCGAGCTCGGCACGCGGAGTGAACTCGGACGTCTTAGCTCCGGCGTCGTGATAGATCTTTTCTTCAACGACGGTGCCGTCGAGATCGTTGGCGCCGAAGCGCAGCGCAATTTGCGCGATGCTGGGCGTGAGCATGATCCAATACGCTTTGATGTGCTCAAAATTGTCGAGCATCAGACGCGAGACCGCGATGTTACGCAGATCGAGATAGCCCGTGGTTTTGGGGATATGCGAGAGTGGCGTGTTGTCCGGGTGAAAGGCCAGCGGAATAAACGCCACGAAACCGTGCGTCTGGTCCTGCACTTCGCGAAGCTTTACGAGATGGTCGACGCGTTCTTCTTCGGTTTCGACGTGGCCGTAGAGCATGGTGGCATTCGATGGCAAACCAATTTCATGCGCCTTCTTTGCGGTGTTCAGCCAGACTTGGCCGCTCACCTTGTGGTCGCAAATGATGCGACGAACTCGCGGATGAAAAATTTCCGCGCCGCCGCCGGGGCAGGAGTCAACGCCAGCCTCTTTCATGCGGCGAAGAGTTTCTTCAATGGAGATCTTCGCGATGCGTGAAAAATAATGGACTTCCACCATGGTGAACGCTTTCAGGTGCACACCGGGGCAGCGCTGCTTCAGCCCGCGAATCATTTCCAGGAAGTATCCGAACGGCAAATCGGGATGCAAACCGCCAACGATGTGGAACTCCGTCGCGCCTTCGCGAACGCCTTGTTCGGCGCGCTGATAGATTTCTTCGAGAGCGAAGGTATAAGCGCCGGGCGAATTCGGATCGCGGCCAAACGCACAAAGTTTGCAGTGCGCTACGCAGACGTTGGTCGGATTGATGTGACGATTGACGTTGAAGTAGGTGACGTTGCCGTGTTTTTTCTCGCGAACGTGATTGGCGAGCCATCCGACGGTGAGAAGATCCGGTGAACGGTAAAGTTCGATGCCGTCTTCAAATGTGAGGCGCTGGCCAGCAAGCACTTTATCAGCGATGGGCCGCAGCTTCGTGTCGGTGAGAATCAGTTCGCTCAAAGGCTTTCAGCTTTCTCCCGTGTGATTTAGATCAATTCTTAAATGCAAATCCATCTACAGATTGGATGCCGAAATGTATCACGCCGCTACGATTGGACTGTGCCCGGCGTTTTATGTCATAAGTTTCGTACGTTTCAAACTTTCCAGAGCGCCGCAGCGGCTCCCCAGAACAGCAGAAATGAAATACTAATATAACCGTTCAACGTGAAAAACGCAGCGTCCAGCTTGCTTAAATCATCGGCCTTCACAAGGGAGTGTTCGTAGGCGAGCAGCGCCGCGACAACCGCAATGCCGGCCCACGCGGGCCACGGAAGCGAAAAACTGGCCGCCAGCCATGCCAGCAGCGAGATGACCGCAATGTGCATGCCGCGCGCGATCAGAAGAGCGGAGGCGATTCCGAATCGTTTCGGCACAGAAAACAGGCCTGCGCGGTGATCGAAATCCACGTCCTGGCAGGCATAAAGAACATCAAAACCGCCGACCCACAGAGTGACCGCGGCGCAAAGAATCAGCATGCGCATATCGAGATGGCCGGTGACGGCAATCCAGGCCGCAGCGGGAGAAATGCCGAGCGCGAATCCCAGGAACAGGTGCGACCAATTCGTGAATCGTTTGGTATAGGAGTAAAAGAACAAAACGGCGAGGGCCAGCGGCGCGAGTTTGAAGGCGAGTGAATTCAACTGCCAGGCCGCCAGAAAAAATACGGCGATCGCCGCCAGCGTAAAAATCCAGGCGAAGCTGGTAGAGAGAGCGCCAGTGGCGAGCGCGCGTTGCGCCGTACGGGGATTTTCTTTGTCGTAGCGAACGTCCGCGATGCGGTTGATGGTCATGGCCGCGCTGCGCGCCGCCACCATGGCGACAATGATCCAAAGAAATTGCCTCCACGTGGGCCAGCCGTGCGAGCTAAAGCGTGCCGCGAGCAGTGCGCCTGTCAGAGCGAAAGGCAGCGCAAAAACGGAGTGCTCAAACTTGATCATTTCAAGAATGGTGCGGATGCGGTTGCTCATTGGTATTCGTGTTTACGCCTTGGCTTCTTTCGCCGCGGCGGAGCCAGCCCACCGAAACATCGCGTCCTGCGGCAAATCCATCTGCGCGAGCACGCGACAGACATATTGTGTGACGAGATCATCAATCGTTTTCGGCGCGTGATAAAAAGAAGGAATTGCGGGCATGATGACGGCGCCAGCCTGCTGCGCGCGCAGCATATTTTCCAGGTGGATTCGGCTCAATGGCGTATCGCGTACACAGAGAACCAGCTTGCGACCTTCTTTCAGCATGACGTCGGCGGAACGCGCGACGAGATCATCGCAAGTTCCCGCTGCAATTTTCGCGAGGGTTCCCACCGAGCAGGGAATTACCGCCATTGCGTCTAGGTCGTAGCTCCCGGACGCGATGGAAGCACCGACATCCTTATTTGAGATGACCGAAATCTTGCTCGAAGAGCGCCCGAGCAGCCGTTGCACAAGTTGATCGGAACTACTGGAAGTAATTGCCAGTTCTTCGGCGAGAAGTCGCAGGCCGGTTTCAGTGACGACGAGATAAACTCGTTCGACTCGAGCATCGGAGTCCAGCAGCGCCAGCATTTTTTGTGCGAGCACAGCGCCGCTTGCGCCGGTCACACCTACGGTGAGGATTTTTTTGTCCTTGTCATGCATGGTTTGGCCGCGGATAAATTCAGTCTCGCAGCCGATTTTGAGCAAGTCAAGCGGCGGCAATCGCCGGCTGCAATGCTAGACTTCTTTGGCGGCAATTACGATGAACTCGCAGGAACTTTTGAAACTTCTGGAATTGGTGCAAGCGGGAAAGCTCGAGCCGGCGGATGCGATCGAGCGGCTGAAATATCTGCCGTTTGAAGATCTCGATTTCGCTAAAGTGGACCATCATCGCGCGTTGCGGCAGGGATTCCCCGAAGTGATTTTTGGCAAGGGAAAGACCGCGGAGCAAATTGCGAAAATCGTGCGCGCGATGCTGACGAAGAAAGACAGCCGTCACAATATCCTGGTGACGCGAGCGGACGCAAAAATATTTTCCGCGGTGAAGCGGGCAGCGGGAAAAATATCGCGATTGGCAAAATTCCATCCGCTTTCCGGTGTCATCACGATCGAACGCGACGCGCAGATCGCCGGTAAGGGAACGATCCTGGTGGTGTCCGCGGGAACCAGCGATATTCCTGTCGCTGAGGAAGCATTGTTGACCGCACGCATCATGGGAAATAAGGCCGAGCATCTTTACGATGTGGGCGTGGCGGGGATTCATCGCTTGCTTGAGAATCGCTCCGCGCTGGCCGGCGCACGCGTGATTATTTGTGTAGCGGGAATGGAAGGCGCGCTGCCCAGTGTCGTAGGCGGATTAGTTGCTGTGCCGGTGATCGCGGTGCCCACAAGTGTCGGTTACGGCGCAAGTTTTGCCGGAGTCGCCGCGCTGCTGGGCATGCTAAATTCGTGCGCATCGAACGTTGCCGTCGTGAATATAGATAACGGTTTTGGCGCCGCGCGCGTGGCCTCCTGCATCAATCGACTATAATTCGTTGCGATGCCAAAAAAGTCTGATCCGTCGGGCAGTGTGCTTTTAGGTTTCAGAGTGTTCGTTGTAATTGGTGGATTGATTGCTCTCGGCCTTGGGTGGAGTGCGCAATCGGAAGGCATTTTATCGCACACAGGACGCAAGGCCCGGATTGGAACCAGAAACCGACTCGCCTACTCTTTTGTGGATCATTTACGGAGTACTTTTGATTTTGGCCGGCATCTTGCCGTGGAAATCGCTGCGCCGCGGAGTGAAACGTTAGCTACTTACGTTTGTGTATTCACTTTCAACAAGATTTTCATTACTCCCGATTTTTGCGCGAAGGCGATTGCAGCCGAAGCCTCTGACAGTGGGAATGTGCACGTGATCAGTGGGCAAGGATCGACTTTGCCTGATTTCAGTAACGCAATGGCTTTGTCGAACGGCCCGCAGCGCGAGCCGATGACGTTCAATTCTTTGACCACGATGGGCCAAGTCTCGACTGGAGCAGCGCCGTGAAATGTGGACTTCAATACCAGCGTGCCGCGCGCCTCGGTCATCCCTTGCGCCAGCGCCAGGCCGGTCGGCGAGCCTGTTGCCTCCACCAGCAAGGCAAACTTTTTCTTCACGCGGTGTAAATCGCCAGCGTCGCCGCGAACACGCTTCGTTGCAATTTTCGCCCGGCGTGCGAGCGCCAGCTTTTGCGAATGTTTGCCATAAAGCACCACGCGCGGCAGTGCCGTCCGCAGCACCCGCGCGATCAACTGAGCAAGTTTTCCGTCCCCGAGCACAGCGGCTTCGTGAAATTGTTTGACGCTCACCTGATCCAGAATTTCACACGCCGCAGCCAACGGTTCGACGAATACAGCCGCTTCATCGCTGATTGAGTCCGGGATCGGGTGTAGATTTTCGAGTGGCAGCGTCAGATATTCTGCAAACGCGCCGTCCTGCGCCACGATGCCCAGCACTTTGCGGCGCTCGCAATGCCGCGTAAGCCCGCGTCTGCAAAATCGGCAAACCGGACTGAATCCAAGCGCCCGGCATGCGATATTGATTTCGCCGGCGACACGTTTGCCAATCCAACAATTCTTCAGAGCCGCAGAGGCTCCCGCGACTTCCTGCACTTGGCCGACGAATTCATGTCCCGGCGTGCCGCTAAAATTGTGATAGCCACGCAGAATTTCGGCATCCGTGTTGCAGATGCCGGCCATACGCACGCGCACCAGCGCCCAACCAGGCCGCAGCTTTGGCAGAGATTTCTGGATTGAAGTGAGCCTTTTTTGGATTACTTGGAATGCGAGCATGCGGTGACTATGGAAGCTACTTTTCAGGAAGCGCTCGACGGCCGGTAGCACCGACATGTTCGATCAGTTCGAATTTCGCTTCCAATCGAATCAGGCGGCGGTCCAACTCAGCGTAACAACTTGCCAGCGCTTTTACCTGTGCAGTGAGGCCGTCGACCCGGTCTTCGAGCAGAATTATTTTTCGAATGGCCGCATACGCTTCGCTAGCCCAACTCATTTCCGGAGTTTCCGGCGTTCTTTTAGCGTGCGATCAACGTAAGCGATGGTCTGGTCAAGTTTCTTGATCATTCTATCCGCAGCTTGGCTAGCGGCCTTTGCGGTAGCGCTGAGCTCTTCTTCCATTTCCGGTGGAACAGTAAGGTAATAGTCGATGGCACGGTTCACTTCCTGCGACAGAGATTTCCCGTGCTTCTTGGCGCGCCGTGCGAGCCGTTGTTTTTGTTTTGCATCCAAGTGAATCAGTCCAGTTGCCATGACTCCCACCCATCTGCATTATAACATTTCGTGTAATGCCACATATTGAGGCTCGCAAACACTCAGCGAAGCGCGGCCGCCAGCGCTTCTGCCAGCGCGGATTCCTGCTCCGCGAAAACAGTACGCAGGTCGATCACCAGGCGATCGTCTTCGAGGCGCGCAATTACCGGTGTGGGTGTTGGCCCGCGACGAAGACGCTGTTCCAATTGCGAAGCGGAGTAGCGGCGGCTTTTTATGCGAATTACTTTTGTGGGGAGCCACTGCTCCGGTGTCGAGCCGCCTCCCGCGAGCGATTCACCATCTGCGATTTCCAGGTCGAGCTCGCTCATTGCTAGGGAGGGCGTCAGGTCGCGAACAAAATTGCGGCTTCGCTTTTCCATTTCCTTGTTACTCATGCGAATCATCGCGAGTGTGGGAACTTCGTCCAGCGCGCCGCGCTGGTAGGCGGCCAACGTGACTTCCAGCGCGGTGATGGTCAGTTTGTCTACCCGCAACGCGCGAAACAGCGGATGACGCCGTACCCGTTGTACAAATTCCTGTTTCCCGGCGATGATCCCGGCTTGCGGTCCGCCCAGCAATTTGTCTCCGCTGAACGTAACGAGGGAAATGCCGGCTTCAATGCTTTGCCGCACCGTGGGTTCGTGGATGCCGTACTCGGAAAGATCGACCAGACAACCGGAGCCAAGATCTTCAACCAGTGGCAAATTCGCGCGGTGGCTCAATTCCACAAGCTCGGCGATCGAGGGCTTCTCCGTGAAACCGGAAATCTGGAAGTTGGATGGATGCACACGCAACAATAATTTTGTTTTGTCCGTGATGGCGCGCTCGTAATCGTCAGTGCGTGTGCGATTGGTAGTGCCAACTTCGCGCAGGATCGCTCCGCCTTGCGCCATGACTTCGGGAATTCGAAAGCCGTCGCCGATTTCGATCAATTCGCCGCGTGAGACGATCACTTCGCCGTTGCTAGCCAGGGCGCTCAAAACCACAAGGATCGCCGCGGCACAATTATTGACGACAATGGCGTCCTCGGCTCCCGTCAGTCGCGTCAACAATTCTGCCGTGTGCACGTCACGTTTGCCACGCGCGCCGGCTTCCAGGTCGTACTCCAGGTTTGAGTAACGATTGGCGGTCTGGCGCAACTCGTCCAGGATTGCCGGCGAAAGTGGCGCGCGCCCCAAATTCGTGTGCAGCACAACTCCGGTGGCATTAATGACCGGTTGCAGAGTTCGACAGAGAATGCGTTCAACTTCGCGAGCGATTACATCTTCAAGGTCCGCGGGAATAATTGGAATGACTGATACGCCTTTTTCGCCAGTGATTTCCGCACGTACGCTGGCGAGGACTTCGCGCGCCACTTCCACGAGCAACTCGCGCGGTATGCGGCCGGCGAGTTTTGCCATACGCGGCTGGCGAAGCAACTCGTC
>Ga0070709_10001071_pt1 | contig 15136 bp, 13 predicted proteins | sample LARL51metaG_FD_65449 | JGI IMG/M metagenome (GOLD analysis project Ga0070709, IMG submission 65449) | Corn, switchgrass and miscanthus rhizosphere microbial communities from Kellogg Biological Station, Michigan, USA - LAR L5-1 metaG | ecosystem: Host-associated > Plants > Roots > Rhizosphere ...
TCGACGAGCGGGATGTGGAAACGGAGACACGGCTACACCACTAAGGCACCGCCAGACGAAAGGGGCGGGAACAGATATGTGCAGCCTAAAGCCACCGCGCCACATCTCGACTCCACCACGTGCGGCCGTACCAATGTGTCGGCGCTACTGCCGGTGTACCCCAGATAGCTGCCTATCGCTGCAGCTGCACATTTCGCCAGCCCTGGGCTCCACTCCCGGCTATCAAGGAGGGGAGACAATTCTTCGCGTGCGCCAAGCGCGCGCAACGGCTGCTTCGCTTCATTCGACAGGATCCAACGTGCGGGCCCGGCCGGCTTGCCAGGCACAGCCGCGCGAGGGTCCGCGTCCGACCGATTTCTATTCCCGCAGCAGATCGCGCCTAACCTCCCCCTTTCCGGTCGAAGATCCACCACACTTTCCGCCTTTCCGCTTCTCGGGGCAGGCAGGCGGTCTCGTCCAGCGCTCGGCGAAAGCTCGGCCGTCCGCTTCGTCGCCTGCCGCGTCGAATAGCTGCCGGGCGATCCATCGCGGGTAACTTCATCGCGCAGGAGATAACCGATATGGCTCGCAGCGCGCCAGGCGACCGCATTGGGCGGACCACACGTGCCTTGACAATCGTGCTGGGACCACGTGCCCGTAGGAGCCGTGTTGCGGCTTGGCTCGCCGGGCGACCGTGTCCGAACCTTGCGGCCGCTCCTGGCCCGACCATCCCGGAAGCCGCCGCGCCTTCTGCGCGGATCTGAGTGGCTGCGCGAGAAGGATTCAGCCTGGGAAGCGCGCATTGTGCGGATGCGACCCGGGCGAACGCCGAGATCGTCGTTTCCGGTCACCGTATCCGTCGCAAAGTGTGAGTTGCTGAGCAAGAACGGAGCGATGACGAACATGGCAAGTTGTGCCGGGCCTTCACAATGTTCGAAGGATGCTTGACATTGCACTCAAATCCCAACCGACCGACCGGCCGCACCTTGCGGCTTTATCCTGCCATCACTCGGTTGGCGGTCTGCAACTCGCCAAGCCGCCGACAATGGACTGGGATTGTCTCGCTTGAGCCGTTGACCTGCCGCGACTCAGGAGCCGGCCGCATGCGTCAGACGGCTTGGTAGATCACAGTGGGAAACGGCAGAAGGGCCGGCGAGCATTGCGCAAGCGGGAACCCGCGTATGAGACCAATCAGGACTTGCCCTTCGCCTTCGGCCGGTCGACGCGAGCCTCTCGGAATTCTTCAGGTCCTTTAATCAGGCGGCGCTTCCGGTTGGCCTTTCATCATTGTTCGCGGTGCCTCTCGCCAAGCTATCGATCGCCTTCAAAGAATAGACTTACGAGCCGCTAGTTCGGAGCGGTATCGATCCATGTCGCGGGCCGCAAGCAGATCAGCAATCTCTTTCGCCTGCTCCAGCATATCGTACAGCGTCGCTTCGTATGTCCATCTTCCGTCTTCGCAGTAGCCGCCACGCGTCGCAGAGTCCTATGGGTTGCGCACGAACGAAAACTGGCACCCGCCGAGATCGAGAAAGCGATGACGTGCAAGCTTCACCTTCTCGGCGAATTTGCCGAGCGTTACCAGCTGAGTTTCGATTGGCTGTTTTTCGGCGATCTCGAGGGCTTGCAGCGAATGACGCACCCAAAAACCGAAGCCCGCGCTTCTGACGGCAACCCAGCTTCTCAAGCTCTACGACACGCTGACGGTAAACCAGAAAAAGAGCTTGGCCATAGCGGTGGTCAACATGATGCAGGCGAACGATAGCGCCGCGGAGCATGAACCAACATGAAGCGCCGGCGCCGATCGCATAGGAAGCGCAACCGCCAACGATTGCGAGCGCATTGCAAACGGTTGTGCGGATAGTTATCCACAGCCCCGGCGGCGCTGGCGTCTTGTTTCGGTGCCGCCGCGGATCAGGATCAGAGTCATCAAACCGGGGGTTGGGGAGGCCCTACATGCCAAGCAAAAAGCCTGCGAGTTTGAGTCCCGAAATAGAGAAGCGGATAGCAGGCATCGAAAGTATGACCACACGTGAAACGCGAGGCGTACTTTGGAAGGCCTGGGATGCGCTTAAGGCCGGAGATATCACTTCCAAAGAAGCCGATGCTCTGGCCAAGGCTGCGAACAAGCGGATGAGAGCGATTAGAAAAGAACTGCGCAACGCAGATCCGCAGAAGGTCCGAGAACTGATTGGCGGTTGAGGCGGTAACGGAATCCGCAAGCGCCAGTGAAGAGATGGAGAGGGCGGGCTTCGGTCCGCCCTTTCTATTTGCGGGCCCTATTTGCGGCGTCGGCGAGTTTCTCGGCCAATGCGAGGCGATCGAGGATTGGCTGAGGCGGTAAAAGAGTACGCGCGCAGCTTCGGTCCGCGCCGTTGAACCGTCGTGCAACGATCTCGTACCTAACAATGCCGGCTGCGGCTTTCTGTTGACCAGGCAGAGCCATTGGAAGTGGTTGGCAGGGGCCGCCCGTTTTTCAGGCTAGCGGGCGGTCCCGCCCCGAGCGGGACCCGGACGGGCTGGCGTTGCCCGGGCATCACAACCGGAATGGTCCGCGCGGTGAGATATTACTACTTCAAATTTGCAACCAAAATGAGGCCCACGAGGTGCGGGCTCCGAATCCCGTGCGGTAGCGGACGCATCGCAACCGGTTGCACCGATAGTTATCCACAGCCCCGGCGTCAGCGCGCGGTGGGCCGCCAGGCTTTCCCCGGTGGCCCGATTGCCTAAGCCCAATCCCACAAAGCAGCAATTGGCTTGGCTAAAAGGATATCAGCGCGAACTGAAAAAATTCCCTGAGGCTTCGGTCCGCGTCAGTCACGCGGCCGGTGCAGACTTCAAGCCCGCCGCTTCAACCCGGTCGGTTTTCTTTTCGGCTTTGGCTGGCGCGGCAAGCTGTTGATTTTGGCTGTCGACCTCGTGCCCTTGAGGATCCGCCGATCGGGCCGACCGTGCAAATCTGGCGAGCCACCGCTGTTCACACTTTCTCTGAAGGTCCAGGGGGACACTCATAACCCCACTCCGGATTTGCGCGCCTCCTGCCTCTGCCTTAACGCGGACGGCGCCCGAAAGATCCTTGACGGCGCCGGGGCTTCGGTCCCACTCCCTCAAGAGGGCCGCCCCCCACTCAGCGGCCCGGAGCGTTCCGTAAGCACGCGCCGGGCCTGACCGGGCGACGTTGGGGAGGAGTGACATCGCCGGGCTGTCGCGAGCCTACTCCCTATGTAGCTGGGGTAGCATGCGGCCCAAACGCGCAGGGGCGCTGAGCCCGCCGCCCGAACCCGCACCAGCGGCCTCCGTAGACTCGGCCAGGGGCTATCGGGCGCTCGTCGGGGTGAGCGCGTTTGCTAAGACGTTATGCTCTTCTGATAGCCGCCGATGATCCCGCCGACCAAGTCACCGAATCCAGACCAGTCGCGCCGCCCGGTCTCGCTCTTAGCCTTGACCAGTTCGGAACCCACGGTTCCCGTTAAGCCTTGAGGCATCCGATTTAGAGCTGCCAGTCCGTTATCCGTCAGCGTCACACGCTCTGCCGGATGGGCGCCATTCGACATCGTATAGCGTTGCGCGGATAACCAGGCCATCGTGTAGGCAAGCATCTCACTGAAGGTTCGGCCGGACGGAAGCCTGTGCGCCGACCACTCTCCCGTGACGCCCATGGCCCTGGCGATGCCATCCCGGTCGATCAGATCAACGGAAACGGGAAACGATTCGTAGAGCTGAGCGAAGATCAGTCCCACGATCGTGTTGAATTCCGTGATGTTGGCCGGCGGGCTCGTCGGTCCAACAGTTGCGTCTGCCGTAGATACTGCGGTCGCAGCGATGGGCTTTTTGTAGTTCATCCCGGCCGGATATGTCGCCGCGGACCATGCATCAAGGGGGCTGGTCCCAAAACTTCCGTCTTGACAACAAGGCCAGCGCCCAACAGCGCGATTTGGTGAATGCCCCGGCGGCCGTGAGGTGCCGCCAGACCCGGCAAAGGGGTGCTATTCTGCCCAGTCGTCACCGGCGAGCGCGGTCATGATGCCGAGGCGTCGCTTGCGGAGCGCTCGGACCATGGCGGGCAGAACAGGATGCCAAGCACGCCGAGGAGCACCAGGATCAGCGCGAAGGAGGGGCTGGGCGAAGGTCCGGCGCAGCTTCCCAGGCGCTTCCCAGCGGCATTTTTCTGGGAAGCGATCCGATTGGTATTTTGATCTAAGTGCTTGATTTTACTTGGCGCGCTCGGAAGGATTCGAACCTCCGACCCTCGGAATCGAAATCCGATGCTCTATCCAGCTGAGCTACGAGCGCGTCGAGGGGTCGATTAGCAGAGTTGGGGAGCGAGGACCAGCAGGCCGGGCGCTGGCCACGAGCATGATTCGGAGCCAAGGCGCCAAGACCTCGTTTTGAGCCACCCGAGGCACCCCCCGTACGGGCGGCGCACGACAATGCCGCGGCCTGTTTTCTCAGGCCGCCGCTAGCGCAGGGATGCCTAGAAGCAGGGGTGGCCGCGGTTGTCCTGGCCGAGATAGCGCGCCGCGCTCTGGTAGCAGCGGTTGGTGACCGGGCCGTCGTAATAGGCAAATGAGCCGGGCTGGGCGCCGGGGCCATAATTATGGTCGAGGCTCACGGGGTAGGGCAGGCCATAGGAACGGCCGTAATGGCCCCTGGTCATGGGGGGAACGTCATAATCGGCGGCCAAGGCGAAGGTCGGGGCCAGGGTCGCTCCGGCCAGCAGCAGGCTCGCGAAAAACCTCGTCGTCCTCATTTCTTTTCTCCGGATATGACCCTAACGCGTGCCTGGGGAAGGCGATCCTGGTCTCAGTCTAATCCGAAACACGGCAAAAGGCTCCCGAAAAGCTGACGCCGATCCCCCAACAATGCGCCGGCGCGCGCCGCATTTTTGGCTTTTTCCGGATGCTTAACCCATTGCTAACACAGTCTGGCGACATTCCGCGCGGGCCGGCCCAAAGTTCTCGACCGGTCCCTCCGCGTCTTAAACAACGGCCGAACCGGTCAAGACCGCTCGATGCGCACTCCGCTGCTCGCTCTGCTGTCGCTCACCACCGCGGTGGTCACCACGCCCGCCCGCGCCGTGCTGCACATCACCAGCGACCATGGCGGCTATGTCGAGGAATACAAGGCCAAGTACAAGAAGGTCCGCGAGAGTGGCGAGCGCGTCGTCATCGACGGCGTCTGCAACTCGGCCTGCACGCTGGTGTTCGGCATCGTGCCGATGAACCGGATCTGCGTGACCCCGCGCGCCAGCCTCGGCTTTCACGAGGCCTATTATGACAAGGCCTTCACCTTCGGCATCAAGGTCACGAGCGCGGAGGGCACCTCCGAGCTGATGTCGTATTATCCGAACACGGTGAAGGACTGGATCCGCCGCAATGGCGGGCTGACGCCGGAGATGAAGAAGATCAGGAACGGCGTTGAGCTCTGGAAGATCGTCGATCCCTGCCCGGACGAATGGTAGAGCGTATTATCACGCTTGGGTCAGCATACCCTTAGTACAGCTCCTGCGCGCGACGCGCAGGAGCTGTACTAAGTTGTGGATAAGAGGCCGTTTCGCCTAAGCCCGGGTGCGCCGGTTTGAAGTCCTGAAGTGCTGATGGCCGCCTCGGCCGCGGGACTTCAAATCGAAACGCGGCTTGCGATTCGCAAACCTCCGCAAGCCCGAAGCGAATCAGCGCTTCGCCTTCTTCTTCTTGGCGGCTTTCTTCGGCGCCTTCTTGGCGGCCTTCTTGGTCTTCTTGGCGACCTTCTTCGCCTTCGCGGCCTTCTTCGGCGCTACTTTCTTCGCGCCTTTCTTGGCAGCTTTCTTCGCAGTCTTCTTGGCGGCCTTACGCTTCTTCGCGGGCTTCGGCGCCTCCATCGGCTCCGGCATCGCCGGGCCCGCGTCGGTCATTTCGCTGATAGGTGTATCGTCGTCCATATCGTCCCCCAATGTTTCAACCAATGCAGGACGATAACGAGATTCCCGAAGCTGTCAAAGAGAAGCGCGACGACAGATCACGCCGCGCGCAGCTTGGCGTAGGCGACCAGCGCGCGCTCGCGACCGGCGCGGTGTTCGACGATCGGTTCGGGATAGCTCGTCCCCAAGCGGACGCCGGCGCTTTCGAGTTCCAGCGGCGCAGCCTTCCAGGGCTGATGGATCAGCGCGGTCGGCAGGCCCGCAAGCTCCGGGACCCAGCGCCGCACATAGTCGCCCAGCGGATCGAACTTCGCGCCCTGCAGGATCGGATTGAAGACGCGGAAATAGGGCACTGCATCGGCGCCGCAGCCGGCGACCCATTGCCAGTTCGCCGGGTTGCTGGCGGCATCGGCATCGACCAGCGTGTCCCAGAACCAGCGCTCGCCCTCGCGCCAGTCGATCAGCAGGTGCTTCACCAGGAACGAGGCCACCACCATGCGGACGCGGTTGTGCATCGTGCCGGTCTGCCAGAGCTGGCGCATGCCGGCGTCGACCATCGGGTAGCCGGTCTGGCCGCGCTGCCAGGCGCGCAGCGCCCGCTGGTCCGGCCGCCACGGAAACGCGTCGAATGCCGGCTGCAGGTTGCGCGTCGCCATTTCCGGCGAATCGAACAGCAGATGGCGGCAGAACTCGCGCCAGCCGAGCTCGCTGATGAACTTGTCGATGTCGCCCGCGAGCGCCGGACGCTCCGCCGCGGCGAACTGTGCGGCGTGCCAGATCTGACGCGGGCTGATCTCGCCGAACCGCAGATGCGGCGACAGGTTCGAGGTGCGCTCGATGTCGGGCCGGTCGCGGCCGCGCGCATAACCGGCAATCCCGTCGGCGAGGAAGCTTTTCAGCCGCTCCTGGGCGGCGCGCTCGCCGACCTCCCAGGTCTGGCGCAGGCCGGCAGCCCAGTCGGGTGCGATGGGCTCCAGGCGCAGGCTCTCCACGCTCTCGCTCGCAAGCGGGGCGACCGGACGCAGGGACGTCGGTGCGGGCAACAGCTTTGGCGGCGCGCCGATCGCGAGCACACGCCGCCAGAACGGCGTAAAGACACGGAGCGCCCGGCCATCCTTGGAGCGAAGGATCGCCGGATCGACCAACAGATCGCCGGGAAATTTCTTCACCGCGACGCCGGCAGCGCGCAGCGCCGCCTCGACCTTGTTGGCGCGGGCGAGTTCCGGCGCCTGGGCGATCTCGTTCCAGCACACCTGGTCGGCCTGGATCTCGCGGGCAAGTTCCATGACCGCTTTCACCGCGGGGCCGCGACGCAGCACCAGCGTGCCGCCGATTGCAGCAAGGCTTTCCTGCAACCTCCGCAGCGACTGCGCGAGCCACCAGCGCGCCGCACCGCCGAGCGGGCGCGTCTCCAGTTCGCAAACCGAACTGCTCGAATCATCAAGGACATAGAGGCCGATCACGCCCGCGCCCGACTTCGCCGCTTCATGCAGCGCAGGATGGTCGGACAGGCGCAAATCGTCGCGGAACCAGACGATGACGTTGGAGCTCATGCAGGTATCCAGTTACTGATGGGTCGGGCAGGTTGGAGACTTATTTATTGCGTCGTCGATCGCATCAAGATGGGCCTGTTAATGCGATTGTAAATCGATCCGGGCAAATCTCCGAGGCTTGAAGTGTCTCTGCTGTCGAAAGTCCCCCGAAATGAAAGCCTTCCCTCGTTCGCTCAAGGTCAAGCTCGGACCTAAGGCGGTCACATGCGCCGTCCTGCTCATCGCGCTGAACACCATGCTGGTGGTCGGAGCCGCATATTGGTCGTTGACATCAGAGTTCTCTGACAGGGCGCTGCGGGACATCGAGATCAATCTGCGTACACTCGCGCTGACCTTCGCGGAGATTTATGGCGACGCCAAGATCACAATGAAGGATGGCGTTGTCACGCGTGCGGAAATTTCGCGCATGCCCGAGTTCAAGGATCATGCCATCGTCGATCGCGCCGTGTCCTATGTCGGCGGCAATGCGACGCTGTTCGTCTATGACGAGGCGAGCCGACTGTTCGTCCGCCGTTCCACCAATGTGAAGAAGGAGAATGGCGACCGCGCCGTCGGCACGCAACTTGCTGCCGATCATCCCGGCCAGACGCTGCTGCGGCGCGGCGAGGCCTATAAAGGTCCCGCCACGCTGTTCGGCCAGTCGTTCATGACGGCCTATTTCCCGATCCAGAATTCGGCCGGCGCCGTGGTCGGAATCCTTTATGTCGGGATTCCGATGACGCAGCTCGACGCGATGCTGTCGCATGCCATGCAGACCATGTCGATTGCCGCGGTCGTCGCCGCCGTCCTCGTGCTGATGCTGACCATGCTGATCATGCGCCGCGTGACGAAACCGCTGAGCTCGGTGACGACGTCGCTGACCGCGCTCGCCAACGGCAATGGCAATGTCGAGGTCGACCATCACGAAAGGGGCGACGAGATCGGCGACATCGCCCGCACGCTCGCGGTGTTCAAGAGCAATCTCCTGGAACGCCAGCGGCTTCGTGACGACCAGGTAGCGGCCGCGGCGGCCGCAACCGAACAGCGCAAGCAGGAATTGCAGAGTTTCGTTGCCAAGTTCCAGTCCCGGGTCGGCGGCATGATCGACAACGTGATGAATTCCTCGACGGACTTCGAACGAGTCGCGCGGCAGCTGACGGAGACTGCGCGCCTGACTGCGGATCTTTCAAGGCAGTCGGCGGGCAGATCCGAGACGGCGTCCGAACATGTGCGTTCCGCCGCGTCCGCGTCACACGAACTGTCGGGATCGATCGCGGAAATCACCCGCCGCGTGCAGGAATCCAATGGGATCACAGCGGAAGCGGTCGGGCAGGCCGCCGCGACCGATCAGCGCATTGCCGAATTGTCGGAGGCGGCGACGCGAATCGGCGACGTCGTCAAGCTGATCACCTCGATTGCGGAACAGACCAATCTGCTCGCGCTCAACGCCACCATCGAGGCGGCGCGCGCCGGCGATGCCGGACGCGGCTTTGCCGTCGTCGCCCAGGAGGTCAAGTCGCTCGCCAGCCAGACCGCGAAGGCAACCGAGGAGATCGGTAGCCACATCGCCAACATGCAGCTCGCAACCCAGGAATCGGTCGGCGCGATCAAGGCGATCGGCCAGACCATCGAGCGCATCTCCGGCATCGCCAATTCGATCTCGGCGGCGGTGGAGCAGCAGCGTGCGGCAACCGAGAACATCGCCCATAGCGTCGGCGCCGCGGCGACCGGCACCGCCGAGGTCGCCACCAACATCGGCAGCGCCGCGCAGGGCGCGAGCGAAACCGGCGAGACCTCCACGAAGATGCTGGCCTCGGCGCAGGCCCTCTCCGGCCAGAGCCTTCGTCTGAAGGATGAGGTGGAAAAGTTCCTGGACGGCGTCCGGGCCGCGTAGGCACCGACCGCGGTCGTTGCACCAATCGGATTGAGATCCTTGATGCTGTTCACCTCTCCCCGCTTGCGGGGAGAGGGGGCCTACCGCCGATTCGGCGCGACCGCGTTCATCCACTACTTCGGCTGCGGCACGATCCGGATATAGGGCTTTGGCGACTTCCAGCCCTGCGGATAGATCGTCTTGGCCTCATCGTCGCTGACCGAGCCGGCGATGATGACGTCCTCGCCCTGTTTCCAGTCGGACGGCGTCGCGACGCGGTGTTTTGCCGTCAGCTGCAGCGAATCGATGACGCGCAATATTTCCTGGAAATTGCGGCCGGTGGTCATCGGATAGACCAGCACCAGCTTGATCTTCTTGTCCGGCCCGATGATGAAGACGTTGCGGACCGTCTGGTTGTCGGCGGCGGTGCGCCTTGAGACATCGCCCGACGTCGACGCCGGCAGCATGTCGTAGAGCTTTGACACGTTGAAATCGGTGTCGCCGATCATCGGGTAGTTCGGCGCCGCGCCCTGGGTCTCGCGGATATCCTCCGACCAGCGCGCATGGTTGTCGACCGGATCGACGCTCAGCCCGATCAGCTTGACGCCGCGCTTGTCGAACTCGCCCTTCAGCCTTGCCAGCGCGCCGAGCTCGGTGGTGCAGACCGGTGTGAAATCCTTCGGATGCGAGAACAGCAGCGCCCAGCTGCCGTCGATCCAGTCGTGGAACTTGATCCTGCCTTCGGTGGTTTCGGCCTCGAAATCCGGGGCCACAGCGCCAATCTGAAGTGCCATCGTGTTACCTCATCCAGTTGAAGCGACAGATCAACATGCTCTTAATGCAACAGATCAATTTGTCGCGGCTACTATAGTAGGTCATTCTCTTTTCGTGAACCTGGTGCCACTAAAAAGGATAAACCTTTCTCCGCGGGGCCGCATTCGTGGCATCACGTTCTTGTGCGGGGCCTGGCCGGACAAAAGTGAAGATTGCCGCCGCGATGTTGCCTTTTATCACTTCCAAACCCCCGCCGCTTGCGGCTATACGAGCCGCCCGAACCGCGAGGCGTGACGCGGTGACCAAACAGACAACTCCGTAAAATGCCCCGTATGCGAGTTTCGAATCGTTAACTGCTCGTTCATACCCAAGGGGCCATCCTGCGCGAAATAGAGATCGAGACGAGAATTATGGCTGCCCTTCAACCAGGGGACGTCGATGCGGTCGGCGTCCTTGAACCTTCCTGCCGTAACACCGCCGCTCAGGCCCTTGCCATCGTGCGCGACGGCGTGATCACCGGCGAGGGTCCGACGACCCGCGGACGGGTGCACTTTTCCCGCGCGCTCGATGCCGATGATGCGGCCTGGTGCGCGAAAATTCTGACCGCGCGTGCGGTCGATCATCAGCCGGTCAGCCGGGCCGAAGCCGAAGCGCTGTTCGAGATCAACGAAGCCGCCACCGAGCGCAGCGACAACGGACGTTTTGACGACCTGCTGGCGAAGGCGGTCGCCCATCACGCGGCCTCCGCGTCCGGCCTGCAGGTGCCGCCGCGCACCGTCGCGCTGTCGCCGGACACCGACATCGAGAGCTGGGCACCGGCGCGCGCCGCCAGTGTCAATGCCGACGTGCTGGAATGGATCGCCAGCCAGATGCGCGGCAAGCGTCATGGCAATCGCAGGCTGATGGCGATGGTCGCGACCTTCGTCGGCGCCGCGGCGCTGCCGCTCGCAGCCCAGCTGCCGCAGGTGTTCGACATCGGAATGTGATTTTACTGCGTCTTGAAACCCTCATGGTGAGGAGCCGCGCCTCTTGCGCGGCGTCTCCGGACGATGCTTCGCATCGCTCGGTGAACCATGAGGCCGAGAATCGGGCCTCATCCTTCGAGACGCTTGCTTTGCAAGCTCCTCGGGATGAGGGAGTGGAGCAGCGGGTCTTGAAACGGCGGGGCGATGACCCCGCCGTTTGCGTTCGCCATCTCATTGTTTTCGTTGGTCGAGGATGGAACGCGCCGTGCGCTGCGCCTGCTCGTAGCGCTTCAGCTGGGCCTGCGAGAACTGCTGCATGGCGCGCAGTTCGTCGGATGTCTTGGTCATCAACTGAGCGAAGCTGGGCAATTGCAAGAGGCCGTCATCAATCGCTGATGCACCACCTCGAAATGCGCGCATTCGCTCGATCCGCTGCAACCCGAGGCGGTTGCGCTCGGCGCCCTTGCGGGCGTGTTCCAGATCGTGCAGCAGCCTGTCCGTGGACATGGCGCGGGCGCTGTCCTCGTCGCGTTCGACGAGCCGGATCAACTGCTCGTCGACGACGTCGGTGCACAGACCGACACATTCGTCGCAGATATAGACCGCCGGCCCGGCGACCAGCTTGCTGACCTCGTGCTGGCTCTTGCCGCAGAAGGAGCAGTAGAGGAGTTTGGCTTGCGCTACGCCTTGCTGGCTCGCGGCCCCGCTCGGAAGCTGGGCCGCATCAATCTTGGCCGCAAGAATATTCCAGTTCTCGTAGCCGAACGCCTTTGCGATCAGCTAAGGACTCGCTGTGTGTGGTCTGCACGGCCTTGGCCGACAAGGCATCGCGCAGGGAACGCGCCATGGCCTTGGCATCGCGGAAATCGCGCATGAGAGCACCCGTATCGGCGAACGGAAGAGATCGGGGCCTGCCTTGCCGACCCGCTCGCCAATAGCGAGGGCCGAGAGCTTTGATACGTTCACCATCCCAGAGGGAGCAGGCGGCGGGTGTATCAACCGTTTGTTATCCTTGGCTCACCCGTGGCGATTGTCAACCGGCATCGGCGTACGGAGCTCGTCATCTTCAGCGCCTTGATCCTGTCGTGCTGCCGGTTCACGGTTCTGCGCTCCGCTCGACGAGGACGTGCATGATCAAACAGGCTCTTGCTGGCCTCATCCTGTTTCTTGGCCTTGCTGGTCCGCTGGCTGCGGCGGAGCTCGACGACGCCGTCGCCGCGGCCCATCGGGGCGACTATGCGACAGCGCTGCGACGCCTCTCGCCGCTCGCCGAGAAAGGCGATGCGCGGGCGCAGTTCGACATCGGATTCATGCATGCCTATGGATGGGGCGTGCCGCGTGATGCCGCGGCCGCGATCCCATGGTATCGCAAGGCCGCGGACCAGGGGCTTGCTGTCGCGCAGCACTCGCTCGGCCTCGCCTTTGTGAATGCAGATGGCGTGCGGCCGGATGACGTGGAAGCCGCGCGCTGGTTCGCGCGGGCCGCCGCGCAGGGATTTGCCCAGGCCGAGTTCATGCGCGGTCTCATGACCCTGGACGGCAGGGGCGTCGAAAAGGACCCGGTGCAGGGCTACGCCTTCATCGTCATGGCGGCGCAGGGCGGGGTGCGCTCCGCGCCACGCGTGGCCCAGGCCGTGCCGTTGACCGCGGCGCAGCGCGCCCAGGCCCAGGACATCATCGCGCAGTGGAAGCCGAAGCCTGAATCGTCGCTCGCGAGCGTCTCGGACCCCCGACCGGAAGAACTGCTTGGCCTCGACCGCCACATCGGCGAGGTGGTGGATGCCGCGATCTGGCCGGCATCGGCGATCGGCGTCGTAACCATGGCGCGTTTCGACCGGGGCGGCTGGTGCACCGGCACGCTGGTTGCGCCGAAGGTGGTGCTGACCGCCGCGCATTGCCTGCTGAACGGCACCGACTTTGTCACCCCGGGCAATCTCCATTTCCTGGCCGGCATGGACAAGGGGACGCCGGCTTCCTCTGCGGCGGCCGAGCGGTTCGTCGTGGCGCGGGATTTCGTGCCGACCCTGAAGGAAAAGTGGACGCTCGACCGGTCGCCGGCCGATTGGGCGCTGATCGTGCTGAAGGATGCCCTTCCGGCACGGCCGGTCGCAGTGAAGGCGCTCAGCCGCGAGGCGGTGCAGGCCGCCGCGCGTGCCGGGACGATCTCCGAAATCGGCTATGGCGAAGAGCGCCGCTATTCCCCGACGGCGCTGAAAAACTGCCGCGCCGATCGCGACGACCGTGGGCTACTGCTGTTGCAGTGTCTTGCCAATCACGGCTATTCGGGCTCGCCGATCCTGGCGGACATCGATGGCACGCCGGCCGTGATCGGCATCCTCTCGGCCATTCAGGAGGAGAAACGACTGAGCATTGCCGCCTCGGCCAGCCAGTTCGAAGCCGCTGTCCGCGAGGTGATCGGCACGGAAACCGCGCCCGCGCGCTGATCCTGCCGAATCACATGGGCCCGTGGTCGACGCGCATCTTGCATGCCTCAGTCATGCGCAATCCGCCGCCGTGCCAATTGGCCTCTGCGCTTGCATACCGGCGCCGGATTCGCACAAAGGAAAGGGGCGCTTGGGCAGGGGATCGTTGTCGTACTTGAAGACGAATATGGTGGTCGTCCTGATCGTGCTGGCGATCGGGCAAATCATCGGCTGGGGCACGATCGGGTTACCGGCCGTGGTCGGCAGGCAGATGGCGGCCGATCTTGGCCTGGACATCGTGGAGGTGTTTGCCGGAACCTCGGTGCTTTACCTGGTCATGGGTTTTTGCGCGCCTCTGCTTGCGAATACCTTCGGCAGGCATGGAGCGCGGCGCGTGATGATCGCCGGTGCCGCAATTGCCGCACCGGGTTTTCTCGTGCTGGCGCTCTCGCGTGGCGAGGTCAGCTACTTTGCCGGCTGGGTGATCCTGGGCATCGCGGGCAGCGCCTGCCTGTCGACGGCAACCTACATCCTGCTCAGCGAGATTGCCGGCACGGATGCCAAGCGGTCGATTGGCGCGCTCATGCTGATGACCGGATTGTCCAGCACCATCTTCTGGCCCATCACCGCATTGCTTTCGGCTGAAGCCGGCTGGCGTGCGACCTGCATGATCTACGCTGCGGCCATGGGTCTCGGCTGCGTCCCGCTCTACATGTTTGGATTGCCGCAGAAGGTCCGCGCTCCGTTGCTTGCGCGCGTGGTCGCCGATCCGAACTCTGCCGTGGCGGGACGCGGACGTCGCAAGGCCGCCACCAGCACGCTCTATCTGATCATTGCCGCGATCTCCCTGAATGCCTTCATCGCCTTCGGGCTCGGCGCCGTGCTGATCGAGCTTCTCAAGTCGAAGGGACTTGCTCCAGCGGAAGCCATCGCGCTCGGATCCTCGCTCGGAATCGTGCAGGTCAGCGCCCGCGGCATCGACTTTCTGGGTGGAGGCCGATGGGACGGTGTCACGACCGGCCTGTTTGCCGGCGCCGCGCTGCCGGTCGCGATGCTGCTGCTCATGCTGGGGCAGGGCCTGCACTGGTCGATCGTGGGCTTCATCGTGATCTATGGCCTGGGGAGTGGCGCGCTCGCCGTTGCCCGCGCCACCATTCCGCTGGTGTTCTACGACAGCGCATCCTATGTGACGGCGGCTTCGCACATCGCGCTGCCTCTCAACCTGATGTCGGCGATCGCGCCTGCGGTGCTGGCAGGCGTGCTCACAAGGTTCGGCGCCGACATGCTGCTCGCAGTCGCCTTGCTGTGTTCGTGCGCCGCTCTTGCCGTGCTGGCGATCCTCAGCCAGCGTCGTCCACGATTGCAGGACGCCGCCCAAAGCTGAGCCGCGGACGCCTGTGTGAACGACGGGCAAGACCCGCATGCGAGGCATGCGCAAATTGCCCGTCGTGGCAATCCGTCGCAGCCCGCTCATTCTGATTTACGTAATACGTCTTGACGGCTCCCGTAAATCAGAAGTATTGTCCTGCCGTCCCGCGCTCGATCAAGAGGGGCGCTTCGCGATCGTCACGAACGTTGGGCGCGGGATGCGATGGACGCTTTGGCGACGCGCGCGACTCGTCGTGCGGACGAACGGCACTGAAGCGGACGCAAAATCGTGTGGTCCTGGCCTCCCGACGCTGAGGCCAAGC
>Ga0070709_10001087_pt1 | contig 15042 bp, 17 predicted proteins | sample LARL51metaG_FD_65449 | JGI IMG/M metagenome (GOLD analysis project Ga0070709, IMG submission 65449) | Corn, switchgrass and miscanthus rhizosphere microbial communities from Kellogg Biological Station, Michigan, USA - LAR L5-1 metaG | ecosystem: Host-associated > Plants > Roots > Rhizosphere ...
GGACCGCCACCGCCATCTTCACCGCCGGCGCGCTGCTCACCGCCCTGCTCTACCACTCCGGCCGCACCGACCCGGCCGTGCTGGCCAGCAACGTGCCCGCCTGACGACTGCGCGCCCGCACCCACCCTAGGCACCGACCTCAGCCTGGCGCCGGCCAAGACGACAGCCCCGGGCCGAGGTCGGCGGCAATCCCCTCCAAGCGCGGGACGCTGAGCCTTTCATCCTGATCTTGAGGAGCGCGGCGTAATGGGCTGATCAGCTCCGGCGTGTCGCCTTAGCGCACAGAGAAGCCCCTGGTAGATGAGGCGATCGACCAAGATCCGCATCCTCTACTGAGGGGCTCCAGATGCTCTTCTACCCTGCCGCGCTGCCGTTGTCCCGCCAGACCCTTACTTACACCGCCGGGATCATCCGCCGCCACCGCAAGCAGATCGGCTCGCCGTGGCGCAAGCTCGGCCCGGGTCAACAGGCCCTGCTGGTGCTGGCCTACCTGCGCAAGGGCGAGACGTTCACTGAGGTGGGCGCCGGGTTCGGCGTTGGTACCGCCACGGCCTGGCGCTACGTCACCGAGACCGTGGCGCTGCTGGCCGCCCGGGCCCCGAAGCTGCGCCAGGCCCTTGCCGCGGCCAGGGACGCGGGCCACGCTTACCTGGTGATCGACGGCACCTTAATCCCCATCGATCGGGTGGCTGCGGACAGGCCGTTTTACTCCGGCAAGCACCGCCGCCACGGGATGAACCTGCAGGTCATCGCCGGCCCTGGCGGAGACATCGTATGGGTGTCCGGGCCACTGCCCGGCGCCGTCCACGACCTGACCGCGGCCCGGATCTGGGGCATCATCGCCGAACTGGCCGCCTCGCGCCTGGTCGTGCTGGGTGATAAGGGCTACCTCGGCGAGGACTGCATCCGCACGCCCTACCGGGGCCGGAATAAGCCCGCCTCCCAGAAGGACGCCAACCGCGCTCATGCCCGGCTCCGCCCCCGGGCGAACGCTCCAACGCCCAACTCAAGTCCTGGCGCATCTTGCGCAAGCTCCGCTGCTGCCCCTGGCGCGCCGGTCAGATCGCCAAAGCCATCCACGTCCTTCAGACCCGCGAAACCGGAGGATGAAAAAGGCTCAGCGAACGGCGGTGGTTGGGCCTCTCCGCCACTCGGACATGCCGAATAGCGGGCGTTGCTTCCGCGTCAGCCAAGTGCCGTCGCTGAGTTGACGCCACCGGAGGTCGGTCGGGAGGCTTGCGGATTACCCGGAAGGTGAAGATAAGGATGCGGCGCACAGCAGTTGTAGCTGCAGGCCTGCCGGTGCGACAGACTGATCCATCGTGGACGTCCTGTTTGCCAGCATTATCGCGGTCGCGGGAACCCTGCTGGGTTCAACGACCACCTACGTTTTTCAGCGCCTCAGTGCTGGACACGCTGAAGCGTTTGCCCGCGACGAGCAGCTGCGCCAAGAGCGGCTCGCAGCTTACAGCGCCTTTGCCGGAGCTATCACCGAACTCCGGCAGGGAGTCGTCGCAGTCTGGTTCCGCCAGCACCGTGATCACCCGGACCCGGAGGGCGTATACGCCCAGCGGGTTGAGGCCGACCGCCTGGGAGCGGCCGCAGACCACGCTCGATTCCGAGTACAGATGGTGGCACGAGATCCTGATCTGGTGAGACTCGCCGACGCAGTCCGCGAACCGATCGACGCTATCTACGAAGCCGCAGATCTCCCCGAGCTCAAGGAACACGAAAAGCGGTGCCACGAGCTAGTAAAGGCATTCATCGCAGCCGCCGGAGACCAGGTTCTATAATCGCTGGTCATTCCTGCTGTAAGAGTACTCATCTGCCGCTGGTGGCGCGCATGATGAGTTAGCGGCCATCGCGGCGAACTCCTCCGGGCGATCGCCAGCCATCGTGACGACCTTGCCCGGTGAGTGGAACGGGCGGGCGCCAGCGTGCTGGCATGCTTTCCGGTGCGGCCCGCTCACCAGTGGCTATGGGTGAACCGGTTGGTCGTTTGGCGGTGGCAGGGTGCTGCCGTCGCGGAGCAGAACCGGTCCGACCGGGACGGATGGGCCTGCTGGCGGTGGCGGCACGGGCGCGGGCTTGGGCGCCGGGTGGGGAGGCGTGGGCTGGGTGATTGTGGTGCCGAACGCTGGCGGCGGTGGGTTGCTGGCCGAGGCGTCGACCAGGTCGGCCAGGCTGGGGGCGTCGTCGAGGCGCGGCACGCCCAGCGGCGGGAGGCCGAGCAGGTCGAGCAAGGTCTTGCCGATCGATACGTGGGAGTTCCAGCGGGAGTCGATGCCGGGCTTGACTGGGCCGCCGAACATGAGCAGCGGAACGCGCGGCCCGTAGGCAAGCTGGACGCCGTCCGGGGTGAACTCGAGGTTAGGAGTGACGACGTGATCATCCCACCCGCCCCAGTCGTCCCAGGTCAGCAGGAAGACTGTACGCTCCCACAGTCCAGCCGCGGCGATCGCGTCCACCGCCTGCCACACCTTGTTCTGGCCGAGGCGAACGTCGGCGACCGGGTGCTCGTCATAGGGAGGGCTGTGCCAGACCATGGCGAGTGCCGGCAGTGTGCCCGCCTTGGCGTCGGCGACGATCTGATCGGAGCCGACGATATTCGCTGACCCCTTGAGCTGGGTATAGAAGCTGACTGGATAGCCGCTGTGGCCGGTGTAGACCTTCCAGGTCAGCCCGTGGTCCTGGGCGTGACCCGGCAGTGATGGCATGTCCCATTCGAGATCGGGCTGGGAGCGGGGCGGGTTGCGCAGTGTGGGCGACTGGCCGCCGACGATAAGCAGGTGATTCGGGGTTGAGTTCGTGCCGAATCCAGAGCAGTGATTTTCCAGGAACGCGCCGGTGGCAGCCAGATAGGCGTAAAACGGCAGCACCACCTTGGTCCTGAACTGCGTGTGCAAAGCCGGCGTGGGGGTGCCGTGCTGCTGCGCATGCAGCCACTTGGCGTATGCCGCCCGGGTGTGGGGGTGATCGGCCGCCGGCGGGTTGACCTGGACCGGCCAGCCGGTCGCCACGTTCGCTCCCCACGCCCGCATCGCGCGGAAGTAATTGTCGGTGGTGTGATTCTCCTGGGTGAACACTACGACGTGATCGACGATCTGAGCCATTTCCCCCCTGACGTCAGTCTGGCCACCAGCGCAAGAGAACGCGCAGCTGACATTCATTGCATACCCGCCAAAGCCTGCGGTGGAACTGCCGCTTTAACGGACTTTCTGGGCAACCTGCCCGCAAGAACAGGCAGTTCCACCAGACCCGCCACAGCATCAGACCGGCACGCTCGCCCAGCCATCCTCATTTGCCGCACTGAGAACGTCCAGTCACTGGTCAGGTGGCCTCGTGTTGAAGGGGGAGCGCCAAGATTTCGAGATTCTCGACCTGGGTAAAGCCGCTTGTGCGGTAGAGCTGGAGCGCGGCAATGTTGCCGGGTTCTGTCTGAACGGACAAACGGATGGCCCCAGCGGCGGTAGCCGCTTGGCGGATGGCGCCCACGAGCGCCCGCGCTATCCCGCGGCGCCTGGCACCTGGCACCTGGCACGACGTACAGATCGCGGAGCTGCAGGAACAGCCCAGCCGCAACGACGCGGGAAGCGCCACGGTGGTGGCCAGGCCAGCTAGATCCTCTCCGATGTGAGCGGTGAAGACGGCCAGCCGCATGCGACTGGTGTGATCCATCAGCCATGCCAGCGTCTGCCCAGCCACCACTGGCTGACCGTGGTGCCGCCGGTACTGGTCAAACAACTCGGCAACGTCAGTCAGCTGATCGGCGGCCGGTTCGGTGAGCGCAGTCACTATCACCGGGACCATCGGCTCACGCTACAGCCGCCACCCTCGCCCCCGGGATCGGTGCCGTGCGGCCAGCAACCGATGCCGCGCGAACACCCTCATCTGCCGGGTGCCGGTCGATGGTGTGTTCGTCCGGAGTGTTCCTGCGGCAGACTGGGCTGGTGCCGGCTGAGGATGCCTGGGCTGCGGTGGCTGAGCGGTTCGTGGAAGGGCATTACGGGACGCTGCGGGGCCGGGTGCGTAACTACGTAATTGCCTGCCACCTGCGGGATCATCTGCCGGAGCCGCCGGCCGCGCTGGTCGATGTGGGGGGCGGGGCGGGCGACCAGTCGATTCCGCTGGCCCGGGACGGCTACCAGGTGACCATCGTGGATCCGTCCGCGGCGATGCTCGCGCGTGCCCGCACCCGCCTGGTGGCCGGGCCAGCCGGGATAGCCAGCCGGGTCCGGCTGGTCCAGGCAAGCGCCACCGAGGCAAACCAGGCGCTCGGCGGCGAGCGGTTCGCCGCGGTGCTGTGCCATGGGGTCGTCATGTATGTCGATGATCCGCGGCCCTTTGCCGTTGCGCTGGCCGGTCTGGCCCAGCCCGGCGCGATCGTCTCGGTGGTGGCCAAGAACGCCGCCAGCATGGCCAGCCGCCCGGCGCTGGCGGGCGACTGGGCCGGGGCCCTGGCCGCCTTTGACTCCGACCGCCAGGTCAACGGGCTTGGCCTGGACACCCGAGCGGACACCGTCGAGGGCCTCACTGCGGTCCTGGCCGGATCCGGCGTGGAGCGCATCGCCTGGTACGGGGTGCGCCTGTTCACCGACGGCTGGACGCCCGCCCACCTCGGCGGCGACAGTGAAGAACAGGCGCTGGAAGTCGAACTCCAGGCCAGCCGCCGCGATCCCTACCGGCTTATGAGCCCCCTGTTCCACATCATCGGCACACGCCTGCCAAGCGATTGACACCCACCCATCCTGTGGACCGGCACACGCCGCCGGCCAGCAAGCAAGACGCACTCTTCTGCCACTGCCCGCGCGTTCCAGTCCTTGCGTGGGGGCAGCGGGAAAGACTTATCCTGGCCGGGTGCTGGACCTGAACAGCATCGATCTGGACGAGATCGCGAACGCGCTGGCTGACCAGACCGACTACGAACACCAATGGCTGATCAACCCGGACACCGGAGAGATCGCGTTCTGGACAGCCGACACCGGCATCGACGGCCAGACGCCGGTCGACCTCGACGAGCTGGACCTGGTCGTCATCGGCCCGCTGCCGTCCTGGGTCTGGTACCAGGACATGGCCGACTTCGCCGATGGGATAACCGATGAACGTGCCGGGCGCAGGCTGGCACGTGCGATCCAGGGCAAGGGAGCCTTCCGCCGCTTCAAAGACGAGCTCCACGAGGAGCATCCGAACCTGCTGCCGGCGTGGTACGCGTTCCGGGACACCCGGGCCAGGCGCCGGGCCGTGCAATGGCTGGCTGATAACTCCCTCATTGATGACGGCTCTGCGGATCGCTTCCTGTCCGGGCACCCAGATCCCGCCCTGCCCTGAGCCCTTGCGGATGCAGTGACCGGCGCACTGTCACGCCGCGAGCTACATGGCGGGCGCCGGCGAGGTCAATTCGCTGGCGGTGCGACAGAACGCAACAGCGCGGCCAGTTCGCGGTCGGGACTTACGTGTCTGCTGTAGAGAGGGCCGCAGGGCGTGGCCGCCAGGCGTACCGCAAGGGCCAGTAGATCCGGCGCCGGACTGTCGCCGCGGTAGGCCCCGGCCAGGAAGGTGAACTCATTCATGATCCCGACGACGCTGCGGTTCGCGGTCTTAGCGAGGCGACGGTCGCGCATCTGCCGCTGTTCCTCATCTATGACCGCGTCTGGGGTTCCGTGCGCGGCAAGCACCGCGGCGAGTTGCTGCGGGAACCTCGCCAGCAAGGTCGCCGCGGGCGCCAGCGGCATCAGCACCGGCAGCAGCGTCGGTTCGTTGACGAACAGCGCGACCTGGGGTTTCCAGAACAAGGCGGTGGCATACCACAGGCCCATCAAGGTGGTGGATTGTTCCCCTTCACCCAGGCCGGGTGGGCCGATGCGGTCGAGCAGTTTCTTGGTCGCGCGCACGATCAGCACCCGCCCATCGTGCCCCAAGCCAAGGCCTGATGGCCCGCGCGACGGTCTTCCTCAGCCTTAAGGCGGCGAGGCATTGGTTGATGACGATCGGCTCGTGAAGGTGATTCTTCTGCTGCTCCTGGCCGTTCGCAGGGTTCGCCGGCGGCATCAGCAGGCGCAATGTCTCGACATAACGAACTTCACCGAACTGCCGTCTGCCCCTCCGATCACCTGGTCCCGCTCATTGATCAGCTGCGGCTTGCGGTGGCCGCCTACCTGGCCCGCTTCAAGGGCTCCTCCCGCGAGCACACCGAGTCCGACCTGCGCTGCTACCTGGCCTGGTGCGCTGACCGCGGCCTCGACCCGCTGGCCGCGCGCCGCCCGCACCTGGAGCTGTACATCCGGTGGATGCAGGAGATCCGCCGATTCAAGCCCTCCACCGTCTCGCGGCGGTTCTCAGTCACCGCCGGGTTCTACCGGACCTGCGTCATCGATGGCCTGCTGGACCACTCGCCCGCCGAGCACGTGCGTCGGCCGTCGGTGCCGCCGGAGTCACTGACCCTGGGTTCACCCACCTGCAGTTCGAGGCACTGCTCACCACGGCCCGGGAGTCCTCGAACCCGTGCGACTTCGCGCTGGTAGGCATGCTCGGGCTGCTCGGCCTGCGGATCTTCGAAGCCACCGGCGCGGACGTCGCCGACCTCGGCGAAGAACACGGCCACCGGGTGCTGCGCGTATGCGGCAAAGGCACCAAGATCGTCCTGATCCTGCTGCCACCAGCGGTCGGGCGAGCCATCGACCGAGCCATCGGCGCCCGGACCAGCGGGCCGATCCTGCTCAACAGCCGCGGCGCCCGGATGGACCGCCACGCTGCCACCGCCGCCTACGCCCGCTCGTCCAAACCGCTGGGGTGCGGATCACCCGGCCCACCCCCACATGCTCCGCCATGCCTTCGTCACCACCATGCTCGATGCGGGCGTGGACCTCCCGCGACGTCCAAATCGCGGCCCGCCACGCCGATCCACGCACCACGATGCGCTACGACCGCGCCGCAAGAACCTCGACTGCCACCCCAACTACATCCTGGCCGCCCACATGGCCTCCGGGACCTGACCGGTCCGTGCCTCCGGCGGCCAACCCCCGGGCACGTCCGGCATTGCCGATGTGAGTGAAGCCGCATGTAAGGCCAATACTTTATCGCTCAGATTAGCGTAGCCTTCGTAGCCATCTGCGCCTGCTGCGCACGAAACGATATACAATAAGAAGCAAAACCAGCAGAACGGATCCACCAATAACTGCAAGCCGGAAATACCACATTGACCCGACCTCCGGTACGCTAAGTGTAGCTAGACCTATTAGCACTATAGCCAATATGGCACCGATGATGGTCACCTCAACCGTTTCTAGCTCTGTTCGGGTACGTTCGTTCACCTCGGCATGACGAGCCAGTAGGTCTACGCGTTCGCGTACTCTCTCGTATTGTCCGTCAATGCCGAGGCTCTTCCTAATGTTCCTGAAGAATCTCGTGAATATCAGCCACGCGCTATCAAGGTCATACATCTCTTCCAGTTCCAATGTAAACTGATAAGCCGTTTCGGCGAGTTGTACGACCGGCAATGGCAGAGCTATCTCACGTCCCAGTTCCAGCATGGTCTCTGTGGCGCTAGCCGCCGCTATCACCATATGACCAATCCAACCAAAAATATAAAGCAGCGAGGAGCGGGGGAAGTGCTCGCGAGATATTCCCATCATCGTGACGAGACACCGTCGCCGCGGGATTCGCCACGTCATGAAGTCAACGTCAATACAAGAAACATCGTCAACGCGATTGCTTTGGCGAGGTAGAGGGCCCGGCGAGGACAGCATTTCAAGAATGTTTCTCGCCCAGGCTGGAAAATCATCTAGCAAATGCGTATGATCGTCGGGCAAAGGACTCGATGCTCGGCGACCAATTCGCTTCCCGCGGAATACCGCCACTTTACCTCGGTGGCGGGACGGGACCGGCCACAGTCGCCCGCCTCTGTCTTCAAGGCAGTCCAGCCCTTGACCTGAAACCGCAACAGACCAGATAGCGGTCTGTCGTAGAGATCGCAACACGGCATCAGACAACCGGCGTTTGTGCAGGCCCGCATTGGCATCCCATTTCCCTACCGCATCCGCCGCCAAGGCGGAGCACAACTCAATCCACTGCCGAGGTGTAGCTCGCCAGCAATCTATCATCGGCCGCATTTCCGGGATGACGCTTGGGCGACGATCTCTGCCCATCAGTGCCATGACGTATTCCTTGAATGGGCAATCTTCAAGGAACAGAAGATTCTTGCTGTACGGCCGTATTCCGGTACTCCCACCTTCGAGTGATCGTGTCAGAAACTCGACTTCACGAGAACCGTCACGTATTAGCGTGCGCGGGCTCAGGTGCCCATCTTTCTCGTGTTGCACCGGGACAAATATAATGGTGATTCCGATAGTATGCCGCCACGCAAGCTGATTAGGGCGGCGGACCATCGTAACAAGGGGCAACATGACCAGCGGACCGACCTTGTTCGGGCCGCGATCTGCAGTTGACAAAAGAGCGCCAGGTAGCCAGATGTGGTAGATTCGCTCACTGAGATTTGACGCATATATCGCACTGCGGCGCTGCGCATAGAGCCATGCGAAGAAATTCCGCAACTGGTCGCACGGTGCTCCCACAGTCAAGCCTGCCTGAGCGCTTCTGTACGTGATGATGCGGTCGTTGTAATCACTGGATTTGACCTCTTCCAGCACGCGCTGAAGCCGGACATATGTGCTCTTAGGAGTCGGCTCGGACTGTCGGCCAGGCCAGTCCAATGCATCAGGGAAGCCGAGACTGTCTGGGCGTCCAGGACCGTCAGGATCGCTTGGGAAAAATATAGCGGGCATGCCGACCGGCTGATGCCGGGACCATTCGCCTAGCCAGGTATGCGGCAAGCGACTGCCCTGTGGGCCGCCACCGAGACCTTCGAGCAGGAACTGCCTATCAGGGATGAAAGCGTTTCGGAACCAATCACTGATGACATGAACATCTCCCTTGTTCAGCTCGGTGAAGTGCTGTCGCCCGATGCCGTGCCGGAACTTTCCGACGTGAAGGCCGCAACTCACTTGGACGATACCGGACGCCTCATGGTCCCGGTGGCTGGACCTGTTACCTAGTATCACGAGCCTCCCCCCAGCATAACTCGCTTCGCAGCATAGTAACTGAACCCCGCCATGATTACTACATAACGAAGTTGGTCCGCGAATGTGAGTGATCTTCATCGTTGATCTGTTCGGTGGACTGGTGCTGATTATGTGGTGATAGGCTCTGGTGGTGCTTCCTTGGAGCTGCGGGCAGGGGGACAAGTAGGGTCATATGGCCCATCGGAGAGGCAGCGACGTTCGCTGACTTGCCCTTCGCCATGAGCTTCAGTTAGAACGATCCCGCCAGACGCAACAGGACTTCAGAGCTGGGGAGAGGCCGACCACGTCGGTGCGGCGGTTGTTTTCTTGTCCCGCCTGTCCGGCCATGGCAACGTCCACCTCTAATGGCTTCTACCAAACCGGTTGCCGGCGGATATCACAAGTCCGACTCACACGTATGGCTACAGAGCGTGACGATTGCGAGCGGAACCGCCGGGCACCCAGTGCGCGGAGACTACTTGCAGCGCGAACGGAGCAGGTGGTCGTTCTTCAGATCATCAGGCTGTTGTAAGCGGTCATATAAATGACCGTGTACATCTGGCAGACATAGGTTGTGGTTCTCATGGAGGGCGGCGGTCATGGGCGCAGATCCTGACGGTCGGTACTACAGCTATACTCGCGGCGGCGCTGAACTGTACGATGCGCTCGGGATCAATGGCACGACGTACGAGATCGGCTTCGAGGCCGTCCGCCTAGCACTCGGCAGCATTCAAGGCGAGGTCTTCCTCCATTTCGGTTGCGGCACTGGCCGCAGCGCGGCATTTCTCAGGTCGCTCGGAGCCAAGCGGGTCTACGCGGTCGACCGTAATCAGGACATGATAGACACGGCTCTCGCTAAAAGGCTTGACGGTGTGGATTTCATGCGCATTGATGAAGCCATACCGCTGCCAGATGAATCAGTCGACGGGGCGGTTAGTCTGAATGTGTTCATCGAGATACGCACCCTTGCCGAGATGACAAGGATATGCGGCGAGGTTGCCAGGGTTCTGCGGCCCACCAGCTCATTCATAGTGGAGTCGTCCAGTCCGATGGCGTTCGGCCACACATTCCGCAGCTACAGCTACCCAGTATCTGGCGAGCTCCGCAGCGGCGCCATCACCCCTTGCGTAGTCAATACGCCAGCGGGACAGCTTGTGATCGAGGACACCTACTGGACCGAAGAGGACTACGTCAGCGCGCTAAGCGAAGCGGAACTGACCATATCCACGATCAGCTATCCCATGCCACGCGACCCGTCAGCCTGGTCAACAGACGAGGCCTCAGTCCCGCCCTACATCGTGATCAAAGCCGTGAAGAGCCGACAACATATGAGGCTCCGCTGATCGTGCCCAGATCGAGTGCCCTGCGCCTTGCGGCCCCGCCAACACCGGCTAGCTTGACTTCAACATAGTCATCTGCCACTGATAGGGCCGTTCAGGGCGGCGGCAGCCCAAAGGTCATGTAAGAGGCCAAGCAAAGGCGAGAACGATGGCTGCCGTCCCAAGTACGCCGCAGATGACGCCACCGTAGGTTGCCTGGGTGCTGCGTGCCCGGGTTGCGTAGTACTCGCCTACCGTCGTGATGCGGGATGCGGCAATGCGGAGTTCAAGGAGTCTGGCGGCTCGGGCGGCCTGAGCATCCGTCAGGATGTCGCCGACGGCTGGGTCTTGGGCGTTCTCGCGGGCCCGGGCAAGTGCCACTAGGGTCGCTTCCTCCAAAGTTATGGAACGGCGCAGACCGTTCAGTGAGGTCACGGCACAGGGCAGGTATAGATCTTGATGTGTCTCCACGGCCTGCTGCCACCGGTACAGCGGGCTTTCCAAGGCATACCTGTGACGCCAGTACCGGCGGAGTCGCTTGTAAAGAACCTGGGTGACGCCATGCGGGGCCCTGGCCGTTTGAACCTGGGTATAGGTCACCGCCTGTGGTCGCATGACTCGCAGCACCAAGATCATGGTGACGCCCAGGAGAATGAGCCCCAGTCCTCCGATAACGGCAGCGGCAATCTGGAGATGGTGGCTTAGCCTCGCGAGGGGCGATGTGCCGATGACTGTGGCCAGAGCGACGCCAAGCACGGTTGCCATCCATTTGGCCGACTCACGTAGCCGGTCCCCGGCGGTGCTCCAATACTTCTGGAGGTCCTCCAAAGGCATACCGTGCACCGCAGCTTCGTCTGCGGTGGTGGCTGGCCAAGTTGGCCAGATGACCTCTTCAAGTTCGGTCGTCACCGTCCCCTGCTGCCCGACATAGCAAGCCTTCCGGGTGACCGCATGCTCGCGGGCCTTTATGAGGACTTGCCATCCGCCTTCTGGATGAGTGCCCTGAGCACCTGAACCGTCCGGCACAATCGCGGAGCGATCGCCAGAGAACTGATCCGGGCTACTGCGGCCCGTAGCACCCTCAGTATGATCATCTTCCGGAACAGCTGACATTTCCCCACCCCGAATACAACGCGCGAGTAAAAATGTACACCCGTCATCAGCCAATCACCACTTCCTCAACTGTCGCCGGGCTCCAGCCGAGGGAATCTAGAGGTAACAACACAGCATCAGCTGATCAGCGGCCCGATTCGGCGCTTCACGGCGCACTCTTCTGCCGCTGAGCGGGGCGATCGCTCACTGGCCTATGCGCCCGTCCGCGAGGTGCGTGTCTTGTGTCAGTCGGGCTGGGCTGCGGTCTTGAAGCCGCGACCAGGCGGCGTGGCCCGGCTGTGGTACGGGATAGGCGGCGTGGCGAGGGGCAGCGCGGCCAGTTGCATGAGCAGCAGGACGTTGTCATCGCCGGCCGCGCGGTTCATCCGCAGTCGCCCGCAGCGCGTGCAGCGGTGAATCAGCATCCACCGGCGTTCGCCGCGGACGGTGACCGCTATCGGCTCCATGGCACCGGGGCAGCTGGCCTTCCGGTCACCCGGGACGTTGCGGTCAAGGTGCCTGGACCACAGGCAACTAGGGCAATGGTTGCGGTGGGAGGTGCCGGGGGCGTCGAGCGAGACGTCTACGCCGCAATACCGGCACACAAACGAGCGAGGAAACGACAAGTCTGGCGACCTTTCACAGCAGTGTCTCGAAGCTGGGCAGACATTTCGCCTCCTCTCACGCGCACCTGGTGATGCCGCCGGCCACGCAGGCGGCAGCGACCACCATCGTGGGCAGCGGTACGCCATCAGTCAAGCAAATATCCTCGCCGCAAGCGCAGAACAGCGGTTCGCAGGCCAGGCGGGCCCGTCGCTGACCCGCATCGCCAACTAGCGAGAGCGTTGGTGGGCGCACTCATCTGACCCTGACCGGGCGCACTCACTATGCCGCTGTGAGCGCGGATCAGCCACCTGCTGCTGTTCAACGCACCGACTTGTCCGGGCGGCTGTCAAGCCAGAGTGCCCAGGGCTCTATCGTGCCGATCCGGAGCAGTCCGGCCGCCGCCCAGGGATCTGCGGCAAGATGTGCCCGTATCTCGTCCTCATCTGCGGCCTCGACGGCATGCAGGGTCTGCTCGCCGTCACCAACCGGGCCGCCGAGAATGACGAAGCCATCGTCGACGAGCCCGTCCATGAATGCCGCGTGCCCGGCCCAGCCGTCCTGGTCCCGGATCTGACGCGAGGGGTCCCAGCCTGGGCCGTGGACCAGCCGCACCGCAAAATGGGGCATGCTCGCAGCGTACGGGCCATCGCCGACATTCGCGGCTGCCCCTGCGCAGCTGGCACGCCAACCATCTCAACGTCCGGTCATGCCGTCGATCGAGCGGGGGCGGGTCATGGCTGGGCCGGGTAGCGTGTGGGAGCCGCGGGGTGGGCAGGCGGTGGCGGCGGGTCTTTTGGCAAGTGTCTGGTTCGCGTCCGCAGCGTGGAGGGGCCATGGCGGAGATCGGTGACGGGGATGAGGCGGCCGGGGTCGGGTACGTCTCGACTGGCCACCTGCCGGACGCTGGGGATGTTCAGCGGGCGGTCGAGGAGGCTTATCAGCGTTACCGTGAGCTCCCCGGCGGGCGGGTGGCGCAGGTCTACCCAGCCCTGGCCCGCGTGCCGGCTGGGCTGTTCGGTATTTGCGTCGCCGGGACCAGTGGCCGCCTCTACCAGGTGGGCGACGCCAGCCATCTGTTCGCGATCATGAGCGTGGCCAAGCCGTTCGTGTTCGCGCTTGTCTGTGAGGCCTGCGGCGCCGAGGATGTCCGCCAGCGGCTGGGGGTAAATGCGACTGGGCTGGCGTTCAACTCTGTGGCGGCCATTGAGCGGGGCGAGGGCGGCAGGACCAACCCGATGGTGAATCCGGGGGCGATCGGCGCGACGAGCCTGGCGCCGGGTGACACGGCAGAGGCCAAGTGGCGGTTCATCCAGGATGGCCTGTCCCGGTTCGCCGGCCGGGCACTGGAACTCGGCGAAGAGGTTTACGCGTCTGCGTCAGCGACCAACTCTCACAACCGCGCCATCGCGAGCCTTCTCCAAGGCGCTGGCCGAATCTACTGCGATCCAGCCGAGGCCATCGATTTGTACACCCGGCAGAGCTGCCTGATGGTGACGGCCGCCGATCTGGCGGTCATGGGCGCGACGCTGGCCGATGGCGGTGTGAACCCGCTCACCGGCGCGCGGGTTGCGCAGCCGGCCGTCTGCCACTACGCGCTGGCGGTCATGGCCACGGCCGGGATGTATGAGACCTCCGGCGATTGGCTCTATGACGTCGGGGTGCCCGGCAAGAGCGGTATCGGCGGCGGGATTGTTGCCGTGGCGCCCGGTAAAGGAGGCCTGGGCACCTTCGCCCCGCTCCTCGATGATGCCGGGAACAGCGTCAAGGGACAGCGGGTGGCGAAATTCCTGTCGCAGCGGCTGGGACTAAGCCTGTTCACATCCACCACCGACGGCTGAACACGCCCTGCCCTGCTTACGCAGCCGGCTGTGCCCGCAGCACACACCGCGTTTCACGACGCGTTGGTAGGGGCCACGCGGCATTGGAGGGCAGGGTTGCCTTGGAACCGGCGCACCAAACCGGTCAGCCGGGGAAGCGGAGCAGGGGTCAGTGCTCGCGTTCGTACTTGAACGAGAGCTGAAGCTTGGTGCGGTAGGTGATCGCCCCGGCTTCGTCCAGGTGAATGTCCTGCTTAACGACCTCAGCCACGCGAAGATCGCGGATGGTCCCGGCTGCCGTCCTGATCGCCTCCGCTGCCGCGTCTTCCCATGACGTGGTGCTTGTCCCGATGACCTCGGTCACCCTGTACACGCTCATGACGCTCTCCTTCTGATGGCCCTGCTTGTCTGGGCGCCGCGACGCCCAGTTGGTCCGCATCCGGCTAACCCGGTCCGGGGCTGGCCTGGATCGGTCAATGCGGCGTTTGCCGCCGGACCTGAGCCTGGCACCTGGCCTGGGCGACGTCCAGGACCGTTGCCCTGCAGATGGCGACGGGCACTGTTCTGTCGCTGCGACAGCGCTGACTGGCCGGACTCGCTGGCCTGGCTTGTGACGGGCCCGGGTGGTCACCTGACCGGTGCTGGCGGGAGCCCAGGCGTTAGGAATTCATGTCGGCGGCGAAGAACAGCCCGATCAGCGTGCCATCGGAGCGGGTCACTACTACCCGGGTCACCTCGGCGTGACCCATCCGGTGCGCCAGCGCCGCGGCGTCTTCGCTGGGCCGCACCGTGGACACGCCGAAGCGCATCAACGATCCTGCGTCAGCGTGCGCTGAGGCGGATTTCAGAGCATCGCGGTGGACGGTACCCATGACCACCCCCGCCGGGTTGAGCACCAGGAGCGGCCCGAACCCCTGGGCGTCCAGCAGCCGCAACGCCTCCGCCGCCGGGGTGTGCTCCTCGGCCGTGGCCACCCCGCGGCGGGTGAACATTCCCGCCAGCTGGGCTGTGCCCTCGAACGGCAGGTCAGCAGCCAGCCAGTCGGTCTTGCCCGCGGCATAGTCGTACACCGGGCCGAACCCGGCTGCTTCGAGCCGCCACGCGGCCCGTGGGCTCATGTCTCAAAGGAAGTCGTTGCAGTACACGATGACC
>Ga0070709_10001089_pt1 | contig 15003 bp, 13 predicted proteins | sample LARL51metaG_FD_65449 | JGI IMG/M metagenome (GOLD analysis project Ga0070709, IMG submission 65449) | Corn, switchgrass and miscanthus rhizosphere microbial communities from Kellogg Biological Station, Michigan, USA - LAR L5-1 metaG | ecosystem: Host-associated > Plants > Roots > Rhizosphere ...
CTCGCCATCACGCCGAACCTGGCGCACCTGGTCGGCCCCGATCAGCTCCTGGCCACCATCGATTCGGTCACCACGGTGCCCACCGAGCTCACCGGCCTCTCGGGCCCCTTCGTCCGCACCGTGCCGCTCGACACCACCAACCTCGGCGTGATCCGGATGGCGCCGAGGGACGTACAGGTTTCGGGAGAAATCGCGGTGCCGGCACACCGCGTCTTCGGGGGTATCCCGGTCGAGACGGGCGCGGGTGTCCCCACCGGGTTCGTCTTCTCCCCCGACCGCGTGTCGGTGGAAGTCGCGGGTGCGGCACCGCGGCTCGCGAATCTCACGCGGGACAGCGTGAAGGTCATCGCGCGGGTCTCGGGCACCGCGGCGGCCGGCGCGGCGGCGCATCTCACCGTCCTCACTCCTCCCGGCGTCGCCGGCCACGCGGTTCCGGACTCGGCGGCCCTCAAGACGGCCCCCCGGCACAAATGAGCGACGTCGTCCTGGGCATCGAAACGTCCTGTGACGAGACTTCCGCCGCCGTGCTGGTGCGGAACGGCTCGGCGCCTCCCGAGCTCGCCAGTCTCGTGATCCTCTCGCAGGACATCCATCAGGTGTTCGGCGGTGTGGTGCCGGAGCTGGCCAGCCGGGCCCACCTCGCGGCGCTGCCGTCGGTGGTGGAACGGGCGCTCGACCAGGCCGGCGTGGCGTTCGGCGCCGTGGATGCCGTCGCGGTCACCGCGGGCCCGGGACTCGTGGGCGCGCTCCTGGTCGGGGTGGTCTACGCCAAGTCCCTGGCCTACGCCGGGGATCGCGCGCTGATCGGCGTCAATCACCTGGAGGGGCACCTCTTCGCGCCCGCCGTCGAGGACGCCGAGCTCGCACCGCCCTTCGTCGCGCTGCTCGTGTCGGGGGGGCACACCATGCTCCTCGACGTGCCCGAATGGGGGCGCTACCGGCTCATGGGCGCCACCCGCGATGACGCGGCCGGCGAGGCGTTCGACAAGGTGGCCATCCTCATGGGCCTGGGCTATCCCGGCGGCCCGGCGATCGAACGCCTGGCCCGCGAGGGGGATCCCGGAAAATTCCACTTCCCGCGGCCCATGAAGGATGACGGCTTCGAGTTCTCGTTCTCCGGACTCAAGACCGCGGTCCTGCACGCCGTGAAGGCGAGCGACAACCTCGAACGGGACCGCCCGCACCTGGCGCGCGCGTTTCAGGATGCGGTGCTGGACGTGCTGGTCACCAAGCTCGACCGCGCCGTGCAGGCCACCGGGTACCAGACCGCCGTGCTGGGCGGCGGCGTGGCCTGCAGCAAGGCGCTGGCGAACCGGGCCGCCGAGCAGCTCCGGGGCAAGGCGCGGGTCTCGGTGGCGAGCCCGCGGCTCAACACCGACAACGCCGGCATGATCGCGCGCGCGGGCTGGTGGCACCTGGAGCGCGGCGAGCGAAGCGACTTCACGCTCGACGCCCGGGCCGATCTGCCCATTCCTGGATTGGAACCCTGCCAATCCCCCATCCCGAATCCCCCATCCCCCAGATCGCGATGACCGTCTACCCGCTCATCCTGCACCTCGGCACCTGGCCCCTCATTGGTCAGCTCACCGTCACCGGCTACGGTCTGATGATGATGGCCGCCTTCCTCGCCGCCGGATACGCCATCCAGATCGAACTGCGGCGCCGGGGGCTCGACGAGGAATACGCGGCGAGCATCGTGTGGTGGGCGGTGATCGGTGGACTGGTCGGCGCCAAGCTCTGGTACGTCGCGCTCACGCACGATCCCGAGGTGCTGTTCAAGCGCGGTGGTTTCGTCTGGTACGGCGGCTTGATCGGCGGGTCGGGAGGCGTGCTCCTCGCCGGGTGGCTCCGCAAGGTACCCTGGCGCTTCACCGGAGATCTCGTCGCCGGACCGCTCGCGCTCGGCTACGCGCTGGGCCGGGTGGGGTGCTTCCTGGTGAATGACGACTACGGCATTCCGACGTCGCTGCCGTGGGGCATGAAGTTTCCGCAGGGCCTGCCGCCGACCACCGTGAGCGAGCTCCAGCACCTGCACGTGACGTTTCCCGCCGGCATGAATCCCACGACGGTGGTGGCGGTGCACCCGACCGAGATTTACGAGACCGCTGTCATGCTGTTCGTGTTCTGGTGGCTCTGGCAGCGGCGGGCGCACGCCCACGGGATGGGCTGGCTCTTCGGGTACTACCTGATCCTCTCGGGGGCGGAGCGCTTCCTGATCGAAATCCTGCGGGCCAAGGACGACCGCCTCCTGGGTCCCTTCACCTTGGCGCAGGTGACGGCGTTACTCATCGTCGGGGTCGGAGCCTATCTGGCGCGGAAATGGGCGGTGCCGGACGGGACCGGCGCCGATCTCCCGCACCTTCTGGCCCCCAAACCGGCGCCGAGCAAGGCGATGACCGCGACGACCTAGGCCGGGCGGGCCGGGCCACCCGGGTGCGCCGGGCGCCCTCTCCGCACCATCGTCCAGACTACCGCCACCAGCGCCAGCGCCAGCAGGGCTCCCTGCGCCCACATCGATTGGGCGGTGGGGTAGATGCCGAGGGCCGGGAGACGCGGTCCCCACTCGACGGGCCGCATCCCCACCACGCCCGCATTCTGCAGCTCCGCGATGCCCTTCCCCGCAAACACGAAGGCCATGTAATAGAGGAGGCCGCCGGTCACGGCAAAGAAGGGCCGGAGGGGAAGGCGCATGCCGAACAGATTGATCGCCAGGTAGATGAGCACGAGTCCCAAGCATCCCACCGCGAGTCCGGCGACCACCGCCGCCACCCCGCTCGTGCTGCCGCCCGAGAGCAGGGCCTTGTAGAAGAGGATGGTCTCGAAGCCTTCCCGGTACACCGCGAGAAACGCCACACCCGCCAGGGCCCAGCGAGAGCCCGACGAGAGCGCGCTCGTCACCTTGCCGCGGACGAATGAGGTCCACTTGTCCGCTTCGATTTTGGACAGCAGCCAGTAGCTGACGTAGAAGAGCACGAGGGTGGCCAGCAGCATGGTCCACCCCTCGAGCGCCTCGCGCTGATTCGACGTCACCTCGAACAGCAACTCGACGCCGGCGAAGGTGGCGAGCGACGCGAGTACGGCCAGCCAGGCCCCCCAGGCCACGTCCCGGCGCCGCTCCACCGCTCCGGCCTTGGCCAGAAAAGCCATCAGCGCGCCGATGATCAGAATCGCCTCGAAGCCCTCCCGCAGAGTGATGCCGAGGGACTCGAGGAACAGATTCGTCCGCGAGTCCCGGTCGGCCACCTCCCGCTCGGCGCGCTCCAGGCGGGACAGAATCTGGCGGTGAATCCCGGCCAGCTCGGCGGGCGGGGCTCCCGCGGCGGCGCGCGTCCGGAGATTCGCGAACTCCTCTTCGAGCTGGCCGGCCAGCGGCGCATTCCGGGCCCGGACCTCCGTCTCGACCTGCTCGAAGGCGAGGTACGCGTCGAAGGCCTGGTCGGCGGAGCGGTGGGCGACCGCGGAATCGAGGCGGACCCGGACCGTGGCGAACGCGGCGACCAGCTTCGCGTCGGGCGAGAGCGTCGCGACGTATGCGGTGACAGCCCAGCGGTCGGCGTCGGTCAGGGTGCCATCGAAGCGCGGCATGGCGGTGCCCGGGACACCGATGGTCACTTTGCGATAGACATCGATCGGCGTGACGGTGCGCATGGCGGCCCGGTCGGCGAGGTCGGCGGGCGGGGGAATCAGCCCCCTCCCCGCGGGACCGTCACCCCGGCCGGCCAGGCCATGGCACGACGCGCACTGCTGCTGGAAGACCGCCTGGCCGCGCGCCACCGAGGGGGGTACGGCAGGATACGGGTTGAGCGCGTCGCCGAACGCCGCCGCGACACGCTTGACGATCACGTCGGCCCACTGCGCCACCGAATCGGGCGCCGGAGCGGCGGTCCGGTCGAGCGACGCCCGCAAACCGGCGACCAGGACGCCGACGGGCTCCCGCAGGGAGTCGGGGAGCGTCGCGACGTCCTTCTCCGCCTGGTCCAGGAAGAGGCGTGCCTCGGCCACTTCTTCCGGCGCGGTAATCCGCCCGCCCGCGGCCGGCACGCCGTTGCGATACTCCTTGGCCGCCAAGGAAATCCCTGCGACCATCCGCCGGGCCGCGATGACCGACGAGGAATCCTTCCCCTGCGCTGGGAGTTGGCCGGCCAGGCCGAGAAGAACCACGGCAATCATGCGAAAGGAATGGATGAGAATGGTTCTCAGCTTGGGTGAACCGAATACTAGAGTGAGCTTATCGGGAATGCAACGTCAGCTGGAGACGACGATCGCGACGGCGACGGCCGCCTGGTGCGTGTGCGACAACGACAACATCACCTGCGCGGCGTTCAACTCCTTGGCTCGTTGCGCCGCGAGTCCGTGCAGAGTCACCTGCGGCCGTCCATCCTGCTCCCGGACGACCTCGATCTCCCGCCAACCAATTCCGCGAGCCGCTTCACTCCCCTGCAGCGCTTTGTAGACCGCTTCCTTGGCCGCGAGCCGCACCGCCACGTGCTCCGCCGGATCGGGGCGGCTCCGGCAGTACTCGGCCTCGGCAGGGGTCAGGAGCCGATCGAACACGTGCGAGCCCTTGTCCGCGATCATCTGCCGCGCGCGGTCGACTTCCACGAGGTCGACCCCGACGCCGAGCGCGTTGAGCATCAGAAACCGAGGAGCCGCGCCAGCCAGACCGGCGCATCGAGGTAACCGCCGAGGATCAATCCGAGCCACAGCAGTGCGCCCGCCCCCACGGCCCACGCGAGCAGCACCGGCCACAGGGAGGGCCGCCATTGCGCCAGCGCCGACAGCTCCGGATCCCACCGTTTCCGTTCCGCCTGGACCGCATCCTCCAGAACCAGCCAGGCGGCTTCGAGGCGTCGCGCCGCGGTCTGCACCGCGTCCTGCCACGCGTGATGGGCTCCGTCATCGAGGGCTTCCGCCGTCCGGACCTTTGCGCCGGCGCGCGCGAGCTCGTCGAGCGCCTTGACCAGCTCGGCGCCGCCGGCGGAGAGACGCGCCGTCAACGCCCGGCGCTCCGCGCTGGTGAGCTTGCGCAGCCGCCGGCCCCGCCGGGGCATCCGCACCCCCTTGCCGATGCGCTCGATCTGGTCATCCAGCGAATCCGCCACCCGATCGGCGGCGCGGCGGACGGCATGCTCCCAGGCTGCGAGCCACGCGCTGCGCCCGATGCTGTCGAGCACCCGCTCCCGCGGACCGTTCTCCGCGGTCAGCCGCCGGGCTTCTCCACCCAACTCGATCACCCGGGTGGCGAGATCGTCCGCGATATCGTCGAGCGGGATCCACAGCGGCTCACTGCGCCGGGGCAGGATCAGCCGGCCCAGGGCCGGGGACAACTCCGGCACTCGGACGGTCACGTCGCCAGCCTCGCCTGCCGACCGGTCCGCTTCTCATAGCGGCTCACGAACTGCGGCAGGGACTCGGGAAGAAACTCTTCGCGGGGAAGTCCGGTGGCGGCGATGGCGTGCTCGATGGACGAGGGATCGCCCTCCACCTCGACCAGCAGGTCCATCTCAGGGTACCGCTCCAGCCGGAGTGTGGCGCCCCCCAGCCGGAACACGGTGACCACTCGCTCGATCCGCAGGCTCTCCGAGAAGCCGAGCCGATCCAGGAGCGCCAGCGCGTTCCAGGGGTCCTCAACGCCGAACTCGATCTCCTGGCGGTGCCGGTACTCGCCTTTCGCTTCCACCGGACCCTTCCAGCACAGCTCGCCGCGCGTTCCCCCCTGCCGCGGCCGGTAGACCCGCAGGCGCAGCATCTCATCCTTCTCCGCCAGGCGCCCTTTGCGATCGAAGCGGTGGTCGGTCATTTCGCCGGAGAACTCGACGGTGGCGCCGGCTTTCACGAGGGCCGCCTCGAAGGCCAGGGCGTCGGGCACCCGGGCTTTGACCTCGGTCTCATCGTTGACGCCACTCACAGACCGAGCCCGTCGAGCACTCGGCCCGTGTCGGACAGATCCTGGAACACGAGCTCCGCCCCCGTCGCCGCGAGGTCCGGGACGCGGTAGGAGCCCGTCGCGACCGCCAGCGCCCGGGCACCCACGGGCCTCCCGCAGGCCACGTCCGCGGGTGTGTCCCCGATGATCCAGGTGTCCGCGCCTTGCACCGGCCGGCCCAGGCGCTCGGACGCGCGAGCGAGAGCCACCGGCGGAAGATCGGGACGATGATGGCCATCGAGCCCGAACGCGCCTACCGCGAACCGCTCGAACCCGATCCCCGCGGCTTTGAGCTTGAGCTGGGCGCCGCCCACCACGTTCCCGGTGAGGAGACCCACCATCACCGCTCCGGCCTTCTCGCGTGGTGCCAACGCCGCCAGAAGCTCCGGCACTCCCGGCAAGGCGCGCGTCACGTAGCCGGGACGCTGGAGCTCCGCTTCCAGATTGGCGACGTATGCCGTGCAGATCTCCTCCACCAGGGACCGGTCTTCCGGCGACGGGTGTCCACCCTGCGCCAAGAGCTCCCGGACGATTTGCGGATCGGTCTTCCCGTCCAGGCGAAAGCCGGGCAGCACGCCGGGCGTTCCGGCACGCTCCACCAGCGCCCGGTGAATGGCCCGGCGGCCGGCGCCATCGGTGCTGAGCAGGGTGCCGTCGATATCGAAGAGGAGGAGCTTCATGGAAGGAAAACTAGACGGTTCGGCGGTTGGACGGTTAGTCGGTGGGCCGGCGCACGGCAGCCAGCTCCATCTTCCCGGCGCTGACGGCGTCGCGCAGCTCTTCGGAGGCCACGCCCCCTCTCGCCAACGAGGCATGGACAATCCGGCCGGCGCCGGCCCACAACGCGACATGTGAGACCTTGTGACTCGTAACGAAGAACAGCAGGTCACCGGACTGGTACCCTGAGCCGTCATCCGTGATGGCGACGTTCAGTCCCTGGCCGATTTGTTGGGCCGCGTCGCGCAGCAAGGGCACGCCGCGCGCGGTCCAGATGGTCTGTGCCAGTCCCGAGCAATCGATCCCCCAGTCGCTCCTGCCGCCCCAGAGGTACGGCGCGCCGCCATACCAGCGCAACGCGAGCTCCGGTGCAGCCACCAGCCGCGCCTGCGCGCGGTACTCCACATCGCTGCGTACCTCGCCGCCCAGCGGATCGCCGATCTCTCCATCCGCCAGCTCCACGCCGCCCCGCGCCCGCACGGCCAGCCGGGCGCCCGTGGGCAGGTGCCGCCGCCGGTCGCCGCCGCAGAGAATGGTCGCGGCGATGGTCCGGGCGGTGGCCCGACCGGCCCAGTCGTCCGCCCAGTCGCGGGACCCCAGCCGTCCGTACCCCTCGTGCATCCAGGCCACGTACCGGTCGGGCCCGCGGACCCGGATCCAGGTGTCCCGGCGCTCGAGCACGTCGAAGAGCTCCCCGTGCAGCAGCTCGCTGAGGCGTTCCGCGGCCGGATCAGGAGTCGCGAGCAGGGGAGCGACCGCGGCCGTCACCACACCGGCGACGTGCGCCGGATCGACACTCGGGAGCAACTGGATATCGGATGAAAGCCCCGCGTCGGCGGCGAGGCGTCGCAGCCCGGCGAGGGCCTGGGCATCGGTCGTCACCCCGCGGAGGGTCCCGGCGTCGAGCCGTACGTCAAACACGCCCAGCCGGTGATCGGGAACGGTGCGGCGCCGGAGATCGTCGACGTCGCGCTCCCAGTGATCTGCCCTCATGACCGATCCGCGAGCCCCGGGGTCTCCGCATTGCCACGGGCCAGCCGGACCGCCCGCTCGAGCGCCATCGCCATCACCTCCCCGGTCAGGGACTCGACCTGCAACGGCGACTTCGCCTTGACCTCGGCGGTGCTGAGCCCGAAACAAATGTCGCCGTCGAAGAGGGTGCCGTACGGAGTGATGCGGCGCGCGAGGGCATCACTGCCCGCGCGTCCGAGCTCCTCCAGTGCCGTGCGGTCCATTTCCGCGTTGGTGGCCACGACCGCGAGCGTGGTATTGGACATGGCCTGTGCCATGCGGCCGAACAGCGCGCCTCCGCCGGCCAGATAGGCCTGCCCATCCCGCGGCGTGCCATCATCTCCGCGAGCCCCGGCGAGCACTTTTCCGTCGGCGCCGCGCACGTCCCCCAGGGCGTTCACGACCACCAACGCCGCGACGATGACCTCCCCCGCCTGGACCGCCCAGGTACCGATCCCGCCCTTCATGGCGTGCTCCAGTCCCGCAACCTTCCCGACCGTCGCCCCCGCCCCGACACCCACCGATCCCTCGGCGACGGTCGGGCCGGCGGCCTCACACGCGGCGAACGCGTCGTCGGGCCCGGGCCACCGCGGGGCACCGTCAGCCGGGAGGTCGAAAATCACCGCCGCCGGAACGATCGGGACCACCTGGGTCGGAGAAACGGGGAGTCCCCGCCCCCGCGCCCGGAGCCAGCGCATCACCCCATCCGCCGCCCCCAATCCGTAGGCCGAGCCACCGGTGAGGAGGACCGCGTCGATGTGGGGCACCAGGTGCCGGGGAGAGAGCGCATCGAACTCGCGGGTGCCGGTGGCGCGGCCCCGGATGGCCGCCGCGGCCCGCATGCCTCCCGGAGGGGAAAGGACCACGGTGCAGCCGGTCCCCCCCGAGGCATGGGTCCAGTGTCCCACGGTGATACCGGAAACGGCGGTCAGGGCTGGAACAAACGGGGATTTCATTTGCGTCCGAAGATAGCGCTGAATACCTTCGTGGCCACATGACCGCCGCCACGACTCCCACCAGCGTCCTGGTCGTCGACGACGAGGACTCCATCCGTCAGGCCCTCGAGCGTTTCGTGAGCCGGCTGGGGTACCGCGCGGTGCTGGCCCGGGACGGCATCACCGCTCTCGAACGGGTGGCGCAGAACCATTTCGACCTCATGCTCTGCGACGTCCGCATGCCCGGCGTCAGCGGCGTGGAGCTGGTCCCGAAGGTGCTCGAGCGCGACCCTGACGTCGCCATCCTGATGCTCACCGCGGTCGACGAGCCCCGCACGGCCGTGGAGTGTCTGAAGCTCGGCGCCTACGACTACCTCATCAAACCGGTGGACCTGGACGAGCTGGAGCTGGCCATGCGCACGGCGCTCCGCCGGCGCCAACTGGAAATGGAGCGGCGGGAGCTCGAGCGATGGCTGGCCAGCGAGGTGCAGGTCCGGACGCGGGAGCTCGAGGAGCGGACGGCCGCTCTGGAAGACGTGGCGTTCGGGGCCCTGGCCGCCGCGCAGGGGTGGCCCGGAGCTGACGCGGCGATCCGGACGCTGGCGCAGGAGTTGGGGATGACGGAAGACGAAGTGCGGAAGGAGATCCGGGTGCGCGGGTTCTAGTTGGTGGCCCCGGCTTTTTCCTGGCAAGCCTTGCAGCGCGTCACGCCCCGGAAGGTGCAGATCAGGCAGATGAAGGTCCCGCAGTCCTGGCAGGGATACCCCTCCGACGCCCGCTCCTCGTTGCCGCAGGCGCGACAGACCATCCCGTCGTGCTCTTTGAGTTTCTCTTTCTCCGGCATGGTAACCTCAGAGGTCCAGTGAGTACGCTTTAATCTTGTTGATCAACGTCGCGCGCGAAATGCCGAGCTCTTTCGCGGCGCGCGTGCGGTTGCCGCCATGATGCCGGAGTGCCCGTTCGATCTGGGCCTTCTCGACGTCGGCCAGACTCTGCGGCTGATGCCGCGATCCCGCGGTGCTGCGGCGCAGTTCCGTCGGCAGGTGCTCGAGCGCGATCTGGGGCTGCCCCCGGGCCAGGATCATGGCCCGCTCCAGAACGTTACGCATCTCGCGGACGTTCCCGGGCCAGGGCGCCGACAACAGACGGTCCAGCGCTTCCGTGGAACACTCGGAGGGGGACCCGGGGAGCTGCTGGTGCAGGTCGGTCAGGATGCGGGTGAGCAGGGCGATCCGGTCCTCGCGCGACCGGTCACGCACCGCCGGGAGCCGGAGGGGCATGACCGACAGCCGGTAGTAGAGATCCTCCCGGAAACGCCCGGCGTTGACGTCACTCACCAGGTCCCGGTTGGTCGCCGCGATGAGCCGGACGTCCACCGTCAGCTCCCGGGTGCCCCCCAGACGCCGGAAGGTCTTGGTCTCCAGCACCTTCAGAAGCTTGGGCTGGAGCTCGGGCGCCAGGTCTCCGATCTCGTCCAGGAACAGCGTCCCGCGGTCCGCCAGCTCGAACAATCCCTGCTTTTTCTCCTTGGCATCCGTGAACGCGCCGCGCTCGTGCCCGAACAGCTCCGAATCGAGGAAGGTGGCGGACAGGCCCGCGCAGTTCACTTCAATGAACGGGCCGCTCGACCGGGGGCTCATCCGGTGGACCAGTCGCGCCGCCCACCCCTTGCCGGTCCCGCTCTCTCCGGTGAGGAGCGCCGTCGTCCGCTCGCTCGCCGCCAGCAGCTTCACCTGTCGGGCCAGCTCCTGCATGGTGGACGACACGCCCAACCCATCCAGACCGTCGGGGGACGCCCCTCCCCCGGACGCGAGCCGTTCGTTCTGGCGGCGCAGCCGGACCTTTTCCGAAATGCGGGCCACCGCGGCCGCGAGGTGCGGCATGTCGACCGGCTTGGTCAGAAAATTCTCGGCGCCCAGCTGCATAGCCTGCACGGCGGTCTGAATGTCTCCGTGGCCGGTGAGCAGGACCACTGCGGCGTTCTTGGCCTTGAGCGCCTCCAGGGCCGACAGTCCCTCCGCGTCGGGGAGATGCAGGTCGAGCACCACGACGTCGGGGCGCATGCGGTCGAAAGTGTCCAAGCCTTCCTTCACCGAGCCTTCCCGGTAGACCTCGGCCCCCAGGCGCTCGAAATAGGCTCCGATGGAGCGGAGCACGCCTTCGTCGTCGTCGATGAGCAGGATGCTATCGGCCATTCGAACTCCCTTGCCCCATGCCTCCCGGGACGGTGGCGGGATCCACGAGAACGGTCAGGGCGCCCGGTACGATGTCGATGTCGAAGGGCGTCGTGCCGGCCAACTCGCCGTCGAGCTGGACGGGACGCGGCGTGCCGTCCGGTACTTCCACTCTGATGGTCCGGCCCCGGGCGCTCCAGATCCGTCCCGATGGATCGGTGGCCCCGCGCGTGCGCAGGAACGTCCCGAACGACACCACGCTGTCCCAGGCGCCATCGGCCCGCAGGGCGACGACGTCGAGAACGCCGTCGTTGGGCCACACGGCGGGAGAAACGTTCACGACGCGCGGCACCAGCTCCCGGCAGTTCGCGACCAGCACCATCGCGGCGTCCACGTGGTGTTCCACGCCGTCCACGGTGACGCGATGCATCACGCTCTTGACCTGGGGCAGCGTCGTGAGGGCCTTGATGAAGTAGGCGGCGATCTTCCAGCGGCGCTTGAACATGGTGTCCGTGGCCGCCATGATCTGCGCGTCGTACCCGGCGCCGGCGCAGACCGCGAAGAAATGATCCCCGTCGTCGCGCGGCATCCGCCCCAGGTCCATGGCATAGGGACTTCCCTTCAGAATCGCGCGCGCGGCGCGCACGGGATCGATCGGGAGACGGAGATTCCGGGCCAGGATGTTGCCGGTCCCGCCGGCCACCAGCCCCAGAGGGATTCCACTCCCCACCAGCCCCGCGGCCACCTGCATCGCGGTGCCGTCCCCACCCACCGACAGGAGCGCGTCGAACCCGCCATGCCCCTCGGCGGCGGCCTCGGTCGCGAACCGGCGCGCATCCCCCGGCGCCGCCGTGGCGAGGACTTCCACGCGCCACCCCCCGGCGCGCAGGGTGTCCCGGACCGCCAGGACGGCGCGGGCATCGGTGCGGGCAGCGGCGGGATTGGTGATGAGAAGGACCCGCGGCACTAGTAGCGCCGCTCCCACATCAGGTCGAGTCCCACCTGCCGTACCGGCGCGCCCGTGTTCGTCACGAGACCCGTGTTGTAGCAGGTCTGCACCGGCTCGAAGCTCGCCTCGGTCCGCCACTCCGGACTGATCCGGAACTGGAGGCTCGCACCGAGGGCGTTGCTGAGGTTGACCGCGGAGTTCTGGCAATAGCCCGCGTTCAGCACCAGGAAGGTCTTGCGGCCGATCTGCCAGCCGGCGGCGAGCTGAGCCCCCGTGAGCGCGCCCCCGCTCGCCGAGCCCGGGTCGAACTGGAAGTAGTCGATCGGGATGCCGAGGTTCGTCACCACGCTCTGCTCGAGCTGTCCGGAGACCAGGTTGGCCACGGCGGAAGTGAGCAGGGCGCTCCGGGTGCCCAACCCGGCCTGGTCCGAGCTCTGCACGCTCGGCTGCCCGAACAACAGGTAGGAAATGATCTCGGTCTGAGAGAGATTCGGCTGGTCCGCGGACAGGATGAGCTTGGGCGTGAGCAGGGTTCCGCCGATGGTCGCGGTGACGGTGACGTCCTTGTTCCCCGACCCGAGCTGCGTCGAGGCGGCGCCCGAGACGTGCACCACGTGCGTCGCGCGAATATCGAGGGCGGCGTCGAGATCCGGAGTACCGAAGTACCTCACCGTTCCCTGCGTCACCATGAAGTCCCGGGTGACCGGGCCCACGGTCAGCCGGTACGTGCCCCGCGGCGCCTGGAGCGTCCCGTTTAACAGATAGTTCCGCAGACGCTTGTTGAGTCCGAGAGACCCGGCCAACTGGATGTTGGCCTCGTTGGACCGCAGCCATACGTCGGAACCCATGGTCAGCTGCAGGCCGTCTACGCGCAGACTGTCCAGGAAAACGTTCTGAAACGTCGGCCCCAGGCGCTCGCGACGGATCAGATCCGCGAGTGACGTGTCGATGAGGGAGGCGATCCAGGGGTCCGGTGAATCGAGATTGACCACCCGCTTGTTCACGAGGTCCGCGAAGTACAGCACGCCGTTCGTCACCGTGCCGCGGCCGGTGACCGTCGCGCCGAACACCGGCCCGGTGAGATCCAGCTCCGCGGTGGCCGTGACGGCGAGCGAGTTCCGGATATCCAGGGCTTTGAACCGGTCCGCCGAGATGTGAAGCGCCAGGAGGGGCCTGGAGAGCTGGTCGAGCCGCACGGAGCCCGTGACCGTCGCGGAACCGCGGTCGCTCCGGGCGGTCAACGACTGCACGTTGATGGTGTCACCGGACAGCCGGAACCGGCCAGCGAGCTGCTCGTACCGGGCGCCGATCGAAGGGATGGTGGCCGCGGCCGAGTCGATGGCGATGGTCCCGTCGAGACGCGGCGCGTCCCAGGTGCCCCGGATTCCGGCATCCGCCGAGAGGTACCCCCCCACGCGCTTCAGCGCTGGAGTCACCGCTTCGAGGACGGAGAGGTCGACGGAATCGGCTACGGCCCGGACCATCAGGGTGTCGGGAAGCTGCCGGTGCTCCACCCGCTCCAGCGCGAGATCGAGCGGCAGGTGAGCCGTCAGGTTGAGCACGCGCTGACCCGACCGCCACACGTGCATCGTCCCGTCCAGACGCTGATCCTGATACTCGATGGTTCCGTCGAGGTACGGCGTGCTGAAGTCGCCGAACGAAGCGCCGGACATCGCGAACGAACCCGTATACGTCGGTCTGGCCCGGGTGCCGGCGATGCCGAGTGTCGCGGTCATCGTCCCGCCCACACCCGCCGTGTCGCGCTCGAGCAGAGCGTAGAGCCCCGCGATCGGGACGCCCACCGCCTGCAGCGTGGCCTGGCCCGGGCCCTCCTGCCGCAGATCGGCCTGCCCCGAGAGCTTCCCCTGCCCCCCGTTCTGGGTCAGGGAAATCCGGCTGACGCGGATCGTGGTGTCCGTCACCGCGACCTCCACGGGCTGGTCGAGCGCCCACGAGCCTCCGGGGGCCTCCAGGCCCAATGAGTCCACCCCGACCGCCGTCAGGTTCCCCACCCGGCGCAGACGCCCGCCGGTAGAGACGGTGGCCAGATCTCCCAGACCGGAGCGCAGGGCCCAGGTGAGCGAATCAGTGGTCCCTCGGGCCGCCAGACGCGCCGACGACACCCGCTCCCCGAAACCCCGGGCCGAGTCGACGGTGATGTCGCCGGCGAAACCGGGGACCGGTCCCGGCAACAGCTGGAGGTGCGCCAGGGCTCCGGAGAACATCAGACCGCGGGCCCGGAGGCGGTCGAACGACCCCCGCACGGTCACCGTGAGCGAATCGAGCGCCCCGTCGAGGGTCACACTGGCGCGCGCATCGCCCACGAGCGGCGCGAGGGTGCCGTCGGGGGCCCGGCTCCGTCCGGTGACCCAGGTCAGGAGGGAGTCGAGGCCATCCACCGAATCGGCCTCGATGTCGACGATCAACGAGCCGCCCGCGGGGCGGCGCCAACCGATGTCCCCCAGCCCGGTCACGCGGATTCCCGGCTGATGGAGGAGCAGGGAGTCGATGTAGAGCCGGTTGTCGGCGAACCGGGCCCCGATGTATCCACCGTCGAGCGCCGCACCCGCCACCATCGAGGGGTCCAACGTCGCCTGGAACGCACCGGCGGGCGCTTGCCCGCTGTCCGCCTCGATCGTGCCGGTCCCACGTCCCGCCAGACGGGAGGGTGGCGCCCCGGCAATCCAATCCTGCGGATCGAAGTCGTCCCAGCTCACCTCGGCATTCCGGTCCGCGAAGTGACCAGGATTGAGATCCAGGGTGCCGTCGGCCTTGACGTGCCCTTCGCCGGAGATCCCGGCGAGATCCACGTGAGTCGACAGGGCACCCGGCGTGCCCGTCGCCCGGATGGTGCCGGCGGCCGATCCCTGCACCGGCAGGCCCGGGAAGCTCGAGTGGAGGCCGTCGAACGAGAGCGTGTCGGCGGTGAGGTCGACGGCGACAACGAGCGTGTCGGTGCGCGAATCGAAGGCCAGCGAACCGCGGGCGACCGTCGCCGGCGCCGGCCCATCGTGCTGACGCAGGGAGCCCGCGAAATGGACGTTGCGGACGCGCCCGCTGAGTGTGCCCGCCGCATCGAGGGTGCCCTGAAGGGGAAGGCCTGGAATCACGCGGCGGGCGGTGCCGAGATCGATGTCCGACGCTTGCACCTGGAAGGGCTCGAACCGGAGTCCCAGAGGGGCGCCGGCCCCCACCGTGCCGTTCCCGCGGATCCGGGACACGGGCCACCCCGGCACGAGCGAGTCTCGAAAAGTCCAGTCGACGTCCAGCGCGAGGGCGCCGATGTCGCCG
>Ga0070709_10001091_pt1 | contig 15002 bp, 30 predicted proteins | sample LARL51metaG_FD_65449 | JGI IMG/M metagenome (GOLD analysis project Ga0070709, IMG submission 65449) | Corn, switchgrass and miscanthus rhizosphere microbial communities from Kellogg Biological Station, Michigan, USA - LAR L5-1 metaG | ecosystem: Host-associated > Plants > Roots > Rhizosphere ...
CCGGTCAGGAGGAGCTGACGACCCTGAGGTGCCGACCGTCACTGGCGGGACGTTTCGGCTTGGCCGCGCGCAGCTTCCCGGCCGTGGCCGTTGCCTTCTGCGGGGGCCACGGCTTGCCTGCTGCCTCGGCTTCCCTGCGGCGCCGCTCGGTGTTGTCCCGGGTGTTCTTCTTCTCGCAGTCAGTGCACTGGGTCCGCAGCTTTTCCGGGTGCTTCTTGTTCGCGTAGAACGTCAGCTCCGGGTTGTCGCGGACGTTGCGCTTGCAGGAGCTGCACGTCCGGGGCGGCGGCTCGGGGTCCTCGCCCCGCAGGGCGCGGGCCTCGTTCCTCATCTCCGCAGCGCTGCGCCTGGCCGCGCGGACCAGCACCTCGTGCTTGCGGACCGTGAGTTCGTCGCGGCGGCGGTCCCGCCGCGCGCAGTCAGTTTCCAGCGTGATCAGCGCGTCGACCTTGGCCATGATCTCGTCGGCGTAGCCAGCGAGACCGAGCGCGAGCGTGCCTTTCAGGTCAGCCCGCGCTTCCAGTAGCTCTTTCGCGTAATCCCTTTCCGTTCCCATGTTCCCCTATTCTACACGAGCGGGGGGAGGCGTCACTCAGGAAGCCAGGCACGGCTCCGCTCGCTGTCCGGCGTCCGGACCTTGCCCGGGTTCGCGTCCTGCCAGGACCGGAACCGGTCGACTGAATCCTGCACCAGGGCGATGTGCCTGCGCGGCGAGCCGCCCTTGATGCACAGGAACACGTAGTAGGCGAGCGTCTTTACTGACTGGCAGTCCCTGGCCCGGAGCACGATCACCGGCTCGTCGTCGGGGATGTCCCCGTGCTCGGTCGTTACCTTCCCGTATTTCCCGTCATATCCCATGCCGGCAGCTTACCACCAGGGCAGCCGGGGCCCGGGGGAGGTAAGATCACGGGGTGCCTCCTGCGCGGGGCGGGAACGGAAGAGAGGGAGGCGGAAGCGATGCGCAAGCACATGGTTCTGGACGGGCTGAGGCCCGTCGATTTCACCGGGGTGCTGCTCGCGGAGAAGTCCACCAGGTCCGCCGGGCGGCTCAGGTGGACCGAGCTGGCTCTGTACCGGATGGCCGGCGAAGACCAGCACCCCCCGGAAGGCGCCGGGGATGAGTACCCTTCTGGCGCCTACGTCCTGACTTCCCTCGGCGCGTCCCTGGTGTATCACCGGGGCGAGGGCGGGTGCGACCGGAGCAGGCGGTGCGATCCTGGCCGGGCGGGGGACCTGCCTCCGGGGTTCGCGCCGTGCGAGGAATGCTGGCCGGTGGCGGAGCGGTGGCCGGGTGACGGCGATGACCCGACTGAGCTGGCGCCCGGTGACATGTGCCGGCCTGAGCGGAACCGGCCTAAGGCCGTGGTGTGCGCGGGGGCCGGGGACGTGGAGGGGACGCTTCGGGACTGGTCGGGGAGCAGGAAGGTGCGGGCGTCGCGGCTGTCCGGCCCGGCGCAGGACCTGCTGGAGGAGGCGTCGAAGGTCGACGAGGACATCAGGCGCATGATAACCGAGGAAGTCCACCTGTGACCGTTATGGCTTGACAGGGGCAGCTAGCGCCTATAGCATCCCCTTATAGCTTCACCACCGGGAAAGGAAACACCATGGCGAAACTAGGCGACATCGCGACCATGCAGGTCGCGGGCCGGCCAGTCGTCGGCGACGACGACACCCTGCACGACGCCTGGCTCATCTGGGTACGCATCCGCAACAGCGTCACCGACAGGAACCGCAAGGCAGGAGACGGCCAGCCGCTCCCCTGCAAGCCGATGACCCTCGACGGCGTGCCCGGCTGGGTGTGGCAGGGACACATCTCCGACGCACGCCGGTTCGTGTTCCCGCCAGGCCAGCCACGGGAACACCCGTACACCCCCGCCACCTCAGACCCCGACGACATCCAGCGTGCCAAGAACAACTTCAGCACCGTGCACTCGCGGCTCACCAAGTCCACCGCGAACCTGGTGAACGTCGAAACTCACCGTCCCGACCCGTCTATCTGGTGGGTCCGCGACGAGTTCTCCGGCGTGTCACTGCCGGAGGGCAGGTACCGGGTGCTGCTCGCGATGGCCAGGGGCGAGGAAATCCCCGACCAGCCCGAGCCCGCCGCCCCCGCGCAGCCGGCGCCCGAGGTCCCGGCCGCCGGGGCATCGCCTCCGGAGAGCGCAGCGACGGTCTACATCTGCCGGTACCGCGACGCCGCCGGGTGCGCCTACACCACGACGGTCCAGGGATCGCTGTACTCGCACGCCGAGGCCGGCACCGTCCACACCCGCCACGAGATCCCCCTGCAGATCTGCCCGGTCTGCGGTGACGGGTTCGACTCGCCGCTCGGCAGGGCCTTGCACCTGTCGAAGGCCCACAACGTGGCGAAGGATTCCGTCCAGCGGAACCTCCTCGACCTGGAGCAGACCACGAAGCTGTGGGCGAAACGCGAGGACAAGGCCGCGAGGACAGCCGCAGCAGGCGGGATGAGCCCAGGCACGACCCGTGACATGGCGGACCCTGACATCGAGGCGGCCATCGACGCCTTCACCCCCCGGAAGCCAGAGCCCGCCGTCCAGGCTCCTGCCACTCCTGGTCCCGCGCCTCTCAGCGACTTTGCGGGACCAGGCCAGATGGCCCTGATCGGCCAGTCTCCCCCGGAGTTCGCGCTGCTCCCGCCCGAGCCGCAGCAGCCTGCAGGGATCGGCAACCCGGCCGTCGAGGCGGTCAGGCAGCTCGTCAGCGACTATGACAAGGCCGTCGCCGAACGCAACGCCGCCGTCACCGAACTCCAGGCACTCCGCAAGCAGCAGGCGCAGCTGGCCAACATCAAGGCCGCGCTGCAGCTCGCGCAAGAAGCCCTGGACGACGAGGGAGCGTAGGATGCCCGGAATTACAGCAAAGTAGTAAGGGAGCCTCCATTGCCGGCCGAATCCCGCACAGCGGACATCCTCGAACCAGGTGACGTTCTGCTGACGCCCGCAGAAGTCGCGACGCTGTTCAACGTCAACCCCAAGACAGTGACCCGGTGGGCAGCAAAGAAAAAACTGCGCCCGGTGCTCACCCCAGGCGGTCACCGCCGCTACCGCAAATCCGAGGTCCTGGCATTCTTCAACGGCGCCGCAGGAAGCCAAGACGACATCGGCGACGATTATGTACGAGAATGCTGACCTGATGGCCGTGCGCTGCCCCACATGCGGGGTAGTGCACGGCCTGAGCGAGGGAAGGCAGAGGAGCGAGGGAAGGCAGAGGCTAGCCTCGCAAGAGAACAGCACTAAGCCCCCTTACCATTACGTGAGATGCCCCAACGGCCACGCGTGGTATTACGAAACCAGCACGGCATTCAGGGCAGCCCCTGAGAAGCTGTTCACCCGGCTGTGCTGTCCTGGATGCGGGCTGCCGTTCGGCGTCAGCATCGAGTACCTTGCCGCCAGGAAAGGCAAGCTCATCACCTGCCCCAACGGCCACGGGAACGGCTACGCCTGCGGCCAGCCGGAAAAGAAAGTAGCCGCGAGAAACCCTGCCGGCACGCGCGTAGGCGACACCGCGAGAGACGCAGCATTGTCCAGGCTCACGGAGGCGTTCGTCGCAGGCGAGATCAGCCACGATGAATACGGCGACCGCTCGGCACGCGCCCTCACCGCTAAGACAGGCACGGAACTCGCGGAACTGACGGCTGACCTTCCCGGCAGGGCCTCCGGTGCAGGCCGCCACTCGCCTCTCTGGGACTACCTGCCCGTGACCGCGCTGGTGATCTTCTCGCTGGCAGTACTCGCGATAGCCATTCTCGTGTAGAGCACACGGCAGGAACCGCAAAGGAAGTGGAAAAGGAAATGGGAACTGCTGACGGGACGGTCGCCAGGGCAACAGCCAACGCCGTCATCGGCGCGGCGGACGGGAAGAAGGTGACCGGTGACACCATGACGGCGGTCGCCACCGCAGCCGTCGCGCTCAGCCTCCTGGAAGTGGCCGCCGCGATACGTGAGCTGGCAGCGAAGGCACAGCCATGAGCGAGAAATGCATGAGCTGCACGAACGCCGACTGCGGGCTCCCCAGCTACAGCCACTGCGGCGGCTGCGACTGCTGCAGGCAGAAAGGGAAAGGAACATGACCAGCGCAGCCCACGCCGTCAGCAGCGACGACATCTGGACGTTCATTAGAAGCGAACTGGATCTGGGTCCTGATCTTCGGCGGCGGGATCATCGACTTCCTGCTCGAAACATTCGACGCCGGCATCGGCTCGATCGCCAGGGCAGGCCGCCGCCGCCACCGCCGCCGGATGGAACGGCTGAAACTCCAGCTGAAGATAGAGAAAGCCAGGGCAGCCACCCAGGTGCAGCTCGCCGGGGACAACAGCAGCCAGTTCCAGGCCGGACGGTCACTGACCATGCCCCGCCCCGGACGGTGCGTGCACCGCAACGTCACCGCCGTCGTGGCCAGCGGAACCGACGACGTAGTCGCCTGGCTCTGCAAGACCTGCGACACCAAACTGCCCCCCGACTGGGCCGTCCGCGAGGAGGACCTGTGAGCATCCTGTCCTGGGACAAGCCAGGGAAGATCATGACCGAGGACGAATGGCGGTCCATCGCCGCCGACGGCGCCCCTCCCGGCGTGTACACCCCGAACATGTCCGCCGAGGACGCCGCCCGGTGGAAAGCCAAGATCATAGGAAGCCACGGGGACCACCCGCGAGTCGAGATCCGCAAGAGCGCACGCGGGGTGCAGCTGCTGATCGTTGTCTGCGAGGACGAGGTCGCGATGTCCATGAACGGCACCGCCAAGCTCACCCTCACCGATTACACCGACATGCTCCAGGCAGTGGTAGAGGCACGGGTGGAACTGGCAGCGCGCAGCGAAGCGAGGGAGGAAAACCGGTGACGTTGCCCAGGGCAACGCCCGCGTCCAGCCGTAGGATGCTGATCGCTAACCGGTCATCACGAGCGAAGAAACGCGTCACCGCGCCGGAGAACAGGACCGTGGAAACCATGCGGCGTCCCCTGTCCGGCGGCGGATGCTGGTGCCAGCTCCCCGCCGCCCACGACTGGCCCGGCCGCGACGAAGGCGCACCTCACCCCCGCCGCGCCATGTGGGCGGGGCTAGCCCGCCAGCCGTACGATCAGGGGCCGTGCCTCAGCGAGCACTGCGACCGGCAGTCCGAACCCGGGGTGTGGTTCTGCTGCGGGCTGTGCGCCGAGGCGGCGGACTTCCGCCGCGAGACAGTCGTGCACGCCGACCCCTGCAACGAAAGATCCGGCGTCCGCGTCGGCCTGAAAGGAAAACGAAAGTGAAATTCCGTCTCGCTGCCGCCGTGATCACGGCGGCAGCTGCCCTCTCGGCAGCGGTGCCCGCCGCAGCGGCAGGGCACGGCAAGGGTCACTGGACGACCTGTAAGCCGTTCTTCCGCCGCACGATCTCCGGTCCCTGGGGGGCCTACATCATCCGCGATGACGTGTTCACGCTCCCCGGGCTGGCCACGACCATATGCATCCGCCACCAGCGGGGCACCCCCGCGTTCGCTGTCAGCTCCTCCGACGCTGCCTCCCCCGGGCCTGCGCTGGCCTACCCCGAAGTGTTCTACGGCTGCGTCTACGGTGCCTGCTCACCCGGAACGATCCTCCCCTCCCCCCTGCACGGAGGGGAACACGGCGTCAGCGCGAAGGTGCGGAAAATGAGCGTCTCGGTATTCGACAAGGCCCGGCGCAAGGGAAAATTCGACACAGGCTTCGACATCTGGCTCACCCCGGACCGGCAGACCGGAGGTCAGGCAACCGGCGCCGAGGTCATGATCTGGCTGCGCGAGCAGGGAGTCCGCTTCACCCCCCGGTGGCGGGTCCGGGCCGGGGGGATCTGGTGGCTGGCAGAGGAATGGCGGACCTGCCACTCCAACGGCCTGTGCTGGCCGCTGATCATATTCCTGCGCGAGCACCAGCACTCCTACGCCAGGAAACTACCCCTCATGCCGTTCTTCGCGTTCGGCGAGCACCACGGCTGGATCAGGAAAACGTTCTGGCTGGAATCAGTCGAGCACGGATTCGAGATCTGGTCCGGCGGCACAGGACTAGCGTGCACGTTCTTCCGGGTGTTCCCGTAATGGCCGCCCTGATAAGCACGGTAGCCACGCCTACCGCCGTGCACATCTTCGACACTAAGGTCGTTATCGTGGCCCAGGACGGCCAGGTCATCGAGATCGCACGGAAGCTGCCGGAGGTCCTGCGGAAACCGGAGAAGAAAGAATGACCTCCACCACGACCGCGACCATCTGGTGCGATGCCCCCGAGGGCTGTCCCGCCAACGTCACAGGGGCGACCATCCTCGACGCGCTCAGGGCAGCCGGGCGGCAAGGCTGGCAGACAGGCGACCACATGCACGGCGAAGCTGACCTATGCTCACACCACGCACCGCAGGGAAGGGACACCCCGTGCATCCCGCGCAGGAACTAGCCGAGGCAGCGGCGATCATGCGAGCAGACGCAGGGTTCTGCGGCCTCGTAGGGAAAGTACTCGATGACGCAGCTACCGAATACGCCCAGCACTCCCCCGAAATCCAGGCCATCCTCGCCGGAACCGGGGACGCAGCCGACCTCCGCGTCGGCATCGCCCGCCAGATTCTGCAGCTGCCACGACCCGCTGGTGTTCGGGCACCAGTGCGCCGGGCACTGGACGGCACGGCAGGCACGCACCCTGTTCGAGAGATCGGCACTGCAGATGACCGGCGCGCTCAGGGACCTGAGCGCGACAATCGAGCAGGCCACCCGGAGCCTTGGTGAGCACCGCGTCGTCCAGCCGCCTGATCAGGGACGAGGGGAGCTGCGTCATCGCCGTCGAGGAAAGCAACCCTGACGGCACCGCGCAGGCACTGTGGGTCCGGGCCGGCAGGGTGTACGACGCCGGGAAGCTACGCGACCAGCCCGGACTGTGGGTTCACTACCAGGAAGACTACATGCGGGCCACCCTCGACGGCCCCGTGCTCATCACTCCCGCCGTGTGGCGGCTCCTGGTGAAGGAAACCAACGCCAGGCTCAGGAAACAGAAACGGTACCTCCGCCGGGAACGGCGCAGGGAAAGGAAAACAAGTGGCAGGTAAGAAACCGTGCCCGCGATGCTGGTCCGCGCCCGGCTTCGGCTGCGAGCACGACCAGACCGCGCCTGGCATGCACGACACAGGCCGGACCTACGCCATCACCCGGGCAGGCCAGAAGCACGTAGTCCCCGTAACGGTCTACTGCGACGGGCGGTGCACCACCTGCGACGGCACCAGGCAGGTAGACGCATGACAGGCTCCCCGTTCCCCCCGCCCGAGTTCGAGGAAATCCGTGACTACGTCCGCGAGCACGGCTGCCACATCATCGACACAGGCAGGTTCACCGACTACCACTTCCTGTGCCGCAGCGCCACGGACCACGCAGGCGAAACCGGGCACAGCGTCGCCGTCAGCTGCACCCAGCAAGCCGTCTACGGCCCCTACACCCGCGAGCCGTCATCATGATCAGCGAAGTGCTGTCGTGCCCGGTCTGCGCCACCGAACTCGACGACGAGCAGTGGTGCACCGGCTGCGACCGGCACGTATCGGACGAGGAAATCGCGCAGCACCAGCGTATTTGGGGTGACATCTGGTATGAACCGCGCTAAGGAAGCCCGGATGAGGCAAGTGATCAGAAATGTTCTCTACCGCTTCAGCGACTGGCTGTGCGCCCATCAGCGAACCTTCGAGCTGGGCAACTGGCTCGGGGAACTTGGCTGGAAGCTGCGATGACCCACGCTAGCGGCCAGCGCATCGAAGTGATGCTGGTCGATCCTGACGACCCGGCGCGGGACATCGAGATCTTCGTCTACCCCGCACACCCTCCGCACGACCCCTGCGGAGACGGCGCATGCGGCTGCGCAGGGCGAAGCATGCTGCTGACCGACCAGCTCGGACGCGGGCTGCTAGACCAGCTGCACACGTTCTACGACCAGGGAATCCAGACGGTGAAGACCTATGAACCTCGTTAGCGAGCACATGATCGACGCCGCGTTCGCGGCCTACATAGAAGATCACTGCCTCCCGTACATGGCCCGCGCCAGCGAGTACATCGACGACGACAGCACCGGGAGCCTGCGCGAGACCCAGATCGGGGAGCTGAGGGAAGCCGACCGGGAAGCCGACCGGATGAACCGGGAGTTCCTGCGGAAGGTTCTCGAAGCAGCGATGCGGGCGTGGGCAGCCGACGAGCACACCCGCCTGGGCGAGGAGATCGAGGATGGAAGGTAACTGCACCGGGGTCACATCGACATGCACGTGCCTGTGCACTCCGTGCCTGGGCGGCGACCATTGCGACACGACCCATGACAAGTGACCCGCTGCTGACCCCCGCCGAGCACGCGGTGCTGGACATCACCGAAATGCTCGCCGGGACGATGAAGAGGAAGAGGAAGAATGACGACTGCCAGCGTTGTCCGCGTCGCACCGCCCAGCCTCGAACGGCGGTCCCGCGAGCAGTGGCTGCAGCAGCGCCGGTCCGGGATCGGCGGGTCCGACATCGCGGCGATCCTCGGCTTCGATGACCGCCGGACCGCGCTGGACGTGTACTTCGACAAGAAAGGCATGGGCGAGGCCCGCCGCACCGCGCAGATGGACGAGGCCGCGCGGTTCGGGCACCTCCACGAGGAACTGGTCGCCCGCGAGTTCGCCCGCCGGGCCGGGCTCCGGCTCTACCCCTCTCCCGGGACGCTGGCCCGCGCCGACAAGCCGTGGATGCGGGCCAGCATCGACCGGCTCGTCGCCACGCCCCCCGCCCGGCGTGCCCGCACCGTGAAAGTGCCCCTGGAAGTCAAGACCCGGTCCGCGTACCAGTCCCAGCAGTGGCAGGACGAGCCCGCCGACCCGCCCGCGATCCAGCTCCAGTGGTACCTCGCCGTCACCGGGGCCAGCCACGGCTACCTCGCCGCGCTCATCGGCGGGAACAGCCTGCGCTGGTACCGGGTGGCCCGGGACGACGAGCTGATCGGCATGCTCATCGACGCGGGCGAGGAATTCATGCAGCGCCTCGCCGACGACAACCCGCCCCCGCCGGGCGGGTCACCGCGCACCGCCCTGCTGCTGGACTCGGTGTGGGACGCCGAGCCCGGCAGCTTCCTGAACCTGACCCCGGAACAGGCGTCGCACATGAGAGCCATGCGCACCGTGGTGAAAACGTGCGATGCCAGGATCGAGCGGGCCACGTGGCGCCGCGAGGCCGCGATCAACGACATGAAGATGATCATGGGCGACGCGGAAGTCGCCGTCGCGGGCACCGAAGTGCTCGCCACCTGGCGCCGCAACGGCACGTTCCGGCAGAGAGACCTGACCGCCGACCACCCCGACATCGCCGCGAAGTACTCGAAGTCAACTGTGAAGATAGACACGAAACGGCTGCAGGAAGACGAACCTGACCTGTACCGTGCCTACCGCAGCCGCGCCTTCCGCATAGCAGACGGGACGACATGATGCCGGACATCATGGACTGGCCGTTCTGGCTGAAAGACGACGGAACCATCGAGTGCATGCTCGTCACTGCCAGAACGGAAGACGGTGACCGCAGGCTGACGTACTGCGGCCTGCCGATCCTGCAAGGGAGCACCCTCGGCGAGCTGCACGACAACATCGAAGGGCATGCCAGGCACGTCCACGGGCACGAAGCGGAGAGGCCGTGATCCATGGCCACGTACCCGAAGTCTGGCAAGCGAGCTGACCCAGGGAGGAAATAATGATCGACTCGAATCTACTGCTTGATCAGCCGGGAACGGTCGTCGCGGCGCTAGCGCGCCGAGGCGTTGCGTCGGATCTCGTCCTTTCCGCCAGGGATGCCCTGATCCTTCGCCGGACTATCTTGACTGAGGTCGAAGGGCTCCGCGCCGAGATGAACTCGCGCTCGAAGCAGGTCGGGAAACTGATCGCGGCCAACGATCCGAACGCCGCTGGCGAGCGCGAGGCGCTGGCGGACCTCAAGTCTCGTCTCGCCGAGAAAGAGGTCGCGTTTCGGGAGGCTGAGAGCAACTCACGATCGCTCCTGCTAGTCTTGCCGAACTTGCCCTCACCGAACGCACCAGATGGTCTCGACGAGTCGTGCAATGTTGTTCTCCGGGTCGAAGGACCTCCGGCTGACAAATACAACCCAGCGGACTACCGCCCGCACTGGGAGGTCGCGGGCGACCTTGGAATCTTCGATCCCGAGCGCGCCGCAAAGCTGAGCGGTTCTGGTTTCTCGTTGCTCTCTGGTGACGGGGCAAGGCTGATCCGTGCTCTCGTGCAGTTTGGCCTCGACCTCAACCGTGATAAATACCGTGAGGTCCTTGTCCCGCACATGGTGCGCAGCGAAGTCTTCGAAGGCACTGGTCACCTGCCTAAATTCGCCGATGACGCTTACAACACCACCCTGGACAATCTGTGGTTGATCCCGACCGGTGAGGTTCCACTGACCGGCATGCACCGAGGTGAGCTATTCGAACAAGATGAACTGCCGAAGCGTTATATGGCGTACTCGGTCTGCTTCAGGCGAGAAGCCGGATCGGCCGGGAAGGATACGCGAGGCCTTCAGCGGCTTCACGAGTTCCATAAGGTCGAGCTTGTTCGTATCTGTACGGCAGAGACGGTTCAAGACGAATTTGAGGGCCTGCTGGCGGATGCCGAGCGGCCTCTTCAGCTTCTGGAACTGCCTTACCGGGTTGTCGACCTGGCTGCGGGCGATCTTACGTTCTCGTCCTCACGCATCTTCGACCTAGAGGTTTACTCGCCCGGCGTCGATCGCTGGCTCGAAGTCTCTTCAGTCGGAAACTTTACCGACTTCCAGCCCAGGCGAAGCAATATCCGATACAGCGCCGGAGCTGGTCAGACTAGGCCGCCCTACTACCTCAACGGATCGGCCATGGCTACTCCGCGGATGTGGGCCGCAATTATCGAGCACGGCCAAAGGGAGGATGGCACGGTTGCGCTTCCTGAGCCGCTGGTGTCCTACATGGGCAAGAAAGTGCTGGAACCGGAGAAATAGCGTGGTCTCAGTCGGGCGACGTGGTTCTCATGACCTTTAACCACGTATCGGCGTGGCCGGGCTACCTCGGGGTGTTCAACGCGGGCCTGCTCACAGGCGCGGTCATCGCTGCCCTGGTGCTCCTTACCCGGCGCCCCCGCCCCCGCCCGGTTCAGGCCACGGTGCTGCGCTGCCTGCGGGTGCAGGTGCGCCTCACCTGCGACTGCGGCAACCAGCAGGAAAGCGACGTTCCCTACGAGGACGGGATGAGCGAGGTCGCGGTGACCTGCGACGAGTGCGGGGAGACGCTGTGGATGGAAGTTCCGCCAGAAGTGGCTGCTTTCCTCAGCGAAGAGTAGATGTCAGACCCTGTGGATACGATGCTGCCAAAGCGACGAGAAAGGAACCAGGTTGAGCCTCACTGACCGAGTCCGCGACGCCCGCAGCAGCAACCCCGGAACCGCCGTGGACGTGGTGAAGGAAAAGACCGCGACCATGCGGCACGTCCTGGACTCCATGTCCGGCGAGTTCGCGAAGGCGCTGCCCTCCCACATCCCCCCTGCCCTGTTCATCCGCACCACCCTGACCTGCGTGCAGAAGTCGCCGCTGCTGCTGGACTGCACCGCCGAGTCGTTCCTCGGCGCGCTCATGTCCTGCGCCACCCTCGGCCTCATGCCCGGCACCAAGGAAGCCGCGCTCGTCCCGTTCGGCAAGACCTGCACCCTGATCCCGCAATGGCAGGGAATGGTCAAGATGATGTACAACTCCGGGCAGGTCGAGTCCGTCATCGCCGAATTCATCTGCGAGAAAGACGAGTGGGCGTACGTCCCGTCGATGCGGCAGCCCGGCGACTTCTTCCACCGGCCCTCGCAGGACGAGGACCGTGGCCCTGTCATCCGCGCCTACGCGTTCGCGTGGCTCCTCAACGGGGGCAGGAGCCGCGTCTCCATCCTCACCCGCACCCAGGCAGAGGAAATCAGGGACCGGTTCTCCAGGAACTACGCCCGCGCCGAGCAGAACGGCAAGCGGAACTCGACCTGGCACACCGACTTCGACGCGATGTGGCGGAAGTCCGCGATCCGCAGGATCTGGGACTACGTCCCGTCGAGCGCGGAGATGCACGCGTTCAACTCCATGGCCGACGAGGACGGGGAGATCACCAGCACCTATGCCTCCCCCGCCCCGGCCAGGGTGAGCCCGGCTATCCCGGGCGAGGCACCGGGTGAGCTGGACGCTGCCGTGCCAGAGCTGGCGGAGCTGAACGCAATGTTCGGGACCTATTTCCCCGGTGCCGTTCCAGGTGACATACTCGAAATGATGTCGGAATTCACCGGACGCGACATCGCGGACGTTTCCATGCTAGACGCGGCTGATATAGGTGATATGATGGACGCGTTCAGGACGGCCGAAGCGACCACCGAGTCAGCAGACCCGGCCGAGGTAGCGACCGCGTTCCGCGAGCTGCTCACCTACGCAGCAGCAGGACCGCCTGAGACCAGGAACTGAAAAGGAACGGGAACCTAATGGCAAGACGCGACTACGTGGCCGACATGACGGCCTACATCAAGGAACGCATCCCTGAAGGGGACTACGTCACGGCCAAGGTGGCGAAGCTGATCTTCGAGCAGGTCAAATCCGACGACCCTGACCTGCTCAGCGGCTGGCTCATGGCCTGCGGGCCGTCGCTGATCAGCAGGCAGATCGGCCACGCCCGCCTCGCGAGCCACGCGACCGCGCGCCGGTCCCTGAAGAGGGAACGGTTCGCGGCGGCGGCAGCGGCCTTCAGCCAGGGAAACCCCGAGCCGCTGAAAGATTACCTGGACGAGCTGCAGTACCGCACCGCCGGTAACGTGATCAAGAAACTGGGGAACCTGACCAGCGCGGACTGCCGGTTCATCGCGTCGACCTGCCACGAGGCGTCCGCTACCTACAACTTCGAGGCCGTCTTCATGGACGCGCTCGCACGCAAGGTCCCGGAAGGGGTCGTGCGGGACCACCTCACCGACGAGCAGGTCGCCGAGCTGAGGTCCAACGTGGCTGACGCGATCCAGCGCAGGTCGGCTGTCATCAGCGCCTGACACGAAACAAGGGAAAAGGAAAGGAAACCGAAGTGGCTGTTGCCATTCCCCCGGCCGGGAACGTGTTCAAGGAATACGACGAGCGCGCATGGCCGTACAAGTTCACCGTCGGATTCCGCATCGGCGCCATCGCCGGCGGCATCCCCTCCGACCCGATGATCGCCGAGTCATGGATCAAGACGAAGATCGCGGGGAAAAGCGAGGAAGATTACCGGGCCATGGTCGCGCAGACCATGCTGGACCGCAACGTGACCCTCGACGAGGCCGTAGCCCAGGCCAACATCATGAAGAACCTGAACGGGTTCAAGCGGGACACCGAGCTGGGCATGTACATCGAGGGCCGCCAGGTCAAGGCCGCGATGAAGGAAGCAGTGTCCGTTGCCTGCGCGTCCCCGGAGAACAAGCTGGACATCAGGTCATGGGGCAACACCCGCAAGTACCTGACCAACTACCTCCCCGAGCACGTGTTCGTCGACGACCTGCGGGTCTACCTGTTCCACGCCTCCGACCACCCCCGCGAGGGCTGCGCCTCGGACTGCGAGGACTGCAAGGAAGGACGCGTGTACAAGGCAGGCGACCCGTTCCACGAGAAGACCCGGGTGATGCAGACCTTCCCGGTGAACGAGAAGACCCGCCAGTCAGGCATCCAGTACACCGAAGTGTGCGAGGACGTGTACATCGAGTTCACGGTCCGCACCGACCACCCGTTCACCTACGAAGAGTGGGCGATGATCTGGCTGACCGGCCAGTACCAGGGCGTCGGCGCGCTGCGGGCGATGGGCATGGGCGTCTACGAGCCCGTCAAGTTCACGCAGATCCGGGGACCGGCCATCAAGAAGGCCGGCAAGTCCGGCGGCCCCAAGAAAAAGGAAGCCGCAGGCGCAGGCGAGGATGAAGAAGACTGACCCGCCGCCCCGGCAGTCCTGCGGGTACCTGACCGGGATCATGCTGCACAGGGCGCACGGCGAGAAGCTGTGCGCCCTGTGCAGGGCACGCGCCGGGGATATCACCCCCGACCCGCCGCCGCCCCCGCAGCTCCCCCCCGACGCGCATGTCCCGCACCGCCGCCGCGCCATCATCGTCCGCGACACCCCCACGGCCGACAGGATCATCCCCGCAGGGAAAGGACCCGGGAAGAAAGGCGACTATGGTTTCCCCAGCATTTTCTGACACGTTCCCCCGCTCGCGGTCGCAGGCCCGCCGCCTCGCCGCGCTCACCGATGACGGCGAGGAAACCGAGGCCGTCATGCTCATCGACGAGCTGGCACGCGACTCCCTGCCCGTGCTGTGCTGGGACCTCGACTCCACGATCGCCGACACCCTGCACCGCCAGCACATGGTCCCGAAGATCAAGGCGGGGGAAAGCACGTGGGATGACTACTCGCTTGCATGCTCCGAGGACAAGCTCATGCCCGCCACGGCGTGGCTCATGAGCCTGCTCGGCGGCCAGCACCGGCACTTCATCATCACCGGCAGGTCCGGGATCGCCCGCGAGCTGACCGTGGAATGGCTCGGGGTACGCGGCGTGCAGTATGACCGGCTCATCATGCGCAGGCACGGTGACCACCGGCCCAACCCGGACCTGAAGATCGCGGTCCTGCGCGACCTGGAAGCCGAGGGCGTCAAGGTCGCGGGGTTCTTCGAGGACTGGCCCGAGGCCGCTGCCAGGATCAGGGCCGAGTTCCCGTCCCTGCCCGTCGTGGTGATCAACCCCTGCTACCCGGCAGACGCGCCGCACGCCACCGCGTAGCATGTAAACGTGGCCGCCGTGAACCACGCCGGGGCAGGCGCAGAGTTCCCGGCCACTGCCCCGGTTCCCGCTGCACAGACGGGAACCCGGGCAGCAAGACGGCGCAGGCCCGAAGAAGAATTCGCGGAGAAAATCCGGGCTCTCATCAAGATGAAGCCCTCGCTGAGAGCATTCCACGCCCGCGACTCCCGCATGTCCTGGGGGCAAG
>Ga0070709_10001093_pt1 | contig 14975 bp, 13 predicted proteins | sample LARL51metaG_FD_65449 | JGI IMG/M metagenome (GOLD analysis project Ga0070709, IMG submission 65449) | Corn, switchgrass and miscanthus rhizosphere microbial communities from Kellogg Biological Station, Michigan, USA - LAR L5-1 metaG | ecosystem: Host-associated > Plants > Roots > Rhizosphere ...
TGAAGAACGGCCAGTGCGTGCGCCTGGAGCAGGGCGACATGGCGCGCGCCACCGTGTTCAATCTCGATCCGGCGGCGCAGGCCCGGAGTTTTGCCGCTCAGGGGTTTGAATATCTGCACGTGGTCGATCTCGACGGCGCCTTTGCCGGCAAGCCGATGAATGCGCATGCGGTCGAGGCGATGCTCGCCGCCGTGACCATGCCGGTCCAGCTCGGCGGCGGCATCCGGGACCTCCGGACGGTCGAAGCCTGGCTCGACAAGGGCGTGGCCCGTGTCATCATCGGTACCGCGGCGGTGCGCGATCCGGAGTTCGTCAAGCAGGCCGCAAAGACGTTTCCGGGCCGCGTGGCGGTCGGGCTCGACGCGCGCGACGGCAAGGTCGCGGTCGAGGGCTGGGCGGAGACGTCGGAGATCACGGCGCTCGACATCGCAAGACGGTTCGAGGATGCCGGCGTGGCCGCGATCATCTTTACCGATATTGCCCGCGACGGCCTGCTGAAGGGACTCAATCTCGACGCCACCATCGCGCTGGCCGATCGCATCGCCATTCCCGTCATCGCATCGGGCGGACTCGCTTCGATCGAGGATGTCAAAGCGATACTGGCGCCGCCGGCAAAACGGCTCGCCGGCGCCATTGCCGGCCGTGCGCTCTACGATGGCCGGCTCGATGCATCGGCGGCGCTGGCCCTGATCCGCACCGCGCGGGCGGCCGCATAAGGAGAGGTTTCGTGTTCAAGGTCCGCGTCATCCCCTGTCTCGACGTCAAGGACGGCCGCGTGGTCAAGGGCGTCAATTTCGTCGATCTGCGCGACGCCGGCGATCCCGTCGAGGCGGCGATCGCCTATGACGCCGCCGGCGCCGACGAGCTCTGCTTCCTCGACATCACCGCGACCCACGAAAACCGCGGCATCATGCTGGATGTGGTGCGGCGGACCGCCGAGGCCTGTTTCATGCCGCTCACCGTCGGCGGCGGGGTGCGAACGACGGACGACATCAAGACCCTGCTGCGCTTTGGCGCCGACAAGGTCTCGATCAACAGCGCCGCCGTCAATCGCCGCGAGTTCGTCAAGGAAGGCGCCGAAAAATTCGGCGAGCAGTGCATCGTGGTCGCGATCGATGCCAAGCGCGTCAGGCAGAACGGCCGCGACCGCTGGGAAATCTTTACCCATGGCGGCCGCAAGCCCACTGGGATCGATGCCATCGAATACGCCCAGGAGGTCGTTTCACTTGGAGCCGGCGAGATCCTCCTGACCTCGATGGATCGCGACGGCACCAAGCAGGGATTTGACCTGCCGCTGACCCGCGCCATCGCCGACAGCGTGCCGGTCCCGGTGGTTGCATCGGGTGGCGTCGGCAACCTTGATCACATGGTCGACGGCATCCGCGAGGGTCACGCCACCGCCGTGCTGGCCGCATCGATCTTCCATTTCGGGGATTTTACCATCCGACAAGCCAAGGACCACATGGCGCGTGCCGGTTTGGCCGTGCGGCTCGATCCCTGACGACTTCTGGTCACAAAACTGCTAAATCTTGGGCCATTCTGGCGTCGGATACCCCGGCGCCTTCGTTGGTCCGAGTTGATGCCGCGTTTCACCGTCCATGATCTGGCTGCCACCATCGATGCCCGCGCTGCTTCGGGCGGCGAGAGTTCCTATACCCGCAAGCTGCTGGACAAGGGCACCGAACACTGTGCCAAAAAAATGGGCGAGGAAGCCGTCGAAACGGTGATCGCCTCACTGGGAAATGATCGCGATCATCTTATCGCGGAGAGCGCCGACCTCATATTTCATCTGCTGGTGCTGCTGAAATCGAAGGACATCGGCCTGCAGGAGGTCGAGGCTGCGCTCGGCAAGCGCATCGGGATGTCGGGCCTGGAGGAGAAGGCCTCGCGCAAGAGCAGCTAGCGTACACGCTTGGGGGAAACAGCAAGGCGGCGTCATGGATATCAGGGCCAGAGACCAGCAATACAATCCCTACCGCATCTTCACGCGCGAACAGTGGGCTGGCTTGCGCGACGATACGCCGATGACGCTGGAGCCCGGCGAATTCGACCGGCTGCGCTCGCTGCACGACCGCCTCGACCTCAACGAGGTCGAAGAGATCTATCTGCCGCTGTCGCGGCTGTTGTCGATCTATGTCGACGCCACCCAGCGGCTGTTTTATGCGCAGCGCCAGTTCCTCGCCATCCGTGACCGCAAGATGCCCTACATCATCGGCATCGCGGGCTCGGTTGCGGGCGGCAAGTCGACCACCGCGCGCGTGCTTCAGGCGCTGCTTGCCCGCTGGTCGCCGCGACCCAAGGTCGATCTGGTGACGACTGACGGCTTCCTGTATCCAAACGCGGTGCTCGAACGGCTGGGATTGATCCAGAAGAAGGGTTTCCCGGCGAGCTACGATCTGCCGTTGTTGCTGTCGTTCCTCAGCGACATCAAGTCCGGCCGAAGGGGCGTCCGCGCGCCGGTCTATTCGCATTTGAGCTGGGACATCGTTCCGAACCAATGGCAGGAAATCGACCAGCCGGACATCCTGATCGTCGAGGGTGTCAACGTGCTGCAGACCGGGCCGCTGCCGCGCGACGGCCAGGCGGTGCCGGTCGTCTCCGACTTCTTCGATTTCTCTGTCTATATCGACGCCGATGAGCCGGTGCTGCGGCAGTGGTATGTGAAGCGCTGGCTGACGCTGCGCGACACCGCGTTCCACGATCCGCGGTCCTACTTCCATCGTTATGCGCCGCTATCGGACGAGGAGGCGATCGCCACCGCAACCGCGATCTGGGAGCGCACCAACCTCGCCAATCTCGAGGAAAACATCCTGCCGACACGCCCGCGTGCGACGCTGATCCTGAAGAAGGGCGCCGATCACGTCATCGAGTCGGTGGCGTTGCGGCGGCTGTAAGGGCACTCTGTCATTGCAAGGCGCCATGGCGCGGAGGCAATCCAGAATTTCCCCCGGGTCGAGATTCTGGATTGCTTCGCTTCGCTCGCAATGACGCCTGCCCTGCCCTACGCCGCCAGCTGCGGCGCGGCCGTCAATCCCGCCAGCGCCTCCGCCAGCTTGTCTCGATCGAGCGGCTTGACCAGAAAACCGTCCATGCCCGCCTCGAAACAGGCGTCGCGATCTTCGCTGCGCGTATTCGCGGTGAGCGCGAGGATCGGCGTGCGGCGGCCCGGCTGGTCCGCCTCGCAGGCGCGGATGCGCTTTGCGACTTCGATGCCGTCGAGCTGCGGCATCTGGATGTCCATCAGCACGAGATCGTACGGCGACTCCGCGGTCCGCGCGGCAAGCCAGGAATCGAGCGCCGCCTCGCCATTGGTCGCGATCACAGTGCGATGGCCAAGGCGTGTCAGCAGCGCGCGTATCAATAGCGCGTTGATCTCGTTGTCTTCCGCGACCAGGACGGAGAGCCCGTCTGCGGCCGATGCTGGCTTCTCGACCGGCTCCGTCGCAGGGCCGTCGGCGGCAAGACCGGGTGCGGCGATTTCCGGCGGCGCCGACAGTCGCGCGGCCAGCGACGCCGCCCGCAGCGGCCTGATCAGGTAGCCGGTCAGCGCCGAGCACGGCTTTTGCTCCTGCCGCGTCGTCGGCGTGAACAGGACGATGCGATGGGTCGCGTGACGCTGCGCTGCCTCGCTCAGGGTCTTGACGAGATCCGCGCCCAGCGCCTGATCGATCAGCAGGGCGTGCCAGGAGCGCTCCGGAAGCAGCGCCAGCGCCACATCGGGATCGGTCACGGTGCAGGTCTGCCCGCCCCAGTGCTGCAGCCGGCGCGCGACCAGGGAGGCCTCGATGCTCTCAGGCGTGACCAGAAGAACGGATTGGCCGCCGAGATCGGGTGCGTCATAGGGCTTTTCACCCTCGCCGCTGGCCTTGAGCGGCAGCGACACCTCGAAGGTCGAGCCGCGGCCCGGCTCGCTGGTAAGGCCGATGCGGCCGCTCATGCGACGGATGATGCGCTCGGAAATGCTGAGGCCCAAGCCGGTGCCGCCATAGTTGCGGGCGATCCGCTCATCGGCCTGCTCGAACTCGCGAAAGATTCGTTGCTGCGCCTCCGGTGCGATGCCGATGCCGGTATCGCGGACCAGGAAACTGATCTCGTTCGGCCAGATGCCGGGCTCGACGATCAGCGCCACGCCGCCGGTTTCAGTGAATTTGATCGCATTACCGCAAAGATTGAGCAGGACCTGGCGCAGCCGCGCGGCATCGCCGACGACCTCCGCCGGCAGCCGATCGTCGACATAGGTCGCGATTTCCAGCTTCTTGGCCTGGGCCCGCGGCGCCAGCAGTTCGGCAATATCCTCGATGAGCGGGACGAGTGCAAACGGGCGCAGCTCGAGATCGATCTTGCCGGCCTCGATCTTGGAATAGTCGAGCAGCTCCTCGATCAACGCCAGCAGCGCGTCGCCCGATGTCTTCACCGCCTTCGCATAGGTCGCCTGTTCCGGCGTCAGCGCCGTGTCCAGCAAGAGACTGCTCATACCGATGATGCCGTTCAGCGGCGTGCGGATCTCGTGGCTCGCCATAGCGAGGAAGCGCGATTTGGCGCGGTTGGCCGCGTCTGCCTGGTCGCGCGCTTCCGCGAGCGCCCGCTCGGTCTCGGTGCGGTCGGTGACGTCGCGGCCGACGCATTGCAGTTCGGCTGGCCGGCCGGCATCGGCACGGATCAGGGCTTCGCGCCACGCGATCCAGCGCGGACCGAGCGCGCTTGCGATTTTCTGGTCGTGGACTTTTGTGCCGCTCGGTTCGATCGCGGCATCGCCCTGCTCGAGGATCTCGAAGCTGAAGTCGCTGCCGATCAGCGCCTCGCGCGGCTGTTCGGCCATGTCGCAATAGGCGTCGTTGACGAAGGTGATCGCGCCCTCGGCGTCGCGCATCACGATCAGGTCGCCCTGGGATTCGAACAGGCTGCGTGCCCGCTCTTCGGCCTCCTGCAGCTCCCAGTTGCGATCGGCGAGCGCCTCGTTGTGCAGCACCACCTTGCGAAATTTTCTCCGCAGCCAGCGCTGCCGGACGCTCATGGTTGCGAGCGCGACGCAGGCGAGCGCAAACAGAAAGCTCACGCCGATTGCAAAACTGTGGGGGTCATAGCCGGAATTCTTCGACATGCTGCCCACGATGAAGCCGTAGGCGCCGCCGAAGGCGGCCGAGAACACCATGAATGAGCGAGCGACGTAGATGATCCGCGAATGCCGGCGCGCGAAGCGGCGCAGCCAAAGCTTGATCCGGAAAACTCGTCCCATCGCCGATGACCTCTCGCAGAGATTGCGCGATCGCCTCGCGCGATGACCATGTGGGTTATGATCTTGCAAAGTGTTTGAAGATGGATGCCGCTGCGAGGCCCGATGCAATCAGGGTTAACGAACCCTTGCGGGCAGCCTCAGAGCGAGGCCGCGGCCAAATGCGGCTCGGTGCGATGAGCACCGACGATCAGCGCCGCGGCCTCATGCGCGGAGAAGCGCCGGGACTCGACGAAGATGCGGAAATCGGCCGGGCCATCGCGGGTGAGGTAGATCACCAGTGCGCCGCGCAGGCTGTCATTGGAGATCGCGACAAATCGTGTCGCCTGCGTTGCCGCGCAGGCGCCGTCGTCGGCCTCGGCCGCATCGTCCACGACGGCAAAGTCCGCGGTCTCGGGACGATCCGTCAGCGCCACCCGCACGCTGGCGCGCGTGGGGTCGTCGGTGAAGCTGACGTGAAGGTCCGCACGATCAGGATTTTCGGCGATCTGCAGCGTGCCGGCGTCGAGGCTGATGCAGGGGCGGGGCGCGGGTGCCAGGTCCAGGCGCGCCAGGATTGCAGCGCCGATCAGGGGGACGACCGAGACCAGGATCTTGAAACGCAACATGACGCGCACCCCACTCGACAAGGCGCCGGCAAAAAGCCGGGCCTCATGGTTTGCGGAGCGTAAAGAAAACTCGTTACCGGCAGGTTGATGGATACCGCAATAGTCACGCGGCGTGGCGGACGTCCTCAGCGAGGGCCCTATAGGAGAGCGCCTCGGCAAGATGCAGCCGGCCGACCTTTTCCGCGTGGTCGAGGTCGGCGAGCGTGCGCGCGACCCGCAGCACGCGGTGATAGCCGCGCGCCGACAGGCGCATGGTTTCGGCGGCATCGCGGAGCAGCTTTTGGCCCTGCGCATCCGGTTTTGCGATCTCGTCCAGGAGCGCGGCGGGAGCTTCGGCGTTGGTGCGGATCTGCGGCAGGCCGGCTGCGGCATAGCGCGCGACCTGGATCTCGCGGGCGGCGGCGACGCGCGCGGCCACTTCGGCCGATCCTTCCGCCGACGGCGGCAGGATCAGGTCGGCGGCGGTGACCGCCGGCACCTCGATGCGCAGGTCGATGCGGTCCATCAGCGGGCCGGAGATGCGCATCTGATAGTCGGAGGTGCAGCGGTCGATGCGTCCGCGCTTGCAGGCATAGCCGACCTCGAAGGCATGGCCGCAGCGGCACGGGTTCATCGCCGCGACCAGCATGAAGCGCGCCGGATAGGTCACGCGGTGATTGGCGCGAGACACCGAGACCTCGCCATTCTCGAGCGGCTGGCGCAGCGAATCGAGCACGCGCGGATCGAACTCCGGCAGTTCGTCGAGGAACAGCACGCCCTGATGCGCGAGCGAGATCTCGCCGGGTTTTGCGCGAACGCCGCCGCCGGTCAGCGCCGCCATGCTGGCGGAATGGTGCGGGCTGCGGAACGGCCGCCGCGACGTCAGGGCGCCGCCCTCGATCTCGCCGGCGACGGAGGCGATCATCGAGACTTCCAGAAGCTCGCCGGGTGACAGCGGCGGCAGGATCGAAGGCAGCCGCGCCGCCAGCATCGACTTGCCGGCGCCGGGCGCGCCGACCATCAACAGGTGATGGCCGCCCGCGGCGGCGATTTCGAGCGCGCGCTTGGCGCTTTCCTGGCCCTTGATGTCGCGCAGATCGTGCGGCGAGGCTTCGGCCGTGCGCACTTTCGGCTGCGGGCGCGACAACACCTGCGTGCCCTTGAAATGGTTGGCGATCTGGACCAGCGAGCTCGCGGCGATGATCTGGATGTCCGGGCTCGCCCACGCCGCCTCCGCCCCGCAGGCGGCCGGACAGATCAGGCCCTCCTCGCGCGCATTGGCGCCGATCGCCGCCGGCAGCACGCCCGCGACCGGCGCGATCGAGCCGTCGAGCCCGAGCTCGCCGAGCACGGTGAAGCCCGAAAGCGCGTCCGCAGGAATCGCACCGATCGCCGCCATCAGGCCGAGCGCGATCGGCAGGTCGTAATGGCTGCCTTCCTTCGGCAGGTCGGCGGGGGCGAGATTGACGATGATGCGGCGCGCCGGCAGCGCCAGTCCCGAGGCGATCAGCGCCGAGCGGACCCGCTCGCGCGCCTCCGACACCGCCTTGTCGGCGAGCCCCACGACTTGGAAGGCCGGCAGTCCCGGCGCCACCTGGACCTGGACGTCGACCGCGCGGGCCTCGATCCCCTCAAAGGCAACCGTCGAAACGCGCTGGACCATGCCGCCGCCCTTCTTCCCCGACCCAAGGTAACGGAAGAGGGCGCGGAGTGCAAGAACATTACGGGAACGATCCGGTGCTACTTCGCCCGCTTCGCCTCGATCACGTCCCAGATCTTTGCGGCGATGTCCGGCCCGCCGAGCCGGGCGACCGCGCGGATGCCGGTCGGCGAGGTCACGTTGATCTCGGTGAGAAAGCCGTCGATCACGTCGATGCCGACGAACAGCAGGCCCTCGGCGCGCAGGGCGGGACCGAGTGTCTTGCAGATCTCCTGCTCACGCGGCGACAGGTCGGTCGCCTGCGCCGCGCCGCCGCGCACCATGTTGGAGCGCAGATCGTCGGGCGCCGGCACGCGGTTGACCGCGCCGGCAAACTCGCCGTCGACCAGGATGATGCGCTTGTCGCCATGCTTCACTTCGGGAAGGAAGCGCTGGATCACCCAGGGCTCCTTGAAGGTCACGGAAAACATGTCGTACAGCGAGCCGAAATTCATGTCCTGCGGCATGACGCGGAACACCGCGGCGCCGCCATGGCCGTGCAGCGGCTTCATGACCACGGCGCCGTGCTCATCGCGAAAGGCGTTGATCTCGTCGAGGTCGCGGGAGATCAGGGTCGGCGGCATCAGTTTTGGAAAATTCATCACGAACAGCTTTTCCGGCGCGTTGCGGACCGCGGCCGGGTCGTTCACGACCAGGGTTTTCGGATGGATGCGCTCGAGCAAATGGGTCGAGGTGATATAGGCGAGGTCGAAGGGCGGGTCCTGCCGCAGCAGCACCACGTCGAAGGACGAAATGCTGGTCCGCTTCGGCTCGCCGAGCGCAAAATGGTCGCCCACCTCGTCGCGCACGGTGAGCGACTGCACCGGGGCCACCACCTCGTCGCCACGCAGAGAGAGCTTGTCGGGCGTGAAGTAGGACAGGCCATGCCCGCGCTTCTGGGCCTCCAGCAGCAACGCAAAGGTCGAATCGCCGCGGATGTTGATGCGCGCGATGGGATCCATCTGGACGACGACGTTCAAAGACATGGGAAGATCCGGCTTGCTGGAGGGAATGGTTCTCTAGGAACTCGCATCGAAGGCCGCCAACAGATGGCGTGGCAGCGACCGCGGCGCAATCAGGATGGCGTCAAACCTGAGTTCGAATTCCGCGTGCTCGGGATGGGCGACCAGCCAGGCCTGCGCGGCATTGATGATGCGCAGCTGCTGGCGCGGCGTCACCGCGAATGCCGCCTCATCGAGCGTGGCGCGCGCCTTGACCTCGACAAAGGCGAGCAGGCCCCGGCGTCGTGCGACCAGGTCGATCTCGCCATGGGGCGTGCGAAAGCGCCGGGCGAGGATGCGGTAGCCCTTGGCCATCAGGTAGGCCGCGGCCCGGCTCTCGGCGGAAAGCCCGGTCCGGAACGCGGCGACCCGCTCCGGGGCGGCTGGCTTGTCCGGGGATGCGGTGCCGTCACCCCTCGCCATCGTCGCCTTCCGCGGCCGTCTGCGTCGATGTTTCCCGGGCGAGCTCCAGCGCCCGCGCATAGACCTCGCGGCGTGGCCGACCCGACAGTTCGACGGCGTGCGCGACCGCATCCTTGACGCTCGCGTGCGCGAGCTGGTCGCGCAGCAGCGCATCCAGGGCATCGGCGGTCATCGCGCCGGCGTCCGCCGCCGGCGGACCGACCACCACCACGAACTCGCCGCGCGTTTCGAGCTGACCGGCGTTCGCCGCCAGCTCGACGAGCGGCCCGCGCAAAATCTCCTCGTGCAGCTTGGTCAGCTCGCGGCAGATCGCCGCACCCCTGCCGTCCATGATGTCGGCAAGATCGGCCAGGCTCTCGCCGACCCGGTTGCCCGATTCGAACAGCACGAGCGTCGCGTCGATGCTGGCGAGTTCCTTCAGCCGGGTCCGGCGCGCGGCGCGCTTCGGCGGCAGAAAACCCTCGAAGAAGAACCGGTCGGTGGGAAGTGCCGCGACCGACAGTGCCGTCAGCACCGAGGATGGTCCCGGCAGCGCGGTGACGGACAAGCCGGCCGCGCAAGCCTCGCGCACGAGCTTGAAGCCGGGATCTGATATCAGCGGGGTTCCCGCATCCGACACCAGCGCGATGGAACCGCCTTCGCCGAGCATTTTCAGGATTCGGGGCCGGGCCGCCTCGGCATTGTGCTCGTGATAAGCCGTCAATGGCGTCGAAATCGCATAACGCTCGGTCAGCCGGCGCGTGATGCGGGTGTCCTCGCAGGCGATGAGATCGACGCTGGCCAGCATCTGCAGCGCGCGCAGCGTGATGTCGGCGAGATGGCCGATCGGGGTCGCGACCAGGAACAATCCGCCTGGTGCCTTCGGTGCGGCAAGGATGCAACCATCGACCGAAAAGGTGCGCAGAGCGCCGGCTGGGAGCTGAGTCGTATTTATCGGGGCCGGTTTTGCGCGCATAATGATATCTTAGGGGGTAGAGGGCTCGGGCGCCACTGAGGAGCGCCATCCGTGTAGGACCGTTCATGCGGCGTACAACGGAGACGGGCCAGGATGGCGCGTGACCGGGACGGGCAGGTAAGACTGCGGTCGGCGAGGCCAAGACCCTTTTGATTTAGTATGCGTAATCGCTGACACATGAACCGTCCCGAAGCTGGGGGCTCACGAGTTCCGGTCGATTTCGGCCGGTCGAAGTGAAGAGATGCAATGCCGGGTGCGCGCAATCCGAACTCACCATCATCAGGCCAACAAGCGTCTGCCGTGACCCGGCGAACGGCGCTCGGACTTGCGCTCGGCGGGCCGCTGCTGTCGGCCTGCTCCAGCGTCCAGCAGACGTTCAGCCAGTTGCCCAATCCGTTCAGCTCGCAGGCCCAGGCGCCGGCCGGACCGCAGGAACAGCCGGCGGTCGCGGGTAACGGCCAGGTCAAGGTCGGCCTGATTCTGCCGGTGTCGGCCGCTGGCAACGCCGGCGTCGCGGCGCAGTCGATGCGGAACGCCGCCGAGATGGCGCTGGCCGAGTTCCAGAACCCGAACATTCAGCTCCTGATCAAGGACGATGGCGGCAATCCGCAAGGCGCCCAGCAGGGCGCGCAGCAGGCGCTCGACGAAGGCGCCGAGATTATCCTGGGCCCCCTGTTCGCCGCCGCGGTGCCGGCCACCGCCCAGGTGGCGCGGACCCGCAGCATCTCGGTGATCGCCTTCTCCACCGATTCCAGCGTCGCCGGCCGCGGCGTCTATCTCCTGAGCTTCTTGCCGGAGTCCGACGTCAACCGGATCGTGGAGTACTCGGCGAGCATCGGGAAAAAATCCTTTGCCGCGCTGCTGCCGGACAATGCCTATGGCAACGTCGTGGAAGCCGCCTTAAAGCCAGCGGTGGCCCGGCGCGGCGGGCGGATCGTGGCGTTCGAGAAATATGGTGCCGATCGCGCGGCGCCGGCGCGCACCGTTGCCCAGGCGCTTGGGCAGGCGGATGCGCTTCTGATCGCCGATGACGGCGATTCGGTCGTGGCGACGGCCGATGCGCTGACCGCGGCCGGCGCCAACTTGCGCAACATCCAGCTGCTTGGAACGGGGCTGTGGGACAATCCGCGGGTGGCCGCCAGCCCCGTGCTCCAGGGCGGTCTCTACGCGGCGCCGGACCCTGCGGGCTTCCGGGGGTTCGCGGCCCGCTATCGCACCAAGTTTGGCGGCGAGCCGGTGCGCACCGCGACGCTCGCCTATGACGCCGTTGCCCTGGTCGCGGCGCTGGCAAAGAACCCGGGCCAGAAATTCTCGCCGGACGTGCTCGCCAGCGCCTCGGGATTCGCCGGCATCGACGGGCTGTTCCGCTTCCGCCCCGACGGCACCAATGAGCGCGGGCTCGCGGTGATGCGGGTCGCCTCCGGCGGCAGCCAGCCTGTGGCCGGCTCGCCGAAGAGCTTTACCGCTTCGTGAGGCGTTACGCCGCGAGATCCGCGACGACGGCGTCGAGCACCGGAAAGCCGGATTGGGTGACCCGGAGCCGGCCGTCGGCTTCGACCGCAATCGCGCCTTCGTCGCGGAGCAGCGCGATCCGGCTCGGGTCGAGCCCGCGCCCGGCGAGCGCCGCATAACGGCTTGGATCGATCCCTTCGGCCAGCCGCAGGCCCATCAGCAGAAATTCATCGGCGCGCTCTTCGCCGCTCAGCACATCATCGGTGACGACGCCATGGCCTGACGCCTCCACCCGCATCAGCCAGCTCTCCGGGCGCCGTTCGGTCGCAGTCGCGTGGCGGACGCCGCCAAGATCGAGGCGGCCATGCGCGCCCGGCCCGATGCCGGCATATTCCTGGCCGCGCCAGTAGACGAGATTGTGCCGGCACTCGGCGCCGGGGCGGGCGTGGTTGGAAATCTCATAGGCCGGCAGGCCGTGGCGGCCGCAGACCTCCTGCGTGACATCGTAGAGCGCCCGCGCGGTGGCCTCGTCCGGTGTCGGCAATTTGCCCGCGGCGTGGAGGCCGAAGAACGGCGTCCCCTCCTCGATCGTCAGCTGGTACAGCGACAGGTGCTCGGCGGCTTCGCTGATGGCGAGCTGCAATTCATCGGCCCAGCTCGCGGGCGTCTGGTCCGGACGGGCATAGATCAGGTCGAAGGAATAGCGGCCGAAGGCCCGGCGCGCGATCGCCACCGCATCGAGCGCTTCTTTGGCGCTGTGCAGCCGCCCCAGCATTTTCAGCGAGGCATCGTCGAGGGCCTGCACCCCGAGCGAGACCCGGTTCACGCCGGCGGCGCGATAGCCGGCAAACCGCGTCGCCTCGACGCTGGTCGGGTTGGCTTCCAGCGTGACCTCGACATCGCCAGAACAGCGCCAATGCGCGCCGATCGCATCCAGGATCGCACCGACGGTTTCCGGCTGCATCAGCGACGGCGTGCCGCCGCCGAGAAAGATCGACGTGACGTCGCGTGGCCCGGTGCGTGCGGCGGTGACCTCGATTTCGCGGGCGAATGCGCGGGCAAACCGCGTCTCGTCGACCGCGGCGTGGCGGACATGGCTGTTGAAGTCGCAATAGGGACATTTCGACAGGCAGAACGGCCAGTGCACATAGACGCCGAACGCGCTCGTGAGGGCCGGCGTCGGACCACTAGTCAAGGCAGATCTCCGCGAGCTTGACGAAGGCGCGAGCGCGGTGCGAGAGGCCAAGACCCAGCGGCGGCAGGCCGTGCTTCTCGATGCTGGTCATCTCGCCGAAGGTGCGATCGAAGCCGTCCGGCAGGAACATCGGGTCATAGCCGAAGCCGTTGCTGCCCCGCGGCGGCCAGACCAGCGTTCCGTCGGTCCGGGCCTCGACCTCCTCGAGGTGGCCGTCGGGCCAGGCCACGCACAACGCGGAGACGAAATGCGCCTTGCGCTGCTCGGGCGCGGTTGCGCCACGCTCCTGGAGCAGCCGCTCGATTCGCGCCATGGCGACCGAGAAATCCTTCGTCGGCCCCGCCCATCGCGCCGAAAAGATGCCGGGCGCGCCACCAAGCGCGTCGACCACAATGCCGGAATCGTCAGCGAAAGACGGCAGCCGCGCCGCGTTCGCCGCCGCGACCGCCTTGAGACGGGCATTGGCCTGAAAGGTCTCGCCGGTCTCCTCCGGCTCCGACAGGCTAAGCTCACCGGCCGACACCGCCTCCACGCCATGCGGCGCCAGCAGTTCGCGCATCTCGGCGAGCTTGCCGGGATTATGGGTCGCGATCACGAGCCGGCCCGCGATGCGCCGATGCCGGCTGGTGCCGCTCCTGGATGCCGCGTCCGTCACGCCACCGCCATCTTCTGCAAGTCGACCAGCCGCGCCACGCCCTTGCGCGCCAGCGCCATCAGCGCCAAAAACTCGGCCTCGGTGAACGGCGTCTTCTCCGCCGTGCCCTGGACCTCGACGATCCGGCCGTCGCCGGTCATGACGAAATTGGCGTCGGTCTCGGCTTCCGAATCCTCGGCATAGTCGAGATCGAGCACCGGCGTCCCGTTATAGATGCCGCAGGAGACCGCGGCGACACTGTTCCGGAGCACCTCCGATTTGATCATGTTGCGCGTCTTCATCCAGCCGATGCAATCGGCCAGCGCCACCCATGCACCGGTTATCGAGGCGGTGCGGGTGCCGCCGTCGGCCTGCAGCACGTCGCAGTCGACCGTGATCTGGCGCTCGCCGAGCGCTTCCAGGTTGATGATCGCCCTGAGCGAGCGGCCGATCAGGCGCTGGATTTCGACGGTCCGGCCGCCCTGCTTGCCGGCCGAGGCCTCGCGGCGGGTGCGCTCCAGCGTCGCCCGCGGCAGCATGCCATATTCGGCCGTGATCCAGCCCCGGCCCTGGCCCTTCAGCCAGGGCGGCAGGCGGTCTTCCAGGGTCGCCGTCACCAGCACATGGGTATCGCCGAATTTCACCAGGCAGGATCCTTCGGCATATTTCACCACGCCGCGTTCCAGCGACACGGCGCGCAGTTCGTCCGGTGCCCGGCGGCTCGGCCGCATGAAATCCCTCCAGGAAAAAGGCGACAAGTTTCGCTGGCGCAGCTTTTATGGGCGCCAGCGCGGGGCGGCAAGGGCTTTCGGAGCGGCCCGGCCGCCCGCTAGGCGCTTGCCATGCGCGAAGCGGATGGACAAATTATCGGCAGTTGGAGGAGTACTCTCTGTGGCCCAGCATGAACCGATCGGCCTGATCGCGCCCAGCGCCGGCCTCGCCCAGCTGAGTGAGCGCTCGCGCGACATTTTTCGTCAAATCGTCGAGAGCTACCTGGCGACCGGCGAACCGGTCGGCTCGCGCAACATCTCGCGCCTGATTGCGATGCCGCTGTCGCCGGCCTCGGTGCGCAACGTGATGGCCGATCTGGAACAGCTCGGTTTGATCTATGCGCCGCACACCTCGGCTGGCCGGCTGCCGACCGAAATCGGCTTGCGCTTTTTCGTCGACGCGCTGATGCAGATGGGCGACCTCACCGAGGCCGAGCGGCAGTCGATCCAGACCCAGCTTGCGGCGGTCGGGCGGGCCCAATCGGTCGAGGCCGCACTCGGCGAAGCTTTGACACGCCTCTCCGGCCTGACGCGCGCCGCCGCGGTCGTGCTGACGCCGAAGCACAACGCCCGCCTCAAGCACATCGAGTTCGTACGCCTGGAGCCCGAAAAGGCGCTGGTCGTGATGGTCGGCGACGACGGCCAGGTCGAGAACCGCGTCCTGACGCTGCCGCTGGGCGTGCCCTCATCGGTGCTGACCGAAGCCGGCAATTTTCTCAATGCGCGAATCCGGGGGCGGACGCTCGCCGAGGCGCGGCTCGAGCTCGAAACCGCGCTCGCGGAGGCGCGCGCCGAGCTCGACCAGTTGACCCAGAAGGTGATCGCGGCGGGGATCGCCAGCTGGTCGGGTGGCGAGAACGGCGACCGCCAGCTCATCGTGCGCGGCCACGCCAACCTGCTCGAGGATCTGCACGCGCTGGAAGACCTGGAGCGCATCCGCCTGCTGTTCGAGGATCTCGAGACCAAGCGCGGCGTGGTCGACCTGCTCGGCCGCGCCGAACAGGCCGACGGGGTGCGGATCTTCAT
>Ga0070709_10001095_pt1 | contig 14944 bp, 11 predicted proteins | sample LARL51metaG_FD_65449 | JGI IMG/M metagenome (GOLD analysis project Ga0070709, IMG submission 65449) | Corn, switchgrass and miscanthus rhizosphere microbial communities from Kellogg Biological Station, Michigan, USA - LAR L5-1 metaG | ecosystem: Host-associated > Plants > Roots > Rhizosphere ...
GCACCACCGGCAGTGGCCGCAGACCGGCAGGAACGAGCAGATGACATGATCACCGGGAGCGAACCGAGTGACGCCGGGCCCGACTTCCTCGATGATCCCCGCGCCCTCGTGACCGCCGACGATCGGGAAGCGCGGCAAGAGGTCGCCACTACGCAGATGCTCGTCCGAGTGGCACAGACCGGCGGCCACGTACCGGATGAGCACCTCACCGGCCTTGGGGGGATCGAGTTCCAGTTCGGTGACCTCAAAGTCCTGGCCTGTTCCGCGCACGACCGCGGCCTTGGTCTTCATGGATCCCTCCTGATTGCCGGACGGCCGATGGCTGCGGCGCGGCCCCGGGCGCATAGTGCGTCTGGGCCGCGTCCACGTCACGACCAGCGCAGACCGATGGTGACCTTGGTTGCCACCTTAGGGCCGGTATGCGCAGGGGACCAGCCTTCCCATTTCCGGCCGGTCTGCGGCGCGGTCAGCCGGTCAGGCCCAGTTCGGCCGCAAGGAACTTGTCGCGGGCGATCTGGGCGGCGGTGTCCAACTGGTGGTCCGCAGCGGGGTAGAAGCCGACCGGCGACAGCGGCGCGGCAGCGGCGAAGCGCTTGCGCACGCTGGCGCTGACGAAGATGTCGTTCCCCGCCCACTGGAACAGTTCGTGGCTGCCCAGCCGCGAGACGTGGCGTACCGGCTGGAGGCTGGCGAACAGCGCCTTGTAGTGCGCCGCCCGGCTGCCGGTGAAGCCCAGCCAGTACTTGACGAACCAGTGGCCCCAGGTCGCGTCCGGGGTCGCGAGGACGGCGGTGTGCACGCGCGTGTCGGAGTTGGCGAGCAGCGCTCCGTACATCGCCCCGTAGTCGTGCCCCACGACGGCAATCCGTGATCCGCTGACATAGCTCTTTGAGATGAGCCAGTTGAGGCAGGCCTGGAACACCGCGAGTTGCCGCTTGATGGCCGTCACATCGGCCGGTTTCCCGCTGGGCGCCACCCGCCAGGGGAAGACGCCCTGTGGCAGGAGGGACACGGCGCCGCGCGGGGCCAACTGGATGGCCTCGGCGAGGAATTCGGTCCTGTCGCTGTGGATCTGCCCGAGCCAGTGCAGGAAGAGTATGCCGGCCTGGCTGCCTGGCTTGAGGGCGCCTGCGGACCGGACCAGATAGGCCGGGACCGGCTGCTGGCCGGGAACCGGCACCCGGACGTCCTGAACGCTCACCTGAGCGGCCGGCGGTGACGTGGCCGCCCTCCCCGGGGATGGCGACGCGGCCGCCACCGTTGCCAGGGCGCATGTCGCCGCAACTGCGAGGGCGGCCTTACCGATCAGCTTGCGCACCATGGAACCCACTTCCGTCAGTTGAATAGAGCGTTTTGGTGCTGACGAAGCTAGCGTGGGTGGTATAAGTCGTCAAGGAACTGACGCGAAGGTATACCGAAAGGTTGCCGGGGCAGATAAGCTGCCCCGTCCTTGCGAACCGGCCGCCGCCGTGCAAGGACGGGGCCTACCTGCCGCGGCTCACGGCGGCCGCTGGCTCGTGACAGGCGCTGCCCCACGGCGGTCGTTAGCTGGCGGCGGCGCGCTTCCGGCGGCGGTAGAGCAGAGCGGCAGCCCGGTCATTGCACGCGGTGCAGCAGAACCTGCGTGTCTGGGCCCGGGTGCGGTCAAGGAACACGCATTGGCAGGGCAGCGCCGCACAGGTGCCGAGCCTGCCGATGCCACGGTGCGCGATGTATTCGGCCAGGGCCGCTGGAAGCCGTGCCGACAGCGCGGCGAGCCCCCGTGCCTCGGGAGCCACCTGAAGGCGCAGGCCACCGCCGGATGCCATCAGGCGTGGCACGGCGGACGCATCGACGAGCATGGGGTTCAGCAGCGACGCCGCCTCCGCGGGGGACCTGGCCTGGAAGACAGCCCGCAGTGATTCGCGCAATTGCCGGAGCCCGGCCAGGTCCGCGGCGGTCAGCGCACCACCGATGTCGTCGCGGCCCACCGCGGCCAGCACCTCACCCAGCCAGTTCAGGTCGGTCAGCCGGTCGGGCGGATCTTCGAGCAGGTCGAGCGAGTTGAGCAGCAGCACAACGAGGTCCAGGTCGGATGCTGGCTCACCCGGCCGCTCAAGCCAGTCCCTCATATAGCCCGTCAAGCCCGCATGCTCCCTCGCCCTGCACCGCACCCGCGGCCACGGGAGGCCATCGTACGGCGGCTTACGGCGCGAGAGGAATCTCCCGCCTCTCCGGTCATAGGTGCATACCCTGCGAAAGCGCCGGGGATCGTGGCGTGTCAGGTCCCGGCGGGCTGTGCCGGGGTGAGACCGGTCATCTTCTCGCTGATGTCCCACAGCCTGCGCGCCGCCGCATCGTCGCGGGCGGCGGCCGACGGTTCACGCCGCTGGCGCTTGACGTAGTAACCGCCGGTCTCACCCGCCACATCCGGCGAACTGGCCAGATAGACGACGGTGTCCGCGCCGCGCTCGGGTGAGAGGAAGAACGGCCGGGCGATCATCGTGCCGAGTCGCAGCAGTGGCTTGCCTTCCCGGCCGAATCCTGTCCGTACCACGCCCGGGTGCGCGCAGTTGGCGGTCACCCCGGTGCCGTCGAGCCTGCGGGCAAGCTCCCGGGTGAACAGGATGTTCGCCAGCTTGCTGTTGGCATACGAACGCCAGCTATCCCAGCCGTGCTCCAGGCTGGGGTCACCGAGGTCGAGCTTGGCAGCGGAATGCGCGTCGGAGGTGACCGTGACCACCCGCGCGGGCGCGGACCCGGTCAGTTTCGGCAGCAGCAGGTTGGTCAGCAGGAACGGCGCCAGATGGTTGACGGCGAAGACGTGCTCGAACCCGTCAACGGTGACCCGGCGCCCGCCAAGCACCAGGCCGGCGTTGTTGATGAGAACGTCGATGCGCTCCAGCGAGGCCAGGCGCCCGGCCAGCGCGCGCACCTGTTCCATCGAGGCGAGATCGGCGATCTCGACCTTCGGCGGCACCGCGCTGTTCGCGCCGATCTCGGCGGCAGTTGATTCGGCCCTACCCTGGTCGCGCCCGACCAGCACGACCTGGGCGCCCATCTTGGCGAGCGCGGTCGCTGCCGCTTTACCGATCCCGGACGTCGCGCCGGTGACTACGCAGACCTTGCCATTCATGGCCGAATGCTAGCCCCCGCAGGTTCCAGTACGGCGTGTGCCTTCGGAATGGCTCGGGTCACGCTGCCCGAGTCGGTGTCAGCTGTCCCTCGGGTTGAGCGGGCTTGGCGCGCCATACCCGATCCTCAGCACGGCTTGGCCGGTAGGCAGCGTGACGACGCTCAACCCAGGGTGGTATACGGATCGCTGCACCTTGGTGAACGACCGCATCCAGTTGATATACGTCGAAGGAGTGAGGTGCGCTGGCGGGTTGGCCGTGGCCAAGTCCATTGACCGCAGCAGGCTGGCAGGTCCGCCACCGGGTGACTGACTGCCGAAGTCCACGATCCGCACCGGGTGGATGTGGACCATGGCGGCGATAAGCTCCGGCAGCCGCGGATCAATCTCGCCGCTGCGAAGCTGCGCTCTGGCCTTAGCCGAGAGCTTGATACTCCTGTTGGTCAGCAGCTGGGCGTCTATGAGTTTTCTGGCGTTTAGATACGCCCCTTGATCGGCGCGATAGCTTTTGGCGCCACCGGGATATTCCAGCCGAATTTCGGTCCTGGCGCTCCCTGAGCCGAAAGCCGCGATGATGGCCGGGGCCCAGACAGTGGCCAGCCGGTCACGGAGTTGAGCCCGGACGGCGGCGGTGCTGACCACCAGGTCAGCGCCGAGCGGATCGTTGGACTGGGGGCCGATTTTCAGCAGGTTCGCGCCCGGGAACCCCCTGCGGGCCAGATCAGCGCATACCAGGGGATCGCATGCCACGACGGCGGCCCGGCTGACCTGATGCATTATCCAGGTGACGGCCCGGTTTCTCACCGCGGTCTCGTTGCTGGGTGGCGAGTTCGTGCTGGGGCGCTGGCCCGTCGGCGGCGCCGGTGGTGCGTTGTGCCCGGCAAGGCTGACTGCGACTCCGACGACACCGGCGACCAGTAGGACTGGAACCAGCACGGCGGCGGCCCAGCGCCAGCGGCGGCCACCGTTACGCTGCGCCGCCTGCGGTTCGGCGGCGGCCGGACGAACGCCGTTCGGGCCGTCGTCGCTGCCCTGGCGCGGCACAGGAACCACCGTGAACGTGGGCTGTGGGCTGGATGTCTCCTCGTCGATGGGGACGGCGGGGGCCTCCGGCGGGAGCGGGCCCTCGGGCCGTGCCCCGGCGTCCACAAGCTGGCTGAGCGCGCCACGCGCCGACGGCCTGAAGGCGGGGTTCTTACTGAGGCAGCGATGGATGATGGAGCCCAGTGGTTCGGAAAGCGGGCCCACGGTGGGCTCGGCATGGAGGATGGCGTACGCCGTGGCCGTCAGCGACTCGCCCCTGAAGGGCAGCTCGCCGGTGCCCGCGAACGCGATCGTCACGGCCCACGCCCACATGTCCGCCGCTGCGGTCACCCGCGCCCCGGACAGCTGCTCAGGAGCCATGAACGCCGGGGTTCCGACGGCGACCTGGCCGGAGAGGCCCGTGGTGGTCATGCCGGGAACCGCCGCCAGCCCGAAGTCGATCACGACTGGGCCGTCGGGCCCGAGTAGGACGTTGCCGGGCTTGAAGTCGCGGTGCACCATCCCGACCGCATGCACAGCGCCCAGCGCGGTCAGCGTCGCGACGGCGACGCGCTCGAGGACCACGCCGCTGCGGGGCCCGTGCTGCTGGATGACCTCCACCAGCGATGGCCCGCTGACGTACTCGCTGACGATGAACGGCCGCCGTTCGAAGATCCCGGCGTCCAGAACCTGCGCCGTGCAGAATCCGGCGACCTGCTGGGCTGCCGCGACTTCCTTCAGGAACCGGCTCCGGACCTGCGGGTCCGTGGTCGGCGGCAGCAGCTTGACCGCCGCCCGGGTTCCGGTGGAGCTGAGGGCCAGGAAAACGACGCCCTGCCCGCCCTCACCGAGGCGGCCCAGCAGCCGGTATCCACCCACCTCGCGCGGGTCGTTCTCGCGCAGAGGCAGCATCCCGGACATTGCGGACCCCGCCGATGTCACCAGCCCATTCTGCCCTGGCTCGTCCGGACAGGGGCAAGGTCCCCATCCGGGGGTCGAATATCCCCGCGCTCGCAGTAATCGTATGCCGGCGAGGCCTGGGGCCGCTGCGCCGCCCCATCTAGCCTGGCAGATCACGGTGCGGCAGCACCGGCGCTGGCTCGTGGTCATGGCGGCGGCTGGCAAAGATCCGTCAGCTGACCGATGTCTCTCACTGCAAGTTGCAGCAGTATTTGTGTTGCAACAGCAAGATCGCGTGCCAAGTAGCTTGACCGGATCTTCCCTGGGGCCGGCCACCCGGAGCGAGTCCTGCCAGCCAGGGCCGATTCTCTCAGCCCGGTAAGGAAACAGCGATGAATACCAGGGCGCTCACCCGTCCAGCCGCGCCGCGCAAACTGCGCGTCACGCTGACCGCGGAACACGCCGCGGAGGCCGCACGCAACGAGGTCCGGGCGGCCATCCGCGCCTGGGAGGTCCCCGTCGACCCTTCCGTCGCGGTTCTGCTCACCGGCGAACTGGTGGCCAATGCCCTCAGGCATGAGGCAGGCAGGGCCATCGAGCTTGTCGTCAGTTGCGCACTCGGCCAGTTACAGGTGGATGTCTACGACACCTCGCCCGCCGCGGCGTTACAGGTGGACGCGCCGGCCGACTCGCCGACCGGCGCAGGGCTGATGCTGCTCGCAAGCCTGTCGAGTAGCTGGGGATACAGCCAGACTCCCACGGGCAGGGCCGGATACTTCACGCTCATGTTCTAGGCCCACCGGATTCCGGCTGGGCCGGAGTCAGAACGCCGACGTCGTGGCGGTCCGCTCCTCGGGGAGCAGGCCGTGCTGGACCGCGAACATCGCGGCGGCGGCGCGGTTGGACGCGTCGATCTTGGCGTAGATGTGTTCCACGTGGTTGCCCGCGGTCTTGGGCGTGATCACCAGGCGCTCGGCTATCTGCTTGTTGGACAGGCCCCGCGCGAGCAGGATGAGCACCTCGACCTCGCGGGCGGTCAGGCCCGCGAGGGCTTCCCTGCGGCGCGGCAGGCGATGGCCGGCCGCCTCGAGCACGGCATCGACGGCCGCGCGGTCCAGGCGGCCGGCCCGGACCTCGGCGCGCAGTTCCGCGGCTGCCTCCTGAGCCGACAGCGCGGGCCGGTGCGGTCTTGGCTCGCGCATCGACTGGTACGCCTCCGCCGCCCCGAGCACGCGGGCCTGCCTGGAGATCGCGCCGCCGGAAAGGCCCCGCGGGTATCCAGTACCGTCCAGGCGCTCTCGGTGCTGTACGGCGACCTCACCTAGCGGCGCCAGGGCGGCCGACTGGTGCAGCATTCGCTCGGTCAGGTAGGGATACATCCGGATGCGCTCCCACTCGCCAGCGCTCAGCGGTCCTGGCCGGTCCCAGATCGAATTCGACACGCCCAGCCGACCGAAGCCATGGACCAGCCCGGCGCGGCGCAGCATTACCTGTTCCGCGCGGGGGCAGCCGAGCCGGTTGGCGGCTTCTCCGGACAGGTCGGCGACCGCAACCGAGTGGCCGAGCGTGAACGGCGACTTCAGGTCCACGAAGTTCGCGATGGCCGTCAGCGCGCCGTCGAGTTGCTCCGCCGAGAGGTCGACGGCAAGGGCGGGCTCGGCCGCGATCACGGTTCGCCATGCCGGGACAGCGTCCAAACCGCCGAGGATCTCCTCCGCGTGGTCGCACAGCAGCGCCGCCAGCGCCGGGTCGAACTGCCTGCCCGCCCGGCGGCGGGCGAGCGCCGTCGCGGCCGCAATCCCGCCGACGCGGTGAGCCACCTCTATGAACTCGGCGAACTGCGCGATCCTCGCCGCGGCCGGCACCGTCTCGCCGCGCAGGTCTCCCGGCCAGCCTCGGCCGTCCCACTGCTCGTATGCCGCGCCCACGGCCTCGCGCACCTGGCCCGGCAGGTCAAGCTGCTCGGCCAGCGTCCGCGCCAGCCTGGCGTGCTGGGAGATCATGCCATCCAGCTCGCGATGCCCGGACAGCGCGAACTCAAGCCCGACCCGGAACCTGTGCAACGGCGGGTTACCGGCCCCGACCAGCCGCATGGTTGCCAGCGTCCCGCGCACGCTGCCGAAATCATGGGCATACTTGCCCGATTTCAGCTTGATGTCATCCCCGAACCACTTTGCCTGCTCATGTGCGTCGCCGTGACAACCGACGTTGACCAGCAGTGCGGTGTAATACACGGCCACCCGGTCGCGCCCGCCGAGACCCGCATGGTCGGCCAGCCGCAGCGCGATCAGGCACTGGCGCAGCACGTGTTCCATCGGCTGGCCGAACCCCAGATCGACGCCAAGCGACAGCGCGGCGACAAGCTCGGCCAGCCGGGCCCTCGGACCGCCCGCTCCCCCTCCCATCAGCGAAGTTTAACCCGGTATGACCCGGCAGCAACCTGCTCGTACTCCCGCCCAACGGCGCCGTTGCGCACGTGGGAAAGATGGGGTGTTCTCCTCATGTGCCGGGGCCGGCCGTCTCGTTATTTTCGCGTCACCAGCGATCTCAGCGGCACCGAAATGAGGCAGCCATGACCCTCCGGACCAAACTCTTCGCCCTGACCTACGACCGCCAGATAGCCAGGACCGAGCGGGCCGGGCTGCGCGCCTTCCGGCAGGACCTGCTGGCCGGGGCGAAAGGCGATGTGATTGAGATCGGCGGCGGGACCGGGGCCAACCTGCCCTTCTACGGCCCGGCCGTCGAGTCACTGACGATGACCGAACCCGAACCGCCGATGGTGCGCCGCCTGGAGCGCAAGGCCCGTGAGCACGCTCCCGCCACCAAGGTCCTGCGCGCACCGGCTGAGGATCTTCCCTTCGACGATGACACCTTCGACGTGGCGGTCTCCACCCTGGTGCTCTGTGGGGTCGACGATCAGCCGCGGGCGCTGCGGGAACTGCGGCGGGTGCTGCGGCCGGGAGGCCAGTTGCTGTTCATCGAGCACGTGCGCTCAGACGACCCGCGCCGAGCCCACCTGCAGGACCGGATGAACTGGCTGAACCGGCTCGTCGTCTGCTGTGACTGCAACCGCCCCACACTGAGCACGATCCAGCAAGCCGGCTTCATCATCACGCAGGTCGAGCACACGGCTCTGCCGAAGGCCCCGAAGTTCGCCAGCCCCACCATCATCGGCATAGCCACGGTTCCGGCATGCGAGCCTTCTAGCCACTCTCCGCTCGTGGCAAAGACCGGATCCGGCCCGACGGTCTAGGCAGGGAGCCACGCGGCAGGGAGCCAGGCGGCCGTCTTCGAACCGACGTCAGTCGTTGGCAGGGATGGGCTGATCAACGTAGATCAGGGCCGGATACCGGCAGGGATCGGGCGGGCTTGCTGCGGCCCGTGCCGCCGAGGCCGTGGCGGCGATTCGCTGGGCCGCGCGTTCCCACAGGACGAAACCGGTGCCGGCGGCCTGCTCCGCCAGTTCGGCGGCACCGGCAACGTCGCCACCGGCGAGTGCCACGCAAGCGGTCACGGCCAGCGTGTCCAAGGTGCCCGCGCTGACTCCGGGCCCACCTCTGGCGATCTGCTCGGCGGCCAGATCAGCATCCCGCTGAGCAGCCGGGATGTCGCCCGCCGACAACGCGGCGAGCGCCCGGTGCAAGGCGATACCCGCCAGGAGGAGCGGCTCGGCCATCCCCGCAGCCGCTTCAGCCGCTTCCGCGAGGAACCTCCACGCGCCGTCCAGGTCCCCCTCGACGAGCGCGATCATCGCCGCCGAGTCGAGGAAATGCGCGCGGCTCCGCCGCTCACCGAGATCTGCAGAAGCCACGAGCACCGTCGCGATGGTGGCGCGCGCCTCCGCCACTTGCCCGAGACAGTTGCACGAGCGCACGGCCGTGCTGTGAATTGGCCACGCCGTCCAGGTCGCCGCGGTAGCCCTCGTCGGTGGGGTCGTCCACTTCAAGGGCGCGGTCGCGTCCGGTAGCAGCGGGGTCCTGTTCACCCTGCCGTCCAGGTTCCGCCCGGCCAAGGCCGTCTACGCCAAGGTGGACCTGTGCGGCGCCACGAACGGGCGCCTTTTCATCCAGCCGACCGGGGTGGTCACCGTGCAGCAGCAGAGCGGGGATCCCTTCTCCAACGCGCAGTGCTTCACCTCACTCGACAGGGTGTCGTTCGCGCCGTAGGGCCGCCCCTCATCACGGCCATATTTCGGTAGCTCTCCGCAGGGGCTGGCCGGTGTCAGTGATCGTGTCAGGGGCGTGACAGGCCGGCGTCAGGCCCGGCGCCGATGGTGGTCGCATGAGTAATTCAGCGATTGCAGCTTCAGGGCTGCGGAAGGCATTTGGGGACAAGACCGTCCTCGATGGCATCGATCTCGATGTTCGTGCGGGCACGGTCTTCTCCCTGCTCGGCCCGAACGGGGCGGGCAAGACGACGACGGTGAACGTGCTGACCACCTTGATGAAGGCCGACGCCGGGACGGTCCGGGCCGCCGGGCACGATGTCGCGGCCGAGACCAAGGCGGTGCGCGCGGCGATCGGGGTCACCGGCCAGTTCGCCGCGGTGGACGAGCTACTGACCGGGCAGGAGAACCTGCAGTTGATGGCGGACCTCAAGCATCTGGGCTCCGCCGAGGCCAAGCGGCTCATCGCGGACCTGCTGGAGCGGTTCGACCTGGCAGAGTCGGCACAGAAGCTGGTATCGACCTATTCCGGGGGCATGCGCCGGAAGCTGGATCTGGCGATGACCCTGGTCGGCGCCCCCCGGATTATTTTCCTGGACGAGCCGACGACGGGACTGGACCCACGTAGCCGCCGCACGATGTGGGGAATCATCCGCAAGCTGGTGGCCGATGGTGTCACCGTCTTCCTCACCACCCAGTACCTCGAGGAAGCCGATCAGCTCGCCGACCGGATCGCGGTACTCGACCAGGGCCACCTGGTCGCGCAGGGCACTCCCGACGAGCTCAAGCGCCAGGTTCCCGGCAGCCATGTCCGGCTCCGGTTCAGCGACGTCGCCGATCTCGACGCGGCGGCGCGGGTCCTGACCGGCTCCACGCGAGACGACGAGGACCTGACCTTGCGGGTTCCCAGCGATGGTGGGGCGAAATCGCTGCGGGCGCTGCTGAACAACCTCGACGAGCACTCGATCAATGTCGCAGAGTTCTCCGTTCACACCCCGGACCTCGATGACGTCTTCCTTGCCCTGACCGGCCACGCAAGCACAGAGGAGAACGCACAATGAGCACCGATTCGGCGGTCATGCTGCGCCGCAACTTCAAGCACACCCTCAGGAACCCGACCGCGGTGTTCAACGCGGTCCTGTTCCCCATCGTGCTCTTGCTGATGTTCGTCTACGTGCTCGGCGGCGCTTTCCACGTCGGCGTCAAGTACATCGATTACGCGACGCCGGGCATGATCGTGCTGGCCATCTGCTACGGGCTGAGTGCGACCGCGCTGGCCGTGAACTCCGACATGACGAAGGGCATCATCAACCGGTTCAAGGTCATGGACATCTCCCGCGGTGCCGTACTGACCGGTCATGTCATCGCCAGCATGCTGCGCAGTCTGATCGCCGTCGCGGCCATCATCGGGGTGGCCTTTCTGATCGGGTTCCGCCCGTCCGCGAGCTTCCTCGACTGGCTCGGCGTGATCGGTCTCGTCGTGCTGGTCTGCTTCGCAGCCAGTTGGCTCACGGTCGCGTTGGGATTGTTCGCGAAGACCGCGGAATCGGCGGGTCTGGCCACCGTGCCGCTGATCATGCTGCCGTTCCTGAGCAGCGCGATCGTGCCGACCGACACGATGGGGCCCGTCGTACGGCAGTTCGCGGAGTATCAGCCCTTCACGCCGATCATCGAAACCCTGCGCGGGCTGCTTGCCGGTCAACCCTCAGCCGGTGACGCGATCGCCGCCGTCGCCTGGTGCGCCGGGGTTGCCCTCGCCGGATACCTGTGGGCGCTCGCCACCTTCAAGAAGCGAGCCTGACCTTCCTGGCCCGCGCCCACTAACAAGATCACGCACGAGAAAGAGAACTGTCATGCCTACATTCGCCACGCCAGGGCCCATCACCGCCACCGTGAAAGTCGCCGGCGCTCAGGTGCGGGTCACCGCGAGCGACCGGACCGATACCGCGGTGCTGGTCGAGCCCATCAACAGGGCGAGCCAGTCGGACGTGAAGGTGGCCAACAAGACCAAGGTCGACTTCGCAAGCGGCCAGCTAAAGGTGAAGACGACCGCCTCGGGAGACAAGAACGGTTCGGTCGCCATCACAATCGACCTGCCCGCCGGCTCCCGCCTGGCCGCGAACCTGGCGTACTCCAGTGTTCACGCTGACGGCCCACTTGGCGGGTGCGAGCTGCACATGGCATCGGGTCGGGTCCGGCTGGATCGCATCGACGCGCTGCGCGCGAACATCTCGGCCGGTGAGGTCGCGATCGGCCACATCGCCGGGCGCGCCGAGATCGACGGCGGGGTGTTCGCGGTGCGGATCGGCGAGGTCGACGGCCCTGTCGGGATCGCGGGCTCGGGCGGGCGGGCCTGGATCGGTCACGCCGCGGCCGACCTCGAGCTCAGCAGCGGCAGCGGCGGCCTCGACATCGACCGCGCCGACGGCAGCGTCACGGCCACGACGGCCAGCGGTGCCATTCGGATCGGCCGGATGACACACGGTCAAGCGAAGCTGATGAACGGCTCGGGCAACATCGAGGTCGGCATCAGCGAGGGCACCGTTGCCTCCATCGACGCCAACAGCGAGCGAGGGGCGGTGCACAACTTCGTTTCGTCGCAGGGAAACTCTGACCCAGGGGACCCCAAGGTCATGGTTCACGCCCGCACGCGGCACGGCGACATCATCATTCAGCGCGCGGCAAGCTGACCGTCAGCAAGCGAGTGTGACCTCGACCAGCTCGGACCAGCTCGTCCGGGTTCCCTCCAGCGTCGCCTCGGCGAACCGTGCTTCGCCGAGGCGGCGCCGTGCCGCCTGCTCGATCCTGGCCACATCCGGGTGGGAGCGATCCAGCAGTCCGCGCACGGCGGCGCTCGCCGCGAGCAGCCGTGCGGCCTGCTCGTACTGGCCGCAGCGCAGCGCCAGGTCCGCCACCCCGACGAGTACATGCGCGATCAGCGGCGCGTGCCCCGCCTCGGATGCCGCCGCGCAGGCCGCCGCGCGGTGCGCCCGGGCCTCGCCGAGGTTGTCGGAGAGGTAGCCGAGCAGGTCGTGCGTCACCGCGCGGATGTTCGCCCGGTCCGCTTCGTCGCCCAGCACGGTTGTCGCGACGTCGAGCTGCCGGTATGCCTCCTCGGCGTGTCCGCCCCACCGAGCGAGTTCCGCCTTCGAGAGGGCCAGCTCAGCGAGCGCGTCCGGCCAGGTGACCCGCTCCGCGCACCGCTCCGCCTCGGCAATGGCCGCCGCGCTGGCGTCCTTATCGCCCAGCAGCCAGTGCAGCCGCGCCTGCCGCGACCGCAGCGCGATGACATCGTCGATCGCGCCGACCTCGGTGACGACCGCGATCGCCTGCTCGTAGTGCTCGCACGCGGCGGCGTACTCGCCGCGCACGGCGAGCCGTTCCGCGAGCTCGGTCAGGGCGATCGAGATCCCGAACCGCTCGCCGAGCGCCCGGAACTCGGCGAGCGCCATTTCCAGGTAGGCGTCCGCATCCCGCCCGCCCTGGCCGAGTACGATCCGCAGCTTGCCCTCCTGCAGCCGGGCCAGCGCGCGTACCCAGGGGTCCTCGTGGTCCAGCAATGCTTCCCACGCGGGCAGGAAGTCGCCGGGCGCCTGCAACATGCGTTCCAGCGGGGCGACGAACGCGAGCCGCGGGTCGCGGGACCGACTGCGCTGGCTGAACCGGTATGCCTGGTGGATCCACACCGCCGCCGTGTGCTCGTCGCCCCGTCCGGAGCTGACGAAATGCACGACAAGCGCGTACACCGTGGCCCGGACGTCATCGGTCACCTCACCTTCCAGGCTGGTGGCCGCGGTGAGCAGCTCGATGCCCTCGGTCTTGTGCCCGCCAAGCCACCAGTACCAGCCCGCGCCCGCCGCAAGCCGCATCGCCGCCTGCGCCTCGCCCGCCGCGAGCGCACCGCGCATCGCCGCACCGATGTTGTCGTGCTCGGCCTCAAGCGTGGCGAGCCAGTCCAGCTGCTCGGCGCGGCGCAGGTGCGGATCCGCGGCCTCGGTGAGTTCGGTGAAGTAGGCGAGGTGCGCGCGGCGCGCCAGGTCCGACTCGCCGGCCTCCGCGAGCCGGTCCGCGGCGTACTCCTTGATCGTGCCGATCATCCGATAGCGCGGAGCGCCCTCGCCCTCGGTGAGCAGCAGGGACTTCTCGGCGAGCGAGGTGAGCAACTCGAGCACCTCGTCCCGCTCGACCGCATCGTCGGCGCAGACCCGCTCGGCCGCCTCCAGGCTCGCCCCGCCTGAGAACACCGACAGCCTGCGCAGGACCGTCCGCTCGTTGTCGGTGAGCAACTCCCAGCTCCAGTCGACCACCGCGCGCAGCGTCCGGTGCCGCGGCATCGCGGTTCGGCTGCCGCTGGTCAGCAGGCGGAACCGGTCATCGAGCCGGTTGGCGAGCTGGTCGATGGACATGGTCCGCAGCCTGGCTGCGGCCAGTTCGATCGCCAGCGGCATCCCGTCCAGCGCCCGGCAGACGCGCACCATCGTCGACAGGGCGTGGGCGTCAACTCCGGGATCCTTGCGCACGGCGTCCGCCCGGTCGCGCAGCAACCGGACGGCGGGCGAGGACTCGATCTCGCCAGGGCTGGCGTCCGCCTGCGGCAAGGCCAGCGGCTCGACCAGCCACAGCGCCTCACCGGTGATGCCGAGCGGTTCCCTGCTTGTCGCCAGGATGCGCAGCCGCCGGCACTCTCCGAGCACCCGATCGGCGAACTTCGCCGCCGCCTCGATCACGTGCTCACAGTTGTCCAGGATCAGCAGCGCCTCCCGCTCGCGGATCGCGGCAATGAGCCCGTCCGCCGGGTCCGCGTTCGGCGCCGCGCCGAGCAGGGCATCCCGGAGCCCGAGAGCGGTGAGCGTCGCCTGCGCGATGTCACCGTCGGCGCCGATGGCGGCGAGTTCCACCAACCAGACCCCATCCGGCACCTCGCCGATCAACGTACGCGCCGTTTCGGTGGCCAGCCTGGTCTTTCCCGAGCCGCCCGGCCCGACCAAGGTGGTCAGCCGATGCTTCACGATGAGCTCGCGGACCTCGGCCACATCAGCGTCCCGGCCGACGAAACTCGTGAGCTCGGCGCGCATGTTGGTCTTCCGGTTCTCCTCCTGCCGCCCCAGCTCGCCCCGCAGCAACGCGACGTGCAAGGCCGACAGCTCCGGCGAGGGGTCGACGCCCAACGCGTCGGCCAGCGCTTCCCTCGTGCGCTCGTAGATGAACAGGGCCTCGGAGTCGCGGCCGGCTGCCACCAGGGCACGCATCAGCGCAGCAGCCAGCCGTTCCCGCAGCGGATGCGCCGCCGCCGCGTCGGTCAACTCCGCGACCACCTCCGCGCCGTGGCCGAGATTGACCTCCGCTTCGAACCGATCCTCCATCGCGGTCAGGCGCAGCCCTTCGAGCCGGGTCGTCACCGCGCCAAACGCTTCACTGTCCTCCAACGCGACATCCTGCAGGGCCGCACCGCGCCACAAGGCGAGGGCTTCGCGCAACAGCCGAACCCGCCCGGGGCCCTCCTCCTGGCGAGCCTGAGCGACGAGGCGCTCGAACCGCAGCGCGTCGACGGCGTCTGGGTCCACCGTGAACCGGTAGCCGCCCGTCTGCCCTTCGATCACGCCTCCGGGCAGCGCCTTCCGCAGCCGGGAAGCCAAGCGTTGCAGGGCATTCGCCGCATCGGCGGGTGGGTTCTCACCCCAGATCCAGTCGATGAGTATCGACTTCGGGATGACGCGGCCTGGGCCGAGGGCGAGCGCGATCAA
>Ga0070709_10001096_pt1 | contig 14944 bp, 7 predicted proteins | sample LARL51metaG_FD_65449 | JGI IMG/M metagenome (GOLD analysis project Ga0070709, IMG submission 65449) | Corn, switchgrass and miscanthus rhizosphere microbial communities from Kellogg Biological Station, Michigan, USA - LAR L5-1 metaG | ecosystem: Host-associated > Plants > Roots > Rhizosphere ...
GATTTGAGCGCGCAGCGGCTGAGCTCTTCTGGAAGCTGATTGGGCCACAGCGATTCGATTACGGAAGAGAGCTCTTTTAATCCGGCGGCGATGATGCGGCGGGCGTTGGAATCGGAGATTTCGAGCCGGCGCGAATAGTTCAAAACAATATTGCGGGCTTCGCGGCGAGGGGCGTCCGCACCGGCGTCAACCAATTGCAATAACGCAGCGCGGATTACCGAAACAGGAACGCACCAAATGTCGGCTCCGCGCAGGACTGCCGATTTTTCGCGGGGTGGGAGCTCCAACCAGAATTTTTCCGTCAATTTTTCATGATGGGCTTCGTCGGCCCAGATCGATGCAAGCGAAGAGAGGTGCTGCGAAGAATGCGGACCACTGTAACCTCCCGCCGAGATCAACTCTTTGCCCAGGGCACGGAGAGTTTTGCGGAAGTCTTGCGGGGCCAGAACTCCAACGGAGAGTTCCGCGCTTAAGGTTTCCAGAATAATTTTTTCCGACAATCGCACCAGATATGGCTGGGGCTTTTCAGATTCGTTCGGGCCATGTTGCGAGATGGTGTTTAGAAGCAGGTGCACCGTTTGGTGTTTTGCTTCCGCGAGCGCGGCATGGATGGCTCTGGCCGCTTCCTCGGGAGCAAGTCCACGCGCGCTCTCAAGCGGGGGAGTAAGCCGCGCAATCAAGCGCAAGACGTCCGACAAATTTTCCGTGGTCGGCGCGGTAATGGGAGCATCGAGATCGGCGCTGGCGGAGTTTCCACCGAATGCGACGAGGGCAGCGATCAGGCTGGTCAAAACCGTATCTACCTTGCGATCCGTCCTTGCGTTCACCTGAATGCCTTCCACGCCATATTCGAGAAGTTTTGCGGTCCACCAGGATCCGCGCTTTTTCTTTGTCGACTCGTCTGATTTTAGCAATGCCGCGCGAATCAGTTGCGTGAGCGTGTCGAGTTCGCCTACATGAAATTGCCGCAGCACGATGAGCGTCTGTATTCCGGCTGACTGAAAATCAGCCGCGAGATGTTTCAGTTCACCTTTCGCATCCGGAATCGGCGCTTCGCTGAGCTTGGGCACAATCAAGCCGTCGCGTTCTACGCGAATTTCCAGGCCATTCATGGTCTGCGCGAGTTGTTGCAGATGGGTGTGAGTATTCTCGAGACTCTCAAGGTTTTTCGGATGGGAGTGATGATACAGCCGGCGCGTGTGCAGCAGGATTTGCAATTCTCGCAGCGCGTGATGCACTTCCTGAACTCCGGGCAAGCGTTCAGGGACGGTAGGCGCGGAAAATTGCGATACCGGAGTTTGCGAGCGCTGCCTTTCCGATGCGCTTCCTGCGGGCGAGCGCTGATTGGCCTCGCTTGGATTCTCGAAAAGTCTTCGATTGCGGAGAAGGCTCATTAGGGTTGTTATTCGGTCTGCCGCTTTGCCGAATGAAAACGGCACGGCGGGCAAAATCCAATATCGTGCGCACAACTCGATAGAATTAACCGCATGCCGACTGCCTTCGCGGCCACATCATATCTATATGATAATACTATAGATAGTCATATAGTACTAAAACTATAGCCCCGCAAGCGGAACGAAACGTTACGTTGCGCCACGAGTCCTACCTGATTTTTCGCAATGTAGGGCTTATCATCACGGTTCCACCATCGCTCGCCTGGATCTCACTGCGAGAAATGTTATAGCCATCTAACTTCAATGTTATCTGTCGAATACCGGATCCAATTTGCATACGAGCGGGAGTAGTTTTTCCTGTTGACGCTCCGTCCACCCAAATTTCGGCTCCGGCGGGTGTGGAGTCGATTTGAGCCCACGCTACTTGCCCACTGCTGGAGGGGTCTGCGGCCAGCGATTTTGCAGAGGAATCGTCGTCCGAGGCCGACTGTGGCGCAGCCCCATCCGGATCTGCGGGGATGCTGCGGTCGCTGGGATGTGCTCGATCCGAGGAATCGCTTGCGCCGCTCTGTTGCCGCGCCGCCTGGAACACCGGCCTAATTTTCTGTGCGCCAAATACGATTACGGCCAGCAGAAAGATTGCAGCTAATACCGTGGCACGCGTGTTGTTCATTTCAGGCTCAGGCGCGGGAGCGATTGCTCCTGTGCGGCGAGCCAGCGGCGTCTGTGAGGGGCTGGTAGCCCGAGCGTTGAGCGCACGGGAGGTTGCGGCGAGTTGCGCGTCATGAGAACTAACACCCTGCGGTTGGCTTTTGTGCAGCGAGCCGCCGGCGGGCAATGTGGTATGCGCATTCGCAACCAAAGAAATTGAGCGGTAATTGCGCAGATCCTCAAACAGTTCGCGGCAACTTTGATAACGGGCCGCCGGCTCTTTTGCCAACGATTTCATAATGATGAAATTCAGGCCTGGATGAATCGATGAATCTATATCGCGCGGTGCAGTTGGTTCCTCATTCACGATTTTGTAAATGACGGTGGTGATGTTCTGTCCGGGAAATGGTTTTTCACCGGTGACCATCTCATATAAAACCACTCCCAGCGAGAAGACATCGCTGCGGCCGTCCACGACCTTGCCCTTGATTTGTTCGGGCGACATGTAGCTGGGTGTGCCCATGACGTGAGCGGTTTGCTGAACAGTGCCAAATTGCAGAATTTTTGCGGTACCGAAATCGGTGATTTTCACGGTGTCATCGGCGGTGAGCATCAAGTTTGCGGGTTTGATGTCGCGATGAACAATATTCCGATCGTGAGCAAACTGCAGCGCGCTGCAAGTCTGCTCCATGATGTGAAGCACGCGCGGAAGAGGGAACATCTGGCCCGCGTCCAATATATTTTGCAGGCTCTTACCTTCGACCAATTCCATGGTGATGAAGAAGAGCCCGTCCTCTTCGCCGGCATCGAAAATCACGACGATATTGGGATGGGTAAGGTGTCCGGCTGCGCGAGCTTCGGTCTGAAATCGCGCAAGCAGTTCGGCGCGTGTAAGCCCGGTGCCCTCTTCGGAGAGTTGAAGAGTCTTGACGGCCACGGCGCGTCCGATCACGGGATCTTTAGCATGGTAGACGACACCCATGGCGCCGCGGCCGAGTTCACCGGAGATTTCGTAACGTCCCGCTTTGGTTAGAGTCACCATTGCCTGTTGAGCAAGGCAGAAGAGTTACCGTCGGTTCACCGTGGCTGGCCATTGCCCATCAGACCCGGAGCACCGCGAACAACGACATCAGCAACGAAACTACTGGGGTGAACGACACCCCTGCCCATCTCTAGACCGTACTGGGTGCAGTTTCAGCAGGTCAATCCATCCGCCGTACTACTGTAGCGGATTCGCCAAGTACGTCATTTATTCTCCCGGCGAGCGCATACGTTCCGGCGACGGGACGTTTGTTTCGCGAATCGGCCGGTCCATCTCCGCCGGTCGTGCGGGAGCTTCCAGGCCATCGGTAAGCAGGTACCCTTGGAGGGCAAGTCCGGTGGTCCAGACGCCCTCAAGAGCTGAAATGTATTCGCCCTGCAATTCGAAGAGCTTGCGCTTGGATTCCAGAACGCGAGGGAGGGCAGCCAGCATTTCGCCATAGCGGTCGTACATCAAACTGTAGGACTGCTTCGCCAACGGCAGAATCGCATCGCGATACTGTTCGGCCATCAAGCGGGCGTTGACATATTGATCCGCGACGGCCGCCGCGCGTTCGCGAAGCGTCAACGCCACGCGCTCCTTTTCTGCTTGCGCGCGAGCGATGTCCGCGCGAGCGGCAGAAATGTTGCCCTGATTGCGATTGAACAATGGAAGCTCCACACCCATTTCAGCATTGGCTTGCCAACCAGTCGCGAGCGGAATGCCATTCAGCAATTCGTGGTTGTATTCGAGTCCTGCGCGAACGGTGACATCCGGGATTTTCTCGTGTTGCGCTCGGGCCAGCTCGGCTTCGGCATGTTCGCCGGCAGCAGCCGCGATGCGGATGGCGGGGCTCTGCATGGCAATATTTTCAACGGCCGGCAGCTCGTCCAGCACCGGCCATCCCTTTTCCAAGTCGCCCGCTACCGTTTGCAAAGGCAAATCGGGTTGACCCATTACCGCTGATAGCGAACGCCACTCTTCACGCAGGGTATTTTCTTTCATTCTCGCAAAGAGTCGCATGCGATGCGCTTCAACCTCGGCTGCCAGCACTTCGCTATCGTCTGCCTGTCCGGTATTGTGCAGCCGTTGCTGGGAGAGCAGGATATCCTCGGCGATGCGCGCGAGATCCGCGCGCGAATCGGCCATCTCCTGAGCCGCGAGGACCCGATAGAAAACCATTTTGATGGCGGTCTCCACGCGTATTCTCTGCTCCTCTGCTTCACCTGCCGCGAGCTTCAAATCTTTATTCATGACTTCACGTGCACGGGACAGCTTTCCGCCCGTAACGATAGTCTGTTCGACGAAAAAGCCTTGCTTGCCGCCGTGAATTTCGCCGCCACGGATTTCGTCTCCCGCATATCCGACGATCGGATTGAGATACAGTCCGGCTTGCTGCGCGCGTGCGTGCGCCGCTTTCACGCCAGCTTCGGCCTGGCGAAATGTGGGATTGTGTTCTTTCGCGGTCTGCAATGCATTTTCCAGAGTAAAGAGTTGTGCCCTGGCGTTGGCTTGATTGCGCCCGAGTTGCGGAAATTGAATTTGGTTCGATTGCGCGGAGGCGTGCGTATGCTGGTGCGGCATCTGCATGCCCGGCATCGATGGGTCCTGAGCGCGCGTTACGCTGGTCGACGAAAGTCCTGCTGCGAAAAGGACTGGCAACCAGAAAAGCAGCACTGCTTTGCAAACGATCGTATAGGCTTTGCCAAATGGGACCGGAGATCTATGAATGGCTTTCATGAGTGTGCTCCTCGATGTGCGCTGGAGACTTCCTTTTCTCTAGAATTTCATCGAACTCCCGGTCGGGCAGTACGCGAACCATGGTCATCATGCCCATCATTCCGGCGCTCCAGTTTGCGGGCAGCCCAAACGTTTCCGGCGTTTGCACAAGTTCGTCCATGCCCATTTCCATGAACGCGTCCTGCGGAAATCCCGGCACCTTGTTGGCGTCAGGCGAAACAGGCGATGGATGGCGGTGCTGAAACTTTGCGCGATTCGCCAGCGTTTGCATCTGTTCCAGTGCGGCTTCTTCCGTTTGGTCCGAGGTCATGATTTGGCGATCGGCAAGCAGGTCCATCATCGAATTCATCATGTGGTGCGGCAGATGACAGTGAATCATCCAGGCACCCGGATACTTGGCTTCAAATTCGACGACCCGCGATTGCGCAACGCCTACCAGAACGGTATTTCCCGGATACCACGTCGATTCGGGAGCACGGCCGCCCTCCGTCCCGGTAATCACGAACTGGTTTCCATGCAGGTGAATCGGATGATGATCCATGCCCAGATTTACGAACCGCATACGGACTCTGCTTCCGAGCCGCGCAATGAGAGGAGTTGTTAAGGGAGCTGAGACGCCATTGAACGTCAGCCAGTTGTATTCCATTCCCGCAGTATTGGGCACGGTGCTGTTCGGCAACACGGCCCACTCCTGCAGAACGATTCCGTAATCGTGATCGACGCGTGGCGCGTGACCCTCTTGAGGGTGCGCAATGAACATTCCGATCATGCCAATCATTTCCTGCATCGCGCTGTGCGCGTGATAGAAAAAAGTTCCTTCTTGGTGAACGGTAAATTCATACCTGTAGGTTTCGCCGGGCGCGATTGGCTTCTGGCTGATGTGCGGTACGCCGTCCTGTTCGATGGGAATTTCCAATCCGTGCCAATGCATGGTGGTGCTTTCCGGCAGGCGATTTTCCACGTGGATGCGCACCCGGTCTCCCTGCTGCACCTGAATGGTGGGTCCGGGGCAACTGCCGTTGTAGCTCCACACATCGAGCGTTTTCCACGGCACGATGCGGCGCTTTACCGGCTCGGCAATCAATCGAAATACTTTGGTGCCGCCATCCATCGTGAAGGGCAGATCCGGGATGTTTGGTGATTCCATAAGCGGCGGTGGTCCCGTGGCCCTTCTTTTGTTGCGCAATCCCGGCGACTGGGGAGATTCGTTCAGGCGCGGATTTTTCTGCGCGCGAAGTTGGTCCGCCCAGGTCATCAGTCCAGCGCCGAGAAACGCTGCATTCCTGAAAAAATTTCTGCGTGATTCACCCATGTGCAAACTCCTCATGTAAAAATTACTGTCCGCGGCTGCGGAGCTTAGGATTTATCGCGCGAGTATGTGTGCGCAATAAGTTGAATTGCGACTGAAAACGACACCAGAAAAAATTCTTTGATGGACGCAGGAAAGAAATCAGACGCGAAGGAATACGAAAGAATCGAAGGAGAATTGAGAGGCCACAGATCTGCGCAAGGTGAGAGCAGTTCCAAAGTATCTTTCTAAAGGTCGATGGAACGGCGAAGACGAAGGGGGAATTGCAACTGAGGAGTGGTAGGAGTTGCAGCCGGCTGAAATCAGTATCGAACCGTCGGCTTGCAACTTGCTGGAAACTTCCGGCAGCGCGAGCACCAAATCTGCTGCTGAACTACAGCTTGCGAGTGCGGCACGCAGATGCAGTGAATTGCCGGACATATTCTGAGGATCGTGGTGGCAACTAGCGTCCTGCTTGGCTGCGTTTAACTCCCGGCAACCGTGCACGGGGCATACAGAGGAGCAACCAGGCGTCAACACCAGCACGAGAAGCAGAGCTACGGCAAGCGTTCTTGATCCGGCGCGGATCGTCCAATGTGGCGCGAGTGCTTGCATTCATTGAGGCTACGCTGGAGGCGACGGGCCGTCAATCCAGGAGCGCCGCTGGTTGTCGCATCCGATTATCGGCTGGTTGGCGCTTTCGGTTGTGAAGAGTTACTCGTCAGCATGTTTGCCTAAGCTGACTTTTCCGGCGAAGGATCGGTACACGTACGCAAAATATCCGGTGACCAGAAGCATTCCGAAAATCCACCAAATTATTCCGACTTTCAGTCCGTAAGTGGCAGCTCGGCTATTTTCAATGGTGAGGGAATAGAGAGAATTCCGGGCGGGAAGAACCGCCGGAAAGACGCCGAAAATAACACTGAGCAGCATCCCGCCGAGATAGCAGGATGATGCGAGAAAACTTTTCAACTCCCGACCACGTGCGATATACCAGCGCATGCCTGCGAATCCGCTGATGGCGAGCAAGGGAAATAGCATGCCCCACGGCGCGCTGCGAAAGTGCGCCGCGATCGCAGGTTGAATACGGAAACTGGCGAAGGTGACCAATAGAGTCAGCGCCGCAACAGCCCACCAATTCAGCTGGGCGATGCGCAGCGAGCGATCACGAACCGTCCCGATCGTCTTCAGCGCCACCCATAAGGATCCGTGCAGCATCAATGCGGCAAGCGCCAGAACGCCGACCAGAATTGTGTACCAATCCAGAATTCCGGGTTGTTCTCCCAACTGAAAATTCGTCCACAACGGCTCAAAGAAATAACCTGAAGCGTCGAGAGGAACGCCACGGACGACGTTGCCGAGTGCCGCGCCGAAAAATAGGCACAACAGCAGGCTCGAAGCAAAAAATAGAAAATCCCACAGCGGATCCCAAACAGTACTGTGAATGTGATTGCGAAATTCGATCGATGTGCCGCGAAGGATCAGCAGCCAGAGCACAATCATCAGCGGCAAATAAAATCCGGAGAGGCTACTGGCGTACAACGCGGGAAATGCAAAATAAAGTGTTCCGACGGCAGCTATAATCCAAACCTCGTTGCCATCCCACACAGGCGCGATGCTGCCCAGCACCTGCCTTCGCTCTTCATCCGTTTTGGCAACCAACAGGTGAATCGCGCCTGCGCCCAGATCAAAGCCATCGAGCAAAACATAAATGGTGATCATCAGCGCGACGAGGCAGAACCAAAGGGTTCCCATAATCGGTCCTAGTTGTCCGCAGAAGCGGGTGCGGGCTCTGGCAAGTGCCCGGTGTGCTCGGGTCCCAATTCAATCTCGCGCCAGGTAAGAAAGAGCCAAAGAATCGTGAGCACAGAATACATGCCCATGAAGCCCAGTAATGTGAACCAGACATTGCCAGCGCTTACGCGCGGAGATGCGCCGTGCGCGGTACGCATCAGGCCGTAAATCAGCCACGGTTGGCGGCCGATTTCTGCCGTAATCCAACCTGCGGTATTTGCGATGTATGGCAACGGCACGCTGAGCATCAGCAGCCACAACATCCATCGCGACGAAAAAAGTTTTCCACGCCAGAGCTGCAAAGCCGCTAGTCCCATCACAGCGATAAAGATGGTCCCGAGGCCGACCATGATGTGATAGCTGTAATAAAGCATTTCGATGCGGTCCGGCCACAAGTCCTGCGGGAAAGTGGTGAGCCCTCTAATGTTTGCAGTCCATCTTCGGTACGTTAAAAAGCTGAGCATGCCGGGAACTTCCAGGGGATTGTCGAGCTTGCGCCGTTCGACGTCCGGTTGGCCCAAGATCGCAATCGGCGCACCGTTGCTTGATTCGAATAACCCTTCCATCGCCGCGAGCGTCACGGGTTGGTTATCGGCGATCAACTTGCCTTGCTTGTCGCCGCTTGGAAAAAGCTGAAGCAGTGCCGCGACAATCCCAACCATTACTCCAGCTTTCACAAATGTGCGGCCGTAGGGTTCATCGCGACCGGTCAGCAGATAAAAAGCTCCAACCGCGGCCATCACAAAACATCCCGTTTGGACTGCGCCGAGCATCGTATGAACGTATTCCCACAAAGCCCATTTGTTTAGCAGCAGGCCCCAGATGCTTGCCAACTCAATCCTGCCGTTTGCTGCCACACGATAGGCCACTGGGTACTGCATCCACGCGTTGGTAGCGACAATGAAATATCCGCTCAGCCACGAACCGAGCCAGACCAGAAAACCCGCCCACCAGTGTCCGACCGGCCCGAGTTTTTTTTCACCGAAGAGGAACAGACCGAGAAAGCTCGATTCCAGAAAAAAAGAAAATACCCCTTCCATCGCGAGTGTTTGTCCGATCACTCCTCCCGCTGAGCGCGAAAACTCCGCCCAGTTGGTACCGAACTGAAATTCCATGGGAACTCCAGTCACCACGCCCATGGCGAAATTGATTCCAAAAATTTTGGCCCAAAAGCGCACCGACCGATTGTAGTGCTCGTCACCGGTGCGCAAGGCCTTGGTTTTGAGATATACGAGGAGCAACGCAAGGCCCATCGTAAGTTGCGGAAAAATGTAATGAAACGTCACCGTGAAGGCGAACTGCAAACGATGAACGTCGATCGCATGTCCCATGCCATCCCTTGAGGTATTAACGAATCTCTGAACGGTCGAGGCGAAAATTATCGTCGATCACTCGAGACTCAACCCTCGAGACTCAACCCTCGAGACTCAACATAGACTTACTTCGCTGGGTACGGCAAGTAGGTTCTCGTTCAAAAAGTTTAAGATTTTACTGGTGGAGTCGCGGTCAGGGCCAACGCCTAGGGAAGCTGCAGGTCGAGTGCGTAGATTTCCTTGGTGCTGATGTCACGCACGAACAGCGGTATCTCACCTGGAGCCAGGCCCGGCAGCGCGAAAGACTCATGTGTCTTTAGATCCAGCAACTGGACGGAGCGACTCTAACCAGCACTGCGACGTGGTCTAGCGAAGTTCCGAGTAGCGACCACTCGTCCAGAACTGTCGGACATCTTCCGTCACCGAGGTTTTTGTACAGCGTCTACGTCCTTATCGCCCTTGCCCTTGGAGAATACCGGGTTATTGATCGTTCCGCCGATCCGAAAGGGAAACTGTAACCTGCCGTCCTTTAATGTGGCTCCAGACAGCCGAGCAACGGTATTCGTGAAGAAGCTTTCCTTGGTTGTAATCTCCGCCAACCCGCGATAGTTCAACTCGTCGGAGCCTGATACGCTGACGCTGCCCGAGCCATCCACATCGACTCCGTAGCCGTCAATGTCTATAACGCGACTCGAAATGAGCTGATTGTCCAGTTCCAGGTCGGTGGTTATCAAGTTAAACGCGGAAGGATCATTCTTGGCCGGCCCGAGATCATTGAAGTGCGCCAGTTTCATCAAATTCGCGTTGAGCTTGAGACTCGGCACCTGGCCGTGGCGAACGGTCACGTGTCCAGCTCCGTGTATTCCCGCCAGCGGGCGGAGCGAGTGCACGATTTCTCCCGCTAATTTTACGTCCCCTTCCATCTTCCCGGTCATCTTTCCACCGCCGTTTGGGAAGGCCGCCAGGAGCTGGGCCACATTGATTCCCTTCAGTCGGGCAGTGGTCTTGAAATTCGCGTTCTTCCCCAACAGGTCAAAGGTGAGGTCACCCGCGGCACTCCCGCCATAGACTTCCGCTTTAACCTCCGTGAAAAAAACGTGCCTCGCCTCTAGCCGCAGTTTGGATTCCAGATTTCTTGCCTCGACCGAGCCGAAGCGCAGAAGGCCCGCCTCTACCCTGCCCTGGCCGTCCGTTGAGGAAGACGAAGGATTGATAATTCCCATCAGGTTCACCTGTTTCAGGTCGCAGGAGATCTCGTGGGCTTCGAAAAAGATGGGGCCCGCTGCGTCGGATGGCAATAGATTGGACGCGATCAATTGCCCTCGCTTAATTTGTAACCTTGAAATCACTCCGAGAGGAAAGGCATTCTGCGAAGCCTGGGCTTGTGGATTCTCGAAATTCCACGGGCCGTCGGGATCCGAAGTCATATTCAGGACCGGGTCCTTAAGTACGAGGGACTTGATGACCACCTGCCGGTGCAGGAGCGCACCAACGCTAAGTTCAGCATCGATCCGCGCCACCTGGACGACATAACCGCGCGGAAATATTGGAGGGTTCTTCACGCCGAAATCATTAATGTGAATGGATAGAGGAAAAAAGGTAAGGTCCAGTCGCCCGATTTCGACCTGCTTTCCAGTTTTCTCCTGGAGATAGGAGATCACCTGGGGCCTGTAACGATCCACTCTAATAAGTGCGGGTCCAACGAAAATAAGCGCGAGCAAAAGTAACGCGGCGATTCCAATAACGATCAGACTGGTTCTGCGTCCGATGGGCATCGCGACCTCCAGAATACGGCACTCTTTGATGTGACGAGGAGGGCTGTAAGCTGCTCGCCGTTGCATTGTTCTTCAGATGAAGTACTTTCGACCATTCTTGTTGAATGAGAACTGGTCCTCAGGAGAGGGTATCCAGACGGGCGTTGCGCGAGTAACGTCCTGTTTGATGTCCTCTACGCCTGCGTCGGCCGTGGATATCCAGCTGAAGAGGATGAACTGGCGAACAGTCCTTTTCTGCAAGACCATCCTGGACGCCGCCAAGAAGCGTGTCTGTCCAATTGTAAACAGCTTCGCAGTCGTTTGCGCAGAGATTACCATTCTTTCCACCCCGCTCGACCCGTCCAATCCATCCCGGAGCGTCCCAAAAGGTGTCCTTCTCATCTTTTATTGTGGCTACCGGTGACCGTTTTACAACTCCGAGTTACGGGGTATTGAAGAACAAGCGAGTAAAATCAAAACTGGACAACCCCTTAAGATTTCACGCAGATGAATGGTGGGGCTGGGGAGGTTCGAACTCCCGACCTACGGTTTAGGAATTCAGAGTGCTGTTTTGATTGGAGTTGAAAATTTTCGATTATATATGCAGTGTCAACCTCTTACGAAGGCTCGGTATTGATTGGTTCTGATTCATTCTGTGCGGTTTTGAACCGAAAACCATGACACTTTTATGACACTCGGTTTCTCGTCAAGGATACGCGCTCGTGCGAACCGAAGTTCGTTACCAAATCGCGTGAGAAAGCACTGGTCCGATAGAGTGCTAGCGTTAGGTTGGATTTTGTGTTCGTTGACTTGTCGCCTGCCCGCAACCTAAGATGTCCGCCAAATGACGGATTCCTCGTCCCTCATCGGACAGACCATTTCGCATTACCGCATCCTCGAAAAGCTCGGTGGCGGAGGAATGGGCGTCGTTTACAAAGCGGAAGACACCCGTCTTCACCGCTTCGTTGCCCTTAAATTCCTTCCGGATGACGTCGCGCGTGACCCTCAAGTCCTCGCGCGTTTCCAGCGTGAAGCTCAAGCCGCATCCGCGCTGAACCACGCGAACATCTGCACCATCCACGACATCGGTGACGACGCAGGCAAAGCTTTCATCGCAATGGAATTTCTCGACGGCCGTACGCTGAAGCACCTCGTCATGGGTCGCCCGCTGGACACGGAGGTTTTTCTTGAACTCGGCATCGAAGTTGCCGACGGCCTCGATGCAGCCCATTCGCAGGGCATCGTCCATCGCGACATCAAGCCCGCGAACATTTTTGTCACCAAACGGGGGCACGCAAAGATTCTCGATTTCGGCCTCGCCAAACTTCGCTTCGCCGGGACAAACTCCGCTTCCAGCATAGAAACCATGGCCACCCAAGGCGTTGATCCGGAACATCTCACCAGCCCCGGTAGCGCCATCGGAACCGTTTCCTATATGTCGCCCGAGCAGGTGCGCGCTCGCGAGCTCGACGCCCGCAGCGACCTCTTCTCTTTCGGGGTTGTTCTCTACGAAATGGCCACTGGCCAATTGCCTTTCCGCGGCGAAAGCTCCGCCGTCATTTTCGAATCCATCATGAACCGCCTTCCGGTCCCTCCGGTTCGTCTGAACCCTGACCTGCCGCCCGAACTCGAACGCATCATCCGTAAGGCCCTCGAAAAGGATCGCGAGCTCCGCTACCAGTCCGCGGCCGATCTGCGCAGCGATCTGAAGCGCCTCAAACGCGAACTTGACTCCGCGCGTAGCTCGGGCGCGGTTGCGATAGCGTCCGAAGCAACCGCAGGTTCCGGCGCCGGTCCGGACGCGCCCGCTGGCCGCCCTATCGGTGCCCCTGCCAGCGGCTCGTCGTTCGCTTCGGCAAGTGCAAACCAACCCGCCCCAATGTCAGCCTCTTCGAGCTCTCAGGTTTCCGCGGTTCCTGCAACCACTGCAACGTCCACTCGGCGTTCGAAGAACTGGCTCTGGGCAGGCATGGCCGCCGTCCTCGTCGCCGCTCTCGCGGCCGGACTCATCTTCACCCGCCGCTCCAGCGCCCTCACCGAAAAAGACTCCATCCTGCTCACCGAGTTCGTCAACACTACTGGCGACCCGGTCTTCGACGGTACGCTCAAGCAAGCTCTCGCTTCCCAATTCGAACAATCACCGTTTCTAAACGTCGTTCCTGAGTCCCGCATTCAGCAGGCACTTCAGTATATGGGCCGCGCTCCCAATGAACGAATCAACGGCGAAGTTGGCCGTGAGATCTGTCAGCGCGAAGGCGTTAAAGCCATGATGACCGGCTCCATTGCTGGCCTCGGCAGCCACTATGTCGTTCAACTGAAAGCCGTTAACGGACAGACCGGCGACACCCTCGCCAGTGAACAGGTTGAAGTCGAGAGCAAGGAACAAATCCTGAAGGGGCTCGACCGTGCCGCTTCCCAGATTCGCCAGAAGCTCGGCGAATCTCTCGCCTCCGTTCAGCAGTTTGCAACTCCCCTCGAACAAGCGACAACTTCTTCTCTCGATGCCCTGAAGGAATACACCCTCGGTCACGCTGAACATGATAAGGTGCAGGACGCACAAGCGATCCCTCACTTCAAGCGCGCGATCGAAATCGATCCCAACTTCGCGCTAGCCTACGCTGAGATGGGCGTCGCTCAGGGTAATCAGGCCATGGAGAAAGCCTCGAAAGAATCCCTGAAGAAAGCGATGACCCTAAAGGACCGGGCGAGCGAGCTGGAAAAGTTCTATATCACTGCGCACTATGCAGGAGAGGTTGGCGACCTTGAAAAAAGCATCGAAATCTACGAGCAGTGGCATAGCGCCTATCCCCGTGACACCATTCCGCTCGACAATCTCGGCGGGGCGTATGTAGCGATGGGAGATTTTGATAAAGCGCTTCAGATGGCATTGGAGGAGATGAAAGTCGATCCTAATGGCACTTACTCTTATCAGGATCTTGTGTATGCCTACATAGTCCACAACCGATTCGACGAGGCCAAGGCGCTCGCCGAACAAGCAATCGACAAGAAACTTGACTCGCTGGGCATCCATCGCGGCCTGTTCCTCATTGCCTTTGTCCGCCGGGATTTCCCGGAAATGGACCGCCAGGCGGCATGGTCTCGTGGAAAACCGAATGAACCATTCCTGCTCTTCACCAAAGTTGAGGCGGAATCTATGCTCGGCAAAAACAAACAGGCCCAGCAAACGCGCCTGGAAGCGAAGAGCGTCGCGGAGAAGACCGGAATGCAGGAGTTTTCGGCATTTATGGATGCCATGCAAGGTCTGAGCTTCGGAGTTGCTGGCGACTGCGCATCTGGCCGCGCTGCGGCAAACGCGTCGTTGCAGCGGCTTCCCAGCTTCAACCGTGAGGTCGCATTTATTGTGCTGGCCATGTGCGGGGACGCAGCGAAAGCAAAACAGGGATTCGAAGCGCTTGAAAAGGAATACCCGGACGACACACTGCTTAGACTGCAGTATAAACCAGTGCTCCTGGCCATCCTCGGCACGCAGCAGGGAAAGTTCGATGAAGCTATCAAGGTGCTGGAGCCAGCCCATCGTGCCGAGATGGGAATAGGCCCGGGTGTTTTTGCGTTCGGCGTGCCTTATTTTCGCGGACTGGCATATCTAAAGCAGAAGAACGGTGCCTCTGCGGCAGCCGAGTTCAAGAAAATTCTGGAAGCGCGATTCCGCGATCCGACCAACTATTTCATTCCCTTAGCGCAAGTGCAGCTGGCGCGTACCTACGCGCTGCAAAACGATCCCGCCAAGGCCCGCACGGCATACCAGGACTTTCTCGCCATGTGGAAAGACGCCGACCCCGACATTCCCATCCTCAAGGAAGCCAAAACCGAATACGCCAAATTGCAGTAGCATCCTGCGACTTGTGAAAACGAACTTTGTCAGCTTCATCGCCTCCGGTGTCGTCGGTAGTTTCTGTTCCACACTGTCTCCACAGAAGCTTTTCAGCATGTATTAGTTCATCCAGGACTCGAGTGTCGAAACCGGCTGC
>Ga0070709_10001100_pt1 | contig 14918 bp, 20 predicted proteins | sample LARL51metaG_FD_65449 | JGI IMG/M metagenome (GOLD analysis project Ga0070709, IMG submission 65449) | Corn, switchgrass and miscanthus rhizosphere microbial communities from Kellogg Biological Station, Michigan, USA - LAR L5-1 metaG | ecosystem: Host-associated > Plants > Roots > Rhizosphere ...
GAACTGCACGACGTCATGATCATCCCCCGCAGCGCGCGAGGACCAGCCTCGCCCGCGCGGTGATTAGCGCGCCGCGCTGCGGGTAGCGCCGCGAAGACATATTGAGACATGCCCGGCTTCCGGGAAGCAGAGGAAGGGACGTTGAGCATGTGGGTTTTTCTATCTGCCCGGCTGCGGATCTGGCTGCTGCTGGCCATCGCACTGCCGCTGGCCCGGCTGCTTGTCCACCGCCTCGCCGTCGCCACCGAACGCCATGACCCATCCACCCGTACGGCGAAACTGCTCAGCCGGGCCGACTCGGCAGTGGGCGCGGTGTCCAGGCGCTCCTCGCGCAGGGCCAGACGCTGAGACCGGCGAGGAACCGCCAAAATGGCCGAATCGTCCCCCTCAACGCCGCGCTGGCCCGGGCCATCACCGTTGCGTTGCCTTATCACTGGGGCATCGGGGTACATTGGCGGGCGGCTAGTTCCTGAACTGCTCGCGGGGTATCGCGTCCGGTGCATGGCTCGTGACCCGGGGAAGCTAGGCGACCGGCCCTGGTCCGGCGACGTCGAGGTCGCGGCGGCCGACGCACTGGAGGGGACCAGCGTGCGGCGCGCTCTGGAGGGTGTCGATGTGGCCTATTACCTCATCCACTCGCTGGGCACTGGCGCGTCGTTCGAACAGCGGGACCGCGATGCGGCGGGCATCTTCGCCGATGCCGCCAGGTCCGCTGGGGTCAAGCGCATCGTGTATCTGGGGGGCATCGTCCCCGGCGATGGCAGCGGCCTGTCACCGCATCTGCGCTCGCGGGCAGAGGTGGGGGACATCCTGCTAGGCGGGGATGTGCCGACGGCCGCGCTGCAGGCTGCCGTGATCATCGGCAGCGGGTCGGCGTCGTTCGAGATGCTGCGCTATCTCACCGAACGGCTGCCGGTGATGGTCACCCCGAAGTGGGTGGGAACCCGCATTCAGCCAATCGCCGTCCAGGATGTGCTGCGTTATCTCGTCGGCTGCGCGGCGCTGCCTCCTGACATCAACCGCCGCTTCGATATCGGGGGTCCGGACGTCTTGACGTATGCGGAGATGATGCACCGGTATTCCGGCGTGGCCGGGCTGCGGCAGCGGGTTCTGATTCCGGTGCCGCTGCTCACGCCGCGGCTGTCGTCGCTGTGGGTCGGACTGGTGACGCCGGTGCCGGCCGGCCTGGCGATGCCGCTGGTCGAATCGCTCAGGAACGAAGTCGTGTGCTCCGAGCACGACATCGCCTCATACATCCCGGACCCGCCCGAGGGCCTTGTGCCTCTCGACAGTGCCATCGCTTTGGCCCTGCAGCACACCCGCGAAGGCGAAGTCTCTACCCGCTGGTCATCGGCGGCCACGCCCGGCGCTCCCAGCGACCCGCTTCCCAGCGACCCGTCATGGGCCGGCGGCTCGCTCTATGTGGACGCGCGCATCAGTGCCGTCCGCGCTTCGCCGGCGGCACTGTGGCGAGTCATCGAGGGCATCGGCGGTGAGACCGGGTGGTATTCCTTCCCAGCCGCATGGGCCGTACGCGGGCTGCTCGACCGGCTCGCCGGCGGCGTCGGGCTGCGCCGCGGCCGACGCGATCCGCGGCACCTGCGCGTCGGCGACGCGCTGGATTTCTGGCGGGTCGAAGCCATCACACCGGGATCGCTGCTGCGGCTGCGCGCGGAGATGAAGCTACCCGGCCTGGCCTGGCTCGAAATGGCGGTCGGCCGAGACCATGACGGCATGACCACCTACAGCCAGCGGGCTATCTTCCAGCCACGCGGACTCGCCGGGCACGCATACTGGAGATCCATATCGCCGTTCCACGGCGTGGTATTCGGCGGGATGCTCCGCAACATCACTGCAGCTGCCGAGCGGGCCAGCCGCTCAGTAGGCAAGCCCACGCCAGCTGGGCACTAAGCAAGCCCGTTCCCCAGCCCGCAGGCTAGTTGCGTCCAGCCCTTCATTACCGAGGGGCAGCTCGTGACGATCATCGGCGCCTGGGTGGCCAACTGCTCGACAGCGGTGGTCAGGTATACAGCGTCCGGGTCATGCTCGCCTGAGGGGACGCTATCGAGCAAGGGCTGGTCTAGCGGCGGCACCAAATCGACCTGGCCGCCAGACGGTATGGGGTGCGGTCGCGGAACAGCACGGCGCTGCTGTCAGCGATACGCGACAGCCCGGTCGAGGCTCGCGCGGACGTCCGGGCCGAGTTCAGCAAAACCGAGGCGGGGCGGAGAAGGCGACGCCCTGTCCGGCCGGGCCCGCTCCCGTGTCAGCGCCGGTGGGGGACACGGGAGCGAGGCGGGCTGGGGTATCAGGCCGCCATGGCGTGCCTGCGGGAGGCCCAGCGCCCGGGGAGCGCACGCAGCTGGGTGACTTGATAGAGCGCGGACAGGCCAACGAGGCCATAGATGACCCGGGTGGCGGGGTTGGTCTGGCCGAAGTCGAGCCCGAACACTGCGGCGACGAGGTCGAACCGGGCGACGGCGATCAGGCCCCAGTTCAGCCCGCCGATGATGAGTAGTGCTGCCGTGGTGATGTCGAGCTTCTTCATTGTCTAACTCCTGTATAGTGTTTGTCTGTAGGACAGTACATGCCAGGTTCGCAAGATTGTCAAATGTTCGTCTAAAAGATGTACAGTGTTGCTATGGGTGCTGAGGCTTCACCGGCGACGCTGCGGATCGGTGAGCTAAGCCGCCGCACTGGGGTAACGGATCATGTTTTGCGGGCGTGGGAACGAAGGTATGGCTTGCTCGAGCCGCAGCGATCGGCTGGCGGTTACCGGCTTTACTCCCAGGCCGACGAGAACAGAATCCGCCGCATGCAGGCGCACCTCGCCGCTGGCCTGTCCGCGGCCGAGGCAGCACAGGCCGCGCTTAACGAGGCAAAGATGGTCACCGCCGCGACGGACACGACGGCCGCTGGTCACCGTGACGGCCTGGCCGGCTATGCCCAGGCGATGGCGCAGAGCTTGGACCAGCTGGACGAGCCAGGCGCCCAAGCGGCGCTCGATCTGCTGCTGGCAGGTTTCACCATCGAGACCGTCCTGCGCGACGTGCTCCTGCCCTACCTGCACGACCTCGGTGACCGCTGGGAACAGGGAACAGTAAGCATCGCCGGTGAGCACTTCGCCAGCAACCTGCTCCGCAGCCGCCTAGCAAGCATCGCCAGGGGATGGGGCTACGGCCGCGGCCCGCGAGCCCTCCTTGCCTGCGCCCCCGGCGAGGAACACGATCTCGCCCTGCTGATGTTCGGTATCGTGCTTCACCGCTACGGCTGGCGCGTTCAATACCTCGGTGCCAGCACCCCCGTCGCAGAACTAGCCCGTACCGCTGCCGAATTCCGCGCCGATCTGGCGGTCCTCACCGCGGTGACACCAGACCGTTTCGACGGGCTCACTGCCGACCTGGCACGGCTCGCACGAGTGGTTCCACTCGGTCTGGCCGGCGCCGGAGCCACACAAGCCCTCGCCGCAGCCACCGGCGCCCGCTTGCTCGCCGCCGACCCAGTCACGGAGGCTCAACGCATTGCCATGGCCTAAGTTCGCCGTTTGACCTGTCCGGCTGCGCCAGGCCTCTTCGCGGATCTTGAATCGTCATGCCCTGATGGCGATCGGCAACTTGATCCGGCGGTAAAGCGGCAGCGTGGCTGCATAGCCCCAATCCGTGATCAGGGGCAGCCAGGCCGTGGTGATCTCGCTATAGGCAGGTCGATAATGCCCCCCGTTGCGGCGATTGAACCGGTCGTTAGCGTGTAGTCCGGTGGCTTCCCGGAAGGAGGGTTGAGACCCATGGTCGATCAGAACCGGACAAGCACCGAACCGGCTTACGGCAAGGTCCTCAAGGCTGTGCCCGTGACGCCGTCGGTGGAGACGGAAAGACCGGAAGGACTGGCCTTCGATGTAGAGAAGGGCACCGGCCTGCCTGGAGTTCCGGTAGGTGACCAGACTCCGGGCAACCCTGGAGCTGGCCACACAGAGCAGGTGGTACGGGAAACCGGCGAAGGCGTCGGGCTGGTCGTCCCCGGCGACCCCGGCCGGAACGCGCAAGAGCCCCTCGACGACGAGGCCAGCCAACACTGACTTCTATTACTGGGAGCTGGACGTAATCATTCTCGGCATCATCCTGCTTATCATCGGGTTCCTCGCGCACATCGCTATTGTCTGGACGATCGGCACCATCGTGGTGGTGGTCGGCGCGATTTTGGCGTTGCTCGGCATGATGGGTCACGCGGTCGGCGGTCGAAGACACTACTTCTGAGCGGGACCGCCGCCGCACCGGAAACCGCCGTCTCATGACTGAAGGATGCGTGCAGTTCCGGGTAGTGCTTGCCGCTGCCAGCGCAGGCGCGGGTGCCGCCGTTCGTTCGCAGGTCGATGGACACCGAGTCCGCGACGGTGGCGCGTCATGATCGCGGGGAGCTTGCGCATCGCCGCGGGCGGGATGCGCTGGCCAGGTTGCGGGACACAGTCACCGCGATGCCCAGCAGCAACGGCCGCAGCGACTCGCCGCCAGCCTCGATTCTGCCGCGCTTCCGCCAGGCTTCCAGGAACGTGAGCGAGACCGCCTCCGTGGCAGACCAGTCCGCCGTCAGCCGGAAGCCCAGGTTGCAGACCGCTCGGGCGTACTCGTCGAAGAGCACGCCGGTGGGCCGGGGGAATTGCGCCCGGCGGTCCCGGTCTGCGAACGCGCTTATGACCTGGAGACGCCACCCTCGCCGGACATCCTGCCACCGACGCCCCGGGTGGGTTTTCCTTCTGCCAGCGCGGCTAGAGCGACGGAGGGTTCGAGAGATCGACACACGCTCATCGGCATGTGCAGGTGCGTGTGTGTCTTTGGCCTGCATGTGCCCGCTGGACAATCCTGGTGCTGTCTGCGGGCCTAAACTTGTCGGCGGAGCCGCAGCAAGGGGGCGTCGAGCATACGAGAATCGGGTCTGCGACTGAGGGTCGGCCCGGGGATCCGGCACGAAGTCGTGACGGTGCTTCCGGCGGGATGGACGTTATAGGTGGAAGATGCTGAGCGGCGCCGCAGGGAGTTCATCCGGGCGCATCATCCGGACCGGGGCGGCGATCCGGAGATCTTCGTTGAGGGGTTGCGCTCGTTCGACGCAGATCGAGAGGCGGATTGGCCGCTGCCCAGAGTGGTCGTTGTGGCGCACCGGGGGTGGCTTGTCAGGGTGGCAAACGCGGTGGTCAGGCGGCTCCGCCCGGACAGCAAGGTCCCGCGGGTGCGCTAGAGCACCGCACCGTCCTGGCGGGTGCGGTCACAACGCAGGTGACTGGCCGTCATGGGTGAGCACGTCGTCTACGGTGACGTTTACGGCGACGGCCTGCAGGCCGATGTGGTCGCGCAAGTTGGCGATGACGTGCTGCTGGATTTCGCGGGCCACCTCGTGGACGGGATTCCCGTAGGTGACCGCCACGGCGAGGTCGACGACCGCTGTGCGGCCGAGCACGCCGACGGCGGCGTGCGGATGACGATGCTGGAAGGTGGCGTGCTCGGCTAGCCCGGCGGGTGTGTTGTCAGTGCTGCGGCCGAGGGCGACACGGACACCGGGGACCAAGCGGGCGGTGTCGCGGGCCAGGGCTGCCACGATGCGCGCGGCGATCCGGATGGTTCCGAGGTTGGTGGTCTGCAGGGTGTACCAGACGTCACGGACCAGGACGCGGATCTGCCTCATGACCGATGCGGTCAGCCCTCGGGGGGCTGGCACCGGAGTCGCGGCAAGTTCGGTGACCGGACCCCACAGGGCCGCCAGTTCCGTGATAGCGGCCTGGCAGTGCACGCATTCTCGCTGGTGAGCACCCAGGTCTGCCGCGCGGCCGTCGGCGACCTGTTCGAACAGGAGGTCGACCTCAGCTCCGCAGGGCAGCGTAGCGGTGCCGAGCAGATGGCGGGCTGCAGGCCCGCCCGACGGCGGTTCGCTCATGCGAGCCAGGTCACCTCCATTCTTCTAGCTTGGTTCCCAGTGTGCGCCGGGCCCGGAACAGATGGCTACGGACAGCCGGGACGCTGCTGTGGGTCACGGCGGCCACGTCAGCGTAGGAGAGCCCCTCGAAATGGTGCAAGACAACCACGACACGCTGGGCGAACGGCAGCGCCGCGAGAGCGTCGGTGACTGCGTCGACGGCGAGATTACGCTCGGCCTGCGCTGCGGGCTCCATGCCGCAGCCGGGTACATCACCGAGCAGATCGAGGGAGTCGGCGACCCGGCCGCGGGTTACCTTGTTGAGCGTGCGGCGGGTGACGATCTGGTAGAGCCAGGTGGAGAACGACGAGTCGTCCCTGAACCGGCGCAGATTCTGCCACGCTGCTAGCAGCGCCTCCTGGGCCAGGTCCTGAGCGTCGTGGTGGTTCCCGCACAGCCGCAGCGCCACCCGGTAGGCCATCGCGGAATGCCGCTGCACGAGCATCTCGTAGGCGTCGAGGTAGCCTTCCCGCGCACGGGCAACCAGGTAGGCGTCTCCCACCTCGGACCTGGCTTGCATCATGTCCCGCCATCGGCTCGTGCCCCGTGATGCCGTGCCGCGTGCCACTACCCCCGCGCGCATCCGGCATGCGAGCGACGCGCGAGCAGGGGCTGCACCGCGGCGCGCGAGCAGAAAGCTGCGCCATTTGCGCCGGAAAGTTTGCGACGATCCCGCGGGTGAAGTGTCTAACCATCTGACAGCCCGCGGCGGCGAGATCGATGCCGCCTCGCGGATGACGGTTTCCCCCGAACCCGACAATCCAAGGGAGCGCGTTATATGAGCCAGCCCGCACCGGCCAACACCGGCGAGCAAACCCCGGCCACCACGACTGGCACAGCCGCCAGCCCGGCGACAAAGGACCGGCTGGTTACCGGCGACGGTCAGATATCGGTCGCCGAAGGCGTGGTGCAGAAGATCGCCGGCACGGCATGCCGGGAGATCAGCGGGGTGCACGCGATGGGCACCGGCGGCACCCGTGCGTTCGGCGCGATCCGCGAGCGGATCCCCGGCAGCTCAGGCCCCAACTTCGCCCAAGGCGTCGGCGTCGAGGTCGGCGAGACCGAAGCCGCGATCGACCTGGACATCGTGGTCGAGTACGGCGTCGGCATCGCCGAACTGGGCCGCAGCATCCAGCGGAACGTCAAGCAGGCAGTCGAGCGGATGACCGGGCTTCGGGTGGTTGAGGTCAACATCTCCGTGGACGACGTCTACCTGCCCAGCACCGGCGATGACCAGGACACCAGCTCGCGCGTGTCATGACCTCCCCTCTAGGCACCGCTGTCCCCGGCGCTGCGGTCATCGACGGTGTCGACGTCGATGCCGTCGCCGCCGCGGTGCTCGGGTGCGCGGGCGTAGCCGGGCTGGACGGCGGCAGGTTCGGAGAGCTCACCTCCTATCTGCCCGGCCGGAAAGTCCCGGGCGTCGTGGTCAGCGGCGGCCGGGTGACAGTGCAGATCCGCTCCCAGTGGGCGGTGACAGCGCCGGAGCTGGCCGCCCGGATCACCGAGGTGGTGGCGCCGCTCGCCGGCCGCCGCCCGGTGGACGTGATGATCGCCGACATCGACGATCCTCCCGGCACCCCGGAACACAAAACGGCTACCGGCAGGCCGGACCTGGCCGCAGGCCCGCGGACCTGACCAGCGAGCCAGATTCCTGTCTTTCAGTCTGGAGGTGAGTCATGAACCGCACCGCACTTGCCACCGTGACCGGCCTGATCCTGGGCCTAGCGCTGGTGTTCGGGAGTTTTGGCGACATGCTGATCGTGGCGCTGCTCGGCGTGATCGGATACGGCATCGCGAAGATCCTCGATGGTGACTGGGACGTGGCCGGATGGCTGACCCGCGGCCGCAGCCGATGAGCACCGGGATGGACGTAGAACCGGCAGCCCGGGCCGGCCGTAATGAGCTGGGAACGGTCAGCATCGCCGACGGTGTCGTCACCAAGATCGCCGCCCGGGCTGCCGCCGAGAACCCCGCCGCCGGAGCTGCCGCAGCACGCATGCTGGGCCGCGTCGTCCCCGGCGCGGGTCACCTCGGCGTGCGCGGTACCGACCTGCAGGCATTGCCGAAGACATCCGTGGATGTCGATGGCTCCAAGGCTTTCGTGACCCTGGAGATCAGCGTCCGCTGGCCCGCATCCGTTCCCGACGTCACCGCGCAGGTCCGCAGCCACGTCCGTGACCGGATCAGGGAGCTGGCCGGGCTGGACGCCGATGAGGTCCACATCGTCGTCGCGGACCTGGCTACCGATATCGCCCCGCCGCCGCGAGTCCGGTAGGAGGGAGAGGAACGCAGATGCGCCTGCTCAACCGACCGCTTGCCCTCATCCTCGCCGTGGCCCTGGCCGGGGCCAGCGTCATCCTCATCATCGAGGTCATCGCGGCCGCCGTCCACGCCAGCCCAGTCGTCGTGCACTGGCCCGCGTGGTACCACTGGGCCGGGAAAACTCACTGGAACGCACTGGTGATCCGGGTCTGGTCGGCCATCCTGATCGTCGTCGGCGTGCTCATCCTCGCGATTGAGCTTAAACCCCGCCGCGTCACCCGGCTGCGGCTGCGCACCGCCGACGATGCCACCGACGCGGCACTGACCCGCGGCGGCCTGGCCAGAACACTGCGCACAGCGGCAACTGGAATCGACGGGATCACCGGCGTGGCCGTCACCGTCCGCCGACGGCGCGCCCGCGTCGCGGCAAGGTCCGCCGCGCGCGGCCGGACCGCCACAGACGCGCTCAAGCAGCCAGTCAGCCAGGCGGTCCGCGGCCGTCTCGATGCCCTGGACCTGTACCGCCCACCGCGCCTCAAAGTGCGCGTCACATCGCGGAGTCGCTGATGCACGCCGACCGCACCAACCGCGTCGCCCTGACCCTGTTCGGCCTGCTGATCCTGCTGGCAGGCGCCGCGGGCATGACCGCCTCGACCGGCGGATTCGGGACCGCCTTCTCCACCCGCGTCCTGCTCGCCAACCGGGCCAGCAGCTACATCGGCCAGCAGGGAACCTGGCTCTGGGCCGCTGCCGCGTTCGCGTGCTTGCTGATCACGCTCGCCGCGCTGCGCTGGATCGTGACCCTGCTGGTCTCAACAGACCGGGCCGGGGACATCACCGTCCCCGGCAGCAAAGAACAAGGCACCACGATTCTGCAGCCCGTCGCTCTCACCGACGCCCTCACCAGGGAAATCGAAACCTACCACGGCGTCGACACCGCCAAGGGCCGCATAATCGGCGACGCCAGCGCCCCGGAGATCGTACTCACCGTCACCGCCGCGCAAACAGCCGACCTGCCCGCACTGCACCGCCGCCTCGAAACCGAAGCCCTCGCCCACGCCCGGCAGGCGCTCGGCAAAACCGACCTGCCCATCCAACTCGACCTAGACGTCAGCCGACGCCCTGCGAGCTGACAACAATGACATCAGGCCGCGACCGCCGCCATACCGACCGTTCGCAGCTGAGTTGCCGGAGACGCGGCGCTCCGATGACTTCAGGGTGCAGCCGACGGTGGCACGCCGCCGCGGCATACACTACGTTCGCACATACGTGCGGACGCGCAGACTCTTTCGCTAGCTCACACAAGCTGAGACAGGCTCAGACAAGCACCCCCCTAGCGCCATTTTGCCCCTCAAACCGCCCCTCGTAATGATCTCCTCGTAGCCGCAGATTTCCTTTGAGAGCTTGGGCGGACCGGCGACGACACTGGTTCCAAGGGCATGGCCCCAGCTGCTCAGAAGCCGGGCCCCTCTCCCGTGCTGCTACTCGGGGTTAGGGATCCCGCGATGCCTGAGTTCTCGGCCATGGACCGATCGACTATGGACGCTGGCTATCGCGGTGAGACGGCAAGCTCGAACTCGCAGAACATCCAGTTCGGCACGGTGCAGCCTCATGCATGAGCGCGTGTTGCGGCGCCATTGGCCGCGTGCCGCCTGCCGCATTACCACGGGGCAACTGTCCGCCTGTGGTTCGGTCACGGGTACGGCTAGTGGTTGACGATCTGCTCTCGGAGGATGTCGGCGTGGCCGCAGTGCTGGGCAAGCTCGCGCAGCATGTGGAGGTAGACCCAGCGCAGCGGGAGCGGGCCGCGCCGGTTGCCGTAAACCATGTCGTCCAAGTCCAGGGATGCGGTCGCGCGGCGTGAGGACTCGCAGGCCTGGCGGTGCGCTTGGCGGATGGAAGCGATCGTGTCGGTGTCGTCGAGAATGAACGACTCGTCTGGCGTTGCGGGGATGCCGATCTCGGCGCGCGGCCGTCGGGTGATGGCTTCGTCGAACCAGACCTTCTCGACGAAGGTCGCGTGTTTTACCAGGCCGAGGAGCGTGGTCCGGGACGGCACCAGCGATCGGCGTGCTTGCTCCTCGGTCAGCCCATCCAGGCAATGGTTGAGATCGCTGCGGTGCTCGTCGAGGAACGCCTCGAACTGGGCGCGTGCTGGCTGGCCGATGACGTCCTCGGCAGACGTGCTGGGCAGGAAGGACATGTATGCAGCATGGCAGGAGCGCCACCGATTTTGCGGACTGGCCCAGCGGTGTTAGCCGGAACGAGTCTTCAGCGTCGAGCTCGGCGCAGCCCAGCTGCGCCTGCTCTTGGGGAGCCCGACTGCGGCCGCGTACACGAACCTGGCTGCGCGACTGGGCCCGCGGGTGCTCGTCTGCCAGACGGTCCCGGCCGCGGCCGAGTTGGCGCTGGGCATCGTGTCCGAGCCGGAACCCGGGCCCGCTCGCCGTGGTCGGAGCCGGCGGGGTGCTGGTTGAGCTGCTGGCCAACCGCGCGGTCGCGCTGCCTCCGGTCTCAGCGAAGCTCACCGCCGACATGATGCCCGGCCTTCGCGTTAGCAAGCTGCTGGCCGGGGTCAGTGGGCGCGGCCAGCCGGCCTCGACGTGGTGACCCGGGCGATCGCGGGGGTGTCTGAGCTGCCGTCTAACTCGGCGAGCACATCGAGGCGCTCGACGCCAAACCCGCTTATCTGCGGACCGGACGGTGCCCTCGCCGTCGGCGTGCTGGCAGTTGTGCGCCGATCGACCTTCCTGTCAGCTGATCGCGCCCGCCGGAAGCACCGCATGAACGCCCCAGGACTGGTTCGCCACCTGCGTGATCCTCAAGTCGAGCACCGGGCTGGCCAACGCCAGCGCCGTTGCCTTGCCAACTCCGTAGCTGGCCTGCAGCCAGGTCAGCATCGCGTCGAGCGCATCGCCCATGGCCGCGTTGAGATCCGGGCTGAAGCCAAAGGTGATCTGGCCCGCCGGCGTTTCCGCGTGCACCCCTGGAACCGGCCGGCCGATGACCAGCTCGAGCTGAAGCTCGGTCGTCATACCGCACTCGATGGCGGTACCCGCCACCTCTCCGTCGCCCTGGGCAGCATGGCCGTCGCCGATGCTCAGCAGCGCACCAGGCACGGCAACCGGCAGGTACAGGATCGATCCGGCGACCAGTTCCTTGCAGTCGATGTTGCCGCCGCCGACAGCCCTCGGCGGGATGGTCGAGTGCTCGCCTGGCTCGTCCCAGGCGACGCCAGCCACGCCATGAAACGGGGCTATCCGCACCGTGTGCCCGCGGTCGCTGGTCGCTAATCCCGCGTCCGCGTCAATCTGCCACAGCAGCCAGGCAGGCGGGCCCTCATGCAGGCCGAGTCGCCTGGTCAGCGGGGTGTCGCGGCCCGCGGCGACGGTGTAGCCCCAGGTGTCGGGCCGCAGAGAAATGAAGCGCACCGCAAGTACCTCGCCGGGCACCGCACCGCGAACAGCGATCTGCCCTGTCAGGCAATGGCCGCTGCGCCTCTTCCCGGCCATCGTCGGCACCTTCTCGCCAGGGAACGTCTGCGGCTGCAGGTGCCCGGAGGCGTTCAGTGAGCGCAGCACGATCGTGTCACCGGGGTCGACGGTCAATACCGGCGGCAGGTCACGGGAGAACACGTGCACTGTCGTCGACGGTGTCGGGTCGAGCTGGTGGCCAGTCATGCAGCGATCTTCCCCGCTCTGCCCGGGCGAGACAATGCGAGACCGGCAGCTCGATACGGCATCGAGCGCGTGGGAAGTGCTCTATGCCGGTTGACCTGCGGCTCGCTCAGTCGTTGCCGGTGATGGCGGACAGCGCCTGCTGGCCTTGGCCCGCGACCCGCTGGCCACGGGTCACGATGGGATAACCGACGTGCCCGAGCCCGGCCACCACGAACGACATCAGCGACATCGCCCCGCGGCGAGCGTGCCCGCTATGCCCTTGCGAGGTCCTCCTGAGCTCGCGCGGGCAGGTGCTGTTGGCTTGCCCGACCGACTGTGCCAGTGACCTCCGCTCACTAGGATGATCTTGTGAAGCCGTTCTTGCTGCTGGCTGTTCGTGCTGATGATGCCGCCGCGGATAACGAGTACGAGTCATTCTTGGCCTGCACCGGGTTGCACGAGCGTGACCTTCGTCGCTACCGGCTGGAGCAGCGGCCGCTAGGCGGCGTTGACTTGCAGGACTGGTCGGGGGTCTTCCTGGGCGGCGGGCCGTTCACAGCCAGCGACCCAGAGGGATCGAAATCGCCGGTGCAGCGGCGGGTCGAGGCAGACCTGCGGGGAGTGCTCGAAAAGGTGGTCAGCGCGGACTTCCCCTTTCTGGGGGCCTGCTACGGCATCGGGATACTCGGCAGCCGCCAAGGGGCCGTAGTCGACCGGCAGTATGCCGAACCGATCGGTGCCGTCCCGATCACCCTCACCCGCGAAGGCCGGCAAGACCCGCTGCTGGGTGGGCTGCCCGCCACCTTTGACGCGTTCGTCGGCCACAAAGAAGCGATCAGCAGGCTGCCGCACCACGCTGTCCTGCTCGCCAGTTCCCCTGCCTGCCCGGTGCAGGCGTTCCGCGTCGGCTCGGCCGTCTATGCCACCCAGTTCCATCCCGAGTTGGACGCGGCCGGCCTGTGCACCCGGATTGACGTCTACAAACACGCCGGCTATTTCGAACCCGCGCAAGCCGACGAGCTCAAGGCGCGAGCCCACCGCAGCAACGTCACCTGCCCGCCGGTCATCCTGCGCCGGTTCGCCCGACGCTACGCCAGCGCCACAGCGGCCAGGACCCCAGCCGTGCCGCGCCCCTCAGCCGCCGTTTCCTGAGCACCTGAGCGCGGATACCCCCACTCACGCACGGTCGGCGGCTAGATGAGCGCGAGGATCGACGAACTCCCTTAGTTGCGCCGGCCAAGTTCTCGACCGGGACGTTCGGGTGGGGGCACTGAGCAGGTCGATCGTGTCGATGCCGGGTGCCGCAAACTGTTGTTACCGGCTCACGGAAGTATCGCCATGTGAGAACGGCAGCGGGCGGCGGGATCAGATCTTGGTGCGCATGACCCACCGCCACTTCGCGATCTTCCGTACCCGCGTGAAGCCGTATTGCGCGTACAACTCCTCCGGTCCTGTGTGCAGATAGGCGCCGCGCTGCGGCGTCCGCTGCCCGGTCTGCTCCGGATAGGCCTCGACGACGCCGCCGCCGGCCCGCTTGATCTGGTCGAGTGCCGCCGCAACCGCAGCAGCGGCGACGCCCTTGCCGCGGTCCTTCGCGCTGGTGAAGACGCAGCCGATCCGCCAGTCCGGCGGATCGCCGGCCCCTCGGTCGTAGGCGCCCCGGTTCTTGATGTTGGGGAGTTCCGGCGGCGAGCCGAACTGGCACCAGCCGACGCACTGGTCACCGTCGTAGACGAGCACCTGGTGGACCGTTCCGCGCGTCACGTGCCGGCGCTTCGCCTCCCGGTTTCCTTCCCGGGTGTGGCCGGCACCGACGCCCTCCGGGTGGAATCCCATGCACCAGCAGCCACCCCACACGCCGTTGTTGGCTTCAACGAGCGCGGCGAAATCGTCCCACGTCTGCGGCGTAAGCATCCGAGTCGTGAAGGTCATACCGGCAGTGTGACCGAGCGGCCTGACATAGCGCGACTCACGGCCAAGGCGGCTACCAAGACCGCGCCCGGAAGATTCGCCGAACCAAAAGCGATCGCTAAGGTCGGCACCTTCTAGGCAATGCACAGCCGCGCAGAACAGGCAGAACCGATTACACCTGCCCAACGACTGTCCCCTCACCGAAGAGCGCAGAATCGGCGCGCCTCCGTGCCCCTGGTGACAGGACGCACGCTCATCATGCATGAGCGCGTGTCCGTTTGAGCAGCAGCGCCGCGGTGTTGGGGCCGATCCCGTAGAGAGCGAGAAGCCCGGGGGCATGGGCGGCGACGAGAGGGCCGATGAGCTCGCCGGGGCGTTCGAGCTGGGCGTCCAGGAACTGTGCGCGCCGTCCCCGCTCGCGCAGCGCGATGTGGCTGGACGTAGCCGACGGTGCTGCCGGGCCGGGGGCGCAGCGAGGCCAGCTCGGCGACCAGGGCCGCCACGGTGTGCCCGGTGAAGCGGGCCCGCAGGTCCTCGGGCCCGGTCAGGACCAGGGCCCTGGCCTGGTTGATCGTCTGGGTGCGTTCCCCTGCGGCGCTGCGCTTGGCGACCATGAGAGCCCGGATGGCCTCAACGGCGCCGTCGCGGCCCTTGGACGCGCCGCGGGCCCGGCCGGACTGGGCCGCCCGGGCAGCGCTGACGGCATCCAGCGGGTCAGATTTGCCCTGGCGGCGGCGGTCCTGCCGGTCAGAGCGGTCGACCTCGATGACGCGGATACCGGCTGCGGTGACGTGCCGGGACAGGCCCGCGCCGTAGCTGCCGGTGCCCTCGATCCCGACCAGGCACACCGTCCCGAACCCGCCCAGCCAGCCCAGTAACGACGCGTAGCCAGCTGCCGTGGCCGGGAACTCCTGCACGCCGAGCAGCCCGCCGATGGAATCCAGCGCCGCGGCCACATGCATATCGGCATGGGTGTCCACGCCACCAGTAATGGCACGCGTCACTTGCGATGGTCACTCTCATCCCTTTCTAAGGTTGAGGGATGGCACGCACCCGCTGGCCGTCGGACCTGTGACACCCCGGCCTCTAGCCCAGGCCAGGCAGATCAGACCGGCAGCG
>Ga0070709_10001103_pt1 | contig 14882 bp, 11 predicted proteins | sample LARL51metaG_FD_65449 | JGI IMG/M metagenome (GOLD analysis project Ga0070709, IMG submission 65449) | Corn, switchgrass and miscanthus rhizosphere microbial communities from Kellogg Biological Station, Michigan, USA - LAR L5-1 metaG | ecosystem: Host-associated > Plants > Roots > Rhizosphere ...
CGGGGTCATCTCGGTGGCCGCCGAGCGGGGCCCGCTGGCCATGGAGGCGGTCTCGCTGGACAAGGACTTCCGGCTCGGCCGCGGCCAGGTCCTGCACGCGGTCCGCGGGGTCAGCTTCGGCCTGTACCGCGGCGCCGTGGTCGCCCTCGTCGGCGAGAGCGGCTCGGGCAAGTCGACGGTCGCCAGGCTGCTCGCCGGGCAGGAGCATCCCACGGGCGGCTCGATCCGGCTCGACGGCGAGCCGGTCGATGTGTCAAGCCGCCGGGCCTTCCGGCAGCACAAGAGCAAGGTGCAGCTCGTCTTCCAGGACCCGTTCTCCTCGCTGAACCCCGTGCACACCGTGCGCTATCACCTGGAACGGCCGGTGAAGCTGCACCGCGGCACCCGGTCGGCCGGCGAGACCGCGCTTGAGGTCGCGGCCCTGCTCGAGCAGGTGCGGCTCACGCCCGCCGGGAAATTCCTGCCCAAGTTCCCGCACGAGCTGTCCGGCGGCCAGCGGCAGCGGGTGTCGTTCGCCCGGGCGCTCGCCGCCCGGCCGAGCGTGCTGCTCGCCGACGAGCCGGTGTCCATGCTGGACGTGTCGATCCGGCTGGAGATGCTGAGCCTGCTCGACGACCTGCGCCGCCGCTTCCAGCTCGCCCTGCTCTACATCACCCACGACATCGCCTCGGCGCGCTACTTCGCCGACGAGGTGCTGGTCATGTACGGCGGGGAGATCGTCGAGCGCGGCCCGGCCGAGGAACTGACCCAGCGCCCGGCGCATCCCTACACCCAGCTCCTCGTCGCCTCGGCACCGGATCCCGACAACCTCGGGAGCACACTGCGCGGCGGCACCGCGCCCGGGACCGCCGCGGCCGGCCGCCAGCCCGCAAGCACCGGCCCTGCGGCCACCGGCTGCCCGTTCAGCCCACGCTGCCCGCTGGCCGATGACCGCTGCCGCACGGACGACCCTCCGCTGCGGCGCGTCTCCGCGGTACGAGCGGCCGCCTGCTGGCGGCTCGACGTCGCCGCGCCAGGCATCCTCGCGCAGTCGCAGGGGGGTGGGACATGACGAGTTAGGCCGTCGCCGCAGAAATCGGGGGGCCCTCGACCTTTTGACGGACAGGAAAACCAATATGATCTCCAGATTTCTAGGCCACAGAAAGCTGGCCGCCGTGACGGCGGTCGCCCTTCTCGCCGCCGGGGCAGCTGCGTGCGGGTCGAGCTCCTCGACCAGCTCGTCGGGCTCGAAGTCGTCCGCCTCTGGCACCCTCATCATGGAAAGCTCGCCAGAGAGCACGATCACCCAGGCGTTCAACCCGTTCGTCCCCACGCAGGCCATCTTCGGCATGGGCGCGGACGGGCTTATCTACGAGCCGCTGCTCCAGTTCAACATCGCCGCGCCGCCGAAGTACTACCCGTGGCTCGCCACGTCCTACCAGTGGTCCAACGGCGGCAAGTCGGTCAGCTTCACGATCCGGCAGGGCGTGAAGTTCAACAACGGGACACCGATGACACCCGCCGATGTCGCGTTCACCTACAACCTGGTCAAGAACAACAAGGCGATCAACCTCGCCGGGCTGACCATCTCCAGCGTGAGCACCTCCGGCAACACCGTGACGCTCACGTTCCCCGCCGCCCAGTACACCAACCTGCAGTCGATCGCCGGCGTGCCGATCCTGCCGCAGGCGATCTGGAGCAAGGTAGGCAACCCGGCGACGTACGCCGACCCCAACCCGGTCGGCACCGGGCCGTACAAGCTCAAGACCTTCACCCCACAGGGCTTCACGCTGACCAAGAACAACGGCTACTGGCAGGCCTCGCTGGCGAAGGTGGGCAACGTCTACTTCCCGGTGTACACCTCCAACACCGGTGCGCTGTCGGCGCTGTTCAACGATCAGATCGACTGGACCGGCAACTTCATCCCCGGGCTGCAGAAGGACTTCGTCGCCAAGGACCCGGCCCACCACCACTTCTGGGAGGCACCGGGCAGCACGAACGCGTTCATCCCCAACCTGAACAAGTGGCCGACCAACCAGCTGGCCGTGCGCAAGGCGATCAGCCTGGCGGTGAACCGCACGGTGCTCGCCACCGAGGGCGAGGCGGGCCTGGAGAACCCGGTGCTCAACGCCAGCGGCATCACGCTGCCGACCTACTCCGCCTGGAGCGCACCCGTCGCCTCTGACACGGTGTCGGCCAGCAGCGACGCGACCGCCGCGCAGAACGTGCTGAAGGCGGCCGGGTACACCAAGGGATCCAACGGGTTCTTCCAGAAGGGCGGGAAGACCGTCTCGATCACGCTGATCAGCCCGTCCGCGTATACCGACTACGCGGAGGTCGGCTCGATCGCCGCGCAGGAACTGAAGAACGCCGGGATCGACGCCAATTTCCAGGGCGTCAGCGTGAACGCCTGGAACCAGGACATGGCCACCGGCAACTTCACGCTGGCCGAGCACTGGTCCAACGGCGGGGTGACCCCGTACAACCTGTACGACAACTGGCTGGACAGCGCGCTGTCCAGCCCCACCGCCGCCACCGGCGACTACGAAGGGCTGAAGAACCCGGCCATCGACTCCGCCCTGGCCCAGCTGGCTGGATCCCAGACGGTGGAGCAGCAGACCGCCGCGCTCACGCCGATCGCGAAGTACGTCGAGGCGAACCTGCCGGTCATCCCGATCACCACGGCGTCGGACTGGTTCGAGTACAACTCCAAGAATTGGGTCGGCTGGCCGACGCAGTCGAACCCGTACGAGTCGGGGCAGCCCTCCGGCAGTAACAACAACGCAGGCACCGGCACCGACGAGGTGGTGATTCTGCACCTGACTCCTCGCTGACCCCCCCCACAGCGAGGAAGCCTCGCCTAACCAGCGAGGCAAGCGGGCCCTCCCCTGGCCTGGCCAGGGGAGGGCCACACCCCAGCGACACGTTATCCCAGTACGGAGGCTAGATCAGTCATGCCTACGCCCCGCAAACTCCGCCCCCTTCGCCGCGGCGTATTCATAGCCGCCGCACTGCTCGCCGCCAGCGTGGCGCCGGCGGTCACCGCCGCCTCGGCGGCGTCCACCGCACCGGCCCGTACAGCGCTGGGCCATCACTCGCCAGTGCGCCCAGCTATTCATCTGCCAGGCGCTCCGGACTTCGGCCCGAACGTCTATGTGTTCACGCCCAGCATGCCGCAGAGCCAGATCCAGGCCACCGTCGACTCGATCGCCAGCCAGCAGGTCAGCAACCAGTTCGGCACCCAGCGCTATGCGCTGCTTTTCGAGCCGGGCACCTACGGTTCCGCCGCGGACCCGCTGTTCTTCCAGGTGGGCTACTACACCAGCGTGGCCGGCCTGGGCGCCTCGCCCGGCGACGTCGTGATCAACGGCGCCGTCGACTCGTTCAACCAGTGCGACGCGAGCGGGAGTTGCACCGCGCTGGTGAACTTCTGGCGGTCGCTGTCCAACCTGACCATCAACTTCCCCACGCCGCAGCCCGGCGGCCCCTGCTCGCAGTCGGCCGAGTTCTGGGGGACGTCCCAGGCCTCCCCGGTGCGGCGGGTCGCCGTCAACGGGTTCTTCTCGCTGATGGACTACTGCACGTCGCCAAGCTTCTCCAGCGGTGGCTTCATCGCCGACTCGCAGTTCTCCGGCAGCACCGTGCTGAACGGCAGCCAGCAGCAGTTCGTCGTCAGGAACAGCAACCTGGACGGCTGGACCAACGCCGTGTGGAACCAGGTGTTCTCCGGTGACGTCGGCGCACCCGCGCAGAACTTCGGCTCGGGCGGCCAGTACACCACGCTGGCGGCCAGCCCGGTCACCCAGGAGGAGCCGTTCCTGCAGCAGGACTCCGCCGGGAACTACAGCGTGTTCGTGCCCGCGGTCCAGCACAACTCGGTGGGCACCACCTGGGGCAGCGGCCCCACGCCGGGATCCGCCATCCCGATACAGCGGTTCTTCATCGCCAGCCCGAGCACCCCGGTGGGGCTGATCGACGCGGCGCTGCTGCTCGGCAAGAACCTGATCCTCACGCCGGGCGTGTACAGCCTGAGCCACCCCATCGTGGTCACCCGGCCCGACACGGTGGTGCTCGGCCTGGGCTTCCCCACCCTGGTGCCCGCGCACGGCAACCTCGCGATGCTGGTGGCCAGCGTTCCGGGGGTGAAGCTGTCCGGCATGATGTTCGACGCCGGGCCGGTGAACTCGCCCGCGCTGCTGCAGGTGGGGCTGCCGGGCCGGGGCTGGTCGAACCCGGGCGACCCGACCCTGCTGCAGGATGTGTTCTTCCGCATCGGCGGCGCCACACCCGGCCAGGCCGATGACAGCCTTGTGGTCAACTCCTCGCAGGTGATCCTCGACGACATCTGGGCATGGCGGGCCGACCACGGCAACGGTGTGGGCTGGACCAGCAACGTCGGCAACACCGGCGTCCTGGTCAACGGCGACGATGTGACGGCCTACGGCCTGTTCGTGGAGCACTACGAGAAGGCCAACGTGATCTGGAACGGGCGGGACGGCACGGACATCTTCTTCCAGAACGAGCTGCCCTACGACCCGCCGAGCCAGGCGGCCTGGATGGAGAACCCGTCCACCGACGGCTACCCGGCCTTCCTGGTCACGTCGCACGCGGCGAACTTCTCCGGCTACGGGATGGGCAGCTACAGCTTCTTCAACCAGGGTGTGCCGATCTTCGCCTCTAACGCGTTCGAGGCGGACAACCCGCCGGGGCTGGCACTGCACGACATGCTGACGATCTTCCTCAACGCCAACGGCGGATCCGGGGGGATCAACAACGTGGTGAACGGCGTCGGCGGATCGTCGACGGCCGCGAACCCCGACACCCCGGTCAACGTGGTGAGCTACCCGTAACGCCCCGCACGTAGCGCGGCGCCGGGCGGCCTTCGTGGCCGCCCGGCGCCGCTTCGCGTTACTCCACGGGCTCGTCGTCCGGCCGCAGAATGGCGCCGGTACCGGGGATCGCCTGGGCACGCGCCTGCGCGAGCAGGGCAGCGGCCGCTTCCTTGCCGTTCTCACCGGTCCGCGACATCCGGGTTGCGATCAGCCCGGTCACGATGGGAGTCGAGAAAGACGTGCCACTCCAGCTCGCCATTCCGTAGAACTTCCTCGCCTCACCCGCATAGGGCGCGTCCTTGCACGTGTACTCGCCAATGGCGAAGGCATTAGTGATATTCCGGCCGGGCGCGTACACATCGACCCAGCCACCGTAATTGCTGAAACTTGCCCGGCTGCGCCAGTCGTTGGCGAGGGCGCCAACGGACACGACCTGCGGGCAGGCGGCCGGCCACGACGGGTACCGCATGCCGCTGTTCCCGGCCGCTGCCACGCACACCACGCCCTTGTAGTTCTGGGCACGCTCCAGCCATCGGCCGAAGGCAAGCAGCGGGTGGTCGTGCATGGTGGGGGCGGTGATGGACAGGTTGAAGATGTCCACGCCGCGGTCGAGTGCCTGGTCGAGGTCCCGTACGAAATCCGACTCCAGTGCGCTGCCCGCGACCTTGAAGATATTCGAGACGATGACATCGGCCTGCGGTGCCATGCAGCGTGCCACTCCCGCGACGAAGGTCCCGTGCCCGGCATAGGGCGGGATGGCCTGCACGACACTGGGTGCCGGAAGTCCGAGGTCCCAAGCCTGAGCCGCGCCTGGCTGCCTCGGATCGTCCGCGCGGACGACGCCCTTCAGCCATGGGCAGGTTTCCCGCGCGCCTTCCACCAAGCCGGTGTCGGCTATGTAGATCAGGACCCCGTTACCGCCGCTGTCCTTGGCTGCCGGGAAGGGCTCGATCCCGTCGTACACCTGCACGGGTTCGGTGGCCGGGCAGGGGCCACCTACGCCCGCGACGGTCAGGACATGGTTAGGTGTGGCGACTCCCCTGCCGTGCGTCCCCTCGATCTGGGAGACGGCTTCTTCGACGCTGAGCTGCGCGCCCGCGGGGTTCGGCGCGTCGATCGGATGGCGCACCACGCCCTTGACGACCCTCTCCGCGGGAGCCGCTCTCCTCGGCTTCCAGATCAACGGCCGGACCTTATCCACGTACTCGTCGCGGACAAGTACTTCACCTTCGACATACATGTAGTTCGGGCCGGGAGATCCAGGGCCCGTTACATGGATTGTGTAATTCTGGCCGGTAACCGGATTTTGAATAGTGGCAAACGTCCGCTGGATGGTGTCGAACTGATCCTGTAGTCGGGCATCCCATGCCTGAGCAACCACGATTCCTCCCGTAAGTGCGCGTGGTCCTGCCGAGCTTGCGGTGAGTCCCCGCAGGCGAGAACGGGGAGCGTGCAGGCGGCCGTGGGCTCGGTCACCGGTACGGAGAAGGCAGGCCATTTGCCTGATACAGGTGCCCTGCCAAAGATTCCCGATAGACCACCGGATTGCGAAGATCTAAAATCTGGGGGTGGTGAGCGCGGGGGTTAGCGCGCCAGAGGCAGGTCCACACGGGGTGGACGACCTGCTTCCGCTGACCCTGTCCCGCCCGCGGGAGGCATTAGCGCGGGCACGCGCGATCCTGGCGGATCACCCCGGGCCCTACGACGCGTCGGTGGCGCATCAGGCGGCCGGGATCGTGCTGCGCGAGTTCGGCGACGTTCACGAGGGCGTGGGCGAACTGCGCTGCGCGCTGCGCCTGGCCCGCCGGACCGGGCTGATCGAGCGCGAGGTGGAATGCCTCGCCTCCCTGGGCGTCGCGCTCGTCTACGCGGGCCACACCGCGGCCGGGCTGGCCGCCTTCGACCGCGCGGTGCAGATGTCCCGGGGCGTGCTGACCGGTCATGTGCTGCACCGCCGCGCCCTGGTGCTGTGGACCCTCGGCCGGCATGTCGCGGCACTCGACGATGCGCGCCGGGCGATCGCCATTCTGCGGCGCGCGGGCGACCGGCTCTGGACGGCGCGTGCGCTGAACGCCCGCGGCCTGGCCCATCTGTCACTCGGCCTGCCCGGCCGCGCGGATGCCGACTTTGTCGCCGCCGGGCTGCTGTTCGCCGAGGTGGGCCAGGACCTGGAATCCGTCTACGAGGTGCACAATCGCGGTCTGGTCGCGTTCACCCTCGGAGACCTGCCGACCGCGCTTTCCCACTTTGACGAGGCCGCCGACAGGTACCGCGAGCTGGGGGTACCGATCGCGGACCTGTCCATCGACCGGTGCCTGGTGCTGCTGGCGGCCGGCCTGGCCGCGGACGCGCTCGCCGAGGCGGACGCGGCGGTCAGCGACCTCGACCAGGTGCACGGCCGGGCCATCAAGAAGGCGACACTGCTGCTGATCGCCGCCAACTGCGCGCTGGCCAGGGCACAGCCTGAGGTGGCCCTGGAGCGCGCGGAGGCCGCCTACCGCCTGTTCCGTGCACAGCAGAGCGCTTGGTGGCAGGCGCACGCTGCGCGCGTGCTCGCCCAGGCCAGCTACGCCTCCGGGGCGGTGTCGCCCCCGTTGCTCCGCCAGGTGACGCGGCTGGCCGCGTGGCTGGAGACGATGGGCTCCGGCGAGGCGGCGCACGCCCACCTGCTGGCCGGGCGGGTAGCCCGCGACCTGGGGCGCAGCGCGGAGGCCGAGCGTCATTTCGTCGCGGCGGCGCAGAGCCGGCGGCGTGGCGCGGCGCTGTCCCGCGCCAGCGGCTGGCTCGGTGAGGCGCTGCGGGCAGAGGCGGCAGGCAGCCCGCGCCACCTGCTCGCCGCGTGCCGCCGCGGGCTCGAGGTGCTGGACGAGCACCGGTTCACCCTGGGCGCGTCCGAACTGCGGGCGCAGGCGACGGCGCACGGCGCCGAGCTGGCCGCGCTGGCGCAGCGGTACGCCGTGGGGACGCACCGGCCGCGGCTGCTGCTGGCCTGGAGTGAACGCTGGCGGTCGACGGCGCTGTCGGTTCCGCCGGTGCGGCGGCCGCACGCCGACGCGGAACTGAACGCCGGCCTGGCGGCGCTCCGCGATGTGATGCGGCGCCTGGAGCAGGCGCGGCATCAGGCTCAGCCTCCGCCGGGCGCACGGCGGGAACAGCTACGACTCGAACGGGAACAGCAGCGGCTCGAGGGAGCGGTGCGCGCCTGCGCGCTGCGGGCCCGCGGCAACGGTGGCTCTCCCGGCCGGGAGGCGGTGAATCCCGCCGGCCTGCTCGACCGGCTCGGCCAGGCCCGGCTGGCGGAGATCGTCGACATCGACGGGACACTGTACGTGCTGGTCTGCGGGGCGGGACGAGTGCGGCAGTTCACCGCGGGCCGCACCGAGGAGGCGGCCAGGGCCGCCGGGATGGCCCTGTTCGCCCTGCGCCGCCTGGCCAGGAACAGGCCCGGAGACGGTGCCGCGGGCGCAGTGGCCATCCTGGACACTGTGGGGCCGAAACTTCAGGACGCGCTGCTCGGCCCCGGCGCCCGGTGGCTGGGCGAGGGGCCGGTCGTTATCGTGCCGCCGGCCAGGCTGCACTCGATCCCCTGGGCGCTGCTTCCGGCGTTGCGCGACCGCCCGGTCAGCGTCGCCCCCTCGGCGGGCGCCTGGATGCGCGGGCACGACCTTTCCCCGCCGGGCCGCCGGCGTGTCATGCTCGCGCGCGGGCCCGGCCTGGCCAGCAATGGCGCCGAGGTGCCGGTGCTCGCACGGTTGTATAACGACGTCACGATGCTGGCCGGCCAGGACGCCACGACCCGGAACGTACTGCAGGCGCTCGACGGAGCCTGGCTGGCCCATATCGCCGCGCACGGGAGCTTCCGCGCCGACAGCCCGTTGTTCTCCTCGATGCGCATGCAGGACGGGCCGCTGACCGTCTACGACTTCGAGCAGCTGCGGCACGCGCCGTACCGGCTTGTGCTCCCGAGCTGCGACTCCGGTGTCCTGGCACCGACGGGCGCGGATGAACTGCTCGGGCTGGTCAGCAGCCTGCTGCCGCTGGGCACTGCCGGGATCGTCGCTGCGGTTTCGCCACTGAACGATCAGGCCGTGGTTCCGGTGATGCTGGCACTGCACCGGCACCTCCGGGCCGGGCAGACGCTCGCCGAAGCCGTGCTCAGCGTCCGCCGCGGGCTGACCGGCGATCCGGTCCGGCAGGCGACGGCGGTGTCCCTGGTGGCTCTCGGAGCCGCCTGACCCGCCGTCACAGCCTGACCCAGGCGGTGACGACCTCGGCGTTGCCCGTCACCGGCCGGCAGCGCAGCCGGAAGTCCCCGCTGGGGATCGGGCTGATCCAGAAGCAGCCGACCTCGTCCGCCGAGATCGGCTGCTGTGTGCCCGTCCTGGTCTGGATCTCGATGGCCGCGGCCTGCATCGGCAGAATCTGGCCGGCCAGCGCGTCCTCCTGCACCTCCAGCTCGATCTGCAGACCTGCCTGGGCGGAGGTGAAGGTGAGGACGCGAATTGCCGCCTCCTCCTGCGCCCGCGTGGCCACGGCTTCCTCGGTGAGGCGGGTGGAGTCGTAGGTGAGCTGCGCGAGTTCCGCGTCAATGTCGTGCCAGGCAAAGGCGTTCTTGCCGGCCTGCACGAACTCGGGCGGCACGGCACGGCGGGCCGCGAAGGCCTGCCGCAGCGCGGCAAGGAGTTCCTCATCGTCCCAGCCAGGGGACAACTCCGTGAGGCGCTCCTCGTCACCCCCGCTGTTCCGCATCGCGCTCACCTCATGCCTGGTTTCGTCATGTCTACCCGGTTCCGCCCGCGAAGGGGCCGATGTGAGGGGAGCGCCGAATGCGATCGAGACAGCGGCCGCGCACCGGGCCGATGGTCCCCACCGGTATGTCCAGCGTCGCGCTGATGTCCTCGTAGCGGCATGGTGGGTCACGCATGAGCATGGACAGCAGCTCGCGGCAGCGTGGCGGAAGCTCGGCGAACGCGGCGCGGAGCGCGGCATCGCGTTCCGCGCGGAGAATCTCGTCGTCGATCACGACGGCATCGGGGTCCACGGGCATCTGGTCCTCGGACGGAAGGCCTGCGTGCGCATGCCGGTGCGCTACCCGCAGCACGCGAAGGCATTCATTCTTGGTGGTCTTTGCCAGCCATCCGGGTAATGCCGCAGGCTCGCGGAGATTCCCGATGCTCTCGACGAGCAGCAGCCACACGCTCTGGCTGACGTCATCGATGTCCTCGCTGCTCAGCCCGAACCTGACACAAATCGACCACACCAACTGGGCGTACCGGTCGACGATCTCGTTCCACGCGGCCTGGTCACCAGCGGCCGCACGGCGGACCAGCGCGATGACCACGGGGTCGTCACGCATGGTGTGCCCCCTGCTTCCCCGCGCCGCAACCGCGAACGCGGCCCCAGCCTGCCCGGGTGCGGCAGGCACACCCTTTATAACCGCGGCCAGGGGAAGGTGTCAGCAGGTTATTTGCGCGCCGGGCGCAGGGTGCCAGCGGGCTCAGGGGCCGTTCGGGACGCACCATGCGCCGCCCCTTCCCGGCCGGCTCGCCAGCCCCGCCCCATGCTTGTGGCGGGCGTCCATGTCGGCTCCTCACGTCGTCGCCGTCGGCTGCAACGGTGCTGCAACGGTTCGGGCACAACTACGGAGAGCCCGGTCCCGCCGGTTGATACACCGGCCGCCGGAAAAGCTCAGGGCGCAGCGGCGCCGGCGGGGCGGCGGTCATCGCGCGCGGCGGTATCCGGCTCACTGCGGTACCGGGTGAAGGCCGGCAGCGCCAGGCCGATCACCAGGGCCGCAGCGACCGTCGCCAGCCCGCCGGCAACTGCGCTGACCGCCGGCGAGGTCACGGCCGCCACCGCTCCCGCCTCCAGGTTGCCCAGCTGCCCGCCGCCCGCGCCGACCACGTAGTCGGCCGCCATCACCCGGCCGCGGAGCCGATCGGGGGTGACCGCCGCCACGATCGCCCCGCGGAACACCACGGTGAACGCGTCCGCCGCGCCGGCCACGGCGAGCAGGCCGAGCGTCAGCCACAGGCCGGGAGCGACCGCGAAGCCGGCGAAGGCCGCGCCCCAGATGGCGACCGCGACGAGCATGGCCCGGCCCTGTCGCACGATGTGGCCGACCGGCCCGGAGAACGCGGCGCTGACCAGGCCGCCGGCCCCGATGGCCGTGGTGAACAGGCCGAGCGTGCGCGGGTCACCGCCGAACCGCTCGGCGTTGATCGCCGGGAACAGGGCGATCGGCAGGGCGAAGACCGTGGCGGCCAGGTCGGTAAGGAACGCCCCGCCGATCACCTGGCTGCGGCGGATGAAGCCGAGCCCCTCCGCCACCGCGCGGGGGCCGGGCCGCGCCGTGCCGCCCGACGGCCGCATCGCGGGCAGCCTGGCGATCCCGTACAGCGCGGCGGTGAAGCTGACCGTGTCGGCCAGATAACACGCCCGCAGGCCCAGGTGCGGCACGGCCGTGATGAGCCCGGCGAGGGCCGGGCCGGCGGTCAGCATGACCTGGAAGCTCACCCGGTTCAGCGCCAGCCCGGCGGCAAGCTGGCCCGGCGGCAGCAGGGCGGGCACGAACGTGCTGCGCGCCGGGCGGTCCACGGCGCCGAGCGACGACTGCACCGCGACCAGGGCATACAGCGGCCAGAGCAGGCCAAGACCGGCAAACGCCTGGGCGGTGAGCGCCGCCGACACGAGGGCCAGGCACGTGCTGGTGATCAGCACAAGCTTGCGCCGGTCGATCGCGTCCACGACCGGGCCGCACAGCAGTCCCACGGTGAGGGTCGGCACCACCTGCGCCACGCCGATCGCACCGACCGCCAGCGAAGAGCCGGTGAGATCGTAGACCTGGAGCATGACGGCGAAGGCGGTCATGGCACCGCCGACCGAGGACAGCGTGGTCCCGGTCCACAGCCGCCGGAACGCGGGCGACTCGCGCAGCGGGGTGAGGTCGGCAAGCAGCCGGCGCCGGTTAGCCACGATCCCCGCTCCCCTTCTTGGGTCCGTCCGGCCACGGGAACCAGGTCCTGGTCAGGGCGGGACCTGCCCGCGCGCCGGTGCCACGTTGCCACGGGCCGTCGTATTGTATCAGTGGTTATATAAGTGCTGTTAGAATTTTCGGGTGACCGAAGGCAGCACACCAGACCCGACTCAGCACAGCCGGTGGCGGCCGTTGCGGCTGCTCCAGGACGCGATGGACGCCGACATCGCCAAGGTCTACGCCGAGGCGCGGATCGACGGGCTCAAGCCGAGCTTCGTGCTTGAGTTGCTCCGGCTGCACGCGAGCGGCCCGATGACGATCACCGAGCTGGCCCGGTCGGTGCAGCGCACCCACTCGGGCACCAGCCAGAAGGTGGCCGCGATGCGCGCCGCAGGGTGGGTCCGCACGGTGGCGGGCGCGGACGCGCGCACCAAGCGGGTGACGCTCACCGCCAAGGCAGCCCGCATCGTCGGCCGGCTGGCGGCCGAGTGGCGGGCCACCGAGGCCGCCGTCGCCGAGATCGAGGCGGAGATCCCCTACCCGCTGAGCCAGGCCGTCACCGACATCGAAGAAGCGCTGCGCCGTAAGAGCTTTCACGACAGGATCGCCGACAAGCTGGCCCGCGACCCGGCGTGGAGCCCGGCGGCGGGTCAGGCGGACAGCAGCTTGGCGCGGAGCAGGCCGGGGCCGTCCGCGCCGAAGCCGTGATCGGCCAGCCACTGGCCGGCGCCGCCGTACCGGGCATCGACCTGCTCAAGGAACGCCGTCATCGTGCCGGGCCGCGGCGCATGCTCCTGCTGCGGCTTGCTGTTGATGTCGCCGGCGTAGGTCGGGGACCGGCGCAGCCGGTCGAGCAGCGCGCCGGTGCGCTCACCGGTGGCGGCGTAGTCGGCGACGATTGCTTCCGGGCGCACGCCGACCGCGCTGAGAGCAATCGCCACGACCACACCGGTGCGGTCCTTGCCCGCCGCGCAGTGGACAAGCAACGGCCCCTCGGAGCGTGCGATCGTGCGTACCGCGGCCACCACCTGATCCGGGCGGTCTTCCAGGTAGCCCAGGTAGTGGCCGGTCACCCGATCGGCGGGATAGCGGGACCGGTCGGCGTCCTCGCGGGTCAGCAGCGCATCGGCGGCCATGTCGGTAGCGGAACCCTGCTCCGGCAGAACCGGGAGATGCACATGCCGGACGCTGCCCACGGCCTGCAACGGCGCCGGGCCCTCGGCGTTGCGTTCGGCGGTGCTGCGGAGGTCAACGACGGTCGTCAGGCCGATGTCGTCGACCAGGTGCGCGACGTCGGCGGGCGACAAGTCCTGCAGGTTGTCGCCGCGCAGCAGCCGGCCGCGCACCGTCTGGCCACCGTTGCGCGTCGCCAGGCCGCCCAGGTCACGGACGTTGACGGCACCGTCAAGCTCGATCCACGGCATGCCACCCATCCTCGCAGCCCGCGTTCCTTGCCCAGCAGCCCGCCACCGCCGTATTCATCACCCGGTGGCGCGCCCGGGGCCGCGGCGCGGTAGCGTCCGTCGCAGATGCCCGATGCGCGGAGGGTGTGAGCCACCGATGACGTTTCTGCTGCCGGCCGCGGACGGAGTGGCCGACGAGGTTGCCAGGCGGCTGCCGCGGGCCACGATCGCGCGGTACGAAGACGGCGGCCACGACCTCGGCGAGGTGGACTTCTACTGCCTGCCCTACATGGGGAACGGGGCGAGCGTCGCCATGATCGCGAAGATGCCGAGGCTGCGGGTGCTGCAGAGCCTGAGCAGCGGCGTCGACAACCTCATGGACTCCGTGCCGGAGCAGGTGACGCTCTGCAACGGAAGCGGGCTGCACCACGAGGAGAGCACCGCGGAGCTTGCGGTCTGCCTCATTCTCGCTAGCCTGCGGCAGCTTCCGCGCTTCGCGCGCGACCAGGCGCGGCGCCGCTGGCAGCACGTGCGGACCGACAGCCTCGACGGCAAGAAGGTCCTGCTGGTGGGTTACGGCGGCATGGGGAAGGCCATCGAGGAGCGGCTCGCGCCGTTCGGCGCCCGGATCACCCGGTGCTCCCACACCGCACGGGACGGCGTGGCACCGCTGTCCCAGCTTTCCCGGCTCGCCGCCGGCGCGGACATCCTCGTCGTGTGCATCGCGCTGGCGCCGGGCACCTTCGGCCTGATCGGCGAGGAGGTGCTCGCCGCGCTGCCGGACGGGGCCCTGGTCGTGAACGTGGCGCGCGGTCCCATCGTGGATGCGGTCGCCCTGGTCGGGCACCTCACCGACGGGCGGCTGCGCGCGGCGCTCGACGTCACCGACATCGAGCCGCTGCCCACGGACCGCCCCGAGTGGACGCTGCCCAACGTGCTGATCACCCCGCACATCGGCGGCGACACGTTCGACTTCGCCCGCCGGGCTCCCGGCTTCGTCGCCGACCAGGCCGAACGGCACGTCAGCGGCCAGCCGCTGGCCAACATCGTCAAGCCCGCGGGCCAGCGGGCCTAGCGCGCGCCCCGGCCGGGCCGGGGCGCGGCGGGGCTGGCTCAGCGGTAGGCGCGGCGGCGGCCTCGTTCCATGCCGGTCATGCGCACCACGATCAGCACCAGGATCGCGCCGAGGATCGAGCCGATGATGCCGACCAGGTGGAACTTGTGTGGCGCCAGCCTGTGGTACTGGATCAGGTTCCAGATGAACCCGCCGACGAACGAGCCGACGATGCCCAGCACGATCGTGCCCAGGATGCCGATGGGATCCCGGCCGGGGACGACGAGGCGGGCGACCGCCCCGGCGACCAGACCGACCAGAATCAGAACGACTACGAAGGTCACCATGGCGCCGTAGCTACCACGAATCCGGCAGATCATGCGCCGCTGGCCGGCGACAGTGGCGCCGCGCCGACGGCACCGGGGCAGGACAGGGCGCCTGCCGCGCCGAAGACCGGGACGCCCGGCTCAGCCGCGGTCGTGGAGGGTCACCTGGTAGCCGTCGGGGTCGGCGAACGTGAAAGTGCGGCCGAACGGCCCGTCGACGGGCGCTGAGACGATCGTCGTGCCGGCGGCGGCGAGGGCGTCGTGGATGTCCTGCGCGTCGGGGGCGTGCAGCCACAGCGCCATTCCCTGGCC
>Ga0070709_10001108_pt1 | contig 14858 bp, 14 predicted proteins | sample LARL51metaG_FD_65449 | JGI IMG/M metagenome (GOLD analysis project Ga0070709, IMG submission 65449) | Corn, switchgrass and miscanthus rhizosphere microbial communities from Kellogg Biological Station, Michigan, USA - LAR L5-1 metaG | ecosystem: Host-associated > Plants > Roots > Rhizosphere ...
ATAATGCACGTGATTTGGGATCGAAGTCAAGTCTGATTCTGGAAATCAGAACATGTCGCCTGCGGCGGATTGGCGCGACGGGCAGGTTGTGCAGGGCGCGCATGTGGAAATTGCCCGTCGTGCACGCGCACTGCGCGGCACGCGACGCAGAACACAATCTCGCATTGTCGTTCGACCGTGGCGGTCGTCGCCACCGAAACCGTTTGGCGCATAACGGCCCCAAACAGGAGATAACGAAGCCCCATTCTCCGTCTCTAGTCTTCCCGGAGGACACGGACCGCTGGTGCCACAGCGGTCTTCCGGCGCGGGGGACGGATCGATGTCGTTTGTCGGCTGCGGAGACCAGTGGATCCCCTGGGGTCCAGGGCATGTCGATCGACCGGGCCTTGAGGTTCGTGATCGAGCCACGCCACTGACGGCTGCGGACGACGGAGTTTCATGACCGTCGTCCTATCAACACCGATCGCAGCGCAACCTCTGTTCAGCTTGCGGCGCTTCACCGCCACCAAGACGTTGTTCTGGGCCTGCGTCGCGATCGTCGTCGCGCTCACCATCCTCCGCGGCATCTTCATCACCACGATCGACCTCCGGGTCGACGAAGCCTATTATTGGACATGGTCGAAGGAAGACGTGATCTCCTATCTCGACCATCCGCCCATGATCGCGTGGCTGATCCGGCTCTCTACGTCCATCTTCGGAGACACGAATTTCGGTGTGCGATTCCCCGGCCTGCTCGCCATGTCGCTCATGCAGGTGCTGCTGGGAGCCATCGTCTGGCGGATCCTGCGCGATATCAGATCCGTCATTGCGATCGTCCTGATGACCGAAGCCACGCTCGCTTTCGGGCTCGGCATGGCCAGGATAACGCCGGATGTGGCGCTCATCCCATGCGAGCTCGCGATGGTCTGGTCGCTCGTTTGCCTGGCGCAGTCGAACGACCATCGATGGTGGCTCCTGGCCGGGTTGTTCGGCGGACTGGCGGCGCTGGCGAAATACACCGCCGTGCTGCTCGTTCCCGCCATTGTCGCCTTCGTGCTGGTGCCGCCGTGGCGAAAGCAACAGCTTGCCAGCATCTATCTCTGGCTAGCGCTCGGCATCGCGATATCGATCTTCTCTCCCGTACTGTGCTGGAACGCCGTTCATGATTGGGCGTCGTTCCGATTCCAGCTCGATCGTCCGGTGCAAGGGACGGGCTGGACGGTCAAATTTCTGCTCGATTTCGTGGGTGGACAATTTGTCCTGATCGGCGTTCCCTTGCTGCCGATCGTCATCGGCGGCACCGTGATGTTCGCGCACCGCGGCTATCGGGAGCGCGCGCCGATCCCGATCCTGCTCTCGACCGCGACGCTTTTTCCGCTGGGTTTCCTGTCGTGGCACGGTCTGTCGGCGCGCGTCGGCGATAGCTGGCCGCTGTTCATCTGGCCGATGGGATTTGCCTGCGCTGCGATCAGCGTCGCGACGTCAAAGGGATCGCCGATGTCGCTATGGGCCCGGACGGGACCATTGCTGATGGTGATTGCCATCGCATCCGGTGTCGTGTTCGTCGCCACCGCGCAGGCATACTACATCTGGGGAACAGCCAATTATCTCAGGACCAACGATCCGATCGGAAAGGAGGCCGGCTTCTCCAATGTCGCCGCGGCCACCGACGCCGCGCGAAACGCCATCGGAGCCGGATGGATCGCGACCACCGATTACCGCCTCTACGCCATGCTGAAGTGGCATTTCAGGAATGACGCGTTATCGGTGGTTCAGGTCAACGAGCGTCGCAGATATGTCGGTTTCGCCGAGCCAACACTCGATGGTTCGATCGGACTCTACGTCGCGTCCGAAGGCGACCCCGACGCCGCGATCATGGCGAAGACGAGCGCAGTGCTGCAACCAGCCGGAGGGATTGAACTCACATGGCGCAGGGTTTCCTATGATCGCTACCGTTTTCAGAAGCTGACGAACTGGACACCGGTGCTGTCACCGCCTCCGAACGATCCGTTCGAGCGCGCCCACCCGCATTGAAGAGCTTGCGGTTTCCGCCGCCATTGACCTATCGCGCCGCGAGCGGAGGCGCGCCGCCCGACAGCGCACTCTCGACACTCTGCTGCAGGTTCGGCCGCGCCTGCACCATGGTCTTGAGCATGCCGAACAGGCCGGCGGGCTTGTCGGGAGGCGCCGACTCGAACGGATCGGCGTAGAACGTCGCGCCGGCGCTTTCGACGCAAGCGGCCAGGGAGTTGACCATGCGCGGCGACCCGCAGGCATAGACGACATCGGTGGCATCGAGCGGCGGCAGATGGGTTTCGATGCGCCCGAGACGTATCGCCGGGTGCGGGCTCGGCCCTTCCTCGATGGTGGGGATGACCGTCACGTTGGGCAGGCGGGCCACCAGGGCGAGCGCCGGCGTCATGTAGAGCGCCGATGACCGGCGTCCGCCCGCGATCATGACGATCGGGCGATCGCGGTTTTCGCGCAGCGCCATGACCGCAATGGCCCACACCGGCGCAAAGCCGGCGCCGCTGCCGGCCAGGATCAGCCGGCCGGTGCCGCCGGGACGCAGGAACGCCTGCCCGAACGGGCCCTGCACGCGCAGCCGGTGTCCGGGCCGGATGCTGGTGCCGAAATTGGGCGACACCCGACCGCCGCGCACGCGCTTCACATTGAGGCGAATGACGCGGCCGCCGATGCGGCCATCCATGGAAGCGGTGGCGCTATAGGGGCGCGGCGGAAAGCCATTGAAGGCGAACCGAAAATATTGCCCGGGCAGATAGGCGATTTCCTTTTCGGGTGCGATCGCCAGCTCGACGATGTCGGGCGCGAGCTCGCGAAGACCGGCAAGCCGCGCCCGCGTCGTGTCGATCTCCGGCACGTCTTCCATATCGACCTCGAGATCGGACACCACCCGCGCCTGGCAGGCATGCACCATGCCCTGCGTATGGGTCTCGCCGCACACGGTCTGGCCCTTGACGACCTGCACCATGCATGTGCCGCAGGTGCCGGCGCGACAGTCGTGCGGGATGTCGACGCCATTGGCGAGTGCCCCGTCGAGCAGGACGTCGCCCGCGCGGACGCGGAAGCTGCGGCCACGGATCGTGACATTCCTGTAGTTGCTCATTGTTCACCCCCCTTAAAGCGGCTCGAGCGAAAGTGCGTCTGGTTCGAACGGGATCCGATTCCAGTCACGCCTTGTCCGGCGCGACACGGACGAGATTCTTCTTCTCCGTGGTTTCGAATCGGGTGGCCCAATAGTTCGATGCCATCACCGGCCGCTTCAGCCAGCTCACCTTGGGCGAACGGACCACCAGGAACCAGAAGAAGAACGGCGTCGTCACTGCATGCGAGACCAGCGGAAACCAGCCGGGCAGCAGCGCGGCCGGTCCGGGAAGGCGGTACCAGTAGTAGGTGCTGATCGCGGCCGCGGCGAACACGCGATGCAGCGTGGCGCGGGCGCTGGTCTTGTGGCGCAGGATGTGCTCGGCGATCTTGAAGACGACGTAGCTCAGGATGCAGGCGCCGAGCGGCCAGAGATAGGCCGTGATGATTTCGTGGCTGCCGACCTGCTGCGGCGGATAATCCGGCACCTGGAACCATCCCCACACGAAACCGGGAAAGCTGCCGACCAGAAAATTGCCGAGCACCTGCTGCACCCTGGTCGCGCCAGGGTCGGTCGGCGTCAGTTCCGGCGTGGAGTCGGGGCAGGGATTGCTGCAGGCCTCGCACAGATCGCACCGCGCATTCTTGAACGAGATGGCGGGTTTGGTGCCGTAGAGCCGTTCCACCGGATGAATCGGACACAGCGAGGTGCACCAGCCCGATCGCATTTCGAACAGCGATCCCATCGTGAACGCAATGACCGCCGCCGACAGCAGCATGATCGCGGTCAACGGGCCATCCACATTCAGGCCGATGCGCCGCATCGGCACCACCGCGAACAGCAACGTCACGCTGGTCAGGCTCAGCGCCGCAGCGCCCCATGCGGGCATCCGCAGGTTGCGCGCGAGGCCGAGCTTTTGCGGCAGCATGTGAAACGTCGCCATCGGGCAGATGTTGCGCCACAGGCCGGGCGCGATCGTCACCAGACCCGGCGCGACGGGAATCAGGAAATTCCACATCAGCGCAATGCCGGCGGCCGGCCAGAACAGCAGCAAGGCGACCAGCACCACGCCGACGAGCAGCATCGTCGCCTGCAGCGTCACCCAGACACGCCGCGCTTTCGGGCCCGGTGTGCGGCTGCCGGCGGGCGGGACCGGCCGTGATCGTGTCGGCGCGACCCGCACGACGGTCGCGTGAGGCCGTGGCGCTGCCTGCCGGTACCCCTGAGAAGGATCCTGTCTGAACGATCGGTTGGCGCGGTGTGTTGCCATTGCTTTCCAAGACGCGAGTGACTGTCAATCTCGATGCGCAAGTCTCCCGACGCCGCGGACAATGCCGTGCAGGAGCGCGCCCACCTTGTGCGTAGCGGCAGGATGTGGCGGTTTCGAACGGCCATTGTGAAACTTCGAAGGCCGTGCTGCCATCTGCACGCGGCGATTATGTCAATCGGCCCCGCGCATTGATCTGAATCAATCGAGCAGGGATCGAGACGATCTGGCAGGGTCCGTCATGCCCGCGCACCCCACCTCATTCCGGACCGAGAACGATGACGCCATTCGTTTTTCCACATCGGCTGATGGGACGGCGTGATCTGTCGGAGCCGGACATGCCCTCGCATCTCGACGGGCTTGCAGGGTACGTCCTGGGCCGTGGCGACGGCCAGATGACGGCGATGCGCTACCATCTGTGGCGGCATATTCAGGGAGTCCGCAATCAGGCGGCATTGCATATCGAGGCCAGAGACCTTCCCGCGGCGACCGCATGGGCGCGACAGGCGAATGCCATCCTCTTTTCCCCGATGGCTCCGGGCGCGCTCCCGACATGGCAGTGCTGATGAACGCAGACGGCGTGTTCAGCAGCGAGGCTGGTCTGCCCTATCCACCGGACGCAATCGCGCGACGGGCGCGAACGCTCGAACTGCTGAGCGGCATAAGGCCCGCGCCGCCCGTCAGCATGCCGCCCTGCCTCGGAGAAGCGGAAGTCGCTCTCCGTTCCGCCTCCGAGGTTTTGCAACGCGCTCTCGGGTTGTTCTGCGTGGCAGCGCAAGGCGTGGCCGTGAGCCATGGCGAAGAGAGTCCCTTGCCTTGATGCGCGCGCGAAACCCGATCGGCATCCGTGCGCTGACTCGGCGTGGTCGAACGCCATCATGCACTGAACTGGATCACGGGCTTTCAAAATGATCCCGATACGGACTGGGGCAATATCGACACGCCCGCCTGACGTGTCATGACGACGGGCCGCGCTCGATTCGTTCGAGTTCTTGCAGGAGGCCCCGTCTCCGTACATGCGGCGAATTGACAAAAGGGGAGCGACCACGTCGGCTGTCGCTCCACGCCGACCTCAACGCGTTGCCGGTCGCTCTCGACCGCTCAAAACGGCATCCGCCCGCAGATCAGACAGTAGCGCTGTCGCAATTCATGCAAGAGTGTCGCATCTCGTGCATATCCCCGCGCGGCGCCACTATCGTACCACACCTTGCCTCTTTGTTCCCCTGACGTGACGGCCGTCGCCACCTGATTGCCGACGCGCCGATCGTCCCACCCGGGTGCATGGCGTACCGACCCGCTCTCGTTACCAAGCATTTTGCGCGATAGGCATTTGTCAGCGGAGTTAGTGAGATGACCAAGAAGAACCAGGTGAGCGAATCTGAATATCAGAATCGTCTCAACAATCTGCTGAAAGGCGCCTTCAACACCCAGCTGCAGCCGCTGCGATCGCTCAACACCGCGACCAAAAAGCGCCGAGCGGCGAAAAGGCAAACCGTGAGTCGGCCTGACCTGACCAAGTCCAGCACCACGACTCCGGGCTGACGCTTCGCCGGGTCACCTTGCTGCGCGATCGGTGGACCGCCAATACGATGGTGCCTCGCCTCCGCATTCGCGCATGAATGGAAGCGACGCAGCTTGCACTCGCATGTGCGGTTCTCGCAAGCGTCTGGCCACGCGCTTCGAAGCTCGGCCTGATCCATCAGGCCGAGCCGACCTACCGATCCGAGCGGCCGATCACCGCGATCAACTCGGAAATCTTCTGCCGCTGGTCGGACTTGTCGCCGCTGGCGATGGCGTGCTCGACGCAATGCGCGACATGATCCTTCAAGACCTCCTCCTCTACGCGCCGCAGCGCCGCGCGCACCGCCGAGATCTGCGTGACGATGTCGATGCAGTAGCGATCCTCCTCGACCATTTTTGAAAGGCCGCGGACCTGGCCCTCGATCCGGCCGAGGCGTTTTTGCACGGATGCCTTGATGTCTTTTCGCATGGCTCCTATATACCCATACAGGGTATGGGTTTCAAGGAATGTTTCGATGGACGAAACCGGACATGGACATACGGCTGCTGCCGCGACGACGCCGGCGTGCGGATGCGCCGCCAAGGCGGCTACCGAGCCTGCAAAGGCCCCATGCTGCGGCGGGCATGGCGGTCACGCCGGGCACGCGCATCACCATGACCAGGCGGCGGCCGCCGCAACGGTCAAGGACCCCGTCTGCGGCATGAATGTCGATCCGGCGACGTCGAAACATCGCTTCGAGCATCAGGCCAAGACCTTCCATTTCTGTTCGGCGCGCTGCCGCGACAAATTCGCGGCCGACCCGGCAAAATATCTCGAGAAGAGCGAGCCGCCGCAGGACGCTCCACCCGGCACGATCTACACCTGTCCGATGCATCCCGAGATCCGCCAGGTCGGACCCGGAAGCTGCCCAATCTGCGGCATGGCGCTGGAGCCGGAGGTCGCGAGCCTCGATGCGGCGCCCAATCACGAACTCATCGACATGACCAGGCGGTTCTGGATCGGTGGCGCGCTTGCGCTGCCGCCGGTGGTGCTGGAAATGGGCGGGCATCTCGCGGGCCCGCACAACTGGATCGATCCGACGCTGTCGAATTGGATCCAGTTCGTCTTCGCGACGCCGGTCGTGCTGTGGGCTGGTTTTCCGTTCTTCGTGCGCGGCGCGCAGTCGCTCGTCACGCGCAATCTCAACATGTTCACGCTGATCGCGATGGGCACCGGCGTCGCCTATGTCTACAGCGTGATCGCGACCGTGGCGCCGCAGGCGTTTCCCCCGGCCTTCCGGGAGCACGGCGGCGCGGTCGCTGCCTATTTCGAGGCCGCCGCCGTCATCACGGTGCTGGTGCTCCTCGGCCAGGTGCTGGAATTGCGTGCGCGCGAAGCGACCTCAGGCGCGATCAAGGCGCTGCTGCAGCTTGCGCCAAAGACGGCGCGGCGGATTGGCGAGGACGGCACCGATCATGAGGTGGACATCGACAGCCTGAGGGTCGGCGACCGCTTGCGTGTTCGGCCCGGCGAAAAGGTGCCGGTCGACGGCCTCATCATCGAGGGGCGCTCCTCGCTCGACGAATCGCTGGTGACAGGCGAGTCCATGCCGGTGACCAAGGAGGCCGGCGCAAAGGTCATTGCCGGCACACTCAATCAGTCTGGCGGCTTCGTCATGCGTGCGGAGAAGGTCGGGCGCGACACGCTGCTGTCGCAGATCGTGAAAATGGTGGCCGACGCGCAGCGCTCGCGCGCGCCGATCCAGCGGCTCGCCGACCAGGTCGCGGGCTGGTTCGTGCCGATCGTCATCGTCGTCGCGATTTTGGCGTTCGCCGCCTGGAGCTTGTTCGGCCCCGAGCCGCGGCTCGCGTTCGGGCTGGTTGCCGCCGTCAGCGTGCTGATCATCGCCTGCCCCTGCGCGCTGGGCCTGGCCACGCCGATGTCGATCATGGTCGGTGTCGGGCGCGGGGCGCAAGCAGGCGTCCTGATCAAGAATGCCGAGGCGCTGGAGCGCATGGAGAAGGTCGATACGCTCGTCGTCGACAAGACCGGAACGCTGACCGAGGGCAAGCCAAGAGTCGTGGCGATCGTGCCGGCCGGCGGATTCCAGGACAGCGACATTCTGAGGCTTGCCGCCAGCGTCGAGCGGGCCAGCGAGCATCCGCTGGCCGACGCCATCGTCGCCGCGGCGAAGGCGCGCAAGCTCGACCTGGCCGCCGTGGACGGTTTCGATTCGCCGACGGGCAAGGGCGCCGCCGGCAAGGTCGACGGCCAATCGATCGTGCTCGGCAATGCCCGCTATCTGGCATCCCTGGGCATCGCGACCGATCCGCTCGATGCCGAGGCCGAACGGCTGCGTGGCGAGGGCGCAACGGTCATCAACATGGCGGTCGACGGCAGGCTCGCGGGTCTGTTCGCGATTGCCGATCCCGTGAAGGCGACGACGCCGGAGGCGCTGAAGGCGCTTGCCGCCGAAGGCATCAAGGTGATCATGCTGACCGGCGACAACCGGACGACGGCGAACGCCGTCGCCCGAAAACTCGGCCTCGCCGATGTCGAGGCGGAGGTGCTGCCGGACCAGAAGAGCGCGGTCGTCAACCGCCTGCGCGGTGAGGGGCGGATCGTCGCGATGGCCGGCGACGGCGTCAACGATGCGCCGGCGCTCGCGGCCGCCGAAGTCGGCATTGCGATGGGGACCGGCACGGATGTCGCGATGGAGAGCGCCGGCGTGACGCTGCTGCAAGGCGATCTCGTCGGCATCGTGCGCGCGCGAAAACTGTCGCAGGCCACGATGGCCAACATCCGCCAGAACCTGTTCTTCGCCTTCATCTACAATGCCGCGGGCATTCCGATCGCCGCCGGCATTCTTTATCCGAGCCTTGGCATCCTGCTGTCGCCGATCATCGCCGCCGCAGCGATGGCGCTGTCGTCGGTATCGGTGGTCGGCAACGCGCTCAGGCTGCGCGCGACAAGGCTGTAGTGCCGACGGCCTCGGCTAATAGCTGGTCATGCCCGGCCTTGTGCCGGGCATGACGACGTGAAACGCCGGCGCGAGCACTCGTGAATGATCACGCCGCGCGGGCGGTGGCGCGCGGCAGGCCGGCACGGGCGAGACCGCCATAGAGCGGCTCGTCCGGCATGGCTTCGCGCAGGATCGCGCGCACCGCGAACAATTTTTCGATGTCGATGCCGGTCGCAAAACCCTTGCTCTCGCACAAGAACACCAGATCCTCGAACACGACATTGCCGGTGGCGCCGGGCGCGAACGGGCAGCCGCCGAGACCGCCGAGCGAACCGTCGAGAATGCGCGCGCCGGCATCGAGCGCGGCCGAGGCGTTTGCGATGCCCATGCCGCGGGTGTCGTGCAAGTGGACGCAGATCGGCTTTGCGCCGGCAAGCTTCACCGCGGCTTTCGTCAAGTCGCCGACCTGCTTGGGCCCGGCGTAGCCGACCGTATCGGCAATCCCGACCGCATCGACGCCGGCCTCGAAACATTTGTCGACCAGCCGCAAGACCTCGTTCGGATCGACCGCGCCCGTGATCGAGCAGCCCAGCGCCATCGAGATCGCCGCATGCACCATCGGCTTGTGCGCGCCGGCATCGCGCAGCTCGCAGAGGCGCCTGATATTTTCGATTGCGGACTCTCGCGAGCGGCGCGCATTGGCCTGGCTGTGCGCTTCGGTCGCAGAAACCACCGAGGCGATCTCGGCGACGCCGGATTCCAGCGCCTCGTTTGCACCGCGCTCGTTCAGGACGAGCGCGATGCCGTGCGCGCCGGACAGCGCTCCCACGGTGCGGACCATCTCACGGACGTCGGCGAATTGCGGAAAGGCATTTTGCGGCAGAAACGACCCGACCTCGAAATGACGCACGCCGGCGGCATGTTCCTCGCTGATCCAGCGCTGCTTCGCCGCCGTCGATGGAAAGGTTTTCACGAGCTGCAGGCCATCGCGCAAGCCGACCTCGCGCAGGCTCACGCGATCCCCGGGATAGATCTCCTGTATCCGGCTCACGCGCGTCTCCTTTCGACGTTGTCCGTTGCGGATGGTTCGTTGCCGTCGAGCTCCGCAAGAATCGCAGCGGTGTCGGCGCCAAGCGCCGGCACCTTAAAACCTTCGCCAATGTTCTTTCCGTTCCACTCGATCGGCAGCGCCGGCACGCGGAACGGCGCGCCATCGGCATTGACGTTGCTGACCAGCCCGCCCGGCCGCAGCACATGCGGATCGTCGAACAGGTCCTCGGGCCGGTTGATCGGCGAGAAGCAGATGTTCAGCGCATCGAGCTTTGCGGAGAGCTCGGCCATGGTCGAGCGCCTGATCTCCTCGGCCACGCGCGGAAGAATCTTGGCCCGCGCGAGAATCCGATCCGTGGTCGTCCGAAGGGTCGGGTCATCCAGAAACTCCTGCAGGCCGAATTCCCGACAAAAGCTCTGCCAGTGGCCTTCGGTGACGACGCCGATGAAGATGCGGCCGTCGGCTGCGGTCTCAAAGATGTCATAGACCGGCCAGGCATGCTCGCGCTCCGGCATCGACAGCGGCTTGATGCCGGTCATCTCGTACTGGACCATGTGCTGTGCGACCAGGAACAGGCAGTTCTCGAACAGGCCGATCCGGACATCGGCGCCCAACGCGGCGCCTGCGCGCTTCTGGTAGAGCGCAGCCAGGATCGAGATCACGCCGAACATCCCGCCCATGATGTCGTTGGCGGAGGAGCCGACCCGCTGCGGCTTCTCCCTGGTGCCGGTCATCGTTGCGAGCCCCGACATCATCTGCACCACCTCGTCGAGCGCCGGGCGGTGCTCGTAGGGGCCTGTGAGAAAGCCCTTGTGGCCGGCCACGATCAGATGCGGATGGCGGCGGCGCAGCTCGTCGCTGCCCAGCCCCTGCTTTTCGAGCTGGCCGTCGCGAAAATTCTCAAGAAACACGTCGGCGGTCGCAAGCAGGCGGTGCATGGTCTCGCGGTCTTCGGCCACGGTGAAATCGAGCACGACGCTGCGCTTGCCGCGGTTGAACAACGGAAAGAAGGATGTCCCCATGCCGCCGAGGGTGCGCGTCTTGTCGCCCGTCGGCGGCTCGACCTTGATCACCTCGGCGCCGAGCTGCGCCAGGATCATGCCGCAGGTCGGGCCCATCACCATGTGGGTCATCTCGACGACCCGCACGCCTGCGAGCGGCAATCCGGTTTCGGCCATAATGATCTCCTCGGCGATCTCCCGGCAGCGAGGTTAGGCTTCCCGGAGCCATCTGAAAATTCTAATCTGTCGAAGAGATCATTCGGCAATCCAGAACGCGACGCATCCATGGATTCGCGCCAGCTTCGCTATTTCATCGCCGTCTACGAGCAGCGCAATCTGTCGCGGGCGGCCGACCAGGCCAATGTCGCGCAGTCGGCGCTGAGCCATCACATCTCCAACCTCGAAGCCGAGTTCGCCACGCCGCTGTTCGAGCGCAAGCCGCGCGGCATGGAACCGACCGCGGCGGCGGAGCGGCTCTACGAACATGCCCGCATCATCCTGCGCGCGATGGCCGAGGCCGAGCGCGAGATCAAGGAAGGGCGCAATTCCATCGCGGGCGAGATCTCGATCGGCATGGCCAATTCCGGCATGAAGGCGATCGGCGTATCGCTGATGAAAGCCGTGCTGCAGAAATATCCCAATCTCAAGCTGTCGCTGACCGAGAGCCTGTCCGGCGCGACGCTGATGCACCTGATGGCGTCCGAGGTGGATCTCGCGCTGGTCTATAATCCGCCGTCGGAAAAGGAGCTGATTGCCGAGGCGGTGCTGGAAGAGCAGATGTTCTGCGTCGGCACCGCAAAACTGGTCGGCGGCCGCAAGACCCCGATCACGTTCGACGAGGTGACGCGGCTGCCCTTGATGACGCTGGTGCACGGCCTTTCGTCGCGTGCGCTGCTCGACGATCCCGTGCTGCTGAAGCGGCTGGAGGGAAGCGCGATCCTGCACCTCAATTCGATCACCGGCATGACCGGCGCGCTGCTCGCCGGCCTCGGCTGCGCCGTCGCCACAAAATTGTTCGCCAAGGAGCAGCTCGAGGCGGGCCGCCTGGTCGCACGCGAAGTGATCGAACCGAAGCTGACGCGGACGCTTTATCTCTGCCGGCTGCGCAACCGGCCCATGACCTATGCGATGGAAGAGATCCGGCGGCTGATCCTGGCGCTGGTCGCGGAAGCCGTGGGGCAGGGCGCCTGGCAGGCAAAGCTGCTGATTTGATCTAACGGACGACGTTTCCACTTGGTCCACGCCTTTGAAGCACTACGGAAGAAAGACGTGGATGCCCGCGACTTCTGCGCGAACGCGCGCAAGACGCGCTTCGCGCTTCTGCACGGGCATGACGAGTTGTGTGCTGGGGGCTCCGCCGGGTTCGATTTTCTCGAACGTATCCTTCGATATGTTCGTCTGGATTTCTGGCTCGCGAGCGCCAAACATGCCTGTGCCGTGACCTCCCCAAGAAAGAGACAAGAGAGGGAGAAGCAGCATCACCGCGCGCCAGGCGATGGCCGGCGCGTTTGACGGGGAGGATTTTATGAGCGCCGTCAGTATCGACGCACGCGTTGACCTTTCGGCCGCGCCCGGCGGCCCCAATGACATCTCGCGGCGGCTCGAGAGCCTGCCCGCATCGTCCTATTTGTGGCGGCTCGTGATCCTGCTGTCGCTCGGCGGCTGTTTCGAGATCTACGACCTGTTCCTGACCGGCTATATCGCGCCGGGGCTGACCCGCAGCGGACTCCTCACCACCACCACGCAGGCGTTCTTCGGCTTCTCGGGGATCGGCGCCTTCGTCGCCGCCACGTTTTCCGGCCTGTTCGTCGGCACCTTCTTTCTCGGCTTTCTTGCCGACCGCTACGGGCGCCGCTCGATCTTCACCTGGGCGCTGCTGGCCTATACCACGGCGTCCGTCATCATGGCCTGCCAGACCTCATCGGAAGGCCTGCTGCTGTGGCGCTTCATCGCCGGCATCGGCATCGGTGTCGAGGTCATCACCATCGACGCCTATATCACCGAACTGGTGCCGAGCCGGATGCGCGGCCGCGCCTTCGCTGTCAACCAGGCCGTGATGTTCGCGGCCGTCCCGATCGTGGCGGCGCTCGCATGGTGGCTGGTGCCGCTGCAGCCCTATGGCATCGACGGCTGGCGCTGGGTGGTGCTGATCGGCGCCGCCGCGAGCATGGTGATCTGGATTTTGCGGCTCTACGTGCCGGAAAGCCCGCTCTGGCTGGCACGCCAGGGCCACATGGCCAAGGCGATCGAGGTGCTCGGCCGGATCGAAATCGCGGCGGGCGATGGCACGACGTCACGCGAGCTGGCCGAGGGGCGCCCGTCGGCGGTGGTCCGCAGGGCCGGTCTCGCCGACCTGTTCCGCGCGCCCTATGCCTCGCTCGTGGTGCTGTTCATGGTGTTCAATTTCTGCCAGGCATTCGGCTTCTACGGCTTTGCCAACTGGGTACCGACCCTGCTTGTGGAGAAGGGCATCACCGTCACCAAGAGCCTGCAATATTCCTTCATCGTGGCCTTTGCCTATCCGATCGCGCCGCTGCTGGCCGTGAGTTTTGCCGACCGGTTTGAACGGAAATGGATCATTGCCGGCGCGTCCGTCGCGATCATCGCTTTCGGCATCGCCTTTGCGCAGCTTACTTCGCCTGCGTTCCTGATCGCCTGCGGCGTGCTGCTGACGGCGGCGAACGTCACGATGTCCTACGCCTATCACGCCTACCAGACCGAGGTGTTTCCGACCGCGATCCGCGCTCGCGCCGCCGGCCTCGTCTATTCGATGAGCCGCATCAGCGCGACCTTCTCCGGCTTCATGGTCGCCTACATGCTGCGCGAGGCCGGCGTCACCGGCGTGTTCGGCCTGATCACCGCCGCGATGCTGGTCGTCATCGTAGCGATGGCCGGGTTCGGCCCCGACGTCCGCGGCAAACCGCTCGACGCCTGACTTTTTCAAGGCCTTGCCGAGCGCGGTGGGCATCTCTACCTCTCGCGGGACCGTTCTCACGAGAGGCTGGAACCTCAAATGATCGATGCTGCCGTCAAGGCCCTGTCGCAGATCCTGTCACCGCCGATGCGCTCGATCCTGTGGCGCTCGATCGGCATGGCGCTGGTGCTGGTCGCGGTGCTCGCGATCGGCCTGCAGCGGCTCATGAGCTGGTTTGCGACGGAAGGCGCCGGCTGGGCGGAGGCGACGCTCGGGCCGAGCTCGCACACGCCGCTCGACGTGCTCTCCTGGATCATCTCGATCGCCGCCGGCCTCGGCGTGGTGTTCGGCGGCATCTTCCTGATGCCGGCAATCACGTCGCTGGTGGCGAGCTTCTTCGTCGACGAGGTCGCCGATCATGTCGAGCAAGAACACTATGCGGCCGAGCAGCCCGGCGTCGCGCTGCCGATGGGGCTCGCCTTGCGCGAGGGTTCGAAGACGGCGGCGCTGACGATCCTGGTCTATCTGATCGCGCTGCCCTTCGTGTTCCTGGCTGGCGCCGGCTTCCTGGTGTTCTTCATCGCCACCGCATGGCTGCTCGGACGCGAATATTTCGAGCTCGCGGCGATGCGCTTTCGTCCGCCCTATGAGGCGAAGGCGATGCGGCGCGACAATGCGTCCACGATCTTCGCCGCCGGGCTGATCATCGCGGCCTTCGTGTCGATCCCGATCGTCAACCTGGCAACGCCGCTGTTCGGCATGGCCTTCATGGTCCACATGCACAAGCGCCTCTCCGGCTCGCGGCCCGAGCTGATAGAACCGAGGCCGCGAAGCAGCGTACCCAATATCTAGCCCTGCTAGGTCACACCGGCTCTATCCCTCATCTTGAGGAGCGCGTTCTTACGCGCGTCTCCTCACCATGAGGGCCTCAGTGACGCGCCGGGATTAGCAGGATTTGTCGCGGGCGAACGGCACCAGCAGCAGGCCGACGATGGCGACGCAGGCGAGCATCAGCCAGGCCTCGTTCACCGACAGCGCCAGCGATGCCTTTTCGACCAGCGGGCGCACATAGGCGAT
>Ga0070709_10001111_pt1 | contig 14847 bp, 17 predicted proteins | sample LARL51metaG_FD_65449 | JGI IMG/M metagenome (GOLD analysis project Ga0070709, IMG submission 65449) | Corn, switchgrass and miscanthus rhizosphere microbial communities from Kellogg Biological Station, Michigan, USA - LAR L5-1 metaG | ecosystem: Host-associated > Plants > Roots > Rhizosphere ...
GTCAGCCTCGATGACGGGAAGGCGGGTTAGAGAGCACGCATGTTCGACCGGTCGAACCGTCCGCCTGGGTGGTGGATGGCGCCAAGCTCGCTCCCCCCAAAAAAAGTGCTCCCGACCGGTTCGCGCGGCCCCGCTCGTTCGTCTTGAGCTTCGATCTGCGCGCCGTGGGGCATCGGGCCCCGCGCGACGCAGTCGGGAGCGCCTCATGTCCGTCACCACAACACCGCTGTCGCGCCGGCGCGCGATCACCACCGGTCTGGCCGGCGCAGCCGCCGTCATCACCCTGGCGCCGACGCGAGCCCCGGCGCACGACGCCGCGCTTGCGGCCCGGCTCGACGAAACCATCGATCGGGCGCTCGCCGACCGCAAGATCGTAGGGACTGTGGTCACGGTGGTCCGCTCCGGCGACGTCGTCTACCGGCGCGCGGCAGGATTTGCCGATCGCGAGGCCGGCCGGGCGATGCGAGCGGACGCCCTGTTCCGCCTCGCCTCGCTGTCGAAGACGATTGTGTCGGCCGCGGCGCTGGCGCTGGTCGAGCAGGGCCGACTCGCGGTTACCGATCCTGTCGCCCGATGGCTGCCGGACTTCACGCCCAAGACCAGCGACGGACAATTGCCGCTCCTGACGGTCCACCATCTGCTGACGCATACGGCGGGCCTGTCCTACGGCTTCTATGAGCCGGAGGACGGTCCCTATCACAAGGCCGGGGTCTCCGATGGGCTCGATCTGTCGGGCCTCAGCCTTGACGAGGAAATGCGCCGCATCGCGGCCGCCGGGCTAGCCGAGGTACCGGGCACGCGCTGGCGCTATTCGATCGCATCGGACGTGCTTGGAGCGGTGATCGCCCGGGCGGCCGGCGAGTCACTGCCAGATGTGGTGCGACGGCTGGTGACCGCGCCGCTCGGCATGAAGGATGCCGGGTTTTCGGTGACCGACCCGACACGCCTGGCGGTGCCCTATGCCAACGCGCAGCCGGCACCCATCCGCATGGGCGAGCCCGAGTTGGTGCCGTTCCGGGGGCTCGGCCTGGTGCGCTTCTCGCCGTCGAGGGTGTTCGATCCGACCCAGTTTCCGTCGGGCGGCGCCGGCATGGTCGGCAGCGCCGATGACCTGATCCGCTTGCTTGAGACCCTGCGCACCGGCGGGGGACCGATCCTGAAGCCCGGGGCCGCCAGCCGAATGACCAGCAATCGGATCGGCGCGCTGCCAGTGCTCGCGCTGCCGGGCTGGGGATTCGGCTATGGCTGCACCACGCTGGAAGACCCGGCGACGGCGAAGACTCCGCAGTCAGTGGGGACGTGGGCGTTCACCAGCGCCTACGGGCATAGTTACTTCGTCGACCCCGAGCGACAGCTCACCGTGATCGCGCTCACCAACACGGCACTCGAAGGTGGGTTCGGACCCTTCGTTCCGGCCATCCGCAACGCCGTCTACGGCTGATGGCGCCGCCTTTAAAAAATCTTTCCGGGGGCCGGTTCAAACGCCCGGGCCCGGTCGTCATGGACACGGAAGGTAAGACACAAAGGAGCGAGACAAGTCATGTCCGAACCAGAATTTCCCCTGTCGCGACGGGGCTTCGTCGCCGCCGGCGTCGCCGCGACCGGAGTCGCTTTGACCTCGACCTTCGCTCATAGCCAGATCAGGAGCCCAGCCATGCAAGCCACCATTCGCACCGACGGCCAAATGATCACGCTGGTCAACGTATTCACGGTCGAGCCGGCAAAACTGCAAGGCCTGCTCGACCACCTTCGTGATGGCACGGAAACGTTCTTCAGCAAGATGCCCGGCTTCGTGTCGTCGAGCGTGCTGACGGCCAGGGATGGCAGCCGGGCGATCAACTACTCGCAATGGAAAAGCGCGGACGACATCGCGGCCTTTCGCAAGGACCCGCGGTTTGCGCCCTACATCCGGCAGCTGCTGACACTGGCAAAAGCCGAAGCCATTGAATGTGACGTCGCCTATGTCAAATCCGCCTGATGAGAGCCCGACCGACCGGCGGACAACGCGGCCAGGACGCAGGCGCTTGAACACACGAGTGGGATTGCGTCACACAAGAAACAAGGAGAGCTGCAATGGCCCGGATGATCGTTATCTACAAGAAGCCGGCTGATGTGAAAGCGTTCGAAAAGCACTATTTCGAGACTCATATACCCCTCGCCAAGAAGATTCCGGGTCTCAGGAAATACGAGATCAGCCACGGACCGGTCACGGTCGTAGCTGGACCGGCCGAAATCTACCTGATCGCAACCTTGTATTTTGACGATCTTGACGCGATCAAGAAGGCGTTCGCGAGCCCGGAGGGCCAAGCGGCCGCGGCGGATCGCCGACTTTATGCACCTGATGACTCCGGCGTTCAAATGTTCCTTTTCGAGAATAGGGAGGTTTGAACCCATCTCCCCTTGTTCGTCACGGCGGCCGAGGGAGCGAAACGGCGGGCGGCCGCTTGTGCAGCCGTCAAGATCGCAAAATGAGAGAGCTCAGCGATGTCAGCACCAAAAGCAGTTTTTGTTCTGGTCCACGGCGGTTGGCACAACCACTCGACATGGGACAGAGTTACGCCAATACTCGAAGCGGCCGGCTTCGCGGCTTTGACGCTCGACCTTCCAGGCGCGGGAGCAAACGCGATAGCTCCAACGTCTCTCTGCCGGCGTCCGTTCGACCCCGTTGCGTTCGCCGCCGAGCGTTCACCCATGGCCGGCGTTACCCAGGAGGAGCGGACGCAAGCGGTCGTCGCGCTGGTGAAGGAAGCCGCCTCAGTCGGCAGCGGCAAGGTGATCCTGGTCGGGCACTCGGCCGGCGGGATGACGATTTCGGCGGTCGCCGAGCAGGTTCCGAACCTGCTTCTCGCGGTCGTATATCTTGCCGGGTTCATGGTGCCGAACGGCATGTCGTTGCTCGCGATGCTCCAGCATGAAACCCTGTCCTCGGCTCTATCGCCTGGGCTGTTCGTGGGCGACCCCATCGCCATTGGCGCGACAAGGATCAATGCCGGATCAACCGACGAGGCCTATAGATCGCTGCTCAAAGCTTCGTTCTATGGCGACGTCTCAGAGTCCGAATTCGCGCATGCGGCGTCGCAACTTCATTGCGACGAACCGAACGTCGGCGCCCTGGCTCCATCGGAAATCACGCCTGGAAGATTTGGCGCGGTGCCGCGGCATTACATCCGCTGCACGCAAGACTGCGCAATTCCGTTGTCCGGCCAGGATCACATGATCGCGACGGTTGACGACGCCATCGGCGGCAAGACGATAACCCACACGTTGGACAGCAGCCACTCGCCATTTCTGTCGCAACCAGCCACCCTGTCGAACATTCTCATCGACATTTGCGTCCAATCTCTGGCGGAACAGAGCGCGGGAACACAGTAGGTCTCGATACATGAACACGGAAGAATTCGAGGATCGTCTGAAAGCGCTGCGGCCACGCCTTCATCGCTACTGCGCGCGCATGACGGGATCGGCGGTCAATGGCGAGGATGTCTTGCAGGATGCCCTCGTCAAGGCCCTTCACGCGCGAGCGCAGGGTGCCGAGGTGGACAACCTCGAGGGGTGGCTGTTTCGCATCGCCCACAATGCGAGCCTCGATTTCCTGCGCGGCAGGTCAAGGAACACGGTCGTTCCGCTCACCGAAGACGTTGAAGCCGCCCCCATGGCCGAGGAGGACGTCGTCGCGATCAGCTTTCAGACGTTCCTGCGGTTGCCTGAACTTCAGCGCTGCGCGGTGATCCTCAAGGACGTCCTGGGACATTCGGTCGACGAGATCGCAAGCGTGGCCGAGTGCTCTCCGGTGGCCGCCAAATCGGCGCTTCAGCGCGGGCGCGCCGCGCTGCGGCGATTGGCGCAGACCCCCGACGACGCCCGGCTGCCGCTGATGTCCGACCCGGACCGGCGGAAGATTACCGCCTACGTCCATCTGTTTCGGAGCGGCGATTTTGACGCGATTCGTGCCATGCTCGCCGACGACGTGAAGCTGGAACTGGTGAACCGGCTCGAACTGGAAGGGCGCGACAAGATCAGTCCCTACTTCACGCGCTATGCGGAAGTGACGAAATGGCGGTTCGCCCTCGGCGCGGTCGAAGGGCGGCCGGCCATGCTGGTCTTCGACGGCACCGGCGGAATGGAAAGACCCGCGCATTTCGTTCTGGTCGATTGGCGCAATGACCGAATTTCGGCGATCCGCGATTTCCTGTTCGCTCCCTATGTGCTCGAATCGATCGACTGGGTGCGGTTGGGCTAGAACAGCGGCTACGAGGTTTCCCCGTCCGATTCCGGGGACAGCTTTGCAAGGCGCGCACGGATGGCGGAGGGTTGACGCCGGAAATGTGCGGCCAGCTCGGAAAGCGGCGTGCCTGCGGCGTGCAGCGATAACAGGTCGGTGTCATCAGCCTCCGTCCATGTTTCGTAGGCGCGGCCGTGCTGCTGCCTGATCGCGGCCAGGCGCTCGTCGTGGGCAGAGGGCGGCGAAGTCGAGGGCGGCAATGCGTCGTCCGCGCGCGTGTCGTCTCCGGCGCTCGCGTCGCGGTCGTTGATGACGCTCAAAAATGCTCCGCCATAACGCGCGAGCTTGACCTCGCCGGCGCCGGGGATGGCCGCAAGCTCGTTAAGCGACCGCGGACGGCGCGCGGCCATTTCGGCAAGCGTCTTGTCGTGGAAGATGACATAGGGCGGTACGCCCTGTGCCTTGGCCAGTTCCAGCCGTTTCGCGCGCAGTCTTTCGAACAGACCGCGGTCGGTGGCAGGAAACACCTGTGTTGCCTGGCGAGCGGATTTCCGGTCCCGTCTGGTTTTTTTCAAAACGCGCAAGCTCAACGCTGGCTTCTCACGCAAGAACTGGCGGCCTTCGGGAGAGATCGACAAGCCGCCATGGCCCGCGACGTCCACCGTGATCAGCCCATGCGCGACGAGCTGGCGGACGATGGAGCGCCAGGCGTTGCGGTCGTGCTCCTTGCCGATTCCGAATGTCGAGAGCTTGTCATGACCCAGCCGGTCGATGCGCTCGTCGGACTCGCCGAGCAGAACCGAGACGACGTGGGCCTGCCCAAAACGCTCGCCGGTGCGATAGATGCAGGACAGAAGTTTTTGGGCGGCGATGGCGCCTTCAAACGTCTCGGGCGGGTCGAGGCAGATATCGCAATTGCCACAGGCGTCGCAGTCGTCGCCGAAATAGCGCAGCAGAACCTGGCGGCGGCATTGGCAGGTCTCGGCGAAACCCAGCAGCGCATCGAGCTTGCGGCGCTCCGTACGCTTGCGAGCATCGGGAGCGTCCGACTCGTCGATGAAGCGGCGGCGGAGCGCGATGTCCTCCGCGCCGTAGAGCATCAGGGTTTCGGCAGGCAGGCCGTCGCGGCCGGCGCGGCCGGTCTCCTGATAGAACGCTTCGACGCTGGCAGGCAGGTCCGCATGCAGCACGAAGCGAACATCGGGCTTGTCGATGCCCATGCCGAAGGCGATGGTGGCCACCATGATCAGCCCTTGCTCATGCTGGAAGCGGCGCTGGTTTGTTTCCCGCGCCTTCATCTCCATGCCGGCATGGTAGGGCAGCGCGGTGAGGCCGTGGCCGTTGAGGGTGGCGGCGACGTCCTCCGTCTTGCGCTTGGACAGACAATAGATGATGCCGCTCTCGCCTCTGCGCGGCTCCAGGAAGCGCAGCATCTGCTGCATCGTGCCGGTCTTCTCGGCGGCGCCATAACGGATGTTGGGGCGGTCGAAGCCGGAGATGAAGCTGTTTTCGACGCCGATGCTCAGATGCTCGACGATTTCCGCCCTGGTCGGGGCATCCGCCGTCGCGGTGAGCGCGATGCGCGGCACGCGGGGGAAGAGGTCGGAAAGACAGCTGAGGGCGCGGTATTCGGGCCGGAAATCATGACCCCATTGCGAAACGCAGTGGGCCTCATCGATGGCGATGAGCGACAGGTTTGCGGTTTTCAGCCGGTCGATGTTCTCGCCCTTCAGAAGCGTTTCAGGGGCCATATAGAGCAGGTCCAGTTCGCCCTGCGCGATATCCCGCCACAGCAGATCCTTTTCCGCGCCCCAGAGCCGGGAATTGAGCGCCGCGGCCTTCACGCCGGCCTGCCGCAGCGCCGCCACCTGGTCTTCCATCAGTGCAATGAGGGGAGAGACGACCAGCCCGATGCCTGGACGCAGCAGCGCCGGGATCTGGTAGCACAGCGACTTGCCTCCGCCGGTCGGCATCAGCACGAAGGCGTGGTGGCCTGACATCACATGGTCGATGATGTCGCGTTGCCGGCCGCGGAAGCTGTCATAGCCAAACACGGTTTTCAGGACGGAGAGTGGGTCGGCCAGCATGAGACTGTTTTTCTTCGGCGGATGCAGCGTTGGATAAGCCTTGTTGCGGCCGGTCGCGTCAACCGGAAGACGACCTGCCAACGCGCATTCTACCAGTCAGAATGTCGGATCCGACGGTGAATCCGGCCGTGCGCGTCGGCCCCATTTCCCGACAGTTCCGGCCCTGGCGTCAGTTCCAGAGTTCCTCATTTAAAGTCTTGACTTATATAAGTGCCAACTTGATATTCATCCTTGCTGGGAACGAGGAGGAAAGGGATGCAGATCGACGCCGCAAACGTGCTCGGACTTGTCACGCGCTCGGTGCGCAATTTCGAGAAGGACGGCCAACCCGCGAGCGCCGTGACGCTGACCCGGCTTTTCGATACCGATGTCGATGATCTCTGGGACGCGCTGACCAGCAAGGAGCGCATTCCGCGCTGGTTCCTGCCGGTCGAGGGCGAGCTGAGCCTGGGCGGCAAGTACCAGCTCAAGGGCAATGCCGGCGGCACCATCACGGCCTGCACGCCGCCGCGGCATTTTGCGGCGACCTGGGAATTCGGCGGCGGGGTCAGCTGGATCGACGTCAGTCTGGCCGCGGAAAGTGGCAAGGCGCGGATGACGCTGGAGCATACTGCCATCATTGAGGATCATTGGAACACGTTCGGCCCGGGCGCGGTGGGCATCGGCTGGGATCTCGCGCTCACCGGACTTGCGCGGCATCTTTCGAGCGGCGCGCCGGTCGACCGCGCGACCGCACACGCCTGGATGGGGTCGCCCGATGGCAAGGCGTTCATGAGCGAGAGCGGCGAGTTCTGGCGCGCGGCACATGTCGCGAGCGGTGTCGATCCGGCTTCGGCAAAAGAAAGGTCAGACCGCACGATCGCCTTTTTCCGCGGCGAGCCCCCGCCTGATGTCGCGCATCCCGGGACAGGAAGCTGATGCACGTCTTCGAGGTGCTGTCCGATCCGGTGCGCCGTCGCATCCTTGAACTGCTCGGTCCCGGGGAAATGGCCTCCGGCGAAGTGGTGGAGGCGATCGGCGCCGAGTTCGGGATTACGCAGGCGGCGGTGTCGCAGCATCTCAAGGTGCTGCGGGAGAGCGGCTTTGCGCGGGTCCGGGCGGAGGCGCAGCGACGGCTCTATTCGGTCGATGCCGCAGGGCTTCAGGCGGTCGATGCCTGGATCGGGCAGTTCAGGCGTTTTTGGGAGCCGAAACTGGACGCGCTGGCGACCGAAATCGCGCGCGGCAAGCGCGAGAGGCGCCGCGCACCGATCACCGGGCGACCCGGCAAGCGCGCCTAGCTCCTCGGCATGCCGGCCGCCATCCTCGCTCGATCACCGCGTCGCCCGTTCGCCGGCAATTTTCGGCAGATCGAGGTTTCCCTCCGCCCAGGCGCGGGCGAGCGTGAGGGAGGCGATGTGCCAGGCGCCGCCGATCTTCTCGAACGCTATGTCGTAACAGCCGCCGACCAGCCAGAGGTCGCGTCCGGCCAATTCCGCCTCTTTCACAAAATGCCAGGCCACCACCGAGGCGCTCGCCCGCGCGGTGTCGCCGCTGATCGTGATGGCAGGCGTGCCGATGACGTGGCAGGTCCGCGTGAAGCCGGGTAGCAGCTTTTGCCAGCCGCCGATCAGATCCTCGCGCAGCATCGGCTTCGCCTCGCCGCCGAACAGCGAGGTGTAGTCGACGCCGACCCGCGGCGCGAACAAGGCGAGAAGCTCCTTCCAATGCTGCCCATCCACGTGGACAGCAAGGGAGCCGATGAGGTCGGCGATCTGGTTGCGGTCGTCCATTCAAAAAACTGTGTCGCCGAAGCGACCGCCCGTCAAGCGGCGATCTCGGTCCGCGGCAATTGGCCTTCCAGCAAGGTGATCGTGACCAGGAGATTGTCCCGCCTGACCCTGAGATTGCGGGCGAGGGTCGGGTAGGCGATGCTGGAGACGTCAAAGATGCCGGTTCGCTTCTGCTCCTCCTGGATATCGGACTCCAGCAGCTGAACCTGCCAGCGCAGGTCGGCGATCAGCGACTGCAGTTTCGTCGCGGTGCGGGGGTTGTTGGCGGGTGTCTCTAAACGGGATGTCGGCTGCATGGCTCTGTTCCGGTGTGGGACGCCGCGGAGGCGGGCGTCGCGTTCGAGACCGCTGGTGCAACCGCAATGCCAGCGGGGTTGCAAAATCACCGGCATTCGCCCACCCCCGCAATCTTACGGATATGCGGGCCGCCCGCGCGCCTCTCTTCAGATTCGAATGTCAAACAGCAGATGCGCGTTTTCGGTCTCGGCACGCGGCTAGCGTCCGAGTTCTGCTAAAAGTTCGTGCCCTCTGGCATCGAGAGGGCGCAGGGAAGGCCGGGTGCAGGCCGCACCCATGGCCCGCCAGCAAATGAAAAGCTGGCGGCAGTTACCACAGGTTTGGCCGAACATCCGGCCTTCCCTGCGCGACGGTTTTAACGGTGTCCTTCGTGCTCTCCCTGGGGACCGGGCTTTCTTGCCCCCATCGTTCGCGAGCTTCGCAAGCCCACAAACTTGACACCAGCGTCGGGGTGTCAGGACCACACGACTTCGCCGTCCGCGCCGATGATGCTCGTCTCGCATCGCCTGCGCGTCCATCGCATCCCGCTTCAACGTTCGTGACGACGCGTACGCCCCTCTGCTTCGAGGCGGGACGGCGAGAATAAATACCGATTTTCAGAATATGTCAAGCGGATTTTTCAGATGGGAAGAGAACACGGCCTCGCCGGTTGATTTCACTCTCGAATTTCTGTTTTTCTGACATGGAGATTCTGTAGCCTTTCGCGCTCATGGCCGAAACGACGGTCCACCATCGTGCGGATCGGGCCAATCACCGCCCGCGTGATCGATGGAACGTGGCGGACCAAGGCGTGTACTCGTAGACTCGCCGCCGCCGCTTCGCTTCCAGAAGACGACGTTGAAGCGGGAATGGCTGCATGGCGGCCGTGGGCCAATGAGTGACATCGCGGGCTCAGCGCGGATATGAAAGAGGCCGCCAACTGAGGGGCGGCCTCAGCAAATCTTGACGTGTTTTTTTAGTTCTTGAACCCCACACTCGAACAATACCACCAGCTTTCCAAGTCTCTCCAACCGGCTTTAGCTACGCCCTCCTTGCAATCGCTGTAGGATTTCCAGTTGCCCGCGTTCTTGCACGTTGAAAATTTCCAGCCACCAGCCCAGGAGCATCCGACCGAGGGGGCGTTGCCAGTAACATGGACGGGTGCGGCATTAGCGGGTGCAATCGACGAGATGGCGATAGCCAAACCCGCAACGAAGAGTAACGAGGCTTTCATAGCTATGTTCTCCCCAAAGCTGGGACGGGAAATGCCCCTCCCGGAAGGTAAGATAGCAGGGGCCGAAAGTCTCATCCGGAGCAAATCTGGTCTGCACCACCTCAGATAACAGACATCGATTTCAGCCGTGCTGATTTCTCAGTCGGGCCACAAGCGGCTCTGCGCGGCAGCACTTGAATGTCTAGTTCCAATTGAAAGAGGCGGCCCTTTCGAACCGCCTCTTCGGCCGTCTACTGACACGCGTAATCGATGCCGTCCCCACCTTTGACAATGGCGCCGGGGTCGCAACCAATGCCGTTGCGCCCCTTGTAGTCATCCCAGCCGCTGTAGCAAGTCCAGGAACCGCCCCAGCCCCCACCGGCCGTGCCGTACCCAACGCCCGTGCCAACCCCACACCAAGGACCGCCTGCATAGTAGGCCCGCACTGCGTACCATGAGAGACCCGTGAGGTCAGCTCTGTAAGGACTATAGTAGGGCGATACATGGATCCGCCTCGGCTGAGCCTGAGCACTCTCGACCGACAGCGAAATGCCGCGCTGCTCGGACCAGCCGACAGAGAAAAGTGTCGCTATAGCGAAAGTCGCAATTCCGATTGCAAGTTTTCTCAAACCTATCTGCCTCATGTTTTCCTCCATCGCGCTAGACTCAAAGGATGATGACTTGTCTGATATGGTTCAATCGCGCCGATAGGAATCCAATCCAGAATCGACAAGGACCTGTGAGAGCCAGGAGGCGGCTTTTGAGCCGCCTCCTTTTGCTTCCTCTGTGTCTACGGGGTGGGGGCGGCGCTTGGATTGGGGCATAGGAACGGCAAGCCGTTGCCGCCGGTGATCAAAGTCCCCGGCGTGCAGGCCATGCCGGTGTCCGTTATATGCCAGCCGCTAGGGTTGGCCGTGGGCGCTGGGCCGACATAGGCCGCCTGAGCTCCCCACGAACTGTTCCAGCCGGGCCGGCCGACGCCGGCCAAATACTGGCCACTGCTCAGCGCGGGCCCGGCCGGGCCAACCGCCCTCCCATGGAGCTGGGTATACGGGCCGGGGCCTTGGCCGCCCCCGTAGTAAGGACCACCTGCGTAAGATCCACCTGCGTAAGGTCCAGAGGTGGCGGCACCGACGGCGCCCGATTCAGCCGCTGAAATGCCGGCGTAGTCAACCGCCATCGGGCCTGCCATGCCGGCCGCGTCGTACCGGTACGCAGCCCGCCGGTTTTGCCGGCGTGCGACACCCGCAACGCTGACGGGAGTCAACGGACGGCCGACGCGCGCCTGGGCGCTTTCGACTGACAGCGAGACGCCGCGCTGTTCAGACCAGCTGAACGAGACCAACGTAGCGCACGCGAAGGCCGAGGTTGCAATCGCAATTGTCCTCAAACTCATCTGGTTCATGGACGTTCTCCGCTAACGCCTGCCCCTTCAGGAATGTTGCCAACGTATTGGCTGGATCGTCTATGCAAGTCCGGCAGACGCGGCAATTTAGCGCGCTACTGTCCTAGACATGCCGATTGGATCAGCCGGCTTTAGATGAGGCAGAAGCGCTGACGCGTTGAAGACGCTCTCGCTGGTCAGCGCGCTACTGCCCGGCACGCCAGCGTCCTCGGCTTCGAGTGTCAGCTATGGGTCTTGGTCGTGCAAAAATTTTCCACAGAGCCAGGGTCAAAACCGGAAAGGCTCGGAGATCGTTGACTAAACCACTCAACGATGTGGAGATCGGGAGGCCTCACGAGAGGAAACATGATCATGCGCACGATTGTAGCCATATTGGCCTTGCTAGCGGCCGGGACGGCCGCGATTGCCGGTGATTACCCCCGCGCCATCCAGCGGTCACCACGCCAGGACACTTGGTGCCTCAAGGGTGGGGACCTCGGCTATTCCGGCGATTGCTCCTATTCGACCCAAGGCCAATGCCTGGCGTCGGCATCCGGGCGGTGGATCCTGCATTGCGATGTCAACTGGCGCCTGTTCGAGCGGCAGCAGCAGGGTGTGGAGCAGCAGGGCGTGCAGCAGCGTCGGCGGCACCGCCGGGATTACTGAAGTCCGACTGCGGGGCAATTTGCGATTCCGTCGACCTTTGTCCCCCAACGTCCGCGATGGGGCAGACTCGGAAAGTCTGGCGGCGAGCATAACGAGTCCGCTTGTCATCAAGCTGCCGACGCAAGCGCTGATGCCACAGAAGGTTGGGTTGGGCCAATTGCGGTCTTCATGAAGGCGGCCGTAACTGCGCAGGGCAATGTCCGTGTCGCTATCGGTCGGCGCCGACATGCAAGTCGGTTTACCGCGCTTGATCTAGGTCAACGCTGTCATGCTGCGCAAGCAGACGATCTGCATTGCCGGAATTGTATCCGACAGCATGGCATCGATTGTAACGGTAAAATCAGGAGGCGTTCATGCGGGAGTTTCGGTCTCTTGCAAAGCTAACATTCGCCGGCCTCGCGTTCAGCGCGGTGCTTGGAATTGCGGGTGTGACGGTCAGCAGCGAGCCGGCAGGTGCCGTCGTGTACTGCACGTATGTCGGCTATCCAGCAGGTTGCGTAGCGAGGGCAGGCGTCGTGCTCAGGCCTCGTCCGGTCGCGCGAGCCGCGGTCCACGGGACCACGGTCGGCGTAGCCAACCGCAACGGCGGCGTCAATCGCGTTGGGGTTCGCCGCTAGAGCCTTACTGTGGAAGTTGGGCAGAGTGCTTCTGGGAGATGTCGGCCTTGCGCAAAAGCGGACATCTCCCCAGCTGCCGTATAATGGTCGGAGCGCGCGCAGCTACTTTGCTTCAGTCCTCGTTGTCCTGTAACTGTGCACGGCGCCGTTCTACGACATCGCTCATATCGTGCAGTACAAATATTGCGAGGGCAGCCATGCGCTGCCTCTGTTCTTGACTAAGCGTTTTGTAGAGTGGCTGCCACGCCTCGGCGAGTTTATCCAAATCCGCTGATCGTTGAGCCAATGCTTCCGAGCGTCGTTGCAAAAAGGCGATGGGGTCACGATTGCGCATAGCTTCGATACGATTTTCGTCGGCCCGTCTACCCACTGTTTCTTGGATTTTTGCAAGACGCTCTCTCCGATCCTCCGCCCCGGCGCGAATAGCGGTCTCTACAGGCGGCCAAAGTTTTTCCTGGTCAGGCGTCAGCTGCAACGCGGCCTTTACCAGATCAACCCGCAGATCCGTCAGGTTGTTCCGATCGGCGGCACTCAACCGTTCCGGAGTCGCCGGAGAAGGAGCATTTTGCGCGTTCGCAATCGGGGAGGCAGTAAGGAAGAGTGCAGTTGTTCCGATCACTACTGTCTTCAACATGGGTGATCTCCTAGGTAGGTAACGCCCCCCAGGCAACCTACTGGAAGTGGCTCGACAGCGGCTATGCACCTCCGGCAAGCTTGCGTCCTCCCGAGTTCGAGGCAATCGACGTCACGAACATCCAGATTGGAACAAAGCAAGCCGAGCCTTCAGAGATCGCTGCCCTCGATGTCCCCTCTGGGTCCAGGGGCCGAAAGTCTCATCCGGAGCAAATCTGGTCTGCACCACCTCAGATAACAGACATCGATTTCAGCCGTGCTGATTTCTCAGTCGGGCCAGGACCGGACCATTATCGCCGAAATTGATGAAGCTGACCGCGCTGGACCGACGCCGGCGCCCTGTGAACAAGCGCGTCGCGGTCAGGTTATTGCTCGCGGACGCCTGCCTTCCTCAGCCCGGCGACAACGTCCTCGAACTCGCGACGAAACTGCGGGTTGCTCGAGAGAGCGTAACCAATGTTACGGTACAGTTGGATCGTGAAATCTGGTCTGATCTCGTTCATTTCGGCCAACATCTGCTGTACCTGCTCCAATTGCCCGGTGGTTGCGTATGCCGAGATCAGGTCTGTGTAGACGAACCAGTTAGAGTTGTTCATGTTAATGGACCGCCTGCATTCCTCGATGGCTTCTTTATATTCGTGCAGGTGCAGATGTGCATGGCAGATGTTGTAATGCCAAACGAAAGCAAGAGGATCTTTAGGACTGAGGCGGAGAGCTAACTGAAGCGGGGAGAAGGCTTCGCGCGCTCTCCCTGCGGTTATAAGTGCTTGTCCTCTGCCAGCGTAGGCCGTTGGAGAATTTGGATCGATTTCAAGTGCGGCATCGAATTCAGACAACGCGTCCTCAGGATTTCCAAAGAAGAGAATGGCTCCCTTAACCACGTGCGGCAACGCGCCCCCCGGGCGCTTCGAAAGGGCTCTGTCGACGAGGGTGGTCGCCATTTTCTTGTCGTCGATCACCGACCTGGACCATCCATTGAGCACGCCACTTGCTAAGCACCACGCCTTGCCGATCATTGCGTCAACGTTGTCCGGGTCGAGGCGTAGCGCACTTTCGAAGAGCTCTTGTGCCTGCGCAATTTGCATCTTCGACCGTGGTGGTGCATAGAACTGAGCCCAGCCGCGCATATTGAAGTCTATGGCATCCGGATTTGTTGTTCGGTCCGTCTCGCTGCGGCGGCTTTCGGCCTGGATCAATTCAATGTTGAGCGAGCGGGCGAGCCGCGCCGTGATCTGGTCCTGCAAGTCAGCGAGACTCTTGCGATCGCCGTCGAAACGATCCGACCAAACATCTCGGCCCGTCGGAACATCAATAAGCGATACGTTGACCCGGACTTGATCCCCGTTGCGCCGTACGGCGCCTTGGACTGCCCACCGAACGCCGAGATCCTTGCGAAGGGTCCTGAAGTCGATCTGCTTGGCTTTGTATGTGAAGGCCGTTCCGCGCCCGATGACGAACGCACCAGGCATTTGCGCGAGGTCTGTTGTCAAATCGGTCGTGATGCCGTCGGCGAAATAGTCCTGTTCGGGATCGTTGTTGACGTTTTCGAATGGTAGGACGACGAGAGACAAGCGCGGAGCGATGTCCGGCCGGGACGCAGCCTCCGTTTGCGTCTTTTGCCTTTCCTGAAAAATGTCTGTGCGGAGCGTCTTCCAGACTGTCCAATAACCGACGAGGCCGCCAGCGATCGCACCAACCGCTGCAATCGAGGCAAGCGCCGCGCTGGCGACCTGTAAGCGCCGCCGGAGCTGATCCCGCACTCGGCCCGATGTCGGTTTATCCGGCGCCACCTCGCATACAGGCTTGGCCTCGGACGCAAGCTTGTCCGGTACGTGCTCGGGTGTATCCGGGTCCGTCACCCGTCGCCCTCCTGCCATACAAGACAGCAAAAATAGCACATCGTGGTGCGTTCAGTAGCTCACGGTTTAGGACTCGTCAGCACTGCTGTCGGATCTATTCTCCGCAAACAATGGAAAA